>ERZ1023451.8-NODE-8-length-191459-cov-9.868947_pt1 | contig 191459 bp, 204 predicted proteins | sample MGYA00380524_ERZ1023451 | MGnify/ENA primary metagenome ERZ1023451 (study PRJEB33173, sample SAMEA4830330) | metagenome | study: EMG produced TPA metagenomics assembly of the PRJEB25223 data set...
TCAGCCTGAGCCTAGAAATTTGAAAGCGAAGCTGTTTAGCCAAGTCATAGTAAGGGCTAAACATATCCATAGTAATGATTTTGACGCGACATCGGACGGCTCTATCATATTTAAGAAAGTGATCTCGGATGACAGCTTGTGTTCTACCCTCAAGAACAGTGATGATATCGAGCTTTTCAAAATCTTGCGCAATGAAGCTCATCTCCATCTCCCGATTGAAACAGTCACTACCCGGACTGTTTCAACGTCCCAAGACATAATCTCAGGAAGACAAGAAAAATCATGTTTAAAGTGAAAATCATTGAGCTTACGAATAACAGTTGAAGTTGAGATGGAAAGCTGATGGGCAATATCAGTCATAGAAATCTTTTCAATTAACTTTTGAGCAATCTTTTGGTTGATGATACGAGGGATTTGGTGATTTTTCTTTACCAGGGGAGTCTCAGCAACCATCATTTTTGAACAGTGATAGCACTTGAAACGGCGTTTTCTAAGGAGAATTCTAGTAGGCATACCAGTCGTTTCAAGATAAGGAATTTTAGAAGGTTTTTGAAAGTCATATTTCTTCAATTGGTTTCCGCACTCAGGGCAAGATGGGGCGTCGTAGTCCAGTTTGGCGATGATTTCCTTGTGTGTATCCTTATTGATGATGTCTAAAATCTGGATATTAGGGTCTTTAATGTCTAGTAATTTTGTGATAAAATGTAATTGTTCCATATGATTCTTTCTAATGAGTTGTTTTGTCGCTTTTCATTATAGGTCATATGGGACTTTTTTTCTACACAAAATAGGCTCCATAATATCCATAGGGGGGTTACCCACTACAAATATTATAGAGCCACAAATAATATGTAAAGAGTCGAGGAAATCCCTCGGCTTTTTTATCTTTCCTTCGCTTGGTAATAGATCTCTACTTCTTTTTTGAGATGAGACAGCATAGAAGTTTCCTCGGTTAGCTCCAGAAGGGAGAACCCTTTTTGGATAAGTTTAGAATCGTCTGTACAAATCCCAATGCGGACATAGCAGATAGCCAGCCTATCGTAGCTTTTCTTATTCTTGGCGTCCTCCAGTAAAGTGTAGCAGATTTGCTTACACATGTTTTTATCTTGATTGTATAGATAGAGTGTGGAAAGGTTGAGCAGGATTGCTATTCGCAAGTCATATAAATGTTGATAGTTTTTATAGACTTCTAAGCGTTGCAAGATTTTCTCGGATTATTGACAGATAAACGGACATTCTGATAGACGATTGCCCTAGCGGCTTAGTGTAAACTTTACAAATTTGGCTTGTAATTTTTTTATAAAATTCACTTTAGTTACTTGACAGTTATTATATTTTCGCTCATAATATAGATAAAAGGATGGGATAGGAGTTTAAAAATTTGAAAGCGCTATCCATAATCATAACGCATAATTTTCTCCTTTTCGTGAAAAAAGTTAACGTAATTTTGAAATGAGCTTAATAAGAGGTACTATGTAGGTAGAAAATAAAGATAGGAGAAAAAGTATGAATAAAAAAATATTTTGTATTCTAGTATGTATTATATCATTGATTAGTCTAGCTATAATCTTTCCATGGGGCTGGTCGATATAATGTAAGGGAGCTTGAGTTGTTAGTGGAGGATAAAATGTTAAGAGTAATAGTAGTTATTCAATCTTTAGTAATAATACTGCTTGCTGTTGCTTTATTATTATCTCGGAAAAACTTTGATTCGTTAAATGTTGTTCTTATAATGATGATCGTATCACAATTGTTGTTATTAGTATATTTGATAAAATCAGGGAATCAGTGATTAGCTGTTATTTGAATTAAGTAAACTGTTAAGCTTCAAGCAGTAACTGGTTTTAAATATTTAAAATAAGATAAAGGAAGGAAGTCTAATTTAGGTAACTAAACAAAGCCTGCGATCACTTGTTAGGAAACTATCCTAACCATGCTTAATAAAAAAGGAGAAAATAAATGGAACTCGTATTACCAAATAATTATGTTGCTCTTGAGCAAGAAGAGATGATGTATCTTGATGGGGGTGGTGTTGGTCGTAACTGGTGGAATAGTAGAGGTAGTTTTGCAACAGTTCTGGATGTAGGTTTGGCCATCTATAGTGGTGGTGCAACAATTTATTCTGCTTATGCGATAAAAAAAGCTATCTCAGCTAATAGAGGGGCTATTACGAGAACATTACGTAGTTTAATAATTAAACATGTAGGTAGTGCAGCTGGCCATTTAGTCAATACTGCACTAAACGTTGCACTAACTGTTACTGGATTTTCACTAGGTGGAGCAATCGCATATGGAGCTGATTGGGCTGACGGTAGCTTAGATGGTTATATTTTTGCTTAAAATGAAACATTTTTTTGCAGGAATTGGTGAAATAAACTTTGTAAGTTATTTATTGTATATATGTGTAGGAATAGCCCCTTTTTTTCACGTATATATAATAGGTTCTGAAATGAATTTTGTGAAAATAGTGTTATCTATTTTGGGAATTATATTTGTTTGTATTTTAACTATTGCTCGAATTTATAGGACTTTTTTCTATAAAGAATAGTTTGGACTTGAAATGTATTTAAAAACAAGAGGTTGGTAGATTATCAGCCTCTTTCTTGTCGTTGAAAAAGTGAGATATATTGACTTTTGAAAAAAATGTCATAATTGAGTTGGGATAAACGTAAAAGTCATACTTTCTCGTTAAATCGTTCGGCGATTCTATGAAAAGGTCGAGGAGCTCCCTCGACCTTTTTTTATAATTTCTTTGGTTAATAATGGGTCTCTACTTCTTTTTTGAGATGAGACAGCATAGAAGTTTCCTCGGTCAGCTCCAGAAGGGAGAACCCTTTTTGGATAAGTTTAGAATCGTCTGTACAAATCCCAATGCGGACATAGCAGATAGCCAGCCTATCGTAGCTTTTCTTATTCTTGGCGTCCTCCAGTAAAGTGTAGCAGATTTGCTTACACATGTTTTTATCTTGATTGTATAGATAGAGTGTGGAAAGGTTGAGCAGGATTGCTATTCGCAAGTCATATAAATGTTGATAGTTTTTATAGACTTCTAGGCGTTGCAATATTTTTCCAGTGATGAGATGGAGGTATTCAATGGGAAAACTGAAAAGAATGGTATTGAGGATTTTTAGATCACTCTCATACCATGTATCTTGTTTTTCAATTTTTCTCCAAAGTTTTTTGACAACCTGTTCTGCGTGATCTGATAGTTCCCCTGCCCCGTGTTGACGGATATAAATGACAACTTCAAGCATATCTCTGATTTCTTCTATAGGGAGATCGTGGTGGGTCTTGAGGTAGTCTTGGCATTTTTGAAATAAATTGACAAGATCGCTGGTCCCGATAATGGAACGCATATTGAGATAGGTTTGCATAATCTCTGTGCGTTGACTTGGTTGATAAAGTTGACAGATATATTCAAACTCTTCAAAACTCATATTGATTTGACGGAGAAGAAATTCCATATTTTCATATTTTGGGGTTGTCTTGCCACTTTCGATTTTTGATAAGCTGGTTCTTGAGAGAACACCCCCACAGACCTCTTCTTGGGTCAGCCCCTTTGACTCACGTATTTCTTTATAGACCTTTCCGAAATCATAACGCATGATTTTCTCCTTTCTGTGAAAAAAGTTAACAAATAATAAAATCTTGTTAAAAATATTGTATCATAGCAGTGTAAAAAGTAAAAAAGAAAGTAAAAATAAATTTGTGAAAAAAGTTAACGTAATTTTAAAATGAGCTTAATAAGAGGTATGATGTAGGTAGAAAATAAAGATAGGAGAAGAAGTATGAATAAAAAAATATTTTGTATTCTAGTATGTATGATATCATTGATTAGTCTGGCCATAATCTTTCCATGGGGCTGGTCGATATAATGTAAGGGAGCTTGAGTTGTTAAAGGAGGCTTAGTCCTTGGACAAAAATCTGCTGTACTACAATGCTTGGAAAGATACCAAGAACAAAGAATGATACGATTGAAAATAAACTGATTCAAGAACTACTGGGCAGTGATTGAGGTTTGGGTGACATCAAAGAAAAGTTAGATTAATTCTAAAGAATTGAGCATTTCTATGTTAAAAAAATATCCTTGTACGATGCAATATGACCAGTCAGATTGTGCTGCGGCAGTTGTTTCAACAGTTCTTTTATCTTACAAAAAGGAACTATCAATCATGAAGATTCGGGAAATTATTGGTACAGACATGTATGGAACGACTGTCAGTGGTATTGTTTCAGGTTTGAATAAGTTGAATTTTACAGTAAAAGCTGTTCGAGTAGCACTGGAAGATTTGACTCCAAAATTAACATTTCCTGCGATTCTTCAAGTTAAGAATGATTTAGGTCAAAATCATTTTGTGGTATTACATAGTATAAAGGAGAAAATAAATGGAACTCGTATTACCAAATAATTATGTTGTGATTGATGAAGAAGAGATGATGTACCTTGATGGGGGGCTATATATATACCCAGGTGGGCAATTACAGGAGCCATTACTGGTGCAGCATATGCAGCATTAGCAGCAGCAGGAGGTGGAGGCCTTCAACTAGTTCTTGCATCTTATGGATTACGCTCCGCACTGGTAGCTGGGATTGTTAAAGGTTTAGGAGTATTAGGAATTCATATTGGAAATGCTTTTGCAAATACTGTTATTAGAAGTATTGCATCTGCTGGAATTGGTGCTGGAGCTGATTGGATTTTTACCAATATTATTGATGGCTGGGATGGGCGACGTGATAGTCAATTGAGAATAGGTTAATAATCTTATGTTGGTTGTTTTAATTTCAGTTATTGTTGCATTCCTGTACCATAAAATTACAGAGTATGTCAACAACAGGAAAATTGATATTGTTATTTTTCTATCATTGCTGATTTCTCATTTTATTTGGAATTACTATTTTTTACCAATTGAAATATTGATAGCAATCAGTGGAGCAAATTTATTATTAAGTTTTTTAAAAAAATTACAGATTAAATAATATTATTCCATATGACATATCAACTAGGTCATTAGATTTTATTGAAGATATAAATTAAAAACGAGGTTGGGAAAAAACTCAATTTGAAAGTGAGATTGAGTAAATCTTTCTATCTATATAACGTATATCATCAATATTTTTGAACACCTGATAATATGCATTTTTCTTATTTTAAAGATTTTTTGCCTTTCTTCATTTCTTGAATGAATTGGAGAGATGACTTTATTTAGGTGTTTGACATTACTATAGATAGGATTTAGCAGTACTAATATGAACTCATATTATAGGTGCAGACTTAAATTTTGGAAGCAAGCTAAAGGATATCTTATCTAGGTAACTAAGTGCTATAACAAGATATATTGGTGGAGTTAGTATGGCAACTATTACTAATGCTCTTAATATTGCGGCTACTGTTGCTGAAGTTTTCTCATTAGGAGGAGCCATTGCATATGGTTTAGATATCGTAGACGGTAAATTTGATGGATATTTATGGGCGTAAAACTATAGCTATGAAACATTTTTTTGCAGGAATTGGTGAAATTCATTTTTTGTTATTTTATTATTATAGCTCTTGGTATGATATTGGCATTAATTTTGGTATTATCAAGAGTGTATAGAAAATATTTTTATAGAGACGATGATGACTAAAGTTTTTATCAATAATTTGGGCTCCTTGTCAACTGTAGTGGGTTGAAGAAAAGCTAACGTCTGGGGAAGGGTTTAAAGCTTTGCTTTATCAAATATTGACTTACAGAGTTGCTCTATTGTATTGATGTATTCTTAGTAAATAATATGGTGTTTTGAATGAAAGATGATCAGAAATATTTATTAGCGGGACTTTATTCGCTTCTAGTTGCAATATTTTATTTTCCATTGATTGAGTCCAAGGGGATTTTTGTAAGTATATTGATGGCGGTTTTACTTTTATATTTAATATACTTCATTGCAACAGTCATTCATATTGTGATAATTAAGTTTATAAGAAAAAAATCTTTTAAGTATTTGGTTCTATATCCATTTACTTATGATGGGAGCTGGAGATTTCAACCTATAAACTTACTCTACTTTCCAGAAATGGTGAGAGATGTCATTCCGATTAATTTAGTTCAAGAATATTGCCAAGGACAACCTTACGGACTGTTAAAAAAGATGCTGAAAAGAATTCGATTGTCACGAGAGATAGCTTTACTCCTGGCTACCATTATCGTCTATTTTTTTACGCATAGAATTCTACCTCTTTCAGTATTTACGTTCATGTTCTCTTACATATTGCTATTTGTACAATCTTATTTGGGTAGCAATACCGCTTGGATTGGAAATAGAAGATTAATAATAGATGATGAATTTGAAAAAATCTTGCTTTCAAAAAGTTATGTAAAAGAAATATCATCTGCACGATACTCAGAATACTTGACATGTGAATACAAAAACCTTACACCAATCATATTGATAGCTATTTTTGAAAATTTGCTTGACTCCTACTTGCTTCAGAATCAGAGTGAGGTTGACTTAGATATTTTTTATAAAGTTTTACCTTTGCTTTATAAAGAAAAATATACTATGGGATTCAATTACTTTGTAAGTTTAAATTATTTACTATATAAGGTTGGATTTTTGGGAATCATTTACGATAATGAAGCATTAAGAGATTTGTCAAAACAATATTTAAACAAAAATATTTCGGAATTACAAGATGGTTCTTTCGAGGGCGGTATACAAGATGCTGTTGCCTCTAAACAAATAGTAGTTATAAATGAATTTATAGCTTGTTTAAATTCCAGATGCGTGCCATCCCAATATGATAGATTTTTTTATAAAGATAGACCTTATATTTTTTCCAGAAAGAGTCCTATTAAGGGGTGAAAATTTGTTACATTTGGATTAACAAGTGTCCTAGGGATTAGAAATAACTCTAGTATAGCTAGATATTTTTGAGTAACTAGAAATATCATTAGGCTACCCATATGATTGCCAGAAAAGATGGCTGATGAATCTTATTTATACTGTTGCAGTAGGCATTGTCTAGGATAAATAAGCTATCTTGATGGGGGAAATTGGAATAATTTTAGTAGAAACATTAAAGGATTATGGATAAGTAGCGCAGGATTAGGTGATGCAATGTGCTAAGTTGGCTTGGTGTTAGCAGTAGTATTATTTAACAATGGAAAGTAGACTAAATGAAAAATAAACGTTATTTTTTTGACACAATTTTAATAATTTTACTGCTTATAAGCACGATATTTTGTGTCAGCCCAGTATTTATAAAATTGGACATCTTAGGAACCTCCTCTCATGCCATCTTAACCTTTGTATTGGCGATACCGTTATTCTATATTTTGTCTCAATGCTTACATACTTTGCTATTACTAGTTTCCTCAATCTTTTGTAAATTAAGACCTATTTATTTTTATTTTATATTTGTGATCATTATAGGAGCTAGGAAATACTATCGAATTCTCTTTCACCAACTAATGGGATTTAGTCCAGGAATAGCAGTGTTTTATAAGGAGAGTCAAACAACTAAGAATCTGTTTAAATTTTACTACTTCTTGTACTTTACAACACTAATTTCATACTATTTTTTCTTTACTTTTGTGTATGACAAATCGTTGCTTTTGCCTCTTATTCCATTTTCTATTATCATAGCATTAGTACAAAAACTTTATAGAATTGAGAATCAACAATTATTTCTGTTAAAATCAAAGGTACTAACAATACTGGAATCTAAGAGGGATTGTGAGTTTAATCTTCAGGATTATCATGAAATTTGGAAATTGCAATCAAAATCTGAGTTGCCATGCGTGGCTTTATCTTATATCAGTTTGATCAAGCCATATCTTTCAGAGAGCGTGCGTGAACAAATTGATTTATTAGAAGTTAAGCGATTTAAAAAAATAAATCATCCAATATCACTTTATGGTATGTTGGATGTTATAAAATTAAATCTATATTTACGGCATTATAATGAAAAAAATAAATATGAATCAATGTTAAATAAAATTTTAGAGGTAAGACCAGACTTTGTTTTAATCGAGCAGAATATTGATGATAGTTTAAATAGCTCGCAACCATTATCTTTATCTTTAGCTATTTCAGAAATCCAACTTTTGCTTGAAGTGTATATAGGGATCAAACATGTTTCAATTAGGAGATAAAACTAGAATAACATTTGCTATTATAGGGGCAAGTTGCATATTAGTCAGTATGTATCTTATACCTCTCATTAACACGGATAATAAATTTTGGGAAATACTTTTATTTATAATAGGTGTATTGCTAATTGGAATTGCGTTACTAAGTCAAAAAAATAAATTTTGAAATAGTATTAGTGAGTTCGCAATCATTTATTGCTAGTGGTTTAGAACTGTTAAGTTTCAAACAATAATTGGTTTTAAACCTTAGGTAACCTATAAAAACAAATAAGGTAGAGAAAGGATATCTTATCTAGGTAGCTAAGTGATAAAAACACAGTCGACGATTACTTGTTAGGAAACCATCCTAACCATACTTAATAAAAAAGGAGAAAATAAATGGAACTCGTATTACCAAATAATTATGTTGTTCTTGAGCAAGAAGAGATGATGTATCTTGATGGGGGATTTTCTATTCCGAGATGGCCTGTTGCAACAGCCATTAATATAGCTTTTAATGGTGTTTTAGGTGGAGGAGCAATCAGTCTAGTTAGAAATTATATTCGTAATTATGGTTTGCGGCGAGTTACAAGCGCAATTGCTGGAGCAGCTGCAAGATATGTTGGGGTACGAGTTGCAAATAGAGTGGCAGGATTTGCACTGTCTGCTATTAATGGATTTGCAGCTTGGATGTCAATTGGCGATGCTATTACAACAATCTGGGCCAACAATGATGTAAATAGGAGAGACCCAAATTTAAACGCCTTGTGGTAACTAGATATGGGTATTAAAATGGAAAAAATTTTTGTTATTATTTTTTTTGTATGTCTATTTATATCATCCATAACTTTTTTAGCCTATGATTTTGTTAGCGAAGAAATAAAAAAGTTGATTATTTGGATTAATGTCGTTTTTTTGATTTTAATCATAGCAATGATGATTTATCCAAAATTAAGAAAATGATAAGGACACTGTAAAATTATGATACGTAAACTAATTGTTTTCTTACTAATGCTCCCTCTTTTTGTCTTGTGGCTAGAGTTGCATGTCCTAGTGAATAACTTACTATTGAATCTAGAATCTCCCCTTGATTTTGTGATTAGTATGAGTCTTGCTTTCTGTAGTTTGATTTTATCAAAAATAGTTTTAGACATACTATACGCATTGAAAGATTTATACAAGAAAGAAGGTCTTATTAAGATTTTTCCCTTTATTTTTATAAGAAGGAAAAAAGTGAATGTGAGATTCTCGCCCTATTTTTCATTCCATCGTAAAAGTTTGTCGCCTGATGATTTAAGATCTAGGATTATATGGAGTTTTATTCTTGAAATTGCTATTATCCTAGTATTTATTTTAAAAATTCCTTTTGCAATCATCATGCTTACTACAATATTTTTCTGGACTATAATGGATATCAATCATCTAGTTTTTAATAAGACGGAATTTCTTTTTAATCAAAACAAATGGCAAAAAGAAGATTCGTTTGAAAGTGATTTGACGAAAACGTTAAAGGATAAAATACAAAAGTCAGAGCTAAGTTATTCTGACTTAATGTCTCTACAGCTGTATGATGCGATGAACCAATCCACCTTTTTAACGGATAGTGAACTCTTTGAGGCTATTCTGGGAAAAATTGTAGATTCTGAGAGCACTCTTCTTTGTATAGGACTTGTAGAGTTGCTGCTATATGAAATTTCTATTAGTAACAATAACAACTGGTCCAACAAGGTTGATAAAATTAGGATACACCTCATCAGAATCAATCAATTAGATTTTTTCTATTATACAAGTTGGTTAAGGCAAAATTTTGATTTCTGTATGAATAGAGAGTATCATAAAATGAAATCTCGGAAATTATTACTGAGTAATAAAAAGATAGTTTAAGTTCGTCCTATTTGTAAAACAAATGAAACAATTTCAACTAAGGAGGAGAAAACAAATGGAACTTGTATTACCAAATAATTATGTTGTGATTGATGAAGAAGAAATGATGTATCTTGATGGGGGAGCTTATTTAAGCAAGCGTGCTTGTCAAGGAATTTGCGTAGCTTTAGCTATGAGTTCAGGAACTTTTATAGCATTAGCTGGAGCTGCAGTTTTAACCAAAAAACTAATAAACTATATTAAGGTTGGAAGCTTTGGAGGCTGGCTTATTGGTGCAGCAGCAGGTGTATTGGCTACAGCAGCAGGAAAAATAGCTTACTGTATTGGATATGGTGCTCTTAATAGAGGTTGTGATATTAGCGGGAACCCTTATCCTTGGAATGGATTCATATCTGTGACAGTAAGATGAGTAATGTAGATAAGATTCGAAAAATACACATCATCGTGTATTGGGTGTATATATTTTTATCATTCAGGGCGATTATAAATGATACGGAGTATTTTTTGCTTATTTTTTTAGCTTTTATCTACTCAATAGTATCACTACCTCTATATTCTGTGAAAAATAAAATAGTATCTATCTGTCTAGCCATAAATTCGATTCTGTTAATGAGTTTCCCCATTTTAATCAATAAGTTTTTCCCAGAAAGTTTTTTGACTTATACCGTATTAATAAGTGTTTTTATTACAGAGTTGATAATTTTTCATTTAATTGGGAAAGATTTTGCTACTAAATTGACTAACGAATATAAGAAAATTAGTCAGTTTAGAAGCAAGGTGTCTCAATCTCCTTGGATAAAATATTTAGAGATTTCTAGTTTTATATTAACTATATTTCCATCTATTCTTTATGGTACAGTTGATAATCGTGTATTGGCTCTTATCTTTTTGATAAAAATTTGTGTAGATACTACGATAAAATTTTTATTCATCAGATTATTTGACACAAGTACTTTAATGAAGAGGAGGATATTTTTTCTTTTCGCATTGGATGTTATAGCTTACTTATTTTTAGGATATCTTTTAGTGATTCAAAAAGCAGGCTATTTGTTTTCGGTTTTACTTCTTTTTTCTAATTTTTCAGTTCCCTTTATCAGAGAAAAGGAATACGAATTATTTAAAAATAGCAAGTAATAGAAACATAGGTTAAATCTTAGAACGGCTTAAAATCAGATATGATAAAGGGAAATAGTCTTATCTAGGTAACTAAGTGCTACAAACACAGTCGAGGATCACTTGTTAGGATTACATTTTAATCATCCTTAATAAGAATGGAGAATTCCTATGGGGATTGTATTACTCTGAAGTTTCGAATACCTTAGTTCTCGTGATTTTGAGCTATTCTAGCTTTAGAATCCTTCAGAACGTAAAATTTTAAGCAGTCAAAGACTTAGAATAGCCCGAAAACATTTATTTTATAACAATTCTAAGCTTAGAATTGCTCATATATATGTATTTGAGCTGCTCGATAGTTAGGACAGCTTTATTCTGAGAAATCTGAGCTATCAATGCTTCAGAATAGTATTTCGCCAATGGTTTTTATTGAAGAGGTGATTGTTTTATGATAGTCTAAAATAAAACTGATTTAATGGAGTAAATGGAGAATCGTTACATGAAACATTTTTTTGCAGGAATTGGTGAGATAAAACTTGTTGGCTACTTATTGTATATATGTGTAGGACTAGCCCCTCTTTTTCATATATATGTCATAGGTTCGGAACTGAGTTTTGTGAAAATAGTGTTATCTATTTTGGGAATTATATTTGTAAGTATGTTAACTATTGCTCGAATTTATAGGACTTTTTTCTATAAAGAATAGTTTGGACTTGAACTGTATCTAAAAACAGAGATTGGTCGATTATCAGCCTCTTTCTTGTCGTTGAAAAGAGTGAGATATATTGACTTTTGAAAAAAAGATGTCATAATTGAGTTGGGATAAACCTAAAAATAATATAGTAGATTGAATCTGGAATAGTCCGTTATGACCGTTAAAATATTTCTAGAAATTAATTTGACTTTCCTAATCGATTTGTTCACATCTTGTTTCAATCTACTATACTTTCTCGTTAAACCGTTCGGCAATTCATGGTGACATGGACACATAGTAGTAAGCACACTATGTGGCTTGGCAGAGCTAAAAACTGTTCCCTTGCGATAAGCCTAATAAGCACAACATAGGGAGTTAGAGAAGCCGACTCTAATCAAACACTTTGGGCAGTAGTGAGAACTGCCCCTTGCTTTTTATTTTGAGAAAATATGGAGTTTGTCGTTGAAATTACTTGATTGTATTTTGGATTATCAAGAAAGATTCAATAGAAAAACATGTCAAGTATCAACGAATTATAAGTATTTAGAGACTTTCAAAGTGAATTTTTGCCTGACTGATTTACATCATTTATTTGGCTTACACAAAATCACACGAGATTTTGCTAGTCATACGATATCTGTTATTCAAACTGGTGTTTTTATTTTAGAAGATTTTAGAAATATCCTATTGTACAATGATGTAATCGAAAGGATATCTTTATATGAGTTTATCGGTGATATTTTCTATTCTAAAATAACAAGTTATTGCATCGTAGCTAAGGATTTATCTAAAAATACTATGAAATTGGACGTCATATTTTTTGAGGATAAAAATAAAAGATCCGCAGTTTTAGGTTTACGAAGAGATAAAAGCGGAGTATTTAAACCAGTTACTCTACATTTTACAAGCGCTAAGAAATATGCTAAAGTTCGTAAAACAGATGTGAAAGAAATGAAATGGCTATAAAGATTGTCCGCAGGCTTAAGCTTGCGTTTTTTGTTGTTTAACGAAATTAAAAAATAAGCTCTCTCATTGGAAATGTTTTTATAGGAATGAAGGAAGATGATGCTATGTTTAAAAAGAGAATCGAAAAGGGCAAAAGTAGTGTCTTTATCTTTTTGGAGTAGAAGCTTATGATATAGAAATTTGTAATAAAAATGTAATATAAAACATTTGACAAATATTTACGGGGGGAGTATACTTAATATAAGTATAGTCTAAAAATGACTATCAGAAAAGAGGTAAATTTAGATGAATAAGAAAAAAATGATTTTAACAAGTCTAGCCAGCGTCGCTATCTTAGGGGCTGGTTTTGTTACGTCTCAGCCTACTTTTGTAAGAGCAGAAGAAGCTCCACAAGTTGTCGAAAAATCTTCATTAGAGAAGAAATATGAGGAAGCAAAAGCAAAATATGACGCTGCTAAGAAGGATTACGACGAAGCTAAAAAGAAAGCAGCAGAAGCTCAGAAAAAATATGAGGAAGATCAGAAGAAAACTGAGGAGAAAGCGAAAAAAGAGAAAGAAGCTGCTAAGGAAGTAGATGATGCTAGTTTAGCGGTGCAAAAAGCACATGTAGAATATAGAAAAGTTCTAGATTCTCGTAATAGCTACAGAAACCCGAGTGATCATGCTAAAAAATTAGCAGAAGCAGATAAAAAAATAACTGAGGAGACGACTAAACTAACCAATGCTCAGACAAAATTTCAATCTATTCGAACAACAATTGTAGTTCCTGAACAAAGTGAGTTAGCTGAGACTAAGAAAAAAGCAGAAGAAGCTAAAGCAGAAGAAAAAGTAGCTAAGAGAAAATATGATTATGCAACTCTAAAGGTAGCACTAGCGAAGAAAGAAGTAGAGGCTAAGGAACTTGAAATTGAAAAACTTCAATATGAAATTTCTACTTTGGAACAAGAAGTTGCTACTGCTCAACATCAAGTAGATAATTTGAAAAAACTTCTTGCTGGTGCGGATCCTGATGATGGCACAGAAGTTATAGAAGCTAAATTAAAAAAAGGAGAAGCTGAGCTAAACGCTAAACAAGCTGAGTTAGCAAAAAAACAAACAGAACTTGAAAAACTTCTTGACAGCCTTGATCCTGAAGGTAAGACTCAGGATGAATTAGATAAAGAAGCAGAAGAAGCTGAGTTGGATAAAAAAGCTGATGAACTTCAAAATAAAGTTGCTGATTTAGAAAAAGAAATTAGTAACCTTGAAATATTACTTGGAGGGGCTGATCCTGAAGATGATACTGCTGCTCTTCAAAATAAATTAGCTGCTAAAAAAGCTGAGTTAGCAAAAAAACAAACAGAACTTGAAAAACTTCTTGACAGCCTTGATCCTGAAGGTAAGACTCAGGATGAATTAGATAAAGAAGCAGAAGAAGCTGAGTTGGATAAAAAAGCTGATGAACTTCAAAATAAAGTTGCTGATTTAGAAAAAGAAATTAGTAACCTTGAAATATTACTTGGAGGGGCTGATTCTGAAGATGATACTGCTGCTCTTCAAAATAAATTAGCTACTAAAAAAGCTGAATTGGAAAAAACTCAAAAAGAATTAGATGCAGCTCTTAATGAGTTAGGCCCTGATGGAGATGAAGAAGAAACTCCAGCGCCGGCTCCTCAACCAGAGCAACCAGCTCCTGCACCAAAACCAGAGCAACCAGCTCCTGCACCAAAACCAGAGCAACCAGCTCCAGCTCCTCAACCAGAGCAACCAGCTAAGCCGGAGAAACCAGCTGAAGAGCCTACTCAACCAGAAAAACCAGCCACTCCAAAAACAGGCTGGAAACAAGAAAACGGTATGTGGTATTTCTACAATACTGATGGTTCAATGGCAACAGGTTGGCTCCAAAACAACGGTTCATGGTACTACCTAAACGCTAACGGTTCAATGGCAACAGGTTGGGTGAAAGATGGAGATACCTGGTACTATCTTGAAGCATCAGGTGCTATGAAAGCAAGCCAATGGTTCAAAGTATCAGATAAATGGTACTATGTCAACAGCAATGGCGCTATGGCGACAGGCTGGCTCCAATACAATGGCTCATGGTACTACCTCAACGCTAATGGTGATATGGCGACAGGCTGGCTCCAATACAACGGTTCATGGTATTACCTCAACGCTAATGGTGATATGGCGACAGGCTGGGCTAAAGTCAACGGTTCATGGTACTACCTAAACGCTAACGGTGCTATGGCTACAGGTTGGGCTAAAGTCAACGGTTCATGGTACTACCTAAACGCTAACGGTTCAATGGCAACAGGTTGGGTGAAAGATGGAGATACCTGGTACTATCTTGAAGCATCAGGTGCTATGAAAGCAAGCCAATGGTTCAAAGTATCAGATAAATGGTACTATGTCAATGGCTTAGGTGCCCTTGCAGTCAACACAACTGTAGACGGATATACTGTCAATGAAAACGGTGAATGGGTTTAAGCCGATTAAATTAAATCATGTTAAGAACATTTGACATTTTAATTTTGAAACAAAGATAAGGTTCGATTGAATAGATTTATGTTCGTATTCTTTAGGTACCTGTCTTATGATTTCAGGAAATATCATTAAAAAAACGACTCCTTTTCTCTAATTTGAAAAATAGATTAGAGAAAATGGGTTGTTTTATTTATTATAGTTATTTGAATGAAGATAAGAAGAAGGTATACTCACATCATTCACATAATCTGTATATTGACTATAAGTTTTAAAAAACAATTTTTAAGCTCTTCCTTGTCTTCTCTAACCAAGCGTGTTATAATGAATACTGCTCAAGCGACCTTCAATCGTGAAGCACACACGACCTTCAATCGTGAATAAACGAATAGATGGGAGACTTACCATGAGTGATAACTCTAAAACACGTGTTGTCGTGGGGATGAGTGGTGGTGTTGATTCGTCGGTGACGGCTCTTTTGCTCAAGGAGCAGGGCTACGATGTGATCGGTATCTTCATGAAGAACTGGGATGACACAGATGAAAACGGCGTCTGTACGGCGACCGAAGATTACAAGGATGTGGTTGCGGTGGCAGACCAGATTGGCATTCCCTACTACTCTGTCAATTTTGAAAAAGAGTACTGGGACCGCGTTTTTGAGTATTTCCTAGCGGAATACCGTGCAGGGCGCACGCCAAATCCGGACGTTATGTGCAACAAGGAAATCAAGTTCAAGGCCTTTTTGGACTATGCTATGACCTTGGGGGCAGACTATGTAGCGACTGGGCATTATGCTCGAGTGGTGCGTGATGAGGATGGTACCGTTCACATGCTTCGTGGCGTGGACAATGGCAAGGACCAGACCTATTTCCTCAGCCAACTTTCGCAAGAACAACTTCAAAAAACCATGTTCCCACTAGGACATTTGGAAAAGCCTGAAGTTCGAAAACTAGCAGAAGAAGCAGGTCTTTCGACTGCTAAGAAGAAAGACTCGACAGGGATTTGCTTTATCGGAGAAAAGAACTTTAAAAACTTTCTCAGCAACTACCTGCCAGCTCAGCCTGGTCGCATGATGACTGTGGATGGTCGCGATATGGGCGAGCATGCAGGTCTTATGTACTATACAATCGGTCAGCGTGGCGGACTCGGTATCGGTGGGCAACACGGTGGTGACAATGCCCCTTGGTTCGTTGTCGGAAAAGATCTAAGCAAGAATATTCTCTATGTAGGCCAAGGTTTCTACCATGATTCGCTCATGTCAACCAGCCTAGAGGCTAGCCAAGTCCACTTTACTCGTGAAATGCCAGAAGAGTTTACGCTAGAATGTACGGCTAAATTCCGTTACCGTCAGCCTGACTCTAAGGTGACCGTCCATGTCAAAGGAGACAAGGCAGAAGTTATCTTTGCGGAACCACAACGCGCGATTACACCAGGACAGGCAGTTGTCTTTTACGATGGCGAAGAGTGTCTAGGTGGCGGTTTGATTGACAATGCTTACAGCGATGGACAAGTTTGTCAGTACATTTAGATTGACAAATTTTCTCAATTTGCTACAATAATAACAGCAATAGAAATGATGGTCAAAGCTCATGGATGTTGCAGGCTTTTTTGTCCTGCACTTCTTTGTAGTTTTGACTGTTTTTGTGTCGTTTAAGGGAAAGGACAAGAATGACTCAACAAGACTTTCGGACAAAAGTAGACAATACGGTTTTTGGTGTTCGGGCGACAGCCTTGATTGTCCAAAATCACAAGCTTCTAGTCACCAAAGACAAGGGCAAGTATTACATTATCGGCGGTGCGATTCAAGTTAACGAAAAAACGGAAGACGCGGTAGTCCGTGAAGTGAAGGAAGAACTGGGTGTTAAAGCTCAAGCTGGGCAGCTAGCTTTTGTGGTTGAAAATCGTTTTGAAGTGGACGGCGTTTCCTATCACAATATCGAATTTCATTATCTGGTGGATTTGCTTGAAGATGCCCCGTTGACCATGCAGGAAGATGAGAAAAGGCAGCCCTGTGAATGGATTGACTTGGATAAGCTTGAGGATATCCAGCTAGTTCCAGCCTTTTTAAAAACGGCCCTACCAGATTGGGAAGGCCAACTAAGACACATTCATCTTGAGGAATAGGAGAGAAACATGACTTATCATTTTACTGAAGAATACGATATTATTGTAATTGGTGCGGGACACGCTGGGGTTGAGGCTTCCTTGGCCGCTAGCCGTATGGGCTGTAAGGTCCTGCTTGCGACCATCAATATTGAAATGCTGGCTTTCATGCCTTGTAATCCCTCTATCGGTGGTTCTGCCAAGGGGATTGTCGTGCGTGAAGTCGATGCCCTCGGTGGCGAGATGGCCAAGACTATTGACAAGACTTACATCCAGATGAAGATGCTCAACACAGGGAAGGGGCCAGCTGTCCGTGCTCTTCGTGCGCAGGCTGACAAGGAACTTTACTCTAAGGAGATGCGCAAGACAGTTGAAAATCAAGAAAATCTGACCCTTCGTCAAACCATGATTGATGAGATTTTGGTGGAAGATGGCAAGGTTGTCGGTGTGCGTACAGCCACCCATCAAGAATATGCTGCTAAGGCTGTTATTGTGACGACAGGGACTGCTCTCCGTGGGGAAATTATCATCGGAGACCTCAAGTACTCATCAGGTCCTAACCACAGCTTGGCTTCTATTAACCTAGCTGACAATCTCAAGGAACTGGGTCTCGAAATCGGTCGTTTCAAGACAGGAACCCCTCCACGTGTCAAGGCTTCTTCTATCAATTACGATGTGACGGAAATTCAGCCAGGAGACGAAGTGCCTAATCATTTCTCATACACTTCACGTGATGAGGATTATGTCAAAGATCAAGTGCCATGCTGGTTGACCTATACCAATGGTACCAGTCATGAGATTATCCAAAACAACCTCCACCGTGCGCCTATGTTTACAGGTGTGGTCAAGGGAGTGGGGCCTCGTTACTGTCCGTCGATTGAAGACAAGATTGTGCGCTTTGCGGACAAGGAACGTCACCAACTCTTCCTTGAGCCAGAAGGGCGCAATACTGAGGAAGTCTATGTTCAAGGACTTTCAACCAGTCTGCCTGAGGATGTCCAGCGTGACTTGGTTCATTCCATCAAAGGTTTGGAAAATGCAGAGATGATGCGGACAGGTTATGCTATTGAGTATGATATGGTCTTGCCTCATCAGTTGCGTGCGACTTTGGAAACCAAGAAAATCTCAGGTCTCTTCACTGCTGGTCAGACAAATGGAACGTCAGGTTACGAAGAGGCAGCAGGCCAAGGGATTATCGCGGGTATCAATGCGGCTCTGAAAATCCAAGGTAAGCCTGAGTTGATTTTGAAGCGAAGTGACGGTTATATCGGGGTGATGATCGACGACTTGGTGACCAAGGGAACCATTGAACCTTACCGTCTCTTGACCAGTCGTGCTGAATATCGTCTCATTCTTCGCCATGACAATGCTGATATGCGCTTGACTGAGATGGGACGCGAGATTGGCCTTGTGGATGATGAACGCTGGGCTCGTTTTGAAATCAAGAAAAATCAATTTGATAATGAGATGAAACGCCTAGACAGTATCAAACTCAAGCCAGTCAAGGAAACCAATGCTAAGGTTGAGGAAATGGGCTTCAAGCCCTTGACAGATGCGGTGACAGCCAAGGAATTCCTTCGCCGTCCAGAAGTTTCTTACCAAGATGTGGTGGCCTTCATCGGACCAGCTGCAGAAGACTTGGATGACAAGATTATCGAATTGATTGAAACAGAAATCAAGTACGAAGGCTATATTTCAAAAGCCATGGATCAGGTTGCCAAGATGAAACGTATGGAAGAAAAACGCATTCCAGCCAATATTGACTGGGATGACATCGATTCTATTGCGACGGAAGCTCGTCAGAAGTTCAAACTCATCAATCCAGAAACCATCGGCCAAGCCAGCCGTATTTCGGGAGTAAACCCAGCAGATATTTCTATTTTGATGGTGTATCTGGAAGGTAAAAATCGTAGTATTTCTAAAACTCTTCAAAAATCAAAATGATACGTCGTCGGCTTCTTACGAATGAGTTCAAAGCTTGGCTTTGATTCATCTCCAGCCTCCCATAGTTTCCCGAACTATGGGAGCTAACTCAAGTTATGCTTTCGCTTAGCCTTCTAGTCTGATTTCGATTTTTATTGATACTCTTCGAAAATCTCTTCAAACCGCGTCAACGTCGCCTTGCCGTAGGTATGGTTACTGACTTCGTCAGTTCTATCTACAACCTCAAAGCAGTGCTTTGAGCAACCTACGGCTAGCTTCCTAGTTTGCTCTTTGATTTTCATTGAGTATGAGTTTTAATCTCAAAAGAAAGCATAGAGAAAAACAGCTCCGAGGACGGGGCTGTTTTCTTGCTTTATTCTTCATCTGGTGTGAGGATCATCGGGATGATGATCGGTTCACGTTCGGTATTTTCATAGAGGAAGGGGCGAATAGCGTTGACAATGGCACCATTGACAGATTGCACGCTAGCATCCTTATTTTTCAGTGCGATACGAATGGCATTGAAGAGGATACGCTGGCTTTGGCGAATCAAGTCGCCAGACTCTCTCATGTAGACAAAGCCTCGGCTGAGGATGTCTGGACCAGATAGAATCATCTGCGATTTGAAGTCAACAGTTGCGACTGCCAGAACGACACCGTCTTCAGATAGATCGCGACGATCTTTGAGGACAGCTGCGCCAATTTCACCGATACGATTTCCATCGACATAGATATCTTGGGCGTTGAAATGACCTGCGATACGAGCTGAGTCAGCAGTAAGGGCAAGCACATCGCCATTGCTCATGATAAAGATATTGTCCTTCTCAACACCAGTATCCACTGCTAGTCCAGCGTGGACTTTTTGCATGCGGTATTCACCGTGGACAGGCATGAAGTATTTTGGCTTAATCAAGCAGAGCATGAGTTTTTGCTCTTGCTGACCACCGTGTCCAGATGTATGGATATTGTTCACTTTACCGTGGATAACTTCGACACCAGCTTCAGAAATGATGTTAATCAGCTTGTTGACGCTAGTAGTGTTTCCAGGGATGGGACTAGAAGAGAAGATAACGGTATCACCTGGTTGTAATTGTACTTGACGGTGGGTTCCGTTGGCGATACGAGAGAGGGCTGCCATAGGCTCACCCTGACTACCTGTACAGAGGATAAGAACTTCTCCTGCAGGATAATCTTTGATTTCATTTGGCTCGATAAAGGTTCCCTTAGGAGCTTTGATGTAGCCAAGATTGATTCCGTTGACAATGGCCTTTTCCATAGAACGACCAAAGACCGCAATTTTGCGTCCAGTCTTAACAGCAGCTTCTGTTGCCTGCTGGAGACGGAAGATATTTGAGGCAAAGGATGCAAAGATGATACGTCCTTCAATACCTTGGATAATCTTCATAATGGACTGACCAACGACTTTTTCAGAGTTGGTAAAGGTTGGTACTTCCGCATTTGTCGAGTCAGACAGGAGACAGAGCACGCCTTCTTCACCAAGCGCAGCCATACGATGCAAGTCCGCAGGTTCTCCAACTGGAGTAAAGTCGAACTTAAAGTCACCCGTACAGACGATTTTCCCTTGAGGAGTATGAATGACAATCCCCAAAGGCTCTGGAATAGAGTGAGTCGTTCTAAAGAAAGTTGCCTTGAGATTTTTAAAGGTCAACTCGGTGTTGTGGTTGATTTCGTAAAGTTTGGCGTTGCGCAAGAGGCCGTGTTCTTCGAGTTTCCCACGGATCAAAGCCAAGGCAAGCGGTCCAGCATAAATAGGGACATTTGCTTGCTTGAGTAGGAACGGAATCCCACCAATGTGGTCCTCGTGTCCGTGTGTGATTAAAACAGCCTTGACGCGGTCGATATTGTCTACGATGTAAGAGTAGTCAGGAATGACATAGTCGATACCAAGCAAGTCATCTTCTGGGAATTTAATCCCAGCATCGACGATGATAATCTCGTCTTGGTATTCAATTCCGTAAGTGTTTTTCCCGATTTCTCCTAGACCACCGATGGCAAAAACGCCGACTTCTTCAGGTTTAAGAGTGTAGGCCATATTAGAACTCCGTAATTTCGAAGGCGCCAGTTTCTTTTTCGTAATCGAGCAATTTGTCAGACAAGAGTTCGATATATTCGATATTGTACTCTGGGCGATTTTCTTCGACAAGTTGGCGAGCAGTGATACGGCCCTCAAGTTCTGAGCTGGCATCGATGTCTAGGTAAAGCGCGCGTGTTGTTTCACGGCGTGGGCTACGTTCTTTTGTTTCTTGATAAAAAACTTTGTAAATCATATAGTTCCTTTCTATTTACAGGTCAGCTTATTCCAAACTTTTAGCAGATATTTGCTTGATTTCATTCCATTTTGTGTCTAGATTGACCTTGATTCGTTACAATTATTTCAATTATACCACAAAATGAAAAATTAGTAAAAGACGGAAACGAGAAAGTTAGGGGACGATTTCTTTGGTAAGCGTTTGCAAAAACAAGGAAAATATATTATGTTGATAACGGAAGTGAAATTTATTGCTTGTCATAATTCCATATAGATTTTAAGTCAAGGAGGTTGCCCTATGTATAACTTATTTGCTTTTGCTATCGGAGTTCGTTTGTTAGCTTTTATCGTTTTTGTTGCTTGCGTTTATGGAGGAAATCTTCTATTTGCCAAACTGGAACGATGACAAACCAAGTTCTTGTGGAAAATTACCTTTGTGACTCTCTACTCGCTTTTTCTCCTCCTCGTGACCTATGTCGTTTGGTTTGTATTTTACTTTGGATTAAATGCTTAGATGCCCTGCTTATGCTGGGGTTTTTTGTTTGGGGATGTAGAGATAGTAGATTTACGACACGAAAATTCCACCCCATCTATCAAGATGAGGTGGTCTTTGCATTTTTCTAACATGACATGACAATGGAATTTTCAAAGCTTATTATTTTTATGGGAGTCATTGTTCTGCTCAAAAATAGAGTTGAAGCATAAAAATAAAACAATACAAACAGATAAATCGAATGGTAAAGGGATAGTAGTAATGTTCAAATCATTGAGAATGCTGAGCAAACTGTAAGAGATGAAGACAATAAAATTTATCCTTCTAAAAATGTGTTTCTTATCTAGCATGACTTACCAAACTTTTTACGAAGGTCTTTTCCAATGGTATAACCTGCCATAAATAAAGCGATACCAACACCTACACCAAAGCCACCCTTGATTTCTTGCAATTCCTTATTAGAAATTTCACGATAGTTGTTCAAATCTTTCATCATAGTTAATCTCCTCCTAAAAAATAACCAGCTGCCAAACCAGAACCTATAAGTGCTGTTCCACCTGCAATAGCCTTCCAAGATACTGCTACTCCAAAGATAACCAAGGGAGCGAGACCGCCATCAATATCTGATAATTCATTTTCAGATAAGGATAAAAATTGATTGTCAAGAATGTCAAAATTTGTCATTGAACTTTCCTCCTTTTTTCTTGTTCACTTTTATATTCGGAAAAGAAAAGGAAAAGTGAGCATTTTTTTTAATTATTTTTAGTTAAGTGAGGGCACTCTTGTCTGGGGGCAAAGAAAATTCCCATGTGCCAGCTTTTGTAGTATAATAGTAAGCAGACAAAAAGATAGGAATGTGTTATGAAAGTATTAGCTTTTGATACGTCCAGCAAGGCTCTTTCTCTGGCTATTTTAGAGGACAAGCAGGTTCTTGCTGAGACGACGATTAATATCAAGAAAAATCACAGTATTACCCTCATGCCAGCCATTGATTTTTTGATGGAGAGTTTGGACTGGACGCCCAAGGATTTGGACCGAATCGTGGTGGCGGAAGGGCCAGGTAGCTACACAGGCTTGCGAATCGCGGTAGCCACTGCCAAAACTCTGGCTTATACTCTGAATATCGAGTTGGTTGGTATGTCGAGTCTCTTGGCTCTGGTGCCCTACCAACAAGAAGGTTTGTTTGTCCCCTTGATGGATGCGCGTCACAATAATGTTTATGCAGGATTTTATGAAAATGCCAAACCTGTCATGGCAGAAGCACATCTGCCTTTTGAGCGAGTCATTGAGCTAATCAAGGGCGCTAGTCAGGTAACCTTTGTCGGAGAAGTTGGCCCCTTTGTTGAGCAGATTCAAAAACACTTGCCAAGGACTGATTACAAAGAAACATTGCCCAATGCAGCTAATCTAGCTCTTTTGGCCTGGGACAAGGAAGCAGACTCCTTGCATGATTTTGTGCCAAATTACCTCAAACGTGTTGAGGCAGAGGAAAACTGGCTCAAGAACCATACCGAGTCTGGTGAGTCCTACATTAAACGCCTATGATAGAAATCAAGCGAATTCAACAACAGCCTGACCTAGCTCAAGCCATCTACGCTGTTATGGCAGCTGTTTACCTAGTCAGTCCTTGGACTCTGGAGCAAATCCAAGCAGATCTGTCCCAAGACCAGACTTGGTATGCATTGGCTTATGATGGGGCAGAAGTGATTGGATTTCTAGCTGTGCAGGAGAATCTTTTTGAAGCAGAAGTCCTGCAAATCGCTGTCAAAGGAGCTTATCAGGGTCAGGGAATTGCGTCAGCCTTGTTTGCTCAATTGCCGACAGACAAGGAAATTTTCCTCGAAGTCAGACAGTCAAATCAACGAGCGCAAGCATTTTACAAGAAAGAAAAGATGGCAGTTATCGCTGAGCGAAAGGCCTACTACCATGACCCAGTCGAGGACGCCATTATCATGAAGAGAGAAATAGATGAAGGATAGATATATTTTAGCATTTGAGACATCCTGTGATGAGACCAGTGTCGCCGTCTTGAAAAACGACGATGAGCTCTTGTCCAATGTCATTGCTAGTCAAATTGAGAGTCACAAACGTTTTGGTGGCGTAGTGCCCGAAGTAGCCAGTCGTCACCATGTCGAGGTCATTACAGCCTGTATCGAGGAGGCATTGGCAGAAGCAGGGATTACCGAAGAGGACGTGACAGCTGTTGCGGTTACCTATGGACCGGGCTTAGTCGGAGCCTTGCTAGTTGGTTTGTCAGCTGCCAAGGCCTTTGCTTGGGCTCACGGACTTTCACTGATTCCTGTTAATCACATGGCTGGGCACCTCATGGCAGCTCAGAGTGTGGAGCCTTTGGAGTTTCCCTTGCTAGCCCTTTTAGTCAGTGGTGGGCACACAGAGTTGGTCTATGTTTCTGAGGCTGGCGATTACAAGATTGTTGGGGAGACACGAGACGATGCAGTTGGGGAGGCTTATGACAAGGTCGGTCGTGTCATGGGCTTGACCTATCCTGCAGGTCGTGAGATTGACGAGCTGGCTCATCAGGGGCAGGATATTTATGATTTCCCCCGTGCCATGATTAAGGAAGATAATCTGGAGTTCTCCTTCTCAGGTTTGAAATCTGCCTTTATCAATCTTCATCACAATGCCGAGCAAAAGGGAGAAAGCCTGTCTACAGAAGATTTGTGTGCTTCCTTCCAAGCAGCAGTTATGGACATTCTCATGGCAAAAACCAAGAAGGCTTTGGAGAAATATCCTGTTAAAACCCTAGTTGTGGCAGGTGGTGTGGCAGCCAATAAAGGTCTCAGAGAACGCCTAGCAGCCGAAATCACAGATGTCAAGGTTATCATCCCCCCTCTGCGACTCTGCGGAGACAATGCAGGTATGATTGCCTATGCCAGCGTCAGCGAGTGGAACAAAGAAAACTTCGCAGGCTGGGACCTCAATGCCAAACCAAGTCTTGCCTTTGATACCATGGAATAAAGAGTGGCTCTTTGTCAAGTGTAGTGGGTAGGCGAAAAGCTACAATCTGGAGAGTACGAAATTCGTACTCTCTTTTTTGATGTTCAAAGTCATCAAAATCCGTTTTTTAAAATTGTTAAAGTTCCGGAAACCAAAGGCTTTGCGCTTGATAACCTTAATAAAATTATTGGTCGCTTCAAGTTTAGCGTTGGAATAAGGCAGCTTAAGTGCGTTGATAATCTTATCTCTATCCCTTAAAAAAGTCCAAAAGACCGTTTGAAAAAGCGGATGAACCGTTGGCAGTTCTTGCTCAATCAATCCAAAGAAATGGTCGGCATTCTTCTCTTGAAAATGAAAGAGCAGGAGTTGATAGAGTTCGTAGTGAACCTGTAATCCCTCAGAGTAAGAAAGCAGTTTATCTCGTACTTCCCGATGGGTTAAGTGCATTCGAAACGTGGGCTGATAGAATCGTTTCTGACAGAGCTTGAAGCTATCCTGGTGTAGTAAATCAGTCCAGTGGACTGATTTAGCCCGAGCCTAGAAACGAAAAAGTGAGGGTTCCAAAAGCGCTTGAGCGCCCGATATTCCAAGGATTTTCGGTCAAATTGGTTCATGATTTGGATTCGTACTCGGTTCATAGCTCGGCTCAGATGTTGGACAATGTGGAAGCGGTCAAGAACAATCTTCGCCTTTGGAAAGAGTTGCTTAGCGAGCCGATAATAAGGGCTGTACATGTCCATGGTGATGACCTCGACCAGCTCCCGAACCTCTCTCTGATAGCGTTGGAAATGGTTTCGAATCACCGCATGAGTTCGCCCGTCTAAAATTGCGAGGATGGATTTGGACTCAAAATCTTGGGCAATGAAGCTCATTTTGCTCTTTTTGAAGCTATACTCATCCCAACTCATAACTTTTGGCAACTTGGTCCAATCGGTTTCAAACTTAAATTCCCTCAGTTTTCGGATGACGGTGGAAGTTGAGACCGCCAATCTGTGGGCAATCTCAGTCATAGACTGCTTTTCAAGGAGGAGCTGAGCGATTTTTTGTCTCACCATGTTGGAAATCTGGCAATTTTTCTTGACAATGGATGTTTGAGAAACGACCACCTTAAGGCAATTCTTGCACTGAAAGCGGCGCTTTTTGAGATGCAGTACCGTGGGTAAACCCTGACAGTCGAGAAGCGGAATTTTAGAGGCTTTCTGGAAGTCGTATTTGATCATCTTCCCTTGACAATGAGGACAAGGAGGAGCGGGGGAATCCAACTTTGGCTGAACGACTAGATGGGTTTGGTATTTCAGAACAGACAAGATTTTGATATTTTTGTCTTCCAATCCGAGCAAATCTGTGGTATTCTTAAGTTGTTCCATATGAACCCTTTCTAATGAGTTGGTTAGACGCTTTTCATTATAGGTCATATGGGGCTTTTTTTCTACAAGAAACGACCCTATAATTCCTGGGGTGGGATTACCCACTACAGAAATTATAGAGCCAAAACATTCCAAAGTCTTGTCTGACTCTGGAATGTTTTCTGTTCACAGTTGTTTTGTAACTGCCTAATAAGTAACCGCGCTATAACGAGGTATCTACCGAGATTGTCAATTCTCCAGTATACTGTTATAAAAAACAAAACTGGAGGATTTTTTTATGTCCCCCCATCGTCCCATCGACTGTTCCGTAGCTGCCCAATAACGGAGTATAGTCGTCTGAAACAAGAATAGGACAAAAGTGCCTCAAGAAAAGCATCGTAATTTGACAATATTATTCTGAGATGTTTTTGATGTAAGCCCATATTTTCTCAATGGGATTATACTCGGGTGAATAGGTAGGAAGTGGTAACAGTCTATGCCCTGCTCCTTACACATGTTCATTCTGTGAAACCTTGCATTGTCCATAATGATAAGGGATGGTGTATCTAAAGTAGGTAGTAAGAATTTTTGGAAGCAAGCTTCGAAAAAGTCACTCGTCATCGTATCTTTATAGGTCATCGGAGCCATAGTATATTGAAACAAAAAGGGCATTAGTACTTCTATAACAGTATCGCAATCTCTGGTGTGCGTTGTCTCGATCTTAATTCAAATAATTATATCTTCTTCCAGAGAGACTAACTGCCTGCTCAAGGCTCGATCATATTCGAGATAAAAATAGGTCTCAACCCCTGTCTCATAAATATAAATAGGAGTCAGGTAGCTTAAGTGATTCAATTCTTTAAGGAACCGATTTACTTTTTCTGGGTCTTGTTCGCAGTAGGTACGGCTCTTTTTTAGACTATATCCCATAGCCTTTAGAGCGTAATGAATAGTTGTTGGAGGACAGTTGAATTCAGCAGCTATTTCAGTCAAATAAGCATCGGGATGAGTTTCAATATAGATCTTTAATTTATCTCTATCAACTTTTTCAATTAATAGTGGAAGTTTTCTTAAAGTTAGTGTATTGAAACGTTTTTATACAGTGCTAAAATTTGAAGTGTAGTGCAGATGTATTTGTAATAGTATTATAGCAATTCTTTGGAGAAGGTCGAGACAAGAGAAAATAGGTATCTTTGAGATATAAGCATGATTTACTATAAAATTATTGAGTTATTCATAAAAATTTCTCTATCAAATATCATAATGCGTCGTTTAAGGAGATGGTTACAATGCAATATAGTTGTGGAAAAATAAATATTAATATCCCTGATGGATATGGAGACATTAAGGATATAGTGTTTTCGGCTCATATTATAGTTAGGTATAATAATGGACATTGTGGAGGTATAGATCCGCATATAATTGGACTTTGTAAAAAGCAGATCAGAAGGATGTCTCTATATCCTATTTTGATAATCGTATCTAGAGATTCAAAGGTTATTGATGATTATAAAAATTTAGATATTGCCTATGTTGATTGTACTCAATGTTCAAATAATTTTGAAACTGCCTTACACGTTAAAAATATTTTAAAATTATTAAAAATCCAACTTATACACTGTCATGGCTACTCAACTAATTATTTTTTATATATGTTAAAAAAACTTGACAAGAATGGATTTGGAAAGGTTAAGACAGTGATAACATGCCATGGATGGGTTGAATATAACTTAAAAAAGAAATTCTTGACTTATTTTGATTTTTGGACATATTCTATGGGAGATGCTTTTATTTGTGTATCTGAAACTATGAAAAAAAGATTGGAGAGTATAATAAAAAATAAGAAGATAGTTGCAATAAATAACGGAATTAATGTATCAAATAGCGATTTAGATGTAGTAGGTGTTCAAGACTTTAAAAAAGAATTTTGTATTCCAAATAACAAAAAAATCATTTGTTATGTTGGAAGGTTGGATCCAGAAAAAAGGCCGGATAGATTCCTTGAATTTGCAGAAAAATTATTTTTAGTCAGAGAAGATGTGATTTTTATTATGGCTGGAAATGGTAGTATGTGGGCTGCTTTGAAAGAAAAAATTTGCCATTTGAAATGTAGAGATAATTTCAGGTTACTTGGTGAAATCTATCCAGCTACTATAGTTTACCAAATATCGGATTTATTGTATATTCCTTCTGATACAGAAGGAATACCTATGTGTGTTTTAGAGTCAATGTCACAAGGAACTCCGGTTTTAGCTAGTAATGTTGGCGGGTTAAGTGAAATTATTGAACATAGGGTTGATGGATTTTTATTTGAGAAGGAAGATGTTGAGGGAGTGTGTGCTTGTGCTAATTTTTTACTCAATGATTCTGAGTATTTGAAATATATAGGTGAGAATAGTAAATCAAAAATAAGAAAACATTTTTCTGTGCAAAAAATGTTTGTAGAAACCATGAGAGTATATGATGAATTATTAGAGAAGAGTAGTCATGGATAGGAATATAGATCAAGAATTAGTAAGTATTATAATACCAACACATAATAGGTATGAATCTCTGATTAGAGCTGTGAAAAGTTGTTTACATCAAAGTTATAAAAATATCGAAGTTATAATTATTGATGATAATTATAGTAATGTAAATTTAAGAAATAAAATTATCCATCAATTTGGCTATACCAATAATAGAATTAAGTTAATTTTAAGTAATGAAGATTTAGGTGCAACTAATGCCAGAAACATAGGTATCAAAAATTCTAGAGGTAAGTATATATCATTTTTAGACGATGATGATGAATATATGCCAGATCGAATTTTAAAGTTGATGGCTTGTTTTAAAAAGAGTAGAATGAAGAATTTAGCTTTAGTTTATAGTTATGGAATAATAATTTATCCAAATGGTACACGAGAAGAGGAGAAGACCGATTTTGTTGGAAATCCCTTGTTTGTTCAAATGGTTCACAATATAGCAGGTACGTCATTTTGGTTGTGTAAAAAAGAGGTGCTAGAATTAATTAATGGTTTTGAGAAAATAGATTCACATCAGGACGGTGTTGTTTTATTAAAACTACTTGCTCAAGGATACCAAATTGATATAGTGCGAGAATTCTTGGTGAATTACTACGCTCACAGTAAAGAAAACGGTATCACTGGAGTGACACAAAAAACAATTAATGCAGATGAAGAATATTATAATTACTGTAGGAAATATTTTAATTTATTGAGTTTCAACGAGAGAATATTGGTTACAAAGAAATATTATTCTTTAAACATAAAGCGGTTACTATTAATAGGAGACAAATGCAAGGCTTTAAAAGTAATCAAGAAGGCAAGAGAAGAAAAAATTTTTAACGAATTTCTTTTTTTGAAATATATGTTATTATATCATTTTGGTTTTTTCTATTGTATATATGACAACTATGTTCAATTAAAATTTAGAAAGTGAGAAACTATTGTGTATACTATTATAAAATCAAATATAAAAAAATTTAGTTTATTAACGATATTTATTGTTGCTGGTCAATTATTGCTAATTTATGCAGCAACTATTAATGCTCTGGTGTTGAATGAATTAATTGCGATGAATTTAGAGCGGTTTTTGAAATTGTCAATCTACCAAATGATTGTCTGGTGTGGGATAATATTCCTTGACTGGGTAGTGAAAAATTATCAGGTTGAAGTGATCCAAGAGTTTAATCTAGAGATTCGAAATAGAGTTGCCACAGACATCTCTAACTCTACCTATCAAGAATTTCATAGTAAATCATCAGGAACATATCTTTCGTGGCTAAATAATGACGTTCAGACTTTAAATGATCAGGCTTTTAAACAACTTTTTTTAGTAATAAAAGGAATTTCTGGTACTATATTTGCAGTTGTGACTCTTAATCACTATCATTGGTCATTGACTGTAGCCACCTTGTTTTCATTAATGATTATGCTACTTGTACCAAAAATCTTTGCATCGAAAATGCGAGAAGTTAGTCTAAATTTAACTAACCAAAATGAAGCTTTTTTAAAATCTAGTGAGACTATATTGAATGGATTTGATGTGTTAGCGTCCTTGAATCTTTTATATGTATTGCCTAAGAAAATTAAAGAAGCAGGAATTTTATTAAAGATGGTTATACAAAGAAAGACAACTGTAGAAACGTTAGCAGGCGCTATTAGCTTCTTTCTCAATATTTTTTTTCAGATATCTCTCGTTTTTTTAACAGGCTATCTTGCAATAAAAGGAATAGTGAAAATTGGTACTATTGAAGCAATAGGAGCACTAACAGGTGTTATTTTTACAGCGCTAGGTGAATTAGGAGGTCAATTATCCTCTATTATTGGTACGAAGCCTATTTTTTTAAAATTGTATTCAATTAATCCAATTGAGTCAAATAAAATGAATGATATCGAACCAAATGAGGTGAATAGAGATTTTCCGTTATATGAAGCAAAAAATATTTGCTATAAGTATGGAGATAAAGAAATATTAAAAAACTTAAATTTTTGTTTTCAACGTAATGAAAAGTATTTAATTTTAGGTGAAAGTGGAAGCGGGAAATCTACATTATTAAAATTATTGAATGGCTTTTTGAGAGATTATAGTGGAGAATTGCGATTCTGCGGGGATGATATAAAAAAAACCTCCTATTTAAATATGGTTTCGAATGTTCTATATGTAGATCAAAAAGCTTATTTGTTTGAAGGTACGATTAGAGATAATATTTTATTGGAAGAAAATTATACTGATGAAGAAATACTACAGTCTTTAGAGCAAGTTGGTTTGAGTGTAAAAGATTTTCCTAATAACATTTTAGATTATTATGTTGGTGATGATGGGAGATTACTGTCAGGAGGGCAGAAACAAAAAATTACTTTAGCTAGAGGGCTAATTAGAAATAAGAAAATAGTATTAATTGACGAGGGAACTTCTGCTATCGATAGGAGAACTTCGTTAGCGATTGAACGTAAGATATTAGATAGAGAGGATTTGACTGTCATTATTGTTACCCATGCTCCGCATCCGGAACTTAAACAATATTTTACTAAGATATATCAATTTCCAAAGGATTTTATTTAAGAATATAGGGGAGGGAAACATGAGATTCTATTGTGAAGCTTATGAGGTAATTACTGAAGAGAAAAAAGTATACTTTAATGATATTGAGTTAGAAGTTAAGTATTCCTCTGTCGAAGAATTGTTTATAATATGTGAGAAATTATTAGATAAGAAAAAAGTATCATTTTTTTATGTAGATGAGAAACCCTTAAGGTATCTGTTATTTGACTATATATTTCTACTAGTTCTAGCTAAAAAAAATATCCCAATCTTAGATGGAGTTTCCAATAAGCAAGTTGATCCAACGTTGCTGCATCACTTTTCTTTGGAAATTGAAAAGAATTTTATCGATTTTTGCTATAAAAATATGGATCTCATCCTAAAAACTCAAAGTATATCTTTGTGTCATAGAGAAGAGCTTATTATTGTAGATGTTTCAGATGACTCTAAATTTGGTGTTTTTTACAAGCGTTTTAGAACACTGGTTGATAAAAATAACGGAAAATATGTTTGTGTTTATAATTTCAGTCGTGTTTCAGATATACTGCAAAACTGGAAAAATTATTGCAATCGAAAATTTTCGGTTACGTTTACTGAAAGCCAATTTGAATTATTTAAGCTTTTATATAATCAAAAAAATTTTAAAACAATTTCGTTGCTATTTGGAAAAAAAATTGTTGCTGGAGGAATTATCTATTATAGCGATCTTACTAATATAGAATACTTTTGTATTTTTTGGTGGGATAGTATGTTTGGGAAAGATTCTATTGGAAAATACGTATATGTAGAAGAGATTAGTAGATGTCATTTTTAGATAGAAATTATTCTTTTTGTTATGGTTTACAAGATTATAAAAGTAAACTTATTAAATATTTTTTAGAATAGTTAATCTATTCGAGAGAGATAAAGAAATATGGAAAATACTTTATTGAATATCACAGGAAGCTTCGATATGGAAACTAGGAATCTAATTAGTTATTCTTTAACTGATATCTTTGAAACAGATAAAATAAGAATTGAACTTCTTGGAGAAATTTATTATAAAAATATAAAGTTGGAATTGCATGAATTCGCTGGATTGTATAAGATTTATGGAATTAGCTTAATAAAGAATATTACCGGAATGTTTTTAATTATAATTTTTGATACGAAGACAAAAGAATTAAAAATTTTTCAAGATATAACGACTTCATACTTTAATTTATACTATACTGTTTATGGAGGTGTGTTCTATTATAGTACATCTTTAAAGAAAGTGATGAAGTTATCTCATGTTCCCGTTACCTTAAATAACAAAAAAATACAAGAATTTATGAGAAATGGATTTATTTTAGATTCAAATACTTTAGTAACCGAAATTAATAAATTAGAATATTTCTCTTACATTTCTGTAAATAATACTCTTCGTATATGTGGTATTGATTATAATGATTCAAACAATTTTACTAAAGAACAAGTATTAAAGAATTGGGACTCTATGCTACGTGAATCTATATTAAGAGTGTATAGTGAAGCAGGAGAGGCTAATATTACACTATCATCTGGTTTTGATTCAAATTATATATTATATACATTAGCGAATTATACGAATTCTTCAATTAATGCATTTTGCATAGGAGGAGAAAAAGGAATTAATGAGATTCCTGAAGTAACTAAAATTGCAAAATTTTATGGTATAAATTTATTAGTTGATACTGTAATGAGCCAAGATTTAGAATATTTTCCCGATATAGTATGGAGATTGGAAGGAAGTCTCTTTGAATGTGGTGTCATACTGCAGTACTATTTAGGCAGGTTGTTGTTCCAAAAAGGGAACACAAGTATTCTTTGTGGCGAGTCAGCGGATGAAATAATGACTTTTAAGTATCATTCTGTGAACTACAATCAATTTTGTAATGATAAACAGAAGTCAGTATATTTTAGTTATTCCGACTATCCATTTTATGTTACAAATTCAATTGTTTTAAAGAAAAATAGCCTACTTTTGCATAGTTTTGGCATTCATCCTAGATATCCATATAAAATGTCTGAGATTGTTGAAATGTCTAAAAAAATATCAGATCTAAACGATAAAAAAGAATTTCACAAAAAGAACTGTGAGTTGAGGTTTCAAGATAGTGTTCTTGATAACATAAATAGTGTCCCGGGTACAACTCATTTATTTAGTTGTTTAAATATTCAAACATTAGTAAAAATTATTTTATATATTTTTCGATACAACAGTTGTATGAAAATATTTAATTTTAGAGATAAAGAGCTTATCTTTTTTAATAAGATTGTAAATGGGCTGATACAAAATATTGAGGAGAATTTAGAGGATGATATTGAAAGGATATTGAAATATTTATATATATGTTTATTTAACGAAATATTCATTATTAAGAATAAGGTGAATTTTTTTGATGATGTGGAATTTAATCAGACACTTAGTGAATTTTTAGATAAATTGTAGAGGGAATGGTTATGAGTAACAATACTAAGTATATATTTTTATCTCCACATTTAGATGACGCAATTTTTTCCTGTGGTGATTATATTTCAAAATTAACTTCAGAAGGAGAAATTGTACTTGTTATTACTATATTTTCTGGTTACCCTTTGAGCCAACAGCTACAGCCCTCTGCTAAGCAATTTCATAAGTTGTGTAACCTTGGGAAATATCCGATTGAAGAAAGGAAGAAAGAAGACAGGTTAGCTTGTGAACGTCTACAGTGTGATTTTAGACACTTATCGTACTATGAATGTCTCTATAGGAAAGATAGAAATGGCAATTTTCTATACCGTCATATCTATAGTGAATTAAAAAATGAGGACACATTAAAGAATGATATCATAAAAGAGCTGTTAATGCATTTAGACGACAAATGTGTCGTATATTGTCCGCTTTCACTTGGTGACCATGTTGATCATGTTTTTGTGAATAGTATTGGAAGGGCGCTTGAATTTATGCGTTATAAAGTAATATATTATGAGGACTTCCCATATGTAAGTGATAGTAGTATGGTTAGTTATATGGGAAAAACTAAAGAATTAAAAATGTATCAAGAGGAACTTGATGAAAAACATTATATTGATAGAATATCATCAATATTGTGCTATGAATCTCAGATTTTGATAATCTGGAAATCAGTTGAAAAACTTTTAAACAATATTAAAGAGTTGTATTTAAGGAATGGGGCAGCTTATTCTATTAGATTTTGGATTAAGAAATAAGGAAGTAGTTTTATGAATATAGCAGTAATTGGTTTGGGGCATGTTGGGCTGGCCTACGCGTTACTATTTGCATCTAAATATAAAGTTGTTGCATATGATATAGATTCTGTAAAAATAAATAATTTAAAAAAGGGCATTCTTCCATCTAAAAATGAAGAGCTTATGAAGTTTTTTTGCGAGAATAACTTAAATATTACTTTTTTTGATACATTTTCTGAAATTAAAAATAATATTGATTATTATATTATTGCGCTTCCGACAGATTATGATGAGAAAATTGGTAGTTTTAATACATATGAAATCGAACAAACGGTATCGAAGATTCTGAGGGTAAAACCTAATGGAAAGATTATTTTAAAGTCAACAGTTCCGATCGGCTTTTCAAACAAATTAAAAAGGCTGTTTGATACAAAAAATATCATTTTTGTCCCTGAATTTTTGAGAGAAGGTTGTTCTATATATGATAATTTATATCCAAGTCGCATAGTTGTTGGAGATGAGACAGTTGAAGGAAGAAAAATTGCAGAGTTGTTCCTTTCGATTAGTACTCATAGTACTGCCAATATTAAAAATGTTATGTTAGTTTCTCCTACTGAAGCAGAAGCAATTAAGCTTTTTTCTAACACATTCTTAGCTCTCCGTGTTGCTTTTTTTAATGAACTAGATTCTTTTGCTGAGAGGAGAAGTTTAAATGCTGAAGTTGTAATAAAAGGTGTTTGTTTAGATCCAAGAATTGGAAATTTTTATAATAATCCTTCTTTTGGATTTGGAGGATATTGTCTTCCCAAAGATACTAAACAATTAAAAAAAGAATTTATAGAAATAAATGCCCCAGTGATAGAAGCGATTGATATTTCAAACACAAATAGAAAACAGTTCATAGTTAAACAAATATTGGAACGAAAGCCAAAGATAGTAGGAATATATAAATTGGGGATGAAATATAATTCAGATAATTACAAAGAGTCAGCTATTTTAAGTATAATTAATGAACTATTGATTGTCGGTATAAAAATTTTAGTATATGAACCAAATTTAAACGTTAGTATAGATAACGTAATTTTTGAAAAGAATTTTGAACTATTTACAAAACAAAGCGATCTAATTGTTGCAAATAGATGGGATAGGGGCCTTGAAGCTTATAAAGATAAAGTTTACACAAGGGGGATCTGGATAAGAGATTAACTATTGATATTAAAAAGGCAATAATTTATAAAATTTGTACAAAAAAATGTTAAATTTTCACATTTTCATAGTATACTGTTTAATAGAAAGTAGGTTCTTTGTAACCGCTCCATTATAAAATCCTTTCACTCTTCCGGTATACTATTAGGAAAAACATAACTGGAGGATATTTTGAGCTCACACCTCATCGTTCCAGTGGCTGTTCCCCAAGCTCGTGTACTGCCCAAAAAAGTTAGACATTCTATTTAGAACGAGGATTGAGTTCTGTATTGTACAAGGCTCGGTCCTTTTAGAGTCAGCTTAAGGCTGGCTTTTTTAATCACCAAAGTGTCAGAATGTTTTGACAAATGAACACAAATAATGATATAATATGCAAAAGCTAGGAGGTGGTAGGATGATTGAAAAAATGGAACTGGGGGAATTTTACAAGGAATTGCGTTTGGCGAGAAAGCTCAAGCAGTCAGATGTGGCTTGTGCTGGACTAACAGCTTCTCAGCTATCCAAGTTCGAACTAGGGCAGTCTATGCTGTCTGCGGATAAGCTCATACTAGCCATCCAAGGGATCAATGTGACCTTTGATGAGTTTGGGCACAAGCTCAACAACTATCAAGAATCTCCACATATGCAGATTGGTAGAAAGGTTGTGGATCGCTTTGCTCATCAAGATATAGCTGGCTTAGAGCAACTGTTGGAGGAAGTCGAGCAAGGACAGATGGCGGAGACCTATCGTCGTTTGAATGCTATTGTGATTAAAAATGCACTCCATTCCTTAGATAAAAGCTATCCGCTAGCAGAGGAGGATAGCGAGTTTTTGACTACCTACCTCTATGCTATTGAGTCTTGGACCTGGTTTGAACTCTATCTTTTTTGCAATACCATGCCCTTCTTGAGCAATCAAGATCTGATCTTTTTATCAACCTCTTTGCTTGAAAAATCCAAGGAATTTAAAGAGTTGGTACATAATAGACTGTATATGAAAAGTGGCTTTCTGAATATTATATCAGAGCTCATGGAGCGCAAGCTTTTCTCCTATATCCCAATCTTTGAAGCAGAGCTGGAGAGCATGTTGCGTCCGTACGATGTTTTTGAAAAAGTATTGTGGCAATTTTTAAAGAAAATGAGTATTTTCCTTCAAACCAAAGGAAACAATCAAAAAGAGATTGAAAATTTTATCCAATCTCTGCAAGTATTAGAAAATCCACAATTAACATCCCTTTTTGAACTACGCTTACAGCAATACAAAGCACTTATCGATTAGTTAGAAATGGGAAAAAGATAATAATCTCAGCAACGATTGTCAATAATGTTAAAACTTGTTTCTTCATATGACTTCCACTCCTCATTAGTAATAACTTTATTATACCAGGGAAATGATCAAATCTACTAAAATCGCAAATGTGAAATTTTTATAAGAAAAAATATCAAATATGTGATTTTCTAAAATAAGCCAATTTTCGTGTTATACTGTACTTATAAAGCACTTGAAGCAAATCCTAGGTCGCAGAAGTGGTTTATAAGTAAAAATAATTGGAGGAGGAATCGTTTATTATGGAAAATACAGAATTTTCATTGGAACTTGATGTGACTGAAGTTGCAACTGAACAAGATTATGTTTCTAGTGGTGTTACATCTACAGGTTGTTGTAAAAACTAATTTAATAATTGATTTTATAAAGCAGGTACAAGTACTTGCTTTTTAATTAAAAGAAAAATATGTTTAAAATAAAAGATAATTATATTTACAGGCAATGCGTTAATGATTCTATACTGATAGAAAAACTTAATGAAAATAATCTTGAAATATTTTTTGATAGCAAAATATTTCAAGAGATGTTGATGGTGGCGAATCCACGATTTTTTAATGAATTAACTAAGGAAAAAATATATCAAAATTCTACGTTTAGAAATTATGCAAAGAGGTCGCTTACAAGAGCAACTCCATTTGGATTGTTTAGTTCAGTTGGTGTTGGTTCTTTTTCAAAAGTTTCATACCCTCAACAGATTAGAGAGAATTATAGTAAAAAAGTGTCTGTTAGTGGAGAGTGGATTAGTTCGCTTTGTATGATGTTAGAAAATGAAGATTCAGTTTTATTGCAATTACATTTACAGTGGAATCAAAAAGTACTGGAGCTATCAGATAAGTATCAATTGAATAATATCAACTATTGGGGTGTTTCCGAGCAGAGTAGAGATATACTTATCAAGAAAACTGCCCTTTTAGAATTTATTAAAAAATTGACATATAAATCGGAAGTAAGTGTATTAGACTTGGTACAAGAAATTCAAACTAAGTCTCCTAATTTGGAGACACAGAAAATTATTGATTATTTACATAATTTAATTATCAGTGAATTTTTATTTACAAACTTACGAAAGGTTGTAATAAATCACAATTGTTTAGATAATTTAATTTATATTTTAAGTTCTATTAATGAGCAAACAAAATTAACTACTGATTTGTTACAACTTAAATCATGCATCGAGAAGTATTCAAAATCAGAGTTAGGAGAAGGTATTCTTCAATATGCTGAAATTTGTGAAAAAATGTCTCATATTTTTAATGAAGAAAAACAGCGCTATCTGAAGGTTGACTTAGTGAATAGTTATGATTCGCTATTACCCAAAGATTTAAAAAAGACATTGGAGGACTTCGTTAACTTTATTTCGAGAATTAATCTGGGTAAAGATTATCGAAATAAGGAATTAATCTCGTACACAGAAAAATTTGTCGAAAAATACGGAGAGTATGTTGAAGTTCCTATTAAGCAACTACTGGATAGTAAGTTAGGGTTGGGGATACCAAAACAAAATTTGGAACCTTATAGTATATTATCAAGTGTTGCAGAACAAACTTTTTTGTCTTATCTAAGTAAAGAAATCTTTAAAGCAGTGAAAAATAATAAAAAGGAAATTGATATATCAAATATTCCGCCTGAATTATTGTATCCAAATTTGGATAGATTTGCTGTGAATCAGTTCGAGTTGTATTGTGAAATGAAGAATTTTGGAGAACAACCTGTTATATCAATTGTGCCAAATACTGGGAGTGATATGATAGGAAAGTCTATTGGTAGATTTGCTTCATATTTTCTAAATTCTAATATAGAATTAGATTCGAGGGTTGATAATGTAGAATTAATAGAATTTCCAAGTGATAATAAAAATTTAAATGTTATGTCTTCTCACCATGGACATTCTAAAAAGTTATTACTATCTTATGAAGATGACTTTGATATTGACTCGTTAGAATTAGATTTCTTAGTAGTGGGTGTTGAGAGAGTGAATGAGCATTACAAACTATATTTTAGAGACTTACGAACAGACTTGATTGTTAATTTTGTAACAACCTCAATGCTGAATCATAAATCTATCGGAGTTTTTAGCCATTTAGCGAGATTTTTGTTAACAGTTTCGTTAGAGTGGCAAGATAATCCATTTTCTCTATTTAGGGTAATTGAGAATCTTGATTTCCTTCCTTATATTCCTAGAATTAAATATAAGAATATTATTTTAAGTGAAGAGAAGTGGATTTTATCAGATGTCGATAAAAAAGATATGTCTACTATTAGTCAGTGGAAAAAATTTTTTGATGTACCTAGCCTTCTATACTTTCATAAAGATGATGAGCGTTTACTGATTGACCTAAAGAATAGTTTAGATGTTCAATGGATTTTAAAACAAAATGTTGATAAATTACATTTTACGCGTTTTGATAAGATTGATGGTAAAAATTGCGAGTTTATCTTTGGATTTGAAAATCCTCGAAATAGTGTATACCCTCATTCAGTAAGTGAAAAAACTGTCAGAAGAATTGAAAATGACTTTTATAAAGATTATGTAAAAACGTTTTCGAGCGATTGGATATATTTCAAATTATATGGAATTAACTCCTCAACGATGCCTGAACTAAGAGAAAATCTTCTTATATTCACTGATGAGCTTTTAGCTGAGAAATTAGTTAGTGATTTTCATTTTGTAAATTATAATGATGGCGGGGATGGTTCTATTAGATTAAGGTTTAAAATTATGAACGAAGATGATTTTGAAAAGCTAAGATATCGAATTATTCATTGGATAGATTTCCTATTAAATCATTATTTTTGTAAAGATGTAAGTTTTAATTTATATGAGAGGGAGGTTGAGAGATATGGAGGTATTGGCTTTTTAACAGTATGTGAGAGGATATTTTCTATTGATAGTTATCTTGTTTTAAAGTTGTTTTCAAAGAAAGTATTAAAAGTTGATGATTATTTATTTGTTCTACATTCAATTTTTATATATATCCGACTATTGGGAATATCTCCAAAACAATTACTTAAATTGATGAAGGATACTTTTACTCAAAATATTTATCGTAAAAGTTTTAAAAAGGTGTTTCCCAATAACGCAAAAGTAATAAAGGAATTCAAACAATATTTTGAAGATCAAAGTAAATTTGATATTTTCAATGAAGTTTTTAAAAGCTTCTCACCTATCGAGAAACATTTTGAATATAAAAATGATATGATTCATAGTTTGCTTCATATGCACATGAATAGAATAGGAATATTTTCCTTAAATGAAAAGGAATATCTTTATTTTGTGAGGTATATTTTAGAGGTATTAAATAATTATGAGAAATATAATTAAGAAGTATGATGAAATCATCAATAAAGTAGATAGTCTAGTGTTAGACAATAATATTATTGATTTACTACAGCGCTCGTGCTATACGGAAAATAGAAGTTACTTGTCGGAATACCCCAGCATAATCATATATTTATCATATAGATTAGCTAATTGCGATGATAACGAGCATTCTAAGTTGCTCTACAATAGAGTAAACTACTATTTACATGAACTGTTAAAGTCGATTAAGTTGAACAGTCGTAATAATATATCAATGTGCTATGGATTTTCTGGCTATGTATATGCCTTGAAATTGTTACCTAAGAGGAGTAAAGAATATAGTAAATTGCTAGAGACACTTGAAACAATTTTAGTATCTTTAACTAGAGATAGGCTAAGTGAAATAAAAAAATCCAATAAAGTTAAAGAAGAATATATTGATGTAATCCAAGGAGTTTCTAGTGTAGGAAAGTATTTTCTTAGCAAGGATAAATTGACTTCTAATCAGGAACTATTATTAAAAGGAGTTTTAAATTATTTAGCAGGAGTAATAAATAATAAGCCAACTATTTATCCGGAATATATGCCAAATGAAAAATTAAAGAGAAAATTCCCCAATGGCTATATCAACCTAGGTGTAGCTCATGGTATATTAGGACCACTATATGTTTTAGCATTAGGGTTTAAAAAATTCAACATGCCAGAGTATTTAATTTCGCTAAAAAAGGGTTTGAGTTACTATGAAAAAACTTTTCAAACTAATAAGATTGGCAAGATTATTGGCTGGAATGGTAGAGTAAGTGCTGAGGTAGAAAGTGAGAAATTCGAATATAATTTAAGTTGGTGTTATGGTAGTCTTGGAATGGCAAGAGTACTATATAATATATCTAAAATAATTGACATCCCAAAATTACAAGAGTTAGCTACTGATGTATTCCACTCATCTATTTATTACCTTAATAGTAGTGAAATTTTAAATAACGCAATTTGTCATGGTCGCTCTGGGATAATGCTTTTGTTCAACTTGATGTATTTAGACACAGGGGAATCACAGTTTAAAGCTATTTCTGATAATTTATTTAAGGAAATAGTAAATAAAGCCACTGATTCTGAATACATATTTGTGGAACGTGATATATATTTTAGGGGTGTGAATTATGATGAAGTGATAGAGTATATTGATTTTGGCTTGTTAAATGGGGTTTCTGGGATAGTTCTTGCACTAATGGCGCAGAGGACAGGAAATGCTTCTCCTTTGGCTGAAATGTTTTTTATGCAGTGAGGGTTTAAGGTAGATATAGGGATAACATATGAAAAAAATTTTAAATAATAAGCTATATATGAAAGTCTTGGTTTCAGATCTGATATCAAACTTTGGAGATACACTATATTTTATAGCTCTCATGACTTATGTGACGGAGATTAAGAGTAGCAATTTGGCTATCTCAATCGTAAATATATCGGAGACTATACCTATATTGTTCACAATATTTTTTGGTATCATTGCAGATAGGACACTTAATAAAGTGGGAATGATTATCAAAACGTTATGGATACGGACAATTTTATATTTATTAGTGGCTGTTGTCATGAATTTTAAGGAATCCATTTTAGTAGTAATACTTGCTAGTATAGTTAATCTTATTTCAGATACATTGGGGCAATTTGAAAATGGTCTTTTCTATCCAATTTCTAATCGAATAGTGAAAAAATCAGATAGGGAAGAAACCATGGCGTTTAGGCAAACAGCAACTTCTACCATGAACATTGTAAATCAGTCGTTAGGGGCATTTTTAATCACTTTTCTTAGTTTCTTTCACTTAGCTCTTATAAATTCTCTAACATTCGCTATTAGTTTACTAATAACATTAGCTATCAAAAGCCAAATTAACAATTTTTATATAGACAAGACCCCATCCACTAAGGTTTCAAAAGTTGATTTTAAAGCTACGTTTTCTGATATTATTTCAAACTTAAAACTTTCGCTTAAACATCTATTTAGTCTCACTAATATGAAGACTGTATTACTTGTTATTCCAATTCTTAATGGGAGCTTAGCCATTATCATACCACTAGCTGTAGTGAATCTTTCTAAAAGTTCTGCTCTTACAATTATTAGTTCTGCAACAACAATTTCAGTTTTGGGAATTAGTACTGTTTCTGGAGGGATTTTAGGTGGAACTTTGATTCTAATTAGTAAAAAATTTAAAAATCTTTCCATAGAGAACTTATTGAAAATGAATTTAATGACTATTTTATTATCATTTATTGCGTTTTATTACCAAAATATTTATTTTATAGTATTAACATTATTTCTTTCGAGTGTATTTGTCAGTGCATTAAATCCTAAAATAGGAGCTATCATATTTAATAATCTTGATGAAACGAAACTAGCTACAATATTTGGAGGAATGGTTACTTACTTCCAGTTGGGAGATGTCGTATCAAGATTATTGTTTTCTACATTGGTAATCTATTTATCTTATACTTATATAGCAGTGATATATATGATATTAGTTTTAATAGTGGCTATCTATACTTTTAGAAGAGTACAGACTACAAGCTGAGAGAATTTTGAAATTTTAACTTTATTCCTCCAGTCCTTGCAATTAGATATAAAATAGGCTCTTATAGGAGATAATAGGATGAAGAAAATGAAAGAAGTGAAATTTCACCTAGCAACTGGCTTGTTGATTTTGACTTATTACCTCATTTTTAATGTCACATCAGACTTAGATTTTATGGCTGCTTTGTCTGATAATATGTACTATGTGTTCCAAGTTTTATTGGTACTTATTCTGGGAACTATAGCTACAATTGCTTTTGTCAAAAGTGAACATTGGAAAGAGTGTGGTCGTTTCCAGTTTCGTTGGTCTTACCTGGGTGTTTTCCTTCTTTCTTTTTTCTTATTGTTCGTGTGGGCAAATCTAACAACCTATATCTTTCCTCGTACCCAGAATGGAAGTACAGTCGTAGAAGTAGCCACCAATTTAACAGGAATTAGCTATTTTGTTACGCGAATACTTTATACTAGTATTATCGCACCTGTATCAGAAGAGGTTGTTTGTCGTGGTCTTTTGATGACAAGTTTATCTAAAGTTAAGAGATACTATCTTGATGTTCTTGTTTCCGCTGCCATATTTGGCGCTATGCATGTTTTGCAGTATGGTTGGATAACGACAGATTTCATAAAGTATTTTGGAATGGGCTTGATATTTTGTATGATGTTTCGCTACACCCGATCCATCTATTGGGCTATAGCTCTGCATGCTTCATGGAATAGTTTCTTACTCATTGTTACTTTATTGGTATTTGGATATTAGAAAGGTGATATATGAAAAAGATAATCTCACACCGCTACTTTATTATAGTTTTTCTACTAGTTATTGCTGACCAGAAGTTCAGTGTTTTAGTTTTACGCAGCGACCTTGTTGCTGGGCTATCTGACTTTGCCTATTATCTGTCGGATATGATGTTGAATTTTCTTGTGGTTTTATTTGCTCTTATTGCTATGATTTGGTCGGGGAAATGGCAGAAAATCAATAGTAGAAAGTTTAAAGGATCCTATCTTTTCTATTCCTTCCTAGCTCTGCTTGCTTTTGTTGCTTGGAATTTTGTCACCTTTTTTCTTTTTCCACCTACTCGAAATGAAATTTCTTATCAACATGCTGCTCCTACTTTTACAGGAGCTACGGCATTTTTGATGTATTTTTTTTATCCTGTGATTGCAGGTCCCATTTTTGAAGACATGATTTATCGTGGATTAGTGATGACTGCTCTGGAAAAAGGAAAGAAATGGGGGCTAGATGTACTTGGTTCCGCTGTTTTATTTGGGGTCTCGCACATTAGTAATCACGGTTGGGTCTTGACAGACTTTGTCTTCTATATGGGTGGAGGTCTTATATTTGCAGTCTTATTTAGAATGACAAAGTCAATTTATTGGCCTATTGGACTGCATATAGTCTACAATGGCATTGGTCAGCTTTTGATGTTACTGTAATTTTGGTTGTTAGTAGTATCGCGGTCTATCCTTGGGGAAAGATTCCCATTTGAACTTAAGAAGGAGTTGTGATGAAAGTATTTCTTCAAAATAGAGATTTTAGGCAATTAACTATCAACCAGTGGATTTCAACGCTTGGGGATACGATTTTTTATCTGGCCTTTCTGAATTATGTGGCAGATGCGTCTTTTGCACCTTTGGCGATTTTACTCATTACGATTTCAGAAACCCTTCCCCAAATTTTACAAATCTTTCTGGGAGTTTTGGCAGATTTTCAACATCATCGTGTCTTGAAATACACAGTCATTAGTTTTGCAAAATTTTTGCTTTACTCTATCGTTTCTTTATCACTTTCAGGGCAGTCTTTCTCCTTGTTGCTAGTAGCATTTATTTGTCTGCTTAACCTCTTGTCTGACACATTGAGTTACTTTTCAGGAGCCATGCTCACTCCGATTTTCATTAGAATTATTGGGCAAGACCATCTGGCAGAAGCTATTGGATTTAAACAGTCAACTGTTAGTTTAGTGAAAACAATCAGTAATATTCTAGGAGGAGTCTTGCTAGGGATTCTCTCCATCCAGTTCATTTCCTTGCTGAACGCTCTTACCTTTTTAATCGCATTTTTAGGTATCCTCTTCATAAAAACTGACCTCTTGAAAGTAGAAAAAACGATTAACTATCAAGAAGGACTCTCTGTAAAATCCTTTTGCCAGCATTTGCTCCAATCATCGAAATTGATATGGAATATGAATAAGGTGCTCTTGGTTTTGTTTATTATCTCTACTAGTCAAGCAGTGATAAATGTTACAGTTCCTGTCTCTACTCTATTTTTGAGGAATCAACCCTTTTTGAATTTACAAACAGGTCAATCTCTTGCCTTGCTATCCACTTTTGAACTGTCAGCCCTGATTGTCGGAAGCCTTGTAAGTGGCTATCTGCAACATACCATTTCCATAAAAACAGCTCTCTATGCCTCACTTGTCATCCAGTTGCTTCTTCTAGTAGGATTTGCCACAGTTCGTTTTGACTGGATTCTCATCTTTAGTACCTTGGATGCCTTTTTCGCAGGTGTTCTCTCTCCTAGATTGCAAGAACTCGTCTTTAAACAAATACCTGAGGAGTCAATGGGAGCAGTTCAATCCTCTATCGGTGCCATTACGGTTGTTTTACCTAGCTTATTTACAATAGCTTTGGTAACCATTGCTACTAGCTTTGGAACTCTGGCAGTTAGCTTTGTTTTATTGCTATTTCTTCTAGTTGCCTTTGTTATGCTTCTGAATATTCGTGAAAGTATTTAGTGGAGAATTTCTATAATATATGTTTGAGACTGGATTGCCAGTCTTTTTATGATGGTCAAAATCAACAGACTTTTTTCTCTTTTCTGAATGTGTTATAATAGACTGAATCTAAAATAGTACGAAACAATTGCTAAAACATTTATAGAAATTAATTTTACTTTCCCAATCGATTTGTTCTCATCTTATTTCAATCTGCTATATAATAGTCCATGCTGTGGCTGGATTCTTTTCAGCCTACTTATACTCTTCGAAACTCTCTTCAAACCACGTCAGCTTCACCTTGCCGTAGGTATGGTTACTGACTTCGTCAGTTCTATCCACAACCTCAAAACGGTGTTTTGAGCAACCTGCGGCTAGTTTCCTAGTTTGCTCTTTGATTTTCATTGAGTATTATTAAGACAATATGAGGAGAAAGATGAAAGAAAAAGGATTTTAGGAGGGGGCGCAGGCAGCCATGCCAACGGCTCTTGGCTATGTCAGTATCGGCCTGGCCTGTGGGACTATCGGTGCGCCCTATGTGACACCTGTTGAGATGGGCTTGATGAGTCTCTTTGTTTATGCTGGGAGTGCCCAGTTTGCCATGTTGGCACTGATTGTGGTTCAAGCTCCTGTGGCAGCTATTGCTATGACGGTTTTTCTAATCAACTTGCGTCTCTTTTTGTTGAGTTTACACGCATCGACTTATTTCCGTCATACCAGTCTTTGGTACAATATCGGTATGTCTAGTATCTTGACAGATGAGACCTATGGCGTTTTGATGGGTGAATTGGCCCATACAGACAAGGTAAATCCTATGTGGATGCACGGAAACAATCTTAACAGCTATGTGGCTTGGTTTGTGGGGACAGTAGTCGGAACGGCTCTGGGTGGCCTGCTACCAAATCCAGAAATCTTTGGCTTGGATTTTGCCCTGGTTGGGATGTTTATTGGTATTTTTGCTTCGCAATTTCAGATTATGCAAAGACGGATTCCTGTCCGCAATCTGCTCATTATCCTAGCAGTTGTTGCGGTGTCCTTCTTTTTGCTCTTGACAGTGGTGTCTCAGTCACTAGCTGTTCTGTTTGCGACGCTACTTGGTTGTAGCATGGGGGTGGTTTTAGATGGTCAGTAAGTATCTTTTATTAGCAGTTATTTTCTCTGGCTTGGTGACTTGGATTCTCCGTATGATTCCCTTCATCTTAGTCAAGTATAAGGGCTTGCCTGCAATCGTTGAGCGTTTTTTGAAGTTCTTGCCCGTTTCCATTATCTTTGCCTTGATTCTTTCAAGCGTAGTGACAGGTAAGGTTGGGAGCCTTCCTCAAATTAAATGGCTAGACTTCTTAGCCGTCTTTCCAACAGCTTGGGTAGCCTTTCGCTACCGCAATCTAGTCGGAACAGTTCTCTTTGGAGTGGTCTTGATTGCCATCTTGCGTTTGGTCTTTTAAATTACCCATAAAAAAAACTTATCACAGAGATAGATATCATATAATGGCGTAAATGCTCTTTTTCTGTTAAGATTATAAGGTATTCTATTTTGGAGGAAATGACATGAAAAAAATCGTTAAATACTCATATCTTGCAGCCCTTGCTCTTGTTGCTGCAGGTGTGCTTGCGGCTTGCTCAGGGGGGGCTAAGAAAGAAGGAGAAGCAGCTAGTAAGAAAGAAATCATCGTTGCAACCAATGGATCACCAAAGCCATTTATCTATGAAGAAAATGGCGAATTGACTGGTTACGAGATTGAAGTCGTTCGCGCTATCTTTAAAGATTCTGACAAATATGATGTCAAGTTTGAAAAGACAGAATGGTCAGGTGTCTTTGCTGGTCTTGACGCTGATCGTTACAATATGGCTGTCAACAATCTTAGCTACACTAAAGAACGTGCGGAGAAATACCTCTATGCCGCACCAATTGCCCAAAATCCTAATGTCCTTGTCGTGAAGAAAGATGACTCTAGTATCAAGTCTCTCGATGATATCGGTGGAAAATCGACGGAAGTCGTTCAAGCCACTACATCAGCTAAGCAGTTAGAAGCATACAACGCTGAACACACGGACAACCCAACTATCCTTAACTATACTAAGGCAGATTTCCAACAAATCATGGTACGTTTGAGCGATGGACAATTTGACTACAAGATTTTTGATAAAATCGGTGTTGAAACAGTTATCAAGAACCAAGGTTTGGACAACTTGAAAGTTATCGAACTTCCAAGCGACCAACAACCGTACGTTTACCCACTTCTTGCTCAGGGTCAAGATGAGTTGAAATCGTTTGTAGACAAACGCATCAAAGAACTTTATAAAGATGGAACTCTTGAAAAATTGTCTAAACAATTCTTCGGAGACACTTATCTACCGGCAGAAGCTGATATTAAATAATTTCTTGAAATCATCCATTCTGAGTAAGGTGGGTGGTTTCTCAGTTTTTAGGGATATAGTTTTAAACTATATATCTGACTATCTAATAACAATTTGTGAAATCAAACAAATTGTGAGATACTAGTACGGTATTATTTTTAAGGAGAAAGAATCATGAAAATCAAAAAATGGCTTGGTCTAGCAGCCCTTGCTACAGTCGCAGGTTTGGCTCTTGCAGCTTGCGGAAACTCAGAAAAGAAAGCAGACAATGCAACAACTATCAAAATCGCAACTGTTAACCGTAGCGGTTCTGAAGAAAAACGTTGGGACAAAATCCAAGAATTGGTTAAAAAAGATGGAATTACCTTGGAATTTACAGAGTTCACAGACTATTCACAACCAAACAAAGCAACTGCTGATGGCGAAGTAGATTTGAACGCTTTCCAACACTATAACTTCTTGAACAACTGGAACAAAGAAAACGGAAAAGACCTTGTAGCGATTGGAGATACTTACATCTCTCCAATCCGCCTTTACTCAGGTTTGAATGGAAGTACCAACAAGTACACTAAAGTAGAAGACATCCCAGCAAACGGAGAAATCGCTGTACCGAATGACGCTACAAACGAAAGCCGTGCGCTTTACTTGCTTCAATCAGCTGGCTTGATTAAATTGGATGTTTCTGGAACTGCTCTTGCAACAGTTGCCAACATCAAAGAAAATCCAAAGAACTTGAAAATCACTGAATTGGACGCTAGCCAAACAGCTCGTTCATTGTCATCAGTTGACGCTGCCGTTGTAAACAATACCTTCGTTACAGAAGCAAAATTGGACTACAAGAAAGCACTTTTCAAAGAACAAGCTGATGAAAACTCAAAACAATGGTACAACATCATTGTTGCGAAAAAAGATTGGGAAACATCACCTAAGGCTGATGCTATCAAGAAAGTAATCGCAGCTTACCACACAGATGACGTGAAAAAAGTTATCGAAGAAACATCAGACGGTTTGGATCAACCAGTTTGGTAATAAGAAACAGGGAGGTGGGAGAGAAAATTCCACCTCTTGCTTTTGTATAGAGTATAGATTGTAAAGAAGACTATTCGTTCATAGAAAGGTAGAGAGAATATGGTTTTTCCTAGCGAACAAGAACAGATTGAAAAATTTGAAAAGGATCATGTAGCCCAGCATTATTTTGAGGTTTTGCGTACCTTGATTTCTAAGAAATCAGTCTTTGCCCAGCAGGTTGGACTCAAGGAAGTCGCAAATTATCTGGGTGAGATTTTCAAGCGTGTTGGAGCTGAAGTGGAGATTGATGAGAGCTATACAGCGCCCTTTGTCATGGCACATTTCAAGAGTTCGCGTCCAGATGCCAAGACCTTGATTTTCTATAACCACTATGACACTGTGCCAGCGGATGGGGATCAGGTCTGGACAGAGGATCCTTTTACGCTTTCGGTCCGCAATGGCTTCATGTATGGGCGTGGGGTTGATGACGACAAGGGTCATATCACAGCTCGCTTGAGTGCTTTGAGAAAATATATGCAGCACCATGATGATTTACCTGTCAATATCAGCTTTATCATGGAGGGAGCGGAGGAATCGGCTTCAACAGACCTAGATAAGTATTTGGAAAAGCATGCAGACAAACTCCGTGGGGCGGATTTGTTGGTCTGGGAACAAGGGACCAAAAATGCCTTGGAACAGCTGGAAATTTCTGGTGGCAATAAGGGGATTGTGACCTTTGATGCCAAGGTAAAAAGCGCTGATGTGGATATCCACTCGAGTTATGGTGGTGTTGTGGAATCAGCTCCTTGGTATCTCCTCCAAGCCTTACAGTCTCTTCGTGCTGCGGATGGCCGTATCTTGGTTGAAGGCTTGTACGAAGAAGTACAAGAGCCCAATGAACGAGAAATGGCCTTGCTAGAAACTTATGGTCAACGAAACCCAGAGGAAGTTAGTCGGATTTATGGATTGGAGTTGCCTCTCTTACAGGAGGAGCGGAGGACCTTTCTAAAACGTTTCTTTTTCGATCCAGCGCTTAATATCGAAGGAATCCAGTCTGGTTATCAAGGTCAGGGTGTTAAGACTATTTTACCTGCAGAAGCCAGTGCCAAGCTAGAGGTTCGTCTGGTTCCGGGCCTAGAACCGCATGATGTTCTGGAAAAAATTCGGAAACAACTAGACAAAAATGGCTTTGATAAGGTAGAATTATACTATACCTTGGGAGAGATGAGCTATCGAAGCGATATGAGCGCACCAGCCATTCTCAATGTGATCGAGTTGGCCAAGAAATTCTATCCACAGGGCGTTTCAGTCTTGCCGACGACAGCGGGGACAGGACCTATGCATACGGTCTTTGATGCCCTAGAGGTACCAATGGTTGCATTCGGTCTAGGAAATGCCAATAGCCGAGACCACGGTGGAGATGAAAATGTGCGAATCGCTGATTATTACACCCATATCGAATTAGTAGAGGAGCTGATTAGAAGCTATGAGTAGAGATATTATCAAGTTAGATCAGATCGATGTGACTTTTCACCAAAAGAAGAGAACCATCACAGCGGTTAAGGATGTGACCATTCACATCCAAGAAGGGGATATCTACGGAATCGTTGGATATTCTGGAGCAGGGAAATCAACCCTTGTACGGGTGATTAACCTCTTGCAAAAACCATCTGCAGGGAAAATTACCATTGACGACGATGTGATTTTTGATGGTAAGGTCACCTTGACGGCAGAGCAGTTGCGTCGTAAACGTCAAGATATCGGGATGATTTTCCAGCATTTTAACCTGATGAGCCAAAAGACAGCAGAGGAGAATGTAGCCTTTGCCCTTAAACACTCTGAACTCAGCAAGGAAGAAAAGAAGGCTAAAGTAGCTAAGTTGTTGGACTTGGTTGGTTTGGCAGATCGTGCTGAAAACTACCCTTCACAACTATCTGGAGGGCAAAAACAGCGTGTGGCAATTGCGCGTGCCTTGGCCAATGATCCAAAAATCTTGATTTCAGACGAGTCAACTTCTGCCCTTGATCCGAAGACAACCAAGCAGATTTTGGCCTTGTTGCAAGATTTGAACCAAAAATTAGGCTTGACTGTTGTCTTGATTACGCATGAAATGCAGATTGTCAAAGACATTGCCAACCGTGTGGCGGTTATGCAGGATGGGCATTTGATTGAAGAGGGTAGTGTGCTTGAAATCTTCTCAGACCCTAAACAACCTTTGACTCAAGACTTTATCTCAACAGCTACAGGTATTGACGAAGCCATGGTCAAAATCGAGAAGCAAGAAATCGTGGAACACTTGTCTGAAAACAGTCTCTTGGTGCAACTCAAGTACGCTGGAGCTTCAACAGACGAGCCACTTTTGAATGAATTGTACAAGCATTACCAAGTAATGGCTAATATTCTCTATGGGAATATCGAAATTCTCGATGGTACTCCTGTTGGAGAATTGGTGGTGGTCTTGTCAGGTGAAAAAGCAGCGTTGGCAGGTGCCCAAGAAGCCATTCGTCAAGCAGGTGTACAACTAAAAGTATTGAAGGGAGTACAGTAAGATGGAATCATTGATTCAAACCTATTTACCAAATGTCTATAAAATGGGTTGGGCTGGTCAGGCAGGCTGGGGAACGGCTATCTACTTAACTCTTTATATGACAGTTCTTTCCTTTATCATCGGAGGCTTCTTGGGGCTAGTGGCAGGTCTTTTCCTTGTCTTGACAGCGCCAGGTGGTGTCTTGGAGAATAAAGTCGTATTCTGGATTTTAGACAAAATTACCTCAATTTTTCGTGCGGTTCCCTTTATCATCCTCTTGGCAATCTTGTCACCACTTTCTCACTTGATTGTTAAAACAAGTATCGGGCCAAATGCAGCCCTTGTCCCACTTTCTTTTGCAGTCTTTGCCTTCTTTGCCCGTCAGGTGCAGGTTGTCTTGGCTGAATTGGATGGCGGTGTCATTGAGGCGGCTCAAGCGAGCGGAGCGACTTTCTGGGACATCGTGGGTGTTTACCTATCAGAAGGTCTTCCAGATTTGATCCGTGTGACGACTGTGACCTTGATTTCCCTTGTTGGGGAAACAGCTATGGCCGGTGCGGTTGGAGCTGGTGGTATCGGTAACGTAGCCATCGCTTATGGATTTAACCGCTACAATCACGATGTGACCATCTTGGCAACCATTATTATCATTTTGATTATCTTTGCAATCCAATTCTTGGGAGATTTCTTGACTAAGAAATTGAGTCATAAATAAAAAGAGCCGCGTGGCTCTTTTTAACTGATCAGATTTTCTGGGCAAATTTTTTACTCAAGGCTTGTCCAATCAAGGCACCCACTAGGGCTCCGATGACAATACTTGCGATAAATAGAAGGACAGTTCCAGGGTTTGGAGCGACCATGATACGGTCGATATATTCTTGGGATTTTCCTCTTGCCAGAAGAGTAGCCATATAGGCTTTGGGCGCAATCCACATAAGCAAGATTGGTCCTGTTGTACTAAAGGCGAAAATAATGAAAGAAAGGAAGTTCTTTGTTTTGTCCTTGTATTTTCCTAAATGAGCTACTCCATCTGCTAGGAGGCCACAGATAATTCCAGGAAGGAAGGAACCAGCACCGTGTTTAGTTCCCAAGAAAAAGAGGGCAATGACAAGGCCGATAGTGGTAATGGCTCCAAAGCGCGGAACTTTTGCGACTAGGATCATATAGACGCTACCGCCGACAAGGGCAGTAAAGGCAGGCGCATAAAACATGTTTCCCGTTTGGTCAAAGAGATTGCCCAAAAGGACACCAATCCCCATGCAGAGGAAGTAAAGAACTGCAAAAAGCAGTGTAGTTAAGATAGATTTCTTCATGAATTGTCTCCTGATAATTTTTTCACAATTCTCATTGTACCACGGTTTGGTGGGATTGTAAATGGATACTAGAAGTTTTTGAAAACGCTTAAAATATGATATAATGGTTTCATAGTTATTTTTAGGGGAATATCATGGGTAGATTTTTAGACTTTGTCTTTAATCGTTTCTTTTTAGGGATGATTGCGACAGCCTTCTTTTGGCTATTAACTTTAGTAGGAGGGATTATCCTTGGTCTAGCGCCAGCTAGTGCCACCTTGATGAGCTTATATGCAGAACATGGTTATAGCTTTCGGGAATACAGTTTGAAGGAGGCTTGGTCTCTTTACAAGCAAAATTTTGTCTCAAGCAACCTGATTTTCTATAGCTTTTTAGGTGTGGGTCTAGTTTTGACCTATGGTTTGTATCTCTTGGTGAAATTGCCTCATCAGACCATTGTTCATTTGATTGCGACCCTTTTGAATGTCCTAGTAGTTGCCCTGATCTTTTTGGCTTATACAGTATCTTTAAAATTACAAGTTTATTTTGCCTTGTCCTATCGAAATAGTCTCAAATTATCCTTGATTGGCATCTTTATGAGTCTAGCAGCTGTGGCCAAGATTCTCCTTGGGACTGTGCTACTTGTAGCAATTGGTTATTATATGCCTGCCCTGCTATTTTTTGTAGGAATTGGGATGTGGCATTTCTTTATCAGTGATATGTTGGAACCTGTCTATGAAATCATCCATGAAAAATTGGCGACAAAATAGAATGAAGCAGTTTTGGCTACATACGCTTCTAAGAACCTATAGTTCAGTGATGATCATTATCATTGCGAGTTTTGCAATCTTACTCTCTTACGCTGACTGGGATTCACGTGAAAAGGAAGCCCAGAGAGTAGCCCAGCGTGTAACTGCTAGAACAGTGAGTGAAATTGAATATTACCATAGAGAGTCAACCCAGATAGCTCAGGCTTTAGTTGAAAATCAAGCTCGTATCGAGGGAATCTATAAATACTTTAGCCTTAGCATGCCAGACTATTTTTACTGGCAATTAGAGCGGAAAGCTTCGCCTTATATATCAGTCTCTCTGTATGAAAATGTTGATGACCTCTATGTTCGAAATGATTTTGTAACTGGGGTGGCCATTGCTTTTCAAGATTACAAGGAAGTCTATGTTTCTATTAAAGACAAACGTAGTGGAGAAAAAATCAGGGCTGAGGATTTCAAACCAGCAGGAAATAGTTTTGCCATTCCGGTGTCAGATCCAGTGTCAGATCAAGATTTAGGAGTGATTTACATCTCCTTGGATCCTGCTGTTTTATACCATGCCATTGATAATACTAGAGGTCATACTCCGATGGCAGTAACAGTGACCTCACCTTTTGATACGGAGATTTTTCATATTGGTGAGACAGTTGATAAGGAGAGTGAAAATTGGCTAGTTGGCTTAACTTCTCATGGATATCAGGTTCAGGTGGCAGTTCCTAAAAACTTTGTTTTACAAGGAACAGTGACTAGCTCTGCTTTGATTGTGGGTTTGAGCCTTCTCTTTATTGTCATTCTTTATCTGACTTTGAGGCAGACTTTTGCTAATTACCAAAAGCAGGTAGTGGATTTAGTAGAATCCATTCAAGTCATTGCTCAAGGCGAAGAGGGTCGTCGGATTGACATTTCCGAGAAAGATCAGGAATTACTCCTAATCGCGGAGACGACCAATGATATGTTGGATCGATTGGAAAAGAATATCCATGATATTTACCAGTTGGAGCTTAGTCAAAAAGATGCCAATATGCGAGCCTTGCAGGCGCAAATCAATCCTCATTTTATGTATAATACGCTGGAGTTCTTGCGCATGTATGCAGTTATGCAGAGTCAAGATGAGTTGGCAGATATCATTTATGAATTCAGTAGTCTCTTGCGTAACAATATTTCCGACGAAAGAGAGACCCTCCTCAAACAGGAATTAGAATTTTGCCGTAAATACAGCTATCTCTGCATGGTTCGCTATCCCAAGTCCATTGCCTATGGTTTCAAGATAGATCCAGAGTTAGAGAATATGAAGATTCCTAAGTTCACCTTGCAACCGCTGGTAGAAAATTATTTCGCGCATGGTGTTGACCACAGGCGGACAGATAATGTGATTAGCATTAAGGCTCTTAAACAGGATGGTTTTGTGGAAATTTTGGTGGTCGATAATGGTAGAGGAATGTCAGCTGAAAAGTTGGCAAATATCCGAGAAAAATTAAGTCAGAGAAATTTTGAACACCAAGCCAGCTACAGTGATCAAAGGCAGTCTATCGGGATTGTCAATGTACACGAGCGTTTTGTGCTCTATTTTGGAGACCGCTATGCCATTACTATAGAGTCTGCAGAGCAAGCCGGTGTTCAGTATCGTATTACAATTCAAGATGAGTAGAAAGGGAGAAAATGTATAAAGTATTATTAGTAGATGATGAGTATATGGTGACAGAAGGTCTGAAGCGTTTGATTCCCTTTGATAAGTGGGATATGGAGGTCGTCGCAACAGTCAGTCATGCCGATGAAGCTCTAGAATATGTTCAGGAAAATCCTGTCGATGTCATCATTTCCGATGTCAATATGCCAGACAAAACAGGGCTTGATATGATTCGGGAGATGAAAGAGATCTTACCAGATGCTGCCTATATCCTGCTCTCAGGTTATCAGGAGTTTGATTATGTAAAAAGAGCAATGAACCTTAGTGTGGTGGACTATTTGGTCAAACCTGTTGATAAGGTAGAGCTGGGAAATCTGCTGGAGAAGATTGCAGGTCAGCTCGGCGAGAGAGGGAAGAAAAGTCAGACTCTTAGTCAAGAATTAGACGAGGCTGGATTTGTTAGTTATTTAGGGGATAAGGAGAATTGGTGGATAGGTCTATCCAATGAAAAACAAGGTTCCTTCACCATTCCCTACTATGTCTTGGGTCAAGACTGGCAGATTTTCATTTCTGGCCAACCCCTAGATGGTTTAGTCGTTACACCTTTTGAAGCTCCTTATCAAGAACACTTTGAACGCTGGAAGCTGAATGCTGAGAAAACCCTCTTTTACGGTTCTGTAAATCTGCAGCAGTCTGAGAGTCTCTTTGCCTATTACGAACCGATTTATAGGGTTATCATTCAGGGAAATCTCAATCAAATCGTAGAAGAGTTAAATCTCTTGGAGAAGGTAGTTCTTGAAAATACGCCGCGTGTTCCGATTACTAAACAGCTTTTTATTCAGTTTGTCATGGATGTTTTCCATTTATTTGAACATCTCAAAGCTGATGACCTGACAGACATCGTCAAAACCATTCATGCTATTCAATCCTTCGATGAATTGGTTCCTTATATCAAGGAAACTCTGATCAGCTTTTTCGGTCAATACCGTATGAATGAAAATGTGGTCAGTGTGCTGGAAGTCATTGGTCGTGATTACCAAAAAGAGCTTTCCCTCAAGGATATCAGTAAGGCCCTCTTTATCAATCCTGTCTATCTAGGGCAGTTGATTAAGCGTGAAACCGATTCGACCTTTGCAGAGTTACTAAACAAACAACGTATTAAGGCTGCCCAGCAGCTCTTGCTTTCAACCAGTGACAGTATCGAAGATATTTGTTATGCTGTTGGTTACAGTAACCTTGGATATTTCTATAAAGTTTTCCGAAAATTGTGCGGAAAATCGCCAAAAGCCTACCGAAAACAGGTAGAAACTATACTATAAGATTTGTATTCCTTTACAAAAGGTGCTATAATATTATCAGGAGGTCCTATCATGAAAAAGAAACCAATTTATCTATGGGTCTTGCTAATCTTGTCTGCCCTTATTTCAGTTCCGTCTCTGTTTGGAATTGTGAGTCCCTTGCCTAGTAAAGAAGCCCTTCGTGCTGCTCAGAAACAAGTTGCAGGGGTCAATGCTCAGCAATTAGAAGACCAGCTTAATTATACCTATAGAGTAGCAGAAGCATCTCATTCTATTTTTAATGTTGCTTTGATTGTGCTATCTACTATTTTAGTGGTCGTAGCGATTGTCTTCCTTGTTCGTAAAAATTTGCAATATGCAAACTATACTTACGTTGGCTATGTTTTGTTAGCTATTATTGGTTCGATTTATGGCTATGTTGGTTTACAAGACGCTGTGCAGTTGGTTCAAGATGAGAGCATGCGTTTGACAGTGAGTATTGGTTCAAAAGCTGTTAGCATTTTCTATATCGTCATCAATGTTCTCTTCCTAGCCCTTGTCTTCTATAAGATGTGGCGACAACAGAAAGCCTTGGCAGAAGAAGAGGAAACAGAAGAGCTTGCCTAAGTATTGACAAAAAAGAACTATCAAGATACAATCTTGGTAGTTGTTTTTTGATTATAGATAAAATCATGGAGGTACATATGAAGACAATTTCTTTAGTTTATATTAGTTTGAGTGGCAACACTGAAAGTTTTGTGACGCGCTTGAAAGACTATCTCTTGTCCCAGTACAAAGGGATTGAGGTTCAAAAGATTCATATCAAGGATTTGGTCAAGGAAGGCAAAAATTTCTATGAAATGGACCATCCCTATGTCGCTTTTTTGCCGACCTATCTCGAAGGTGGGAATGGCGTGGATAACGGAGATGTTGAGATTTTGACGACACCGGTGGGAGATTTTATTGCCTATGGTAACAATGCTAGTAAGTGTTTTGGTGTGGTTGGGTCAGGAAATCGTAACTTTAATAACCAATACTGCCTAACAGCCAAGCAATACAGTCAACGCTTTGGCTTCCCTGTATTGGCTGACTTTGAAATGCGAGGCATGCTGGAAGATATCAAACATGTCGCAGCTATTATCGCAGATTTGTATGAGTTGGAAAAGGAGAATTAATACTCAATGAAAATCAAAGAGCAAACTAGGAAGCTAGTCGCAGGTTGCTCAAAGCACAGCTTTGAGGTTGCAGATAGAGCTGACGTGGTTTGAAGAGATTCTCGAATAGTATAAAGTTCTTATAAGAGGTGGTTGAAGTTGTTCAACTGTTTTTTGAGTATAAACAGTTTTTAAGAACGTAAAAAAGCATAAGTTCAGGTCTTCAAAACCTTGTTCTTATGCTTTTTATCATAGAAATATTTGCTGAATTTTCTCTTGAAATGAAACCTTATCTTCATCTCGCGCTTGTCCCTTACCCTGCTTTTCCGATTGCGAGTGCGTAGATAAAGAAGATGGCGAAGCCAAAGAGGAAAATCAATCCCGCAATGGCAAGGTGTTTGAGCCAAGAAGGAAGATTTTTGTTTTCACGCGTTACCAAGGCGTAATTCAAAAGAGCAAAGAAAGGTGTTGTCAGGAAAGATCCAATCATGGCAAAGCGGAGCATGGTTGAAACCTGACCAGCGAAGAACTTGATAATGACGATACCGATGATAGCAGTGATGGTCATCCAGATGTTCAAAGATTTACGATTGTCCTCTTTTTGACTGATTAGCAGTCGGAGAGATTCCTGATTAACGCGAGAATAGCCATCGATAACAGTTATAACTGTTCCAAAGATACAGAGGAAGGCAATAAAGGTAATCAAGTAACGGGACCATTCGCCAAGAACAGAGGCATACATGCCCACGAATTGAGAGATGTATTTGGCTGAAGCAGCTTCAACCGCCTGCCCTGTAGGATATTGAATCAGTGCTCCCAGTGCCACAAAGAAGACGGCTAGGATAGCTGTTCCAATATAACCAGTGTTAAAGTCAAACAGAGCGTCTTCTGTGTTAAAGTTGACGGTCTTTCTCTTTTCAGCTGACCAAAGTGAATTGATGGCTGAAATTTCAATAGGAGCCGGCATCCATCCTAGGAGGGAGACGATGAAGGGCAGAGCTGCCATTTGCCAAGGTGTCTTCTCGACAAAATCAGAACTGTATTCTGGATGCTTGACCGCCGCAATGATAACTGCCAGAACAGTCGCAATGGTTAAGGCAGACATAATCCATTTGACCATGCCGTCTAAAAGTTTGTAGCCTCCAAAGAGTAGCATAGCCCAAATGATTGCAACGAGAATGAGGGACCACTGAGTAATGCTAAGTCCAATCATTGGGAAGGCACTGGCGATGATAGCTGAGCACAGAATGGCAACACCAGCCGTGTTGACCATAGCCGAAAAGACATTGAGGATAAAGAAAATCCAGAGATAGAGTTTTCCTTTTTCGGCATAACCTTCAACCAAAGTCTTTCCAGTATCAGCTGTGTATTCAGCACCAAAACGGAAAAATGGATATTTAAAGACATTGGCTAAGATGACCAAGAGAAGTAGAGACCAACCGTAAGAACCGCCAGCTTGAGTTGAGGATACAATGTGGGAACCTCCAACAGCGGCAGTTGCCATTAGGATTCCAGGTCCCATTGCTTTTAGCTTGCTTGCCCAGGTTGATTGATTTAAGGAAATAGCTTGCGACATGATAAATACTCCTTTTTGAATTTTCAGAATAATCTGTATATGTAATCTATATTCTACAAAAAATTTTGGAAAAATGCAAGAGTATTTTGAAAAAAGATAGAAAATTTACAAAGAAGATCTGAAATAACTGTTATGATATAGCGGATTGAAACTAGAATAGTACACCTTTGCTTCTAAAACATTGTTAGAAATCGATTTGACTGTCCTGATCGATTTATCCTGTTCTTATTTCATTTCACTATAGTAAGGTGCAGCAGGATAAAGAAAAACCGAGAAGTTTCTTTCTCGGATTTGCTTATTATGAGGTGCCTATTTTCTATGCTCCAAGAGTTGATTGATGTGATCTACTTTTTTAGCCTCTCTTTTATAGAGAATAGCCCAGATGATGAGATAGACAATCGCAAACTCGATAATGAGCTGGAGGTAGAAAATCCAGTGGAAGGGGAACCAACCAGCAAGAGTTGCTAGTGGGACAAAGCCAGCCAGCATAAGGAAGAAATGAGTCAGAGTGGCACGAAGCATGCTCCAGTCACGGCTAAATAAGCGGTTGCCAAAGTTGAAGAGCATACCGATGGTTGCCCAGATAAGTGTGCAGTAGAGCAAGACCAGGGCACCGTGAACCTGATGCTGATCCATCACTTGGCCGATGAGAGAGTAGGGATTTAGTGGTGCGTAGGTATTTGGTGCATAAATGAGTGAAAAGAGGATAGAGAGGATGAGGCCGATAAGAACACCGGTAGCTGCATCGTGAAATACTTGTTTTTTCATAGTTCTAATTTCTCCTTGATGGTTTTTAGATAACGGCGTGAAGAGTAGGTGAAGCTTTCGTTTTTCAAGAAAATTTCTACCAGACCGTTTGGCGTGAGCTTGAGGTGAGAGATGGAATCGATATTGATGATTTCTGATTGGGAAATTTGGATAAAATTGGTTGGCAAGAGTTTAAGAACCTGATAGAGTCGCAAATCAATGCTGTAGGTCTGACTCGCGGTTTCTGCTAGAACCTTCCGATTCTCGATATAGAAGCGCTGAATCTTGCCAATCTCAACTAGATAGACCTGATCATCGATTTTTCCTTTGATTTTTTCTCTTTGGTCCAGATTTTCTGCGAACTCGATGACTTTCTGGACTTTTTCGGTTTCTTGAGGTGCTTGGACAATCAGCTTTTCCTCCTCGTAAGTCTCACTAATCTGTAGTTCTACTTTCATAGTTTTCTCTCCTTTTCAGTTATACAAGGTTGTGATCACTTCCTGTATATCCTTATTAAACACTATTTTATAGCCCATGGCAAGGAACCTTGTCTATGTGGAGGGATTGGGCTCCTATGTGGTGGAGCTTTTCTGTTCTTTCTGAAATATGGTATAATAGCACTAATCAATTTCTAGGAAAATAGATACGGAAAGGGGCTGAAAGATGTCTCATATTATTGAATTGCCAGAGATGCTGGCAAACCAAATCGCAGCTGGAGAGGTCATTGAACGTCCTGCCAGTGTGGTCAAAGAGTTGGTAGAAAATGCCATTGACGCGGGCTCTAGTCAGATTATCATTGAGATTGAGGAAGCTGGTCTCAAGAAGGTTCAAATCACGGATAACGGTCATGGAATTGCCCACGATGAGGTGGAGTTGGCCCTGCGTCGCCATGCGACCAGTAAGATAAAAAATCAAGCAGATCTCTTTCGGATTCGGACGCTTGGTTTTCGTGGTGAAGCCTTGCCTTCTATTGCGTCTGTTAGTGTCTTGACTCTGTTAACGGCGGTGGATGGTGCTAGTCATGGAACCAAGTTAGTCGCGCGTGGGGGTGAAGTTGAGGAAGTCATCCCAGCGACTAGTCCTGTGGGAACCAAGGTTTGTGTGGAGGATCTCTTTTTCAACACGCCTGCCCGTCTCAAGTATATGAAGAGCCAGCAAGCGGAGTTGTCTCATATCATTGATATTGTCAACCGTCTGGGCTTGGCCCATCCTGAGATTTCTTTTAGCTTGATTAGTGATGGCAAGGAAATGACGCGGACAGCAGGGACTGGTCAATTGCGCCAAGCAATCGCAGGGATTTACGGTTTGGTCAGTGCCAAGAAGATGATTGAAATTGAGAACTCTGACCTAGATTTCGAAATTTCAGGTTTTGTGTCCTTGCCTGAGTTGACTCGGGCTAACCGCAATTATATCAGCCTCTTCATCAATGGTCGTTATATCAAGAACTTCCTGCTCAATCGTGCTATTTTGGATGGTTTCGGAAGCAAGCTTATGGTTGGACGTTTTCCACTGGCTGTCATTCACATTCATATCGACCCTTATCTAGCGGATGTCAATGTGCATCCAACTAAGCAAGAGGTGCGGATTTCCAAGGAAAAAGAACTGATGACTCTGGTTTCAGAAGCTATTGCAAATAGTCTCAAGGAACAAACCTTGATTCCAGATGCCTTGGAAAATCTTGCCAAATCGACCGTGCGCAATCGTGAGAAGGTGGAGCAAACTATTCTCCCACTCAAAGAAAATACGCTCTACTATGAGAAAACTGAGCCGTCAAGACCTAGTCAAACTGAAGTAGCTGATTATCAGGTAGAATTGACTGATGAAGGGCAGGATTTGACCCTGTTTGCCAAGGAAACCTTGGACCGATTGACCAAGCCAGCAAAACTGCATTTTGCAGAGAGAAAGCCTGCTAACTACGACCAGCTAGACCATCCAGAGTTAGATCTTGCTAGCATCGATAAGGCTTATGACAAACTGGAGCGAGAAGAAGCATCCAGCTTCCCAGAGTTGGAGTTTTTCGGACAAATGCACGGGACTTATCTCTTTGCCCAAGGGCGAGATGGACTTTACATCATAGATCAGCACGCTGCTCAGGAACGGGTCAAGTACGAGGAGTACCGTGAAAGCATTGGCAATGTTGACCAGAGCCAGCAGCAACTCCTAGTGCCCTATATCTTTGAATTTCCTGCGGATGATGCCCTGCGTCTCAAGGAAAGAATGCCTCTCTTAGAGGAAGTGGGCGTCTTTCTAGCAGAGTACGGAGAAAATCAATTTATTCTACGTGAACATCCTATTTGGATGGCAGAAGAAGAGATTGAATCAGGCATCTATGAGATGTGCGACATGCTCCTTTTGACCAAGGAAGTTTCTATCAAGAAATACCGAGCAGAGCTGGCTATCATGATGTCTTGTAAGCGATCTATCAAGGCCAATCATCGTATTGATGATCATTCAGCTAGACAACTCCTCTATCAGCTTTCTCAATGTGACAATCCCTATAACTGTCCTCACGGACGTCCTGTTTTGGTGCATTTTACCAAGTCGGATATGGAAAAGATGTTCCGACGTATTCAGGAAAATCACACCAGTCTCCGTGAGTTGGGGAAATATTAAAAGTATAAAAAAGTCTGGGAAAAATTTTCAAAATCAGAAAAACGCATAAAATCAGGTGTTCAAAAACCTTGATTTTATGCGTTTTATCATGGAAATAGTTACTTCATGTTTTCCTAATTCTTTTCGAAACTCTTTTTAAACCACGTCAGTTTTATCAGTAATCTCAAAACAGTGTTTTGAGCTAATTTTGCCAGTTTTGTCTGTAACATCGAAGTTGTGTTTGACCACTCTGCGACTGGTTTCCTAGTTTGCTCTATGATTTTCACAGAGTATTAAATTGCGATTTTGCCAAGTTTCTTTATTCGTCTAAAAGTAGAGTCTGTTCTATGCGTCTAATGTACGAATTAGGTTGACCATTTCAATAGCTCCTTGTGCACACTCAGAACCCTTATTTCCTGCTTTGGTACCAGCTCGTTCTATGGCTTGTTCAATTGTATCTGTCGTTAGCACACCAAACATAACAGGAATTTCGCTATTTAAACTGATTTGGGCGATTCCCTTAGATACCTCGCTACATACATAATCATAATGACTTGTATTCCCTCTAATGACAGCTCCCAAGCAGATAATTGCATCATATTTTTTACTTTTTGCCATTTTTGATGCAATCAGTGGTATTTCAAAAGCTCCTGGAACCCAGGCTACCTCTATATCTTTCTCGTTTACATTCTCTCTTTTGAGATTATCTAGTGCTCCAGATAATAATTTTGAAGTTATAAATTCATTAAATCTCGCTACAACAATACCTATTTTAATATTGTTTGCTACTAAATTACCTTCATAAGTGTTCATTTATTTTTCCTCCATATTTAAAATGTGACCCATTCGATTTTTCTTTGTTTCTAAATAAAAACTATCGTAAGGATTGGCTTCTATTTCGATTGATATTCTACTGGAAATGGTAATTCCATATTTTTCTAACTGTTCAACCTTGTCAGGATTATTTGTCAGTAAATGAAGTGACTGAAGTCCCAGATCTTTAAGCATTTGTGCTCCAATATGATATTCTCTTAAATCACCTTCAAAGCCTAATGCAAGATTGGCATCAAGCGTATCCATGCCTTGATCTTGTAAATGATAGGCTTTTAATTTATTGATAAGTCCAATTCCTCGTCCCTCCTGTCGCAAGTAAAGTAAGACACCCGAACCATTCTCAACAATCATTTTCATAGCTTTATCGAATTGCTGTCCACAATCGCAACGTAAAGAGCCTAAAACATCTCCTGTTAAACATTCGGAGTGGACCCGACATAATACATTGGCTTCATCCTCTATGTTTCCCATAATAAGAGCAAGATGATGTTCCCCATTTAGTTTATCTATATAGCTAATTGCTTTGAAATTACCGTATCTAGTAGGCATATTGACAGTTGAAACTCGTTCTACCAGCTGATCATATACTTTTCTATATTCTTGTAATTCTTTGATGGTAATTAGTGGAATGTTGTGTTTCTTCGAGAACTGAATTAAATCATCTGTTCTCATCATTTTGCCATCATGATTCATTATTTCACAACATAGGCCACACTCTTTTAGTCCAGCTAATTTTAATAAATCAACAGTTGCTTCTGTGTGTCCATTTCTTTCTAGAACACCACCTTTTTTTGCAATTAAAGGAAACATGTGTCCTGGCCTGCGAAAATCAGAGGGTGTTATATCTTCAGCTACACACATACGTGCTGTCAGTCCTCTTTCCTCGGCAGAAATACCTGTGGTCGTTTCTTTATAATCAATTGAAACTGTAAAAGCAGTCTTATGATTATCTGTATTGTTTTCAACCATAGGTGAAAGCATTAATTGATTAGCTAAACTTTCGCTCATAGGCATACAAATTAATCCTTTGGCATAAGTAGCCATAAAATTAACATTTTCTGTTGTAGCTGCTTGTGCAGAACAAATTAAGTCTCCTTCATTTTCTCTATCCTTGTCGTCTATAACAAGAACAAGTCGTCCCTTCTGCAATGCTTCTAATGCTTCTTGTATTTTTCGATATTCCATTGGCTGATTATCCTTTCTGCTAAAATCCATTTTGATATAATAGTTCCTTAGATATTTCTGATTTTGGAGAGTTATCCATCAGTTTTTGCACATATTTACCTAAGATATCATTTTCAAGATTTACTGTACTCCCGACTTGTTTACTCTTAAGAATGGTTTGTTCCAAGGTATGAGGGATAACAGATACTGAAAAGTTTACTTTGGAGACTTTAGCGACAGTCAGACTAATGCCGTCAATTGTAATAGATCCTTTTTCAACTATTAAATCTAAAATTTCTTTTTGTGTGTTGATTTGATACCATACAGCATTAGCATCTTTTTTTATTGACGAGATTTTTCCTGTACCATCAATGTGTCCTGTAACGACGTGACCCCCAAGTCGACCGTTGACAGATAAGGCTCTTTCTAGATTCACCTCACTTCCATGTTTTAATAGAGTAAGAGCTGTTCGACTCCATGTTTCATTCATTACATCAACTGTAAAGGATTGATGATTGAAATGAGTAACTGTAAGACAGATACCATTTACTGCTATACTATCGCCTAAATGGATATCCGTTAATATTTTTGAGGCTTTAATTGATAGTTTACAATTACGAGAGTCTTTCTGTATTCTTTCAACTTTTCCGATTTCTTCAATTATTCCTGTGAACATGGATAAATCACTTCACTTTCTATGAGATAGTCATTTCCTATTTGAGAAAAAGCATAAGGTTTCAATCTAATAGCGTCATTTGGCAAAGAAATGCCTTCACCTCCGACAGGAAACTTGGCACTGCCTCCAAAAATTTTTGGTGCAATATATATTTTCAGCTCATCAACAATTTGTTGTTCCAAAGCACTCCAATTCATTAGACTGCCCCCTTCTAGAACTAGGCTATCAATCTGCATGTTTCCTAGATGTTGCATTAAACTCGATAAGTCTATATGATTGCCTTTTTTCTTTATGGAAAGTATTTCACAGCCATGATTTTGATATAGCTTCATTTTATTTTTGTCTTCAGAGGAAGTGGCAATGTAAGTTTTAATATCATTTGCTGTTTTTACGATTTTAGAGGTAAGAGGAGTTCGTAAATGTGTATCGCATATGATACGGATAGGATTTTTCCCTTCCTCCAATCTACATGTCAGCAAAGGATCGTCTTGAATAACAGTATTGACTCCCACCATAATTGCACTAACATGGTGTCGTAACTGATGCACATGCTTTCTTGCTTCTTCTTCAGTAATCCATTTGGATTGATTTGTTTTAGTGGCTATTTTTCCATCCATTGACATTGCATATTTCATAAAAACATAGGGTACATGCTGGGTAATATACTTTCTAAAACTTTTTATTAAGTTAAGACACTCATTTTCTAAAATTCCAACAGTAACTTGAAGATTATTTTCCTCAAGTATCTTTACTCCTTTTCCAGATACAATAGGATTACAGTCTAGGCTTCCAATGACTACTCTTGTAATACCACTATCGATTATAGCATCTATACAGGGAGGTGTTTTCCCGAAGTGACAACAGGGTTCAAGTGTTACATAAAGCGTCGCTCCGACAGGGGATTCTCTACAGTTTTTAAGAGCATTTCTCTCAGCATGTGGGCCACCAAAAAACTCATGATAACCTTGTCCGATGATGTGATTATCTTTTACAATAACTGCGCCGACCATAGGATTGGGGTTGACGTAACCAGCCCCTTTTTGTGCCAGTTTTATTGCTAATTTCATATATTTTGAATCGCTCATCTCACTACCTCCAAAAAATATACCTTGAATAGGGGACTACTCAAGGCATACAAAAGAAAACTTATGCGATTAACAAAAATACTCTGAAATGACAAGTAATCATTTCAGAGCACGCAAAAAGCACAAATATACTTTTATCTTCTTTCATCCAGACTATACTGTCGGCTTTGGAATTTCACCAAATCATGCCTTTCGGCTCGTGGGCTATACCACCGGTAGGGAATTGCACCCTGCCCTGAAGATAGTTATTCAATTACAGATGATTATAGTACTTAATTTTGAATATGTCAACAGATAAATACCGATTGTTTTTGATATACTGTATTTGTGATAATCGATTCTCGCTCCTCGGATAAAGAAAATATGATATACTAGATAAACGAAATAAGAGAGAAGGAATACTATGTACGCATATTTAAAAGGAATCATTACCAAAATTACTGCCAAATACATTGTTCTTGAAACCAATGGTATTGGTTATATCCTGCATGTGGCCAATCCTTATGCCTATTCAGGTCAGGTTAATCAGGAGGCTCAGATTTATGTGCATCAGATTGTGCGTGAGGACGCCCATTTGCTTTATGGATTTCGCTCAGAGGATGAGAAAAAGCTCTTTCTTAGTCTAATTTCGGTCTCTGGGATTGGTCCTGTATCAGCTCTTGCTATTATCGCTGCTGATGACAATGCTGGCTTGGTTCAAGCCATTGAAACCAAGAACATCACCTACTTGACCAAGTTCCCTAAAATTGGCAAGAAAACAGCCCAGCAGATGGTGCTGGACTTGGAAGGCAAGGTAGTAGTTGCAGGAGATGACCTTCCTGCCAAGGTCGCAGTGCAAGCAAGTGCTGAAAACCAAGAATTGGAAGAAGCTATGGAAGCCATGTTGGCTCTGGGCTACAAGGCAACAGAGCTCAAGAAAATCAAGAAATTCTTTGAAGGAACGACAGATACAGCTGAGAACTATATCAAGTCGGCCCTTAAAATGTTGGTCAAATAGGAGCAGAGAATGACAAAACGTTGTTCGTGGGTCAAGATGACCAACCCGCTCTACATCACCTATCATGATGAGGAGTGGGGCCAGCCCCTCCATGATGACCAAGCATTGTTTGAGTTGTTGTGTATGGAAACCTATCAGGCAGGCCTGTCTTGGGAAACGGTACTCAACAAACGCCAAGCTTTCCGAGAAGCCTTTCATAGCTATCAAATTCACTCAGTCGCAGAGATGACTGACACTGAATTGGAAGCCATGCTGGAGAATCCAGCTATCATTCGAAATAGAGCCAAGATTTTTGCTACACGCGCTAACGCCCAAGCCTTTCTACAGTTACAGGCAGAGTACGGCTCTTTTGATGCCTATCTTTGGTCTTTTGTTGAGGGGAAAACTGTCGTTAACGATGTTCCTGATTATCGCCAAGCCCCAGCTAAAACACCCTTATCTGAGAAATTAGCCAAAGATCTCAAAAAACGAGGCTTCAAGTTCACAGGCCCAGTCGCCGTATTGTCTTTTCTACAGACTGCAGGGCTAGTTGATGACCACGAGAATGATTGTGAGTGGAAAGGTCTTAAATGATGTCTAACAAAAATAAGGGAATTCTGATTTTTGCGATTCTCTATACAGTCCTCTTTGTGTTTGATGGCGCTAAATTGCTGGCTTCTTTAATGCCATCTGTCATTGCAAATTATCTTGTTTATGTAGTTTTAGCTTTATATGGCTCCTTCTTGTTCAAGGATAGATTGATCCAACAATGGAAGGAGATTAGAAAGACTAAAAGAAAATTCTTCTTTGGAGTCTTAACAGGATGGCTCTTTCTCATTCTGATGACTGTTGTCTTTGAATTTGTATCAGAGATGTTGAAGCAGTTTGTGGGACTAGATGGACAAGGTCTAAATCAGTCTAATATTCAAAGTACCTTTCAAGAACAACCACTACTGATAGCTGTTTTTGCTTGTGTCATTGGACCTCTGGTAGAAGAATTATTTTTCCGTCAGGTCTTATTGCATTACTTGCAGGAACGGTTGTCAGGTTTACTAAGCATTATTCTGGTAGGACTTGTTTTTGCTCTGACTCATATGCACAGTTTGGCTCTATCAGAGTGGATTGGTGCAGTTGGTTACTTAGGTGGAGGCCTTGCCTTTTCTATTATTTATGTGAAAGAAAAAGAGAATATCTACTATCCCCTACTTGTTCACATGTTAAGCAACAGCCTCTCCTTAATCATTTTAGCTATCAGTATAGTAAAATGAAATGAGAACAGGACAAATCGATTTCTAACAATGTTTTAGAAGTAGAGGTGTACTATTCTAGTTTCAATATACTGTAATATGTGATGAAAATGCCAGTAATGATACCGAGAAAAAAGCTGAGAAACTTTTCCCAGCTTTATTTGTTATAGTCAAAGAGAATGACTTGTTCCTGTGCATCTACATGAGCATGGACCCCAAAGGGTACAATTGCTCTTGGAGTTGCGTGGCCGACATTCAGATTATAGACAATCGGGATATTGCTGTCAATGATATCCAATAGTGCCTCTTTATAGTCGTCATGGAAAGTTTCATCCATAGGTTTTCCGACCAAGAGTCCATTGATGACCGCGAATATGCCAGTGTCCTTTAAAGTTAGCAACATCTTTTTGAAGTCTTCTGGCTTAGGCTTTTCTTCGCTTGTTTCGAGCAAGAGGATTTTCCCTTCCCAGTCTGACAAGTCAGGGAAAAGTTTGTATTTTTGGCAGAGTTCCGTGCTATCTGCGTATCGAGAGTTGTCAAAGATATCGTAGAGGGATTCGAGGCAACCACCGAGGATTTTCCCCTCGAACTGGGCACTTCCTTGCAACAAGTCAAAACCTGTATTTGTATGACTGACACGAGGTGTTCCCAGGGCCGTGGGACTAAAATCAGTTCGTTCCTCATACCAAACGTCACTAGGGCGGATTTCTGAAATTCTTCCCGTCTCAATCAATTCTTTAAAGTAGTGAAGGCTATAGGCTAGCATTTCTTTATCTAATTCACAAATGTCTGCTAAAAAGGATTGACCATAAAAAGTCTTGATTCCTAATTTATGCAACATGAGGTGGTTCATGGTTGTATCCGAGAAGCCAAGAAAAATTTTTTGTTTGATAACCTTTTGGAGTTGGTCATTTTCAAAAAGATAAGGTAGCAAGCGATAGGTATCGTCTCCACCGATGGCACATAGGATCATGTCGATGCTATCATCAGAAAAGGCATGAATCAAATCCTCTGCACGAGCTTCAGGATGGTCCTTGATAAAGTCTAATCCTTTTAACGAATGGGGCAAAAAGATGGGATTGAGTCCCAGATCCTTGAGACGTTGGATACCCAAGTCCACTTCGTGTTTGACAAAATCCTCTCCGATAATGCCACTAGATAAACTAACAATACCAATAGTAGAAACCATATCTCATCCTCCTAGAAATAGATTGAGCCTATTTTATCACAAAATATAAGAGAAAGCTATGTGGGATTTCAGAAGAATACTTTTAATACTCTTCGAAAATCTCTTCAAACCACGTCAGTTTTATTTGCAACCTCAAAGCTGTGCTTTGAGCAACCTGCAGCTAGCTTCCTAGTTTGCTCTTTGATTTTCATTGAGTATAACTCAAAAAAAGTAAGTGAAAAAGCAACCGCACCTGCAGTTGCTTTTATCGTTTTCTTATTCTTGATAGCGTGTTGGTCCTGCACTTGCACTACGGATATTCAAGCGTTTCTTGAGATAGAAGCGAAGGGCTAGGAGGGCTACTCCAATAATAGCTAGTGGCAATGGATCCAGTACTGGGTTAAGGCTAGCTGGTAGGAAGCTTGTTGCAAAGAAGACAAGCAACCAAAGGAACATAGAAGTTAGGATAACTAGTACAGATTTCCAGAAAGGTGGACGTTGACTGCGATCCATATCTGGTCCATAGTATTGGTAAACAAAGTAGTACATCAAGTAGAAGGCAAATCCACCAACCAGTCCAACTAATAGAAGAGTAATCAATCCATAGCCGAAAGCTTGATCTGCCGCAAAGAAGGTTGTGAGGGCGCTGACAAGGGCAAAGAGGCTAGTGATGAAAAGAGCTGAGTCCATAATCATCAGTTTTGGGTCATCATTTTCTTTTGGATGCTCTTTTTCGTACTGCTCTTTGACAGTGAAGCTATGAGCCCAATGAGTTGGTGCGCCGTATAGGGAACGGGCAGTTGTACCTTTAGATTGCTCCTCAAGGATTTGGGGAATGACTTCCTCAAAAATAGTCTGGATTTCAGCGTCTGTTTTCCCATCTTTGATGAATTGTTGGGTAGCAATGTGGACAAACTCTTGGTTTTTCTTAGTTAATTTTTGTAGATCAATTTGAGACATAGGAACTCCTCTTAGAACCATTTTTTATGGATGAGATAGAGAGTGAGCGAGACACTCATAGCAAAGGCGATAAAGACGATTAACCAGAAGGCATTTGGCTCTCCGTTTAGGGGGATTTCATTATCCTTAAAGTTCATCCCGTAGGCAGAAAAGACCATGGTTGGGATGGACATGACGATGGTCACAAGGGCCAAGGTTTTCATGATGTTGTTCTGGTTGTTAGAAATGATAGAGGCAAAGGTCTCTGTCATAGAATGCAAGACGTTTCCATAAATATCTGCCATCTCGATGGCCTGTTGGGTTTCAATCAGGGTGTCTTCAAGCAGGTCTTCGTCCTCAAGGTATTTCTTGATATTGCTGGTTGAACTGGTCAATTTCTTAATCACGCGCTCATTTGTTTTGAGGGAGGCCTTGAAATAGACGATAGTTTTTTCCAATTCCATGAGCTCAATCAATTCTTCATTACGAGTTGATTGATGCAGTTGACTTTCGATTTGTTCACTCTTGCGGTCGATTGAACGAAGGGCTGTTAGGTAAAGCTCTGCATTGCGATAAAGAATTTGAAAGATAAAACGTGAACGCATGAAGGTATAGAAATTACGCAATCGACGGTTGATAAAGACATCAAGGACAGGTAGTGGTTCCAAACACGTAGTGATAATGGTTTCCTCAGTGATGATAATACCAAGTGGGATGGTTACGTAGTAGGTGCGGTTATTTCTTTCCTCCGTGACCGGCACGTCTACGATAATCAGGGTATACTCGTCTTCAATGGTAATACGAGACATTTCTTCCGCATCGAGCGGTGCTCGAAGGTCGGCAATATCAATATCGAAGGTGTTGGCGATTTCGAGTGATTCATTTTGAGTCGGATTGACGAGATTGATCCAAGTACCCGGTTCAAGCGTATCGATCTCTTTAAATTCAGTTGTTGTAGAGAGAAAAACTTGTTTCATATCCCTTATCCTTTCTCATTTTTCAGATTTTTTCACACTGTACTATTATACTACAAAATCGGCCTTTTTCAAAATAAATCTAACAAAAAACCTGTTGCTATTGGATTTTTGCTTTGTCTTGAAATGTTGATTTTTAAATTTGCTCCCCCTATAGTGCTTTTAGTGCAGTTTCGTAGAATGATACTGCTTTTTTTGCGTTCTCTTTTGAGAGGTGGCTGTATATATCCATGGTCATTGATAAAGTGGAATGACCTAGGCGGTACTGGAGTTCTTTGTATGGTATTCCAGAGTTAAGCAAGAGACTAGCGTGAGTGTGACGGAATCCGTGAAAGCCAATGTTAGGAACGTCAGCACGCTTAAAATGTGTTTGCAATCTTCTTTTAAGTCTTGAACTGCTAGGATACTCATGAATGAAATCAGAAAATACTACACTTTCACGTTGCCCTATCTTCCAAGCCTCTTTAGTTTGGCGTAGTTTGTACTGCTTCAGCATGCTAACAGTCGCTTGATCTATATCTATATCCCGATAACTAGCCTTAGATTTTGGGCTATTAATTTCTAAATCACGATTTAGTGTTTTGGTAACATGTACCACGGCATTATCTAAATCTATATCAGACCAGGAAAGAGCTAAAGCTTCATTGATACGGCAACCAGTAGCCAATAGGAACTTATAGAGCGTTGTCTCATAGTAGTAACGATATCTATCGCTATCTAAATTATCGAGATAACCAAGAAACTTTTTTAGTTCTTGATTTTCAAAGTGTTTTACTTTTTTCCGCTTTGCTTTCTGAGTGTTACGAGGTAAAACAACATCACGGGCAGGATTGGACGGTATAGCCTGCATAGTTACGCCATACTGTAAGATACGTTTGTTTAGAGCGTGTATCTTGTCATAATGTAGAAAAGCCCCTTTTTCCCCTCTATTAGTCTTGTCAGCAAGTTCGTTGATAATTGACTGGATAAGTGGAGTAGTGAGTTTATCGAGCTTATAAGCCCCAAAAATAGGCAATATATGATTATCAATTAACTTTCTAACATTGTCTTGAGTGTTTGGCTTAACCGTATTCTTATAACTTTCTAACCAGAGATTGGCTAATTCTTGATAGTTTTTTATGGTGCTAGCCTTTTGTCTAGTAGATCCTGCTTTTTGAAAAGCTATTTTTTCTTGAGTAGCTTTCTGCTTAACTTCCTTTTGTGTCCGTCCCGTTACCTTAGTTTTAACTTTCTTTCCTGTAACCTGGTCAACTCCTAGATATATATTAGCACGATAGACTTTACTACCGTCTTTTTTTATAACTTCAGTTATTTTCATGATTTAAACCTTTCTAAAATACATCAGCAGGCAAGCCATTATCAAAAAGGTTTTATATCATGCTAGGGCTTCACAGATTGCCCTGTATTCGATTTTAATTAGTCAGGCGGTAAATAATACCAAAGTTTGAAACAAGGCGGATATGGGGCTTATATGGGCTTGAAGCTCGAACGAAGCTTGAGAAATCACGCGCAGAACGTGAAAAAACATGAATTTTTTGAAGATTTCAAAAGCTAGAAAAACCAGTACTTACAAGTCTTTCAATGGTTTTAAGTTATTTGGGTTCATGTTGACAAAAGTTGACATTTTCAGAGTATAACATACCAAAAAACTAGGAAAACTTATATTTCAGTTTTTCAAGATAGTAACAAATGAAAATTTTTAAAAAGGTAACTCAAATTTGCAATCAACAATTTTTGAACTAACAATAATTTGAATATCTTCGCTTAAAAGCTGGTCAACATGTCCTGAAGAATTTTTTGCAAAAACAAACTCTTCTTTGAATTCTTGTATTAAATACTCTTTTATATTTTTACCAACTACTTGAAGTAAATCGTTTGTAAAAATATTTTGGAAATTGCTAGGTAATTTAGTGAATTTATCATAAGTTTCTTTGTTTTGTTTCTTCAAACAAACTTTCACTGTGATAATTTCTACTTGCTGATAGTTACGCTTAATTTCCTCAATACCAACAAGATTATCTGGCTTATTAGTGTTTATATGAAATTCAAGGTCCACTTTATACTCTAGTGTAGCAACCGGTCTATCTCTATCTAAGATTTTAATAAAAGTAAATATATCTCCACTATCTTCGTCGATAAAATATTTTATCTCATAATCTATTGGAGAATAATCAAAAAAATCGTCCGAAGTAACCCCTAAAGTGTTACAGATTTTATTAACAGTTTCATAATCAACTTGTTTTGATTTATTTGAAGTAATCTTAGAAATTGTTGATTGTGCAATTCCCGTATCACTTGCTAAACGCGCACCACTCATTGACCTTTCAGCCAATAGTATAGCCAATCTATTTATTAACATAATACCACCTCTTTTTATTTATTATAGCGCACACGCTAATAAAAGTAAAATATAAAATAATAATTTAAGTGTTGACAATATGTTTTATATGTTGTATCATATCATTAAATTAGTCATTGCGCTATAATGATTAGTTAATAAAAAATAATAAGGAGCGCCTATGCTAAAAAATAACTTACTAATTGTTTTTGCTGAAAAAAAGACTAATGCTAGTAAAGTTTCCAACGAAACAGGTATAGCTGAGTCTACAATTTCAAACTTAACAAACAACAAAACTGACGTAAAGCTTTCTACCTTTATCAAGCTTTGTAACGCTTTAAAAGTTCGTTTGTCTGATTTAATTGAATTTTCACCAGAAAATTAGAAAGGAGCAAACCAATGGAACTAGTCTACATGGACGGAAAGAAAGAGCCGTATACTACGAGTGAGATCATCGCTGAATGTGCTGGAGTCACTCATCACACAATACAAGAACTTTTAAGGAAGCATAAAGCTGATTTTGAAAGCTACGGAATTATCGCATTTGAAATGCGTAAATTAGACGGCCGAGGGAGACCAATGAAAATATATCGCCTAAATGAACAACAAGCGACCTTGCTGATCACTTATTTAAAGAATACTGAACCTGTACGGCGGTTCAAAATGAACCTAGTCAAAGCATTCTTTGAAATGCGTGAGGAGCTTTCTAAGTTCCGTATGCAGAGGGCGCTAGAAAAGCCAAAAAGAAAAACCTTGCATGACAGTATAGAGACATGGGAGGCAAAACCCAAGCACGCGCATAGCACCATGAACAACCTGCTACTAAAAGCAGTAACTGACAGGAACGCTAAACAGTTAAGGGAAGAACGTGGGGGCTACAATGGTATTGATAGCTTGACCAGTGACGAGCTGGAGCAATACCAGGCATTTGAGGATATGGTAATAGCCATGATCGGCTTGAATATGAGTTACCAAGAAATCAAGGCTATGGCATTCAGAAATAAAAAAACACGCCAAAGAAGCGCGTGATTGCAACAAAAAAGGCTTACCGAGACCAATCAGCAAAGCCTTTCACACTATGACTAAAACGAATTTAACAAAAAGCAGGCAAGCTATTATCAAAGAGGTTTTAGTAAAGATTTATACCTAGATTATAGCATATTTAGGGCAATTTGACCATACGGAGAGCGCCAACTCTTTAAACTGGTACTTTCTCACGCTTTCAATTTGGCGAGTCTGAGCGTGAGGAATAGCGTTATAAGAAACAACTCAAAAAGCCCCACGTTCAGAAATTTGGCGACCGAGAGCATGAGGCTGTAGGCAAGAAAAACTGTATAAGAAACAACCATTCAAAATCCCCACACTCGCCATCGCTCAACTTTGAGTGTGAGGATATCCTGGATAGTAAAAGGCATTAAAAAGCCCTTAGGGCAACTACACAACATAGAAACAGAGGTAAAAATATGGAAGAAACAGCATACGAGAATTTAACTAGACGTATAGACAGAATTAGCGCAGAAATGCGAGAAATTGGCGAAAAAACTGGGCTTAGTAGACTTTCGTTATTGGCAAATCAGACAAAATTCATCAAAGAAAATTTACACCGTTTACTTTGGATTGAACTTCCTGAATTGAATGACAGCTATAAAATCGAGGCAGTTTCTAAAAGCACTACGGGAATGTTTTTCCACCCTGGTATTTTTGAAATGGACGCTATGCGACAAGCATTCTTTAAACGCCAAGCTATGCACTTTTTTGAGAACGAAGCAGAGCAACAGGCGTATATAGAACATGCTGAAAAGGAGTATTTAGAGGCTACTATAACCTTAAAAGATATTCTTTTTAACTCTAAAAATGGAACTCAGAGAGTAAATAAAAGTTGTCTTATAGAGAAGTTTGAGGAGGCAATGCAATGACACTAGACCTAGACAACATGACACAAGCAGAATTTGATAAACAAATGGCTGAAATCAAGGAGAGAAATCCGAATCTCTTCCAGTTTATTGCTGATTTTGTAGATAGAAAGGTAACACCCAAAGAGGTAGATGAGTTTTTGAAGATGGGACGAAGCGACCAAGTGGACTACATCAAGAACTATAAAGCGAGGGCATGACATGAATGAATTAGATTTGACCAATACACAGGCGGTAATCTCTATGGTGGTACTGATTGGCTTACTGCTTTATTTAAACCACCGAGACCGTAAAAAAAGCGCCCAATTTGAGCGAGAAAACCAACAGACGATAGAAACACCTAGCGAGGATTTAAGCCCTGATTATGGGCGTTATATCCAGCTTGCAGGGGTAAGAGTTTACGGAGGGATGAAATGAGTTACACAATGAATTTATACCCCGATATTGAAAAAATATCAGACGAAACCTATTTTACCAGAGAGATTTTTCTAGCAACATGCTTGAATAACACAATCAGAATAGCAGTAGCCAGAGGAGTGCTAACATCTCAACTTTTAGACAAAGAAACTAAAGAAGTTGTTTGTAAAACCTTGGATACAATCATAGAAAATCAAAAAGCTATTTTGCAAGGGGTAGCAAGCGGACAAATAACCTTTTTGAATAAAAGCAAAGAAGAGGAGGAACTGAATGAGTTTATCAGAGAATGACAAACGAGTATTAAGACTAATCAAGGTAGGTGCTGAGAACTCCATAACAGGGGCAGAAATCAGCCTGATCACTAAGTTAGCAGAAAGAACCGTGCAAGATATTATCAGCCGTCTGATCATGCGCTACGGCATTCCTATCATCGGGGTACGTCATGGAACATTTAGAGGATATTTTATCCCAGCTAACAAAGAGGAGTTACTGGACGGTGCAAAAACATTTTACAATCAGATACGAGAAGAAGAAAAGCGCCTAACTGTCCTTTTAAATGCTGATTTAGAGAGTTATAAGCAACTACTGAAGGGGGCGGACGAATATGTTTAGCCTAAGCCAAGAAAGCGAGCAAGACCTAGCGCATGGCATTCTGGAGGTAGTGGAAAGATACCTGGAAGCGCGTGATACAGTCAAACCACGACTGACAGGTTTAATATCAGCCCAGGAAGTCATGGGCGAGTTAGATATAAAATACATGACACTCCAAAAATGGGAAAAAGCAGGGCTAAGACGGTATCAGCCACCGCTAGAAGATACTAGGAAAATCTATTATAAAATATCTGACATCTGGAAGTTTTTGGGGGTGGAAAATGGCAAGGTATAGTATTCATCCGGCAGATAATAAAGGGCATTATCACAATATTAAATTTTACAAAGAGCGCAGGCCAACCCTAGACCAGCTAAAGGAACAGCAAAGGCTTAAAAAGCTGAAGAAAAAACGTAGAAAGGGGCGATAATGTGGCAATTTATGAGGCTAAAGGCTTTCAGAGTAATCTTGTCTATCCATTTGATAAAATTGAGCCGTTCCAGTACATTGAACTCTTTAAGCCTTTGGTAGTCCCTGAAGGGGCAAACATTGAAGAATTTAAACGTACACAAGCGCCCTACTGTATCAGTGGGAAAGTGACACCAGAAAAGAATGGCAGTTACAAGCGAAACAACTCCAGTCTAATCTATCGGGATTTGATTTTCCTTGATTATGATGATATACAGGGGACGACTGAGGGTTTTATAAAGGCCGTTTCTAGCGCTTTATTTGGCTACTCTTACATCTTATACCCGACTATCAAACATAGCTTAGAAAAGCCCCGTTTTCGCCTTGTAGTGAAGCCTAACAACGTGATAAACGAGGCAACCTATAAGCAGGTAGTGAAAGAGATTGCTGACAAGATTGGACTACCCTTTGATATGGCCAGCCTTACATGGTCACAACTTCAAGGGCTACCAGTCACAACAGGCAACTCAGCAGACTATCAAAAAATCGTAGAGCATGGTCTAGATTATCCAGTCCCCAAGGTTGAACCAAGAGCGAAGCAAGGAACTACTGAGCTTTACAAGCCTAGAGCAAGCGGTCAGAGGTCAATGACTATGAGGATCATTGACACGCTTTTCAACGGATTTGGAGACGAGGGAGGGCGTAACGTGGCAGTGACACGATTTGTAGGCTTACTCTTTAATAAGTGGGTTGATTGTGACCTAGAGACAGCCTATGAACTTACAAAGATAGCCAATAGTGTGACAGTTGAACCATTGCCTATTGAGGAGCTAGACCGCACTTTTAGCAGTATAGCACGGGCTGAGTATAGAAAGAGAGGTTAGAACCATAGAACTAGAAGAATTAGCAAACCTAAAAAGTGAAATCATGGAGGTAATGGAGCAAGAACACCCTCCTAGAACGATGAAGGAGCTTGAAAATCGTATCTTTAAAGCTGGAGAAGAATGGCGGGCAGAACATACTGAAACTAAGGTAAATGAGACCACAGGGGACGTTACCGAAAAGGTTGCCATGCCTCAGACATTCACAGTAGCAAAAATACTGAGCGAGATTGTCACATTTACTTTTATCAGCAAGAGCAATATACCTGATTATAGCCTGCTCTATATCTATGATTTAGACGAGGGTATCTATACCGCTAGTAATGATCTATTCAATCTTTTGTGTAAGACTTTTGACGTTAGAATTAAACCCAGAGAGTGGCCACAGATTAAGTTAATGGTTAGAACATTGGCAAAGATACGAAAACCTTTAGAGAGTGCTAACCTTGTACCTGTAAAGAATGGCATTATTGACCTAAGAACTAAGGAGCTACTCCCCTTTAGTCCTAAGTATGTAATTACAAGTAAGATAAGCACGGCCTACCACGCGCCTAAACGAGTCCCAACAGATAGAGAGGGCAAAACTTTTGATGATTGGCTAAACTCAATCGCTTGTAATGATAGTGAACTGGTAACACTGTTTTGGCAGATTATCCTTGAAGCTATTAACCCTAACCATACCCGAAATAAGTTTGCTATCTTCTACGGGGACGGTAACAATGGTAAAGGGACATTCCAGCGCTTCCTTATCAATCTGATAGGGGAGAGTAATATATCAGCCTTGAAGCCTGCACAGTTCGGAGAAAAGCATAACTTGGAGACCTTGGTAGGTAAGGTTTGTAATATTGGGGATGAAGCACCTAACGAATATTTAAAAAATCCGTCTGATTTAATGAGTATCACTAGTGGCGACACTGTTCTAGTCAATCCAAAAGGACGCCCAGCCTTTGAAGCTACTTTCAAGCTATTCAATATCTTTTCAGGGAATTATATTCCCAATGGTGGCAACAAGACAAAAGGCTGGTATCGTAGAATTATGATCGTCCCTTTTAATGCTGACTTTAACGGGGAGAAGGAAAAACCTTGGATTAAAAATGAGTTTTTAGCAAACAAGGAAGTCCTAGAGTATGCCCTCTACAAAGCTATCAATCAAGAGCCATTTACTCACTTTATCGAACCTAAAGCAGTTAAAGGACTCCTAGAAGAATACCAGGAGGATAATGACTACTTACTTTCATGGGTTAAGCATGAATACATGGAAAAAGGTTGGCATGAGCTGGACGTAGTACCTGTTTTTATCGTTACAAGATCACTAAAGCACTATGCCGAAGATATGGGAATACCCAAACCCAATGTTTACGGGGCTGGTAAAGAAACTATCAAGCACTTACAACAGTTGACACCTAATCGGTATTCTCTAAGAAAGAAAAGAGTTCCTTCAGAAGATTTTGAAAAACTAGAGGCATGGGACGTTGACAAGATAAAAATGCGGACACCTCAACACTCTATCACTAAACAAGAATAAGTGTGACGTTCTTTTTTTGCTTAAACCCTTGATAATACTGATTTTCTTAAAAAAAGTGTGACGTTGTGTGACGTTCTCAAAAAAGAAGGTCACACCCCTTGAAGCCTTGATATATCTAGCTTTAGGGGAATAGGTGTGACGTTGTGACATTCTTTCCAACTCTTATATATAGAGAAAAATGCAGTATTTATATATAGGAACGATAAAACAAAAGAACGTCACAGGGTCACAGGGGTGGTGAAACACCTAGAGCCTCAAGGGTTTGAACGTGTGACGTTCTTTGTCACAGAAGGTCACAGAACACGAAAAATATTACATAATTTACCTTAAAATAAAGAAATGACAACAACATGAAAGTTAAACTATTTGAATATACTAGACGATGGGAAAAAGAAGACTTTGAGAAAGAGATCAATGACTTCATGGCAACTGTTGAAGTGCTGGACGTTAAATTTTCTGGTACACCATCTAGTGAATCCTTTAATTCGGTGGCTATCGTATTGGTATTATACAGATAACAAAATGGGGTAGATAGTACCGACCCCCTTGTAATGGTGTAACTACTAGTGACACCCTTAAAACAGAAAGAGGAAAAACAACATGACATTAAAAACATTTTCGGATAAAGCCAAAACATTTACTTTCACTTACGAATTTAAAGACCTAGATACTGCTATGGTAGCAGGTCACGCGCTACTGGGATATATGACTGGGACTTATGAAGTACCATCTATTTCAATAACTCACAAGGATAAAGGGACGCTTGTCGCTGAGTATGTGGAAGATCACAAGCTAAACAAGACTTTCAAGCGTATTTGTGACAGTTTCAAAGACTATTACAACCAACCAGTGGACGATGAAGCATTTGAAGAACGTTATAAACGGGAGCGCGTGCTCCAACTCAAAGAGTCAGAGGACTTTGAGAACTTGCTGGAAAAAGTAACAGACTACGAGCTGGAACTATTAGACTATGCTGATCGCTTGCTTTCTGATAAGCCTATCCCTATGGACTCTATGACCGCTTTTGGTACGTTGGAAATGCTGGGCGATGAAAGTATTAGCCTACTCCAAAAGTTGGACGTAGAGGGCGAATATAAAGGCCTTGCTGGTTATACAGAGCATTTGAAGTAGAACACAGGGGAGCAATCCCCTTTTTGTTATCAAGTCAATAGTTTTGGGTTTTTCCATATAGGGGGAAATAATGAAGCGGTTAGCAATAGAAACAATCACTAAACCAATGAAGCTGAGAGGAATATCTAAGGGTATAGCTGAGTTGGACGGTCAACGTTTAGAGATTGATTTGGATAATTTAATGATTGATTTTGGTGGAGAGTCATTTGAATTAGACAGAATAGCAGGAACTAAGGGAGGTAATAGATATTTCTTTCTTTGCCCTGATTGTGGGAGACGGTGCAGGTTGCTTTATAAACGGTATTTATATTTTAGTTGCGGTACTTGTCTAGATATCCACAAGAGCACCCTGAACCGTAGTAAAACGGATTGCCAATACTACTGGGAGCTTGCACTAAAAGAAGCCAGAAAGGTAGAACCAGGGTGGAGTCCTAGACGTGGTGGATATATGTTTGATAGTTTCCCTGAAAGACCAAAGTATATGAAGCGCGACAGGTATCACAAGCACTATAAGAAGTTTTTGAAGTATACTAAAAAAGGAGATAGATTTTGGCTGAATGGTTTGAGATTGTAGGACAATATGAAGTAGTGTGCAATTTACAAAACAAACAAATACTACATATTAGACGGTTTGAATGTTAAAAAAGCTAGATATGTCAAGGATTTAAGTAAGTGGAGCGTTCCAAAAAATGGTGCGGTAAGCGTTCCGAAAAATGGTAAGGTTTTGGTAAGGTTGCATATATAAAAAGTATAAGATTAGTATAAGGTTGTGTATTTTAAAATACTAAGGTTTTACAAAGGTACAGGGCTTTTTTTCTAGTGATATAACCACAAGGATACCACAAGGTAGAGAGTTTTACCGAGGGTTAGAAAAGGTGAGATTTTGCTTAGGTAGTGGCAGTAAATATGCCTGATAAATGGAATAAAGATAGTTGTAAGATTAGAGTAAGATGTTATTAGTAATTTGATTAGTAGATACATTTACCTTTCTCTAAGTGTTATGATCAAATTGAATTAGTCAGTAATCAACAATACTTTGTGTTGATTGCATTCTTTATTGATTGATATAATCAAATCGATAACAATAGATGAATGAAATGCAATGTTAGCAATAGTTAACAAATGATTTCTCTTTCTCTTTTATGTTTGAATGACATGAGATTGAACTACTGGAAAACGATAAGGGGATAAAAAAGTATGCAAATACCCCCCTTATTTTTGAACGGGGGTATATAACGTTCGGATATAGGAACGCGCCCCCCTTCTGTGCAAAAATTTCCCTTTTTGAAATGTTTTTAATTTTTGTAGAATGCAGTATTACTAAGTGTTTAGCTTGATTTTTTGACCGATAAAGCTACTCCAATTTTATAACACAGTGGGGCTATCTTCCTCCCCACGCGCTTCTATGAACTTCACACTGTCATTGTACATTTTTTCTCACGGGAAAGCATTGAACTCCGAGCGAACGCCGAGAAAGTGGATATATCCTCCTATCATTTATTAAGCAGATAAGGGCGACAATAAGCCTTCTTAATTGCTTACAAAACGATAGGGAGTTAAGACGAATTTAAAAGCTCCTTATTTTCGTTTTTCTCCTTGTCAAATAGTAAGGAAATAAGACAGGAAATAACATCGCTTATTTTGATTTTGCTCCCTGAAAAACTGTAAGGAGATAAGGAGACTTATTAGCTTCCTTAATTTGGATTTTCTCCTTACAAAATGACAGGGAAATAAGAACTAAAATAACTCCCCTTATTTTTCTACAAAATGATAAGCAGATAAGCCAATAAATAACTTGCCTTAATTGCTTTCAAACATGAACAAGTATGAACATATTCCACCAGTCGTTGAAAATACAAAAAGCCAAGGCTTACCACCTCAGAATGATTAGGTTTTGGTTAGGTTTTACATTTAAAAATAGCAAGGTACAGGACTTTATTCTAGAGATAAAATACTAAGATTTCCTAAGATACAAATACTTTTAGAGATAAAGAACGTTAAGGAGGGTATAATCGAACTCCTAGAAAACGCAAAAAAAGCCAGCACAGGGCTGACTTCTTTATAAATTATTCCTTAAAATTATTATACCATAAAGGAGTAGCAACTTGACTATTAAAGAAATAGAGGAATAACTAAAAAGAGTAAAGAAAGGAAATGCCCTTATCCAGGAATTGCAACTTAAATACCAGAGTTTAGAAAGTGGACTGCTTGCAGGATCTAGTCAGTTTCAAACACGGGTAAGCACAAGCAAAACCAATACCGCTGAAAATAAACTGCTTGATACTTTGGAATTAAGAGATAAGATAGCGGAGCAGATACAAGCTATTATTAATGAACGTATGGAAGCAATGGATATGATAAACCAGTTAGAAGAAATCGAAGAATGGTTAGTGTTGGTAATGATATACTTTAATAATTTACCTATGGTTAAAATCTGCAATGATTTAAATTTTAGCAAGGTACAGATTTACAGAATTAGGAAAAAAGCCATTGAGAACTTGGCCAAGGTGAAAAATGCCAATCGATAAAGAAGAGACGATAAAACAAGCATACAAATTTCTAAAAAGCTATCACTCGTTGGTTAAACTGAGCCTAGGCGGTCAAGATGGAGCATTTGAAGCCAAAGCGATGGAGCTACTGCGCGTGATCGAAGCCTTCAGGGACAATCTGGACGATGTACGACGTGAGATATTCGCCAATCTCTTTACAAGGCGAACTGGGGAGAGGTTAAAGCTATGGCAGATATACGAGGCACTAGACATTGATAAGGCTGAGTATGAGCGTCTCAAGGCTGAGATACTGTTAGACTTTACTAAAAGCTATTGTGGTGGTGTTTTGTTGAAAAAATGTTGAGATTTAAGCGAGAGAACATGGACATTTATGGACACATATCGCCAGTTGTTGAACAGCTCATAAAATGTTGTCAGGTACTAACAAGTTCTTACACATCCCGCCCGTCGTCGAAAAACTAAAAAATAATCTCTGGGTCTGAAAAGTTCCTACATATTCCACCAGAACGGAGAGTTAGAAGCGTAAATGTTGGCAAATGTAGGCTGAGGCTTCTTATTCGCCCCCTATTTTGCTTTGTTTCGTACTGGACAACTAAAACACCATGGATAAACTACAAGCCCTCAGAAACGAATCTGGGGGCTTTTGTGAGGTCATAATCTTATAAACCACGCGCTTCATGGTATAATATACCTATCAGCAACCAGCAATAAAAAAAGCACGTTTGACCGTGCTAGTTTCTTGCCTGCTGAACTCGTCAAATCTTAGCCCTTTTGTGGGGCTTTTTTTGCTCCCCTTTTTGCGTACTTTGGGGGAGCAAGTAGTAAAAAGTAATGTTAGTAATTTTTATTAAAAAGCGCGTGATATAAGGGTTAGGAAGTCCTAAGGAAACATAAAATAAGAAGTTTTTTATTATACTACAAAATCGGCCTTTTGGGTAATAGAATCTCACTTTTTTTGGTATAATGGTAAGCAATAATGGACTAGGAAGAACAAAGATGCAAGATAAAATTGTCATTCATGGGGCGCGTGCCCATAATTTAAAAAATATTGATGTGGAGATTCCGCGAGACAAGTTGGTTGTCGTGACTGGCTTGTCAGGTTCAGGGAAGTCCAGTCTGGCTTTTGATACTCTCTATGCGGAGGGACAACGTCGCTATGTAGAGAGTTTGTCCGCCTACGCTCGTCAGTTCTTGGGAAATATGGAAAAACCAGATGTAGATGCCATTGATGGTCTCAGCCCAGCTATTTCCATCGACCAGAAAACGACTAGTAAAAATCCTCGCTCGACGGTGGGAACGACGACTGAAATCAATGACTATCTGCGTCTCCTCTACGCACGTGTGGGGACGCCTTACTGTATCAACGGACATGGAGCTATCAATGCTTCTTCTGTGGAGCAAATCGTTGATAAGGTTTTGGAGTTACCTGAACGCCAGCGCTTGCAGATCTTGGCTCCTGTCATCCGCAAGAAAAAAGGCCAACATAAGAGTGTTATCGAGAAGGTTCAGAAAGACGGGTATGTTCGTGTTCGTGTGGATGGGGAAGTCTATGATGTGACCGAAGTGCCAGAGTTGTCTAAGAGCAAGCAACACAATATCGATGTCGTGGTTGACCGTATTGTTATCAAGGAGGGCATTCGTAGTCGTCTCTTTGATTCCATTGAGGCTGCCCTTCGTATTGCAGAAGGTTATGTCATTATCGACACCATGGACGATTCGGAGTTGCTCTTCTCTGAGCATTATGCCTGTCCAGTTTGTGGTTTTACTGTCCCAGAGTTAGAGCCTCGTCTCTTCTCTTTCAATGCTCCTTTTGGCTCTTGTAGTGAGTGTGACGGCTTGGGCATCAAGCTGGAGGTGGATACTGATTTGGTAGTGCCAGATGCCAGCAAAACCTTACGTGAGGGAGCGCTAGCACCTTGGAATCCTATCTCATCCAACTACTATCCAAACATGTTAGAGCAGGCCATGAAAGTCTTTGGAGTGGCTATGGATAAGCCTTTTGAGGACCTGTCAGAAGAAGATAAGAACTTGATTCTCTATGGGTCAGATGGTAAGGAATTCCATTTCCACTATGAGAATGAATTTGGTGGCGTGCGCGATATCGACATTCCGTTTGAGGGAGTTATCAATAATATCAAACGTCGTTACCATGAAACCAATAGCGATTACACTCGCACTCAGATGCGTCTCTACATGAATGAGCTGACCTGCGGAACCTGTCAAGGCTATCGTCTCAATGACCAGGCCTTGTCTGTCCGTGTGGGCGGCCAGCAAGGGCCACATATTGGAGAAATCTCAGACCTGTCTATCGCTGACCACTTGGACTTGGTGAGCCAGTTAACTTTGTCTGAAAATGAAGCCATCATTGCTCGTCCCATTCTCAAGGAAATCAAGGATCGTTTGACCTTCCTTAATAATGTGGGTCTTAACTATCTAACCCTGTCACGTTCAGCAGGAACCCTTTCAGGTGGGGAAAGTCAGCGCATTCGTTTGGCAACCCAGATTGGTTCCAACCTATCAGGCGTCCTCTATATCCTAGACGAGCCGTCAATCGGTCTTCACCAGAGGGACAATGACCGCCTGATTGCCAGTCTGAAAAAGATGCGTGACTTGGGCAATACTCTTATCGTGGTGGAACACGACGAAGATACCATGCGTGAAGCTGATTATCTGATTGACGTTGGTCCTGGTGCCGGTGTTTTTGGTGGTGAGATTGTTGCAGCAGGTACACCTAAGCAAGTGGCTCGCAACAGCAAGTCTATCACAGGTCAGTACTTGTCAGGCAAACGTGTCATCCCAGTACCAGAAGAGCGCCGTGTCGGAAATGGTCGTTTTATTGAAGTGATAGGAGCGCGTGAGAACAACTTGCAAAATGTCACGGCTCGCTTTCCACTAGGAAAATTTATCGCAGTGACAGGTGTGTCGGGTTCAGGGAAATCGACTCTAATCAACAGCATTCTCAAAAAAGCCATTGCCCAGAAGCTCAACCGTAATTCAGACAAACCTGGTAAGTTTAAGACTATTACAGGGATTGAGCATGTCGACCGTTTGATTGATATTGACCAGAGCCCTATCGGACGGACGCCGAGGTCTAACCCAGCTACCTATACAGGAGTTTTTGACGATATACGTGACCTTTTTGCTCAGACAAATGAAGCCAAGATTCGAGGCTACAAGAAGGGGCGCTTCAGTTTCAACGTCAAGGGAGGTCGCTGTGAAGCTTGCTCAGGTGACGGGATTATCAAGATTGAGATGCACTTCTTGCCAGATGTTTATGTGGCTTGTGAAGTTTGCCACGGAACCCGCTATAACAGTGAAACCCTAGAAGTTCACTACAAGGAAAAGAATATTTCGCAGGTCTTGGATATGACGGTCAACGATGCGGTAGAATTTTTCCAACACATTCCGAAAATTCAACGCAAACTCCAGACCATCAAGGATGTAGGGCTAGGCTATGTGACCTTGGGACAGCCAGCTACCACCCTTTCTGGGGGAGAAGCCCAACGTATGAAGTTAGCTAGCGAACTCCACAAACGCTCGACAGGAAAATCTTTCTACATTCTGGATGAGCCGACGACAGGGCTTCATACAGAGGACATTGCTCGCCTGCTCAAGGTTTTAGCTCGCTTTGTAGACGATGGCAATACAGTCCTCGTCATCGAGCACAATCTGGATGTTATCAAGACGGCAGACCATATCATTGACTTGGGACCTGAGGGCGGTGTCGGTGGTGGAACCATCATCGTAACAGGAACTCCAGAAGAAGTAGCTGCCAACGAAGCCAGCTATACAGGACACTATTTGAAAGGAAAGTTACATCATGAATAAACGCGTACAAGCATTTCTAGCTAAAATGCAAGAAAAAGAACTAGATGGTATCATCATCAACAATCTTAAAAACGTCTATTATTTGACTGGTTTTTGGGGCTCAAACGGAACAGTCTTTATCAGCCGTGACCGTCAGGTATTAGTGACAGACTCTCGCTATATCATCGCAGCTAAGCAAGAAACCAGTGGTTTTGAGATTGTGGCTGATCGTGATGAATTGGCTGTCATTGCAGGAATTGTTAAGGACATGGGCTTGACTCGTATCGGTTTTGAAGATGAGATTTCAGTGTCTTATTACCACCGTATGCAGGCAGCTTTTGCAGGTTTGAACTTGCTTCCACAAACTCAGTTTGTGGAAGGTCTTCGTATGATTAAGGATGAGGCAGAGATTGCAGCGATTCGCAAGGCTTGTTCTATCTCAGACCAAGCTTTCCGCGATGCGCTTGACTTTATCAAACCAGGAAAAACTGAAATTGAGATTGCCAACTTCCTTGATTTCCGCATGCGTGAGTTGGGAGCATCTGGCTTATCTTTTGATACGATCCTAGCTAGCGGTATCAATTCTTCTAAACCCCATGCCCATCCAATGCACAAACCAGTGGAGTTGGGAGAAGCCATTACCATGGACTTCGGCTGTCTCTATGACCACTATGTCAGTGATATGACCCGGACTATCTATCTAGGGCATGTTAGCGATGAGCAGGCAGAGATTTACAATACGGTTCTAAAAGCTAACCAAGCCTTGATTGACCAAGCTAAGGCAGGCTTAGGTTTCCGTGACTTTGACAAAATCCCTCGTGATATTATCATTGAGGCAGGTTATGGTGACTACTTTACTCACGGCATTGGCCACGGTATTGGTCTGGATATCCATGAGGAACCCTACTTTAGTCAGACTTCTACAGAAACTATTAAGACAGGTATGGCCTTGACCGATGAACCAGGTATCTATATCGAAGGCAAATATGGCGTTCGTATCGAGGATGATATCCTGATTACAGAGACAGGTTGTGAATTATTGACCCTAGCTCCAAAAGAGTTGATAGTCATTTAGTTGTTTGTCAAGAAAAAAGTACGAAAATGACGAAAAAAGTCAAAAAAAATTAAAAATAGGTCGCAAGTCGGATGTTTTTTATGGTATAATAGACTAAACTGATAGTAACATGTAGCGAAAGGGGTAGGTACATGATTAAAATTTATACAGTCTCAAGTTGTACTAGCTGTAAAAAAGCAAAAACCTGGCTCAATGCCCACCAGTTAAGTTATAAAGAACAAAACCTTGGTAAAGAAGGAATTACGAGAGAAGAATTACTGGATATTCTAACCAAAACAGATAACGGAATAGCCAGCATCGTTTCGTCTAAAAATCGCTATGCCAAAGCCCTTGGAGTGGATATTGAAGATTTGAGTGTCAATGAAGTTCTCAATCTGATTATGGAAACACCGAGAATTTTAAAGAGCCCAATCCTTGTAGATGAAAAACGCCTGCAAGTTGGCTACAAGGAAGACGATATTCGTGCCTTCCTACCACGCTCTGTCCGTAATGTAGAAAATGCAGAAGCACGTTTGCGTGCAGCTCTATAAACATCAAGGCTGGGAGCACTTCCCAGTCTTATTCTATTTTAATTTCAAAAAGAAAGAAGAAAGAAATGAAAAAAATAGTTCTTGTTAGTCTAGCTTTCCTTTTTGTCCTGGTTGGTTGCGGACAGAAAAAAGAAACTGGACCAGCTACAAAAACAGAAAAAGATACGCTTCAGTCGGCATTGCCAGTTATTGAAAATGCTGAGAAGAATACAGTTGTAACTAAGACTTTGGTCTTGCCCAAGTCAGATGATGGTAGCCAGCAGACACAAACAATTACTTACAAAGACAAGACTTTTTTGAGTCTAGCTATCCAACAAAAACGTCCAGTCTCTGATGAGTTGAAGACTTATATTGACCAACATGGAGTGGAGGAAACTCAAAAAGCTCTTCTTGAAGCGGAGGAGAAGGATAAGTCTATCATTGAAGCTCGTAAATTGGCAGGTTTCAAACTTGAAACAAAACTATTGAGCGCAACGGAACTTCAAACAACGACTAGTTTTGATTTTCAAGTTCTGGATGTCAAGAAGGCTTCCCAGTTGGAACATCTGAAGAATATTGGTTTGGAAAATCTTTTGAAAAATGAACCAAGCAAATATATTTCAGATAGATTGGCAAATGGCGCGACAGAACAATAGAAAATCCAAATAAATAGACTGCCTGAATTGTAGAAGGTAAGGAATTATGCTATAATGGTACTATTCTAAGGAAAGAGGGTGTTAGAATGGGATTTACTGAAGAAACAGTACGTTTTAAATTGGACGATTCCAATAAAAAAGAAATTAGCGAAACTTTGACAGATGTTTATGCTTCGTTGAACGATAAGGGTTACAACCCAATCAACCAAATCGTAGGTTACGTATTGAGTGGAGACCCTGCCTACGTTCCTCGTTATAATAATGCACGAAATCAAATCCGTAAGTATGAGCGTGATGAAATCGTTGAGGAATTGGTTCGCTACTACCTCAAAGGACAAGGAGTTGATCTATAACCTATGAGAATTATGGGATTGGACGTCGGTTCAAAAACGGTAGGGGTGGCGATTAGCGATCCGCTTGGTTTTACAGCTCAAGGGCTTGAAATCATCCAGATAAATGAAGAACAAGGCCAATTTGGTTTTGACCGCGTTAAGGAATTGGTTGATACTTACAAGGTGGAACGATTTGTAGTGGGCTTGCCTAAAAACATGAACAATACAAGTGGACCGCGCGTAGAAGCTAGTCAAGCCTACGGAGCAAAGCTAGAAGAGTTTTTTGGTTTACCAGTAGACTATCAGGATGAACGCTTGACAACAGTGGCTGCTGAGCGCATGTTGATTGAACAAGCAGATATCAGTCGCAATAAGCGCAAGAAAGTCATTGATAAGTTAGCAGCTCAGCTGATTTTACAAAATTATTTAGATAGAAAATTTTAATATAAAGGAGAGGCTATGTCACACGATCATAACCACGACCACGAAGAACGTGAACTAATCACACTAGTAGATGAGCAAGGAAATGAAACCTTGTTTGAAATCCTTTTGACAATTGATGGAAAAGAAGAATTTGGTAAAAACTATGTTCTTCTAGTACCAGTTAACGCAGAAGAAGACGAAGACGGACAAGTTGAAATCCAAGCTTACTCATTCATCGAAAACGAAGATGGAACAGAAGGCGAATTGCAACCAATCCCAGAAGACTCAGAAGACGAATGGAACATGATTGAAGAAGTCTTCAACAGCTTTATGGAGGAGTGATACAGTCTGGGAGACTGTATCAGCCCAACTCCCAGAAATGGGGAAGAGTTGGAACATCCAGTGGATGTTTTTAGCCCAGTTCCTTTAAATAAGAGAGAACTGGTAGGTTCGGGGGACGTTTTTAGCCCTGCGCTAGAAATTAGAAACGTAGGTAGTCTGGGAGACTGTATCAGCCCAACTCCCAGAAATGGGGAAGAGTTGGAACGTCCAGTGAACATTTTTACCCCAACTCTTAGAAATTGAGAAGAGTTGGAACATCTAGTGGATGTTTTTAGCCCATATTCACATTCATAGTAGCTAGTTATTAGCTAACCAGGTAAGAGGTCGGGACGAAAATCCTGGCCTTGTTTTTATTAGTAACCATACTTTAATGCGATAATTGATTGGACTTTTGTCAAGGAGATGTGTATGTTTGAAGTAGAAGAATGGCTCCATAGTCGGATTGGTTTAAATTTTCGATCAGGTTTGGGTCGAATGCAGCAAGCGGTGGATTTGTTAGGAAATCCTGAGCAGTCTTACCCTATTATCCACGTAACAGGGACTAATGGGAAAGGATCTACCATTGCTTTTATGAGGGAATTATTTATGGGGCATGGCAAAAAAGTTGCGACCTTTACCTCCCCTCATATCGTCTCTATCAATGACCGAATCTGCATTAATGGGCAACCTATAGCAGACGCAGACTTTATCCGTTTGGCTGATCAGGTCAAGGAGATGGAGAAAACGCTTCTGCAAACTCCTGACCAGTTGTCCTTTTTTGAATTGCTGACCTTGGTTGCTTTTCTTTATTTTAGGGAGCAAGAGGTGGATTTGGTTTTATTAGAAGTGGGAATTGGTGGCTTACTTGACACGACCAATGTGGTAACTGGAGAGCTTGCTGTCATCACCTCCATTGGGCTTGATCATCAAGAAACCTTGGGTGATAGTCTAGAAGCAATTGCAGAGCAGAAAGCTGGTATTTTCAAGGCTGGTAAAAAGGCAGTGATTGCGAAATTGCCTCCAGAAGCTAGGCTTGCCTGTCAGAAAAAAGCCGAATCTTTAGCTGTTAACCTTTATCAGGCAGGTCAAGATTTTTTAATGCTGAATGGTGATTTTTCAAGCTCTTTACTAAATCTTTCACAGCTGAACATAGGCTTAGAAGGAGTCTATCAGCAGGAGAATGCAGCCTTGGCGTTGCAAACTTTTCTTCTTTTTATGAGAGAAAGAAAGGAAGCTGTTGATGAACAGGCTGTAAGAAAGGCCTTGGAACAGACCCATTGGGCTGGTCGCTTGGAGCGTATTCGCCCACAGATTTATTTGGATGGTGCTCACAACCTCCCTGCCTTGACTCGCTTGGCTGAGTTTATCAAAGAAAAAGAGCAGGAAGGCTATCGACCTCAAATCCTCTTTGGATCCTTGAAACGTAAGGATTATCAAGGGATGTTGGGTTATCTGACTGAAAATTTACCTCAAGTGGAACTCAAGATGACTGGCTTTGACTATCAAGGGTCTTTGGACGAGACAGATGTAACAGGTTACCATGTAATTCCCTCTTACCGAGAATTTATCAGCAGTTTCGAAGAAAGGGCAGACGCTCAAGACTTACTGTTCGTTACAGGGTCTCTCTATTTTATCTCAGAAGTACGGGGCTACCTGCTGGACCGTGAGCAGATAAATTGACTCCATTTTTTGAACTTGTTATACTAGGGGAATTGCTGGTTAGAGAAAATTTCTCTAAATTGGTAGCAGAAAGGAAATTCATCATGAAATTAAAAAGATTCACACTTTCTCTTGCTTCTCTAGCAAGTTTTAGTCTCTTAGTAGCTTGTTCACAAAGAGCTCAACAGGTTCAACAGCCTGTTGCTCAGCAGCAGGTCCAACAACCTGCTCAACAGAATACCAATACTGCAAATGCAGGAGGTAACCAAAATCAAGCGGCTCCAGTACAAAACCAACCTGTTGCTCAACCGACCGATATTGATGGGACTTATACTGGTCAGGATGACGGAGACCGTATCACTTTAGTGGTAACTGGAACGACTGGTACATGGACTGAGCTCGAATCTGACGGGGATCAGAAAGTCAAACAGGTTACATTGGATTCAGCAAATCAACGCATGATTATTGGCGATGATGTCAAAATTTACACTGTAAACGGTAATCAAATCGTCGTAGATGATATGGATAGAGACTCATCGGACCAAATCGTTTTAACTAAATAAGACTATGCAAGTAGAAAGGGCTGGATTTTTCAGCCTTTTTACTTTTACCTAGAAAATAATCATAAATACTTGCCTTCTACCGAATACCTGCGTTATACTAGTATCAATTACTTGTTTTTAGCATTCAAACTATCAAGGAGGGGATATGAAATATAGGAAATTTCAATTATTGATGTCCAAGTATGGCTTTAGTCTTTCGATTATGCTACTTGAACTTTGTCTTGTTTTTGGTCTCTTTCTTTATTTAGGACGCATGGCTCCCATTTTATGGATTACTGTCCTCATTCTACTGAGTATCATCACAATCATTTCGATAGTCAACCGTAATACGACTCCTGAGAATAAGGTAACCTGGTTGTTAGTAGCCTTTGTGCCAGTATTTGGTCCCTTGCTCTATCTGATGTTTGGTGAAAGGCGATTGTCCAAAAAAGAAATCAAACAACTGAAGAAGCTAGGCTCTATGCATTTCCAAGAAGCAAATAGCCAGCTACTAAAAGAGAAATTAAAAGAAAGTGACAAGGCAGCTTATGGAGTCATCAAGTCCTTATTGAGTATGGATACCAATGCTGACATCTATGATCAAACTGCCTCTACATTTTTTCCTAACGGAGAAGCTATGTGGAAAAAGATGGTAGAAGATCTTAAAAAGGCTGAGAAATTTATTTTCTTGGAATATTACATTATAGAAGAAGGTTTGATGTGGAATCGCATACTAGATATACTAGAGCAAAAGGTAGCTCAGGGTGTAGAGGTTAAGATGCTCTATGATGATATCGGCTGTATGGCTACTTTAACAGGAGATTATGCACATCGACTTCGTCAGCTGGGCATCGAGGCCCATAAATTCAATAAAGTTATTCCTCGTCTGACAGTGGCTTATAATAACAGAGATCATAGAAAAATATTGATTGTTGATGGTCAGATAGCCTATACTGGTGGGGTCAATCTGGCAGATGAGTACATTAACCACGTCGAGAGATTTGGTTATTGGAAGGATAGTGGAATTCGCTTAGACGGACTAGCAGTAAAAGCCCTGACACGCTTATTTTTGACCACTTGGTACATTAATCGAGGAGAAATTAGTGATTTTGATCAATATCATTTAGAAAATCATTCTATCCCGAGTGACGGTTTAACCATTCCATACGGAAGTGGACCCAAGCCAATTTTTCGAGCGCAGGTAGGGAAAAAAGTTTATCAGAGTTTAATCAATCAAGCAACAGAATCGGTCTATATTACGACACCTTATTTGATTATAGATTATGATTTAACAGAGACAATCAAAAATGCAGCTATGAGAGGGGTCGATGTTCGAATTATCACCCCTTACATACCAGATAAGAAGTTCATTCAGTTAGTCACGAGAGGAGCTTATCCCGACCTTCTTTCTGCTGGTGTTCGGATTTATGAGTATAGTCCAGGTTTTATTCATAGTAAGCAGATGTTGGTAGACGAAGATTTTGCGGTGGTGGGGACAATCAATCTCGACTACCGGAGCTTGGTACACCATTATGAAAATGCAGTCTTACTCTATAAAACTCCTTCTATAAGGGAAATCGCCCGAGATTTTCGAAATATATTTGCAGATTCTCAGGAAGTCTATCCTCATTCTATCAAAACGAGCTGGTATCAAAAGCTTGTAAAAGAAATCGCCCAGCTATTCGCCCCTATCTTATAAGAAATCTAGAACTTAGGATACAAACCAGACCTATTTTTCTTGTCTTTTACGAATAGAAAGAAAGAGGAGGGGAATTCATGCTAACTAAGGAAGAAGTGAATGATATGATTGAGTTCAAACAGACACATTTACACCGCTTTCGGGAAATTGAAACCTTTGTGAAACTATGCAAAAAATCACTCAAACAGCCATCGCAAGCTGACAATCCTAGGACTTTTTGATATACTAAGACAGATAAATTGAACAGGAGAAACGATATGAGTGTGTATGGTAGAGTAGAAGAAGTTCATAAGGAGAATCGTGAACCTCTAGAATACCAAATCGAACAAGAATCGCATCATCGTGAATCAAGTCGTCTTCCTTTGGTGAAAATTTTACTATGGAGTACGCTTGTAACGGGGATAACTCTAGGAGTACCGCTATTACTCGACTTAATGAGTGCACAAGAAGTGCAGGATTTTTATGCAGGTTGGGCGCTTCATCAGACAGGGAAGATTTACAGCGACTATTATGGAAGTCAAGGTTTGCTTTATTATTTGCTGACTTACGTGAGTCAGGGCGGATTTTTCTTTGCCATCTTTGAGTGGTTAGCCTTGGTAGCAGGAGGATTTTTCCTTTTTAGATCAGCGGACACCTTGACAGAGCAAGGAGACCAAGCTGGACATCTGGTGACTATTTTTTACATGCTAGTTACAGGTCTTGCTTTTGGTGGAGGCTATGCGACTCTTTTAGCGCTTCCTTTCTTATTCGCAGCCTTTAGTTTAGTTGCGGCTTACCTAAGCAATCCAAGCCATGATAAGGGATTTGTACGGATTGGGCTAGCTTTGGCAGGCGGATTTTTCTTTGCTCCCTTATCATCGCTCCTGTTTATTGCTGTAGTGAGTTTAGGCTTGTTGGTCTTTAACCTTGGGCATAGACGCTTTGCGCATGGGTTTTATCAGTTTCTTGCAGTGGCTTTAGGTTTTTCACTTGTCTTTTATCCAACTGCCTACTATAGTGCTGCAACAGGAAGTTTTGGGGATGCGATTAGTGGTATTCGTTATCCTATTGACAGTATTCGCTTTGATTTTACTTCTAAAATTTTAGAGAATATGTTTTTTTATGGCTTGTTGTCCCTTGGTTTGGGATTTGTGGTTTGTATCTTTTTAGGTCTCTTTCAATCCAAACCCTTTAAACTATACGTCATTTCGGTTCCTGCAAGTCTTGTGGTAATTTTAGGTTTGATTTTACTTTTCTTTTCACAAGAGCCTCTGCACGCTTCTTATTTGATGGTCGTCTTCCCTGTTTTCCTACTTTTATTGGTAACCAATATTAAGAGTCAACAGAGGGGGCGTAGTGCTAGAAGAAGCCGAAGAGAAACGCCAGTTAGCCTATGGAGTCGTTTCTTCAAAGGAAATCTATATCTGCTAGTTTTTGGGTTTGTCTATCTTTTGTCTGTTCCTTTTTTGATGAAGTTTGTCCTTTATCCAGTACCTTATCAAGAACGTAATCGTCTTGCTGATTTGGTAAAAGAGGAGACAAATACGGAAGATGCTATCTATGCATGGGATGATACTGCGACTCTTTATCGTAAGAGTGAGCGCTTGTCGCCATCGGCGATTTTGTCCCCGTTGCACTATACAGCAACTGAGGAAAATCGTAATAAGTTACTTAATGACTTGAAAGAAAAACAACCTAAGGTGATTGTGGTAAATGACAAGGTGGTAGTCTGGTCTGAAGTGGAAACACTTTTAAAAGAAAATTACCAACAAGTAAAGACTGATTACTCAGAGTTTAAAGTCTATAAAATTAAATAACCAAATCAATATCTTGTGTATTTTTAAAAATTTTAGGATTTTTAACACAAGATATTGATTTTTCTTTTTAGAGTGGTATAATACTTTTTAGAAAGAACATTTTAGAAAAGAGCATGCGTATGATTGCACTAGAAGAAAAAATTACAATTTTGCCAACTCTCTTCGTCGAGAAACGAGATGGGAGACGTGTTGTATTTGATGTGGACAAGATTGACAAGGCTCTCCACAAGGCGGCTGACAAGGTTATGGATGTGACACCCCTGGTTGAAAAACGCCTCAATGATCTGACTGAGCGAATTATTACAGAAATTCATAGTCGCTTTCCACAGGGAATTAAGATTTACGAAATTCAAAATATCGTAGAACATGAACTCCTTGAAGCCAAAGAATATGCGCTGGCTGAGGAGTATATTACTTATCGGACACAGAGGGATTTTGAGCGCTCAAAAGCGACGGATATCAACTTTAGTATTCATAAACTTCTCAACAAAGACCAGACAGTTGTCAATGAAAATGCTAATAAAGACAGTGATGTCTTTAACACTCAGCGTGATTTGACAGCAGGGATTGTTGGGAAATCAATCGGACTGCAAATGCTTCCTAAGCACGTAGCCAATGCCCACCAAAAGGGGGATATCCACTATCACGATTTGGACTACAGTCCCTATACCCCTATGACCAACTGCTGTTTGATTGATTTTAAGGGTATGTTGGAAAATGGTTTTAAGATTGGAAATGCAGAGGTAGAGAGTCCCAAGTCTATCCAGACTGCGACAGCACAGATTTCTCAAATCATTGCCAACGTTGCTTCTAGCCAGTACGGTGGCTGTTCAGCTGACCGTATCGATGAAATTTTGGCGCCTTATGCAGAGAAGAATTATCAAAAACATCTCAAAGATGCAGAAGAGTGGGTATTGCCTGAAAAACGGGAAGATTACGCTTGGAAGAAAACGCAAAAGGACATCTACGATGCCATGCAATCTCTTGAGTATGAAATCAATACTCTCTTCACTTCAAATGGACAAACACCTTTTACTTCGTTAGGTTTTGGTCTGGGAACCAGTCGTTTTGAACGAGAAATTCAAAAAGCTATTTTAAACATTCGCATCAAGGGTCTTGGTTCAGAACACCGTACGGCTATCTTTCCTAAACTTATTTTCACTCTGAAAAGAGGCCTTAATTTAGAGGAAGGAACTCCCAACTACGACATCAAGCAGTTGGCTCTTGAGTGTGCAACCAAACGGATGTATCCAGATGTTTTATCTTACGATAAGATTGTTGACTTGACAGGATCCTTCAAGGTGCCTATGGGTTGCCGTTCTTTCCTCCAAGGATGGAAGGATGAAAATGGTGTAGAAGTCAATTCAGGTCGCATGAATCTGGGTGTTGTGACGGTTAATCTGCCTCGTATTGCTCTTGAGTCTGAAGGTGATATGAATAAGTTCTGGGAAATCTTCAACGAGCGAATGAATATCGCAGAAGATGCTCTTGTTTACCGTGTCGAACGCACTAAAGAGGCGACACCAGCAAATGCTCCTATTCTTTATCAGTACGGTGCTTTTGGCCATCGTCTAGGTAAAGAAGAAAGTGTTGACCAGCTCTTTAAGAATTGTCGTGCTACCGTTTCGCTGGGCTATATCGGCTTGTATGAAGTAGCGACAGTTTTCTTTGGTAACAGCTGGGAAAGTAATCCAGATGCTAAGGAATTCACGCTAGACATCATTCACGATATGAAACGCCGTGTAGAAGAGTGGTCAGACCAATATGGCTACCATTTCTCTATCTACTCAACACCATCCGAAAGTCTGACAGACCGTTTCTGCCGACTAGATATAGACAAGTTTGGCTCTATTCCTGATATCACAGACAAGGAATACTACACCAACTCTTTCCACTACGATGTTCGTAAAAATCCAACACCGTTTGAAAAATTGGACTTTGAGAAAGTCTATCCAGAAGCAGGTGCGTCAGGTGGTTTCATCCATTATTGTGAGTATCCAGTCCTTCAGCAAAATCCAAAGGCCTTGGAAGCTGTCTGGGATTATGCTTATGACCGTGTAGGCTATCTAGGCACCAATACTCCGATTGACCGTTGCTACAAGTGTGACTTTGAAGGGGATTTTGAACCAACTGAGAGAGGGTTTGCTTGTCCAAACTGTGGCAATAGCGACCCTAAAACAGTAGATGTGGTGAAGCGAACTTGTGGCTACCTAGGTAATCCTCAAGCAAGACCGATGGTCAACGGGCGTCACAAGGAAATCGCTGCGCGTGTCAAACATATGAATGGTTCAACGATTAAAATAGCTGGGCATCAAGTAACAAATTAGAAAGAAATGAAATGGGAAAATATCAACTAGACGATAAGGGGCGCGCACAAGTGACCCGTTATCACGAGAAACACTCTAAAGGTGGAGCTGGTAAGAAAGAACGCTTGCTTAGCTTCAGAGAACAATTTTTAAACAAGAACAAGAAAAAATAAAAGTGAGAGCCAGCTCTCGCTTTTCTCATAGTGGGAGGTAAGGATGGAATTACGCAGACCAAGATTAGCGGATAAGAAAGCTGTTTTAGATATGATGACAGAGTTTGAAAAATTTCAGTCGCCTCACGACGGCGGTTTCTGGGATACAGAGAACTTTGTGTATGAAGACTGGTTAGAAAGCAATCAGGAACAGGAAATGGGAATTAATCTGCCTGAAGGATGGGTTCCTGCAATTCAGTTAGTGGCTTTTTCTGAGAAAGGTCAAGCAGTTGGATTTCTTAATCTCCGGTTGCGCCTCAGTAACTTTCTACTAGAAGAAGGTGGGCACATTGGCTACTCCATCCGTCCATCTGAAAGAGGCAAGGGTTATGCAAAAGAGACTCTCCGTCAGGGCTTGCAAGTTGCTAAGGAAAAGAACATCAAGAAAGCTCTGGTGACCTGTAGCGTGAATAATCCTGCTAGCAGAGCAGTCATTCTAGCAAATGGTGGAATATTTGAGGATGCTCGCAATGGAGTCGAGCGTTATTGGATAGAGGTAGCGAATGAATAATCCAAAACCACAAGAATGGAAAAGCGAGGAACTTAGTCAAGGTCGTATCATTGACTACAAGGCCTTTAACTTTGTGGACGGCGAAGGCGTGCGCAACTCTCTCTATGTATCAGGCTGTATGTTTCACTGCGAGGGATGTTATAATGTTGCGACTTGGTCTTTTAATGCTGGCATTCCCTATACAGCAGAATTAGAAGAGCAGATTATGGCAGACCTTGCCCAACCCTATGTTCAAGGCTTGACTTTGCTGGGAGGGGAGCCTTTTCTCAATACTGGCATTCTCTTGCCTCTAGTTAAACGCATCCGAAAGGAATTGCCAGACAAGGACATTTGGTCCTGGACGGGCTACACTTGGGAAGAAATGATGTTGGAAACTCCAGATAAACTGGAACTCTTATCATTGATTGACATTCTTGTCGATGGAAGATATGATCGAACTAAGAGAAATCTCATGCTCCAGTTTCGAGGTTCGTCCAACCAACGAATTATCGATGTGCAAAAATCGCTCAAAAGTGGGCAAGTAGTGATTTGGGACAAGCTCAATGACGGAAAAGAAAGCTATGAACAGGTGAAGAGAGAATGAAGAAAAAAGACTTAGTAGACCAACTAGTCTCAGAGATCGAGACGGGGAAAGTCAGGACACTGGGAATATACGGTCATGGAGCTTCAGGTAAATCAACCTTTGCACAGGAATTGTACCAAGCTTTAGATTCTACTACAGTAAATTTGCTAGAGACAGATCCTTATATCACCTCAGGACGCCATCTGGTAGTACCCAAGGACGCGCCGAATCAAAAGGTGACAGCCAGTCTGCCAGTGGCGCATGAACTGGAGAGTTTGCAGAGAGATATCCTTGCCTTGCAGGCGGGTATGGATGTCTTGACAATTGAAGAACCTTGGAAGGCTAGTGAGGTCTTGTCTGGAGCCAAACCAATTTTGATTGTCGAAGGGATGTCTGTTGGCTTTCTACCCAAGGAACTCTTTGAAAAAACCATCTGTTTCTACACGGATGAGGAGACCGAATTAAAGCGACGCCTTGCTAGAGATACGACTGTGAGAAATCGCGATGCATCCTTTATATTGGCTAGCCATCAGATGAGACGGGAGCAGTATCTGCGATACTATAAAGAAACTGAGTCTAAGGCGGATATCTTAGTGGACCAATCAGAAGATAAATTTGATGTCAAGAGGACTTAACTTATGTATAGAAGAAATATAGAAGAAAATCCCTAATTTTAGAAAGAAAAAGTAGGAAAACAGTTTCATCCCAAAAAAACGAAAAAACAGCAACAAATCCCTTGCAATCGCAGGGGCTTTGTGTTATTCTATTATGGTGCTGTAAATTACAGCCTTAGTTTTGATGCAAGAGGTTGCGACACGCTCGGTTGCATTGCCACGCAACACCGCGTCGGTTTTCTTGTGGAGCTAGCCTATTATCTTAAATAGACGAAAAGGAGAAAAAGATGGCAAACAAAAAAATCCGTATCCGTTTGAAAGCTTACGAACACCGTACGCTTGACACAGCGGCTGCAAAAATCGTAGAATCAGCTACTCGTACAGGTGCACAAGTTGCGGGTCCAATCCCACTTCCAACTGAACGTAGCCTCTACACAATCATTCGTGCGACTCACAAATACAAAGACTCTCGCGAACAATTTGAAATGCGTACACACAAACGTTTGATCGATATCGTTAACCCAACTCAAAAAACAGTTGATGCCTTGATGAAATTGGATCTTCCAAGTGGTGTAAACGTAGAAATCAAACTTTAATCTAAAATATAAAAGAGCAGAGGCTGGTGTTTCAATCTAATTGAACACGGGCTAAACTCGGTGTGAAAAAGATAAACTTCCTCGCGTCTGCTAGACACTGTGTCAGTTTCCTATTTTCACGTTGAGTTTGACGCCCTTTGTATCTTAGACTTGAGCATAAAAAACGCTCGTTAAAAACTTTTTGAATAAAAATATAGAAAAGGAACTATTTTCTCATGACAAAAGGAATCTTAGGGAAAAAAGTGGGAATGACTCAAATCTTCACTGAAGCTGGCGAATTGATCCCTGTAACAGTTATTGAAGCAACTCCAAACGTTGTTCTTCAAGTTAAAACTGTTGAAACAGACGGATACAACGCTATCCAAGTTGGTTTCGATGACAAACGCGAAGTATTGAGCAACAAACCTGCTAAAGGACATGTAGCGAAAGCTAACACGGCTCCTAAGCGCTTCATTCGTGAATTCAAAAACGTTGAAGGCTTGGAAGTTGGTGCTGAAATTACAGTTGAAACATTCGCAGCTGGAGACGTTGTTGACGTAACTGGTATTTCTAAAGGTAAAGGTTTCCAAGGTGTTATCAAACGCCACGGACAATCACGTGGACCAATGGCTCACGGTTCTCGTTACCACCGTCGTCCAGGTTCTATGGGACCTGTTGCACCTAACCGCGTATTCAAAGGTAAAAACCTTGCAGGGCGTATGGGTGGCGACCGCGTAACAATTCAAAACCTTGAAGTTGTACAAGTTGTTCCAGAAAAGAACGTTATCCTTATCAAAGGTAACGTACCAGGTGCTAAGAAATCTCTTATCACTATCAAATCAGCAGTTAAAGCTGGTAAATAATAAAGAAAGGGGAAATCAGTCACAATGGCAAACGTAACATTATTTGACCAAACTGGTAAAGAAGCTGGCCAAGTTGTTCTTAGCGATGCAGTATTTGGTATCGAACCAAATGAATCAGTTGTGTTTGATGTAATCATCAGCCAACGCGCAAGCCTTCGTCAAGGAACACACGCTGTTAAAAACCGCTCTGCAGTATCAGGTGGTGGACGCAAACCATGGCGTCAAAAAGGAACTGGACGTGCTCGTCAAGGTTCTATCCGCTCACCACAATGGCGTGGTGGTGGTGTTGTCTTCGGACCAACTCCACGTTCATACGGCTACAAACTTCCACAAAAAGTTCGTCGCCTAGCTCTTAAATCAGTTTACTCTGAAAAAGTTGCTGAAAACAAATTCGTAGCTGTAGACGCTCTTTCATTTACAGCTCCAAAAACTGCTGAATTTGCAAAAGTTCTTGCAGCATTGAGCATCGATTCTAAAGTTCTTGTTATCCTTGAAGAAGGAAATGAATTCGCAGCTCTTTCAGCTCGTAACCTTCCAAACGTGAAAGTTGCAACTGCTACAACTGCAAGTGTTCTTGACATCGCAAATAGCGACAAACTTCTTGTCACACAAGCAGCTATCTCTAAAATCGAGGAGGTTCTTGCATAATGAATTTGTATGATGTTATCAAAAAACCTGTCATCACTGAAAGCTCAATGGCTCAACTTGAAGCAGGAAAATATGTATTTGAAGTTGACACTCGTGCACACAAACTTTTGATCAAGCAAGCTGTTGAAGCTGCTTTCGAAGGTGTTAAAGTTGCCAATGTTAACACAATCAACGTAAAACCAAAAGCTAAACGTGTTGGACGTTACACTGGTTTTACTAACAAAACTAAAAAAGCTATCATCACACTTACAGCTGATTCTAAAGCAATCGAGTTGTTTGCTGCTGAAGCTGAATAATCTAAGGAGGAAATATCGTGGGAATTCGTGTTTATAAACCAACAACAAACGGTCGCCGTAATATGACTTCTTTGGATTTCGCTGAAATCACAACAAGCACTCCTGAAAAATCATTGCTTGTTGCATTGAAGAGCAAGGCTGGTCGTAACAACAACGGTCGTATCACAGTTCGTCACCAAGGTGGTGGACACAAACGTTTCTACCGTTTGGTTGACTTCAAACGTAATAAAGACAACGTTGAAGCAGTTGTTAAAACAATCGAGTACGATCCAAACCGTTCTGCAAACATCGCTCTTGTACACTACACTGACGGTGTGAAAGCATACATCATCGCTCCAAAAGGTCTTGAAGTAGGTCAACGTATCGTTTCAGGTCCAGAAGCAGATATCAAAGTCGGAAACGCTCTTCCACTTGCTAACATCCCAGTTGGTACTTTGATTCACAACATCGAGTTGAAACCAGGTCGTGGTGGTGAATTGGTACGTGCTGCTGGTGCATCTGCTCAAGTATTGGGTTCTGAAGGTAAATACGTTCTTGTTCGTCTTCAATCAGGTGAAGTTCGTATGATTCTTGGAACTTGCCGTGCTACAGTTGGTGTTGTCGGAAACGAACAACATGGGCTTGTAAACCTTGGTAAAGCAGGACGTAGCCGTTGGAAAGGTATCCGCCCAACAGTTCGTGGTTCTGTAATGAACCCTAACGATCACCCACACGGTGGTGGTGAAGGTAAAGCACCAGTTGGTCGTAAAGCACCATCTACTCCATGGGGCAAACCTGCTCTTGGTCTTAAAACTCGTAACAAGAAAGCGAAATCTGACAAACTTATCGTTCGTCGTCGCAACGAGAAATAATATTAAACTAGTCGCTTAAGCAACTAGTAAATCCGCCAGCTCGGTAGCACTCCATAGGAGTGCAAGCCGCTGTGGTACAACATTTAAAGGAGAAAATATAAAAATGGGACGCAGTCTTAAAAAAGGACCTTTCGTCGATGAGCATTTGATGAAAAAAGTTGAAGCTCAAGCTAACGACGAAAAGAAAAAAGTTATTAAAACTTGGTCACGTCGTTCAACGATCTTCCCAAGTTTCATTGGTTACACTATTGCAGTTTATGACGGACGTAAACACGTACCTGTTTACATCCAAGAAGACATGGTAGGCCACAAACTTGGTGAATTTGCACCAACTCGTACTTACAAAGGTCACGCTGCAGACGACAAGAAAACACGTAGAAAATAAGGAGAACATAAATGGCAGAAATTACTTCAGCTAAAGCAATGGCTCGTACAGTACGTGTTTCACCTCGTAAATCACGTCTTGTTCTTGATAACATCCGTGGTAAAAGCGTAGCCGATGCAATCGCAATCTTGACATTCACTCCAAACAAAGCTGCTGAAATCATCTTGAAAGTTTTGAACTCAGCTGTAGCTAACGCTGAAAACAACTTTGGTTTGGATAAAGCTAACTTGGTAGTATCTGAAGCATTCGCAAACGAAGGACCAACTATGAAACGTTTCCGTCCACGTGCGAAAGGTTCAGCTTCACCAATCAACAAACGTACAGCTCACATCACTGTAGCTGTTGCAGAAAAATAAGGAGGTAAAATCGTGGGTCAAAAAGTACATCCAATTGGTATGCGTGTCGGCATCATCCGTGATTGGGATGCCAAATGGTATGCTGAAAAAGAATACGCGGATTACCTTCATGAAGATCTTGCAATCCGTAAATTCGTTCAAAAAGAACTTGCTGACGCAGCAGTTTCAACTATTGAAATCGAACGCGCAGTAAACAAAGTTAACGTTTCACTTCACACTGCTAAACCAGGTATGGTTATCGGTAAAGGTGGTGCTAACGTTGATGCACTCCGTGCAAAACTTAACAAATTGACTGGAAAACAAGTACACATCAACATCATCGAAATCAAACAACCTGATTTGGATGCTCACCTTGTAGGTGAAGGAATTGCTCGTCAATTGGAGCAACGTGTTGCTTTCCGTCGTGCACAAAAACAAGCAATCCAACGTGCAATGCGTGCTGGAGCTAAAGGAATCAAAACTCAAGTATCAGGTCGTTTGAACGGTGCAGATATCGCCCGTGCTGAAGGATACTCTGAAGGAACTGTTCCGCTTCACACACTTCGTGCAGATATCGATTACGCTTGGGAAGAAGCAGATACTACATACGGTAAACTTGGTGTTAAAGTATGGATCTACCGTGGTGAAGTTCTTCCAGCTCGTAAAAACACTAAAGGAGGTAAATAACCAATGTTAGTACCTAAACGTGTTAAACACCGTCGTGAGTTCCGTGGAAAAATGCGCGGTGAAGCAAAAGGTGGAAAAGAAGTAGCATTCGGTGAATACGGTCTTCAAGCTACAACTAGCCACTGGATCACTAACCGCCAAATCGAAGCTGCTCGTATCGCCATGACTCGTTACATGAAACGTGGTGGTAAAGTTTGGATTAAAATCTTCCCACACAAATCATACACTGCTAAAGCTATCGGTGTGCGTATGGGATCTGGTAAAGGGGCACCTGAAGGTTGGGTAGCACCAGTTAAACGTGGTAAAGTGATGTTCGAAATCGCTGGTGTATCTGAAGAGATTGCACGTGAAGCGCTTCGACTTGCTAGCCACAAATTGCCAGTTAAATGTAAATTCGTAAAACGTGAAGCAGAATAAGGAGAAGGCATGAAACTTAATGAAGTAAAAGAATTTGTTAAAGAACTTCGTGGTCTTTCTCAAGAAGAACTCGCGAAGCGCGAAAACGAATTGAAAAAAGAATTGTTTGAACTTCGTTTCCAAGCTGCTACTGGTCAATTGGAACAAACAGCTCGCTTGAAAGAAGTTAAAAAACAAATCGCTCGTATCAAAACAGTTCAATCTGAAGCGAAATAATAGACTAGGGAAGGAGAAATTTCAATGGAACGCAATAATCGTAAAGTTCTTGTTGGACGTGTTGTATCTGACAAAATGGACAAGACAATCACAGTTGTAGTTGAAACAAAACGTAACCACCCAGTCTATGGTAAACGTATTAACTACTCTAAAAAATACAAAGCTCATGATGAAAACAATGTTGCCAAAGAAGGCGATATCGTACGTATCATGGAAACTCGCCCGCTTTCAGCTACAAAACGTTTCCGTCTTGTAGAAGTTGTTGAAGAAGCGGTCATCATCTAATCAAACCTGAAAGGAGAAAACTGAAATGATTCAAACAGAAACTCGTTTGAAAGTCGCAGACAACAGCGGTGCTCGCGAAATCTTGACTATCAAAGTTCTTGGTGGTTCAGGACGTAAATTTGCAAACATCGGTGATGTTATCGTGGCATCTGTAAAACAAGCTACTCCTGGTGGTGCGGTTAAAAAAGGTGACGTTGTTAAAGCAGTTATCGTTCGTACTAAATCAGGTGCTCGTCGTGCTGATGGTTCATACATCAAATTTGACGAAAACGCAGCAGTTATCATCCGTGAAGACAAAACTCCTCGCGGAACACGTATCTTTGGCCCAGTTGCACGTGAATTGCGTGAAGGTGGCTTCATGAAGATCGTGTCACTTGCTCCAGAAGTACTTTAATTTTTAGGAACAAACTAGTCCCCTAGCTTCAAGCTAGGGTGCCCTTATGGGCGTAAGAAAAATCAAGGAGAAACCTAATGTTTGTAAAAAAAGGCGACAAAGTTCGCGTAATCGCTGGTAAAGATAAGGGAACAGAAGCTGTTGTCCTTACTGCCCTTCCAAAAGTAAACAAAGTTATCGTTGAAGGTGTTAACATTGTTAAGAAACACCAACGTCCAACTAACGAGCTTCCTCAAGGTGGTATCATCGAGAAAGAAGCAGCTATCCACGTATCAAACGTTCAAGTTTTGGACAAAAATGGTGTAGCTGGTCGTGTTGGTTACAAATTTGTAGACGGTAAAAAAGTTCGCTACAACAAAAAATCAGGCGAAGTGCTTGATTAATCACGAAGGAAAGGAGAAGTATAATGGCAAATCGTTTAAAAGAAAAATATCTTAATGAAGTAGTTCCTGCTTTGACAGAACAATTCAACTACTCATCAGTGATGGCTGTGCCTAAAGTAGATAAGATTGTTTTGAACATGGGTGTTGGTGAAGCTGTATCAAACGCTAAAAGCCTTGAAAAAGCTGCTGAAGAATTGGCACTTATCTCAGGTCAAAAACCACTTATCACTAAAGCTAAAAAATCAATCGCCGGCTTCCGTCTTCGTGAAGGTGTTGCGATTGGTGCAAAAGTTACCCTTCGTGGTGAACGTATGTACGAATTCTTGGATAAATTGGTATCAGTTTCACTTCCACGTGTACGTGACTTCCACGGTGTTCCAACAAAATCATTTGATGGACGCGGGAACTACACACTTGGTGTGAAAGAACAATTAATCTTCCCAGAAATCAACTTCGATGACGTTGACAAAACTCGTGGTCTTGACATCGTTATCGTAACAACTGCTAACACTGACGAAGAGTCACGTGCATTGCTTACAGGCCTTGGAATGCCTTTTGCAAAATAATATAGGAGGTAAATCTAATGGCTAAAAAATCAATGGTAGCTAGAGAGGCTAAACGCCAAAAAATTGTTGACCGTTATGCTGAAAAACGTGCTGCATTAAAGGCGGCAGGGGACTACGAAGGTTTATCTAAATTACCTCGCAACGCCTCACCGACTCGTTTACATAATCGTTGTAGAGTTACGGGGCGCCCACATTCAGTTTACCGCAAATTTGGTCTGAGTCGTATCGCTTTTCGCGAACTTGCGCATAAAGGTCAAATTCCTGGTGTAACAAAAGCATCTTGGTAATTTAAGATATCAAGAGCGTCAAAACTCCAAGTAAAAATAGGAAACTTGACGAAGAAACTAAAGTTTCTAGGAAAGTTTATCTTTTTCACACAGAGTTTAGCCCGGGTTCAATTGGGCTTGCCAATTTGAACACGAGCTACAGCTTTGGCAAAAAAGACCAATTTGCTTTGGAGCATTGCTTCTGCATTAAATTGTCTATTTTTGCTCGTGCTGTTACGCTCTTTGTATCATGTATTAACTAGCAAGTGCAACTTGCAAACTACTAGTAAGAGGAGAAAAACAAAATGGTTATGACTGACCCAATCGCAGACTTCCTAACTCGTATTCGTAATGCTAACCAAGCTAAACACGAAGTACTTGAAGTACCTGCATCAAACATCAAAAAAGGGATTGCTGAAATCCTTAAACGCGAAGGTTTTGTAAAAAACGTTGAAATCATTGAAGATGACAAACAAGGCGTCATCCGTGTATTTCTTAAATACGGACCAAATGGTGAGAAAGTTATCACTAACTTGAAACGTGTTTCTAAACCAGGACTTCGTGTCTACAAAAAACGTGAAGACCTTCCAAAAGTTCTTAACGGACTTGGAATTGCCATCCTTTCAACTTCTGAAGGTTTGCTTACTGATAAAGAAGCACGCCAAAAGAATGTTGGTGGTGAGGTTATCGCTTACGTTTGGTAAAATCAAGATACAAAGCTCGTAAAGAACAAAGCAAAATTAGGAAGTTGGAGAAGTTTGTTTACAAACAAGCCAACTTATCTATTTTGCACAGTTCTTAGAGCGTGTTCAGTTCAGCTCTTGAACTAAATAAGTATCTGAACCCCGTGAAAACTGGCCGTTCTGGCCTGACAATTTAACAGGAGAAAATAAACATGTCACGTATTGGTAATAAAGTTATCGTGTTGCCTGCTGGTGTTGAACTCGCTAACAATGACAACGTTGTAACTGTAAAAGGACCTAAAGGAGAACTTACTCGTGAGTTCTCAAAAGATATTGAAATCCGTGTGGAAGGTACTGAAATAACTCTTCACCGTCCAAACGATTCAAAAGAAATGAAAACTATCCACGGAACTACTCGTGCCCTTTTGAACAACATGGTTGTTGGTGTATCAGAAGGATTCAAGAAAGAACTTGAAATGCGTGGGGTTGGTTACCGTGCACAGCTTCAAGGATCTAAACTTGTTTTGGCTGTTGGTAAATCTCATCCAGACGAAGTTGAAGCTCCAGAAGGAATTACTTTTGAACTTCCAAACCCAACAACAATCGTTGTTAGCGGAATTTCAAAAGAAGTAGTTGGTCAAACAGCTGCTTACGTACGTAGCCTTCGTTCACCAGAACCATATAAAGGTAAAGGTATCCGTTACGTTGGTGAATTCGTTCGCCGTAAAGAAGGTAAAACAGGTAAATAATGTTGAGTGGTTGATCATCAACCACCAACCTATTTTCCAACTTTGTGCATAGCACACGATTTAAAACTAAAGAGGTGAAAACTGTGATTTCAAAACCAGATAAAAACAAACTCCGCCAAAAACGCCACCGTCGCGTTCGCGGAAAACTCTCTGGAACTGCTGATCGCCCACGTTTGAACGTATTCCGTTCTAATACAGGCATCTACGCTCAAGTGATTGATGACGTAGCGGGTGTAACGCTCGCAAGTGCTTCAACTCTTGATAAAGAAGTTTCAAAAGGAACTAAAACTGAACAAGCCGTTGCTGTCGGTAAACTCGTTGCAGAACGTGCAAACGCTAAAGGTATTTCAGAAGTGGTGTTCGACCGCGGTGGATATCTATATCACGGACGTGTGAAAGCTTTGGCTGATGCAGCTCGTGAAAACGGATTGAAATTCTAATAGGAGGACACTAGAAAATGGCATTTAAAGACAATGCAGTTGAATTAGAAGAACGCGTAGTTGCTGTCAACCGTGTTACAAAAGTTGTTAAAGGTGGACGTCGTCTTCGTTTCGCAGCTCTTGTTGTTGTTGGTGACCACAATGGTCGCGTAGGATTTGGTACTGGTAAAGCTCAAGAAGTTCCAGAAGCAATCCGTAAAGCAGTAGATGATGCTAAGAAAAACTTGATCGAAGTTCCTATGGTTGGAACAACAATCCCACACGAAGTTCTTTCAGAATTCGGTGGAGCTAAAGTATTGTTGAAACCTGCTGTAGAAGGTTCTGGAGTTGCCGCTGGTGGTGCAGTTCGTGCCGTTGTGGAATTGGCAGGTGTGGCAGATATTACATCTAAATCACTTGGTTCTAACACTCCAATCAACATTGTTCGTGCAACTGTTGAAGGTTTGAAACAATTGAAACGCGCTGAAGAAATTGCTGCCCTTCGTGGTATTTCAGTTTCTGATTTGGCATAAGAAAGGGGATAAAATGGCTCAAATTAAAATTACTTTGACTAAGTCTCCAATCGGACGCATTCCATCACAACGTAAAACTGTTGTAGCACTTGGACTTGGCAAATTGAACAGCTCTGTTATTAAAGAAGATAACGCTGCTATCCGTGGTATGATCACAGCAGTATCTCACTTAGTAACAGTTGAAGAAGTAAACTAATGAAGTTTTAGGGGATGTGCACTGTACCATCCCCTAAAACTAGATATAGTCATCTATGATGACATCGTATAGGCGAGTTGATGGGGGAGACAACCTTTTCTCCCTTATCGGCGCTAGCATTTTACAAAAGAGGAGAAAATAAAAATGAAACTTCATGAATTGAAACCTGCAGAAGGTTCTCGTAAAGTACGTAACCGCGTTGGTCGTGGTACTTCATCAGGTAACGGTAAAACATCTGGTCGTGGTCAAAAAGGTCAAAAAGCTCGTAGCGGTGGCGGAGTTCGCCTTGGTTTTGAAGGTGGACAAACTCCATTGTTCCGTCGTCTTCCAAAACGTGGATTCACTAACATCAACGCTAAAGAATACGCAATTGTGAACCTTGACCAATTGAACGTCTTTGAAGATGGTGCTGAAGTAACTCCAGTTGTTCTTATCGAAGCAGGAATTGTTAAAGCTGAAAAGTCAGGTATTAAAATTCTTGGTAACGGTGAGTTGACTAAGAAATTGACTGTGAAAGCAGCTAAATTCTCTAAATCAGCTGAAGAAGCTATCACTGCTAAAGGTGGTTCAGTAGAAGTCATCTAAGAGAGGTGACCTATGTTTTTTAAATTATTAAGAGAAGCTCTTAAAGTCAAGCAGGTTCGATCAAAAATTTTATTTACAATTTTTATCGTTTTGGTCTTTCGTATCGGAACTAGCATTACAGTTCCTGGTGTGAATGCCAATAGCTTGAATGCTTTAAGTGGATTATCCTTCTTAAACATGTTGAGCTTGGTGTCGGGGAATGCCCTAAAAAACTTTTCGATTTTTGCCCTAGGAGTTAGTCCCTATATCACCGCTTCTATTGTTGTCCAACTCTTGCAAATGGATATTTTACCCAAGTTTGTAGAGTGGGGTAAACAAGGGGAAGTAGGTCGAAGAAAATTGAATCAAGCTACTCGTTATATTGCTCTAGTTCTCGCTTTTGTGCAATCTATCGGGATTACAGCTGGTTTTAATACCTTGGCTGGAGCTCAATTGATTAAAACTGCTTTAACTCCACAAGTTTTTCTGACGATTGGTATCATCTTAACAGCTGGTAGTATGATTGTCACTTGGTTGGGTGAGCAAATTACAGATAAGGGATACGGAAACGGTGTTTCCATGATTATCTTTGCCGGGATTGTTTCCTCAATTCCAGAGATGATTCAGGGCATCTATGTGGACTACTTTGTGAACGTCCCAAGTAGCCGTATCACTTCATCTATCATTTTCGTAATCATTTTGATTATTACTGTATTGTTGATTATTTACTTTACAACTTATGTTCAACAAGCAGAATATAAAATTCCAATCCAATATACTAAGGTTGCACAAGGTGCTCCATCTAGCTCTTACCTTCCGTTAAAGGTAAACCCTGCTGGAGTTATCCCTGTTATCTTTGCCAGTTCGATTACTGCAGCGCCTGCGGCTATTCTTCAGTTTTTGAGTGCCACAGGTCATGATTGGGCTTGGGTAAGGGTAGCACAAGAGATGTTGGCAACTACTTCTCCAACTGGTATTGCCATGTATGCTTTGTTGATTATTCTCTTTACATTCTTCTATACGTTTGTACAGATTAATCCTGAAAAAGCAGCAGAGAGCCTACAAAAGAGTGGTGCCTATATCCATGGAGTTCGTCCTGGTAAAGGTACAGAAGAATATATGTCTAAACTTCTTCGTCGTCTTGCAACTGTTGGTTCCCTCTTCCTTGGTGTGATTTCCATTTTACCGATTGCAGCTAAAGATGTATTTGGTCTTTCTGATGTTGTTGCCTTTGGTGGAACAAGTCTCTTGATCATTATCTCTACAGGTATCGAAGGAATCAAGCAATTGGAAGGTTACCTATTGAAACGTAAGTATGTTGGTTTCATGGACAGAACAGAATAAAAGTATTTACTGAATCAGTAAATGCTGAGGGAGTGGAGGTTTAAACTCTGACATTTGTAAGAGTTGGATCTCCCCTCTTCTATTTTGTTTTTAAATAGGGGTGAAAAGACTTTTTGCTTCTATTTAAAAATAAAATAAGGAGATCAAATCATGAATCTTTTGATTATGGGCTTACCTGGTGCAGGTAAGGGAACTCAAGCAGCAAAAATCGTAGAACAATTCCATGTTGCACATATCTCAACAGGTGATATGTTCCGCGCTGCAATGGCAAATCAAACTGAAATGGGTGTTCTTGCTAAGTCATATATTGACAAGGGTGAATTGGTTCCTGACGAAGTTACAAATGGAATCGTAAAAGAACGCCTTTCACAAGATGATATTAAAGAAACAGGATTCTTATTGGATGGTTACCCACGTACAATTGAACAAGCTCATGCCTTGGACAAAACATTGGCTGAACTTGGCATTGAACTAGAAGGTGTTATCAATATTGAAGTGAACCCTGACAGCCTCTTGGAACGTTTGAGTGGCCGTATCATCCACCGCGTAACTGGAGAAACTTTCCACAAGGTTTTTAACCCACCAGTTGACTATAAAGAAGAAAATTACTACCAACGTGAAGATGATAAGCCTGAGACAGTAAAACGTCGTTTGGATGTTAATATTGCTCAAGGAGAACCAATCATTGCTCACTACCGTGCCAAAGGTTTGGTTCATGACATCGAAGGTAATCAAGATATCAATGATGTCTTCTCAGATATTGAAAAAGTATTGACAAATTTGAAATAAAGCGTTTTTCATACTTGCAAAAATTCGCTACAAATGTTATACTGAGATAGTCTGACTTATAATTGTTGTCTCTGTGTCTAGAGGCATCGAATCGAAATTTATGGAGGTGCTTTTGCGTGGCAAAAGACGATGTGATTGAAGTTGAAGGCAAAGTAGTTGATACAATGCCGAATGCAATGTTTACGGTTGAACTTGAAAATGGACATCAGATTTTAGCAACAGTTTCTGGTAAAATTCGTAAAAACTATATTCGTATTTTAGCGGGAGATCGTGTTACTGTCGAAATGAGTCCATATGACTTGACACGTGGACGTATCACTTACCGCTTTAAATAATCGAAAAACTTGGAGGGATAAGAAATGAAAGTAAGACCATCGGTCAAACCAATTTGCGAATACTGTAAAGTTATTCGTCGTAATGGTCGTGTTATGGTAATTTGCCCAGCAAATCCAAAACACAAACAACGTCAAGGATAAGATAGAAAGGAGAAAACATGGCTCGTATTGCTGGAGTTGATATTCCAAATGACAAACGCGTAGTAATCTCATTGACTTATGTTTATGGTATCGGACTTGCAACATCTAAGAAAATTTTGGCTGCTGCTGGAATCTCAGAAGATGTTCGTGTACGTGATCTTACATCAGATCAAGAAGATGCTATCCGTCGTGAAGTGGATGCAATCAAAGTTGAAGGTGACCTTCGTCGTGAAGTAAACTTGAACATCAAACGTTTGATGGAAATCGGTTCATACCGTGGTATCCGTCACCGTCGTGGACTTCCTGTCCGTGGACAAAACACTAAAAACAACGCTCGCACTCGTAAAGGTAAAGCTGTTGCGATTGCTGGTAAGAAAAAATAATATAGGAGGTAAAAGTCTTGGCTAAACCAACACGTAAACGTCGTGTGAAAAAGAATATCGAATCTGGTATTGCTCATATTCACGCTACATTTAATAACACTATTGTTATGATTACTGATGTGCATGGTAATGCAATTGCTTGGTCATCAGCTGGTGCTCTTGGTTTCAAAGGTTCTCGTAAATCTACACCATTCGCTGCTCAAATGGCTTCTGAAGCTGCTGCTAAATCTGCACAAGAACACGGTCTTAAATCAGTTGAAGTTACTGTAAAAGGTCCAGGTTCTGGTCGTGAGTCAGCTATTCGTGCGCTTGCTGCCGCTGGTCTTGAAGTAACAGCAATTCGTGATGTGACTCCAGTGCCACACAATGGTGCTCGTCCTCCAAAACGTCGCCGTGTATAATCATCGCATTACACTGCTTTTCGTTTAAGAGGGAGTAACTAAATGATCGAGTTTGAAAAACCAAATATAACAAAAATTGATGAAAATAAAGATTATGGCAAGTTTGTAATCGAACCACTTGAACGTGGCTACGGTACAACTCTTGGTAACTCTCTTCGTCGTGTACTTCTAGCTTCTCTACCAGGAGCAGCTGTGACATCTATCAACATTGATGGTGTGTTACATGAGTTTGACACAGTTCCAGGTGTTCGTGAAGACGTGATGCAAATCATTCTGAACATTAAAGGAATTGCAGTGAAATCGTACGTTGAAGACGAAAAAATCATCGAACTGGATGTTGAAGGTCCTGCTGAAGTAACAGCTGGTGACATTTTGACAGATAGCGATATTGAAATTGTAAATCCAGATCATTATCTCTTTACAATCGGTGAAGGTTCTTCTCTAAAAGCGACTATGACTGTTAACAGTGGTCGTGGATATGTACCTGCTGATGAAAATAAAAAGGATAATGCACCAGTTGGAACACTTGCTGTAGATTCTATTTATACACCAGTTACAAAAGTCAACTATCAAGTGGAACCTGCTCGTGTAGGTAGCAATGATGGTTTCGACAAATTAACCCTTGAAATCTTGACAAATGGAACAATTATTCCAGAAGATGCTTTGGGGCTTTCAGCACGTATTTTGACAGAACATCTTGATTTGTTTACAAATCTTACTGAGATTGCTAAGTCAACTGAAGTGATGAAAGAAGCTGATACTGAATCTGACGACCGTATTTTAGATCGTACGATTGAGGAACTGGACTTGTCTGTGCGTTCATACAACTGTTTAAAACGTGCCGGTATCAATACTGTGCATGATTTGACAGAAAAATCTGAAGCAGAGATGATGAAAGTACGAAATCTTGGACGCAAGAGTTTGGAAGAAGTGAAACTCAAACTCATTGATTTGGGTCTTGGATTAAAAGATAAATAAAGGAGGAATACATGGCTTACCGTAAACTAGGACGCACTAGCTCACAACGTAAAGCAATGCTTCGCGATTTGACAACTGACCTTTTGATCAACGAATCAATCGTGACAACTGAAGCTCGTGCTAAAGAAATCCGTAAAACTGTTGAAAAAATGATTACTCTAGGTAAACGTGGTGATTTGCATGCACGTCGTCAAGCAGCTGCTTTCGTACGTAATGAAATCGCATCTGAAAACTATGATGAAGCAACTGATAAGTACACTTCTACTACAGCACTTCAAAAATTGTTCTCAGAAATCGCACCTCGTTATGCTGAACGTAACGGTGGATACACTCGTATCCTTAAAACTGAACCACGTCGTGGTGATGCAGCGCCAATGGCGATCATCGAATTAGTATAAAATCATCAATTTTGTTGAGTGTTATGATGATGGAGTCTTGTGCTCTTAGTCTAGCTCTGGTCTACCGCTAGGATTTCGGTCCTAGCGGGAACACTCATCATAAGTTGGGATAGTAGACGCTTGTTTACGAAATTGTTTTTTTCTTAAGAACAACTTCGTAAGCAGGCGTTTTTGAGTATTTTCGTTAGAATTATGCTATACTATTTGAAAAGAATCCTGTTTAATGTTAAGGTTTCTTATTTTAAGAAGAATTGGAGTTTACTTATGAAAGCGATTATAACTGTTGTTGGTAAAGATAAATCTGGAATTGTTGCAGGTGTTTCTGGTAAAATTGCAGAATTAGGATTGAATATTGACGATATCTCTCAAACTGTATTGGATGAATATTTTACGATGATGGCTGTTGTATCTAGTGATGAAAAGCAAGATTTTACCTATCTTCGTAATGAATTTGAAGCTTTTGGGCAAACTTTGAATGTAAAAATCAATATTCAGAGTGCAGCGATTTTCGAAGCTATGTATAATATCTAGGAGGTCATCATGGATATTAGACAAGTTACTGAAACCATCGCCATGATTGAGGAGCAAAACTTCGATATTAGAACCATTACCATGGGGATTTCTCTTTTGGACTGTATCGATCCAAATATCAATCGTGCTGCGGAGAAAATCTATCAAAAAATTACGACAAAGGCGGCTAATTTAGTAGCTGTTGGTGATGAAATTGCGGCTGAGTTGGGAATTCCTATCGTTAATAAGCGTGTATCGGTGACACCTATTTCTCTGATTGGGGCAGCGACAGATGCGACGGACTACGTGGTTCTGGCAAAAGCGCTTGATAAGGCTGCGAAAGAGATTGGTGTGGACTTTATTGGTGGTTTTTCTGCCTTAGTACAAAAAGGTTATCAAAAGGGAGATGAGATTCTCATCAATTCCATTCCTCGCGCTTTGGCTGAGACGGATAAGGTCTGCTCGTCAGTCAATATCGGCTCAACCAAGTCTGGTATTAATATGACGGCTGTGGCAGATATGGGACGAATTATCAAGGAAACAGCAAATCTTTCAGATATGGGAGTGGCCAAGTTGGTTGTATTCGCTAATGCTGTTGAGGATAATCCATTTATGGCGGGTGCCTTTCATGGTGTTGGGGAAGCAGATGTTATCATCAATGTCGGAGTTTCTGGTCCTGGTGTTGTGAAACGTGCTTTGGAAAAAGTTCGTGGACAGAGCTTTGATGTAGTAGCCGAAACAGTTAAGAAAACTGCCTTTAAAATCACTCGTATCGGTCAATTGGTTGGTCAAATGGCCAGTGAGAGACTGGGTGTGGAGTTTGGTATTGTGGACTTGAGTTTGGCACCAACCCCTGCGGTTGGAGACTCTGTGGCACGTGTCCTTGAGGAAATGGGGCTAGAAACAGTTGGCACGCATGGAACGACAGCTGCCTTGGCCCTCTTGAACGACCAAGTTAAAAAGGGTGGAGTGATGGCCTGTAACCAGGTCGGTGGTCTATCTGGTGCCTTTATCCCTGTTTCTGAGGATGAAGGAATGATTGCTGCAGTGCAAAATGGCTCTCTTAATTTAGAAAAACTAGAAGCTATGACGGCTATCTGTTCTGTTGGATTGGATATGATTGCCATCCCAGAAGATACGCCTGCTGAAACTATTGCGGCTATGATTGCGGATGAAGCAGCAATCGGTGTTATCAACATGAAAACAACAGCTGTTCGTATCATTCCCAAAGGAAGAGAAGGCGATATGATTGAGTTTGGTGGTCTATTAGGAACTGCACCCGTTATGAAGGTTAATGGGGCTTCGTCTGTCGACTTCATCTCTCGCGGTGGACAAATCCCAGCACCAATTCATAGTTTTAAAAATTAAGAAAATAGGAGAAATTTTAAGTTCTATTTAAGATTAGATGTGTATACTATAATCATTAAATAAAGACCTCCTAATATTATTTGAAACAGATAACACTGAATTAGTTTGAATTTGATTTTCATCTAATATCTTTATTTAATGAACTCCTAAACTTTTTCATAATAATCTCCTTCAAAAGTCGCCTGTATGGGTGGCTTTTATTTTATCATTCATGATATAATAGAAGCAAACGGAGGACGGAAAATGGTAAAAGTACGATTGTATTTGGTACGTCATGGCAAGACCATGTTTAACACGATTGGTCGCGCGCAAGGTTGGAGCGATACTCCCTTAACTGCTGAAGGTGAACGAGGGATTCAAGAGTTAGGAATCGGTTTGCGAGAATCTGATCTACAGTTTGAGCGCGCTTATTCGAGTGATTCTGGTCGTACCATTCAGACCATGGGAATTATACTTGAAGAACTTGGCTTGCAGGGGAAAATCCCTTATCGCATGGACAAGCGTATCAGAGAATGGTGTTTCGGTAGTTTTGATGGAGCCTATGATGGCGATCTTTTCATGGGCATTATTCCTCGTATCTTTAATGTGGACCACGTTCACCAATTGTCTTATGCTGAACTGGCTGAGGGCTTGGTAGAGGTCGATACAGCTGGTTGGGCTGAAGGTTGGGAAAAACTCAGTGGCCGAATCAAGGAAGGCTTTGAAATAATTGCAAAAGAAATGGAAGATCAAGGTGGAGGTAACGCCCTTGTTGTCAGCCATGGAATGACTATTGGAACCATTGTTTATCTGATTAATGGCATGCATCCGCATGGTCTAGATAATGGTAGCGTGACGATTCTTGAATATGAGGACGGTCAGTTTAGGGTTGAAGTTGTCGGTGACCGTAGTTACCGAGAGCTAGGACGTGAGAAGATGGAAGAAGGCTCTATTTAATCAGTCTAGACTTGCTTGCCATGAGCTAGGGATTTGATAAGAATATCAAGATAAGAAAAAACAGCCGAGGGTACTCCTTTCGGCTGTTTTTGATGTGGAAAACTAAAGTGTAATGCTATTGCTTTTAGAGATTTTCATAAACAAGAGCAAGGAACCTACTGTTAGAACAGTCAGGATAGTTGACAAGGATGCGGCTACACCGTAATTTCCTCTGAGAACCTCTGTATAAATAGCTACAGTCATTGTTCTTGTTTTGACATTGTAGAGGAGGATAGAAGTAGAGAGTTTTGAAATCATTGTGACCCAAGATAAGATGGCTCCAGAAATGATACCAGATAGCATCATTGGAGTTGTAATCTTAGCAAAGATATTGAGACGACTACTTCCTAAGCTTTCAGCAGCTTCTTCAATACTTGGTGCTATTTGTTGTAAGCTAGCAACAGATGAGCGAATAGTATAAGGTAATCTTCTGACAGATAGAGACATAATCAAGATGAAAGCAGTCCCTGTAATCATAAGAAATCCACTTCCAAATAGACCAGTATTGAAGGAAGAAATGAAGGCAATCCCTAGAACGGTTCCTGGTACAATATAAGGTACCATACTGAGGCTGTCAATTAAGTTTGTAAACAAATTCCGTTTTCTAACGGCTAGGTAGGAGATAAATGTCGCAAATAGAACAACTAGAACTAAGGCAATCAAAGGGATACGAATGGTATTGAAAATAGCAGATCCCATACGATTGAAAGCTACCTTGTAACTGTTTGGAGAATAACCTTTAACAAATACCATACCTGATGTTTTTAGGAAAGAGGTATAAATTAAGTAGATTTGAGGTAAAACAGAGATAAAGATAATTCCGTAGACTGTTGCATAAATGGCAGCCATTTTTCCTTTTGTAGTTTTTTTAGGCTCAATTGGATGGAGCAGATTCATGCTGAAACTGTAGCGGTTTGCAATGTGTTTTTGGATAAGGAAAATTGCCAAGGCAATGATAATCGCCATAATTGCAAAAGCAGAATTTCCTCCAACCTCGCTAATAAATTGGGTATAAATCAGGACAGGGAAAGTCCGATATCCTTCGCCAATCAACATAGGCGTTCCAAAGTCTGAGAATGCTCTCATAAATACAAGCAAGGAGCTGCTAGTAAGGTTGAAACTAGGAGAGGTAAAACAACCGTTACGATAGGTTTAAATCCGAAGGACCCCATGCTTTCAGCTGCTTCAAGTAGAGAATTGTCAATACTGTTCATTGTTCCAGCAACATATAGAAATACCAGTGGGAATAGTTGCAGTGTAAAGACAAGTATACTTCCTTTGAATCCATAAATATCGATAGCTGGAAGATGAAGGGCATTTGTCAAAAATTTAGTGATGACCTCATTTCGTCTCAGCAAGAGAATCCAGGAGTAGGCTCCTACGAAAGGAGCTGACATGGAAGCAATGATAATCAATATTTGTAGAAATTTCTTCCCCTTGAAGTCATACATAGAGAAGAGATAAGCTAATAGGGTTCCTACAACTAAGGAAGTGACAGTAGCGGTAATGGAAACCCTGAAACTGTTGACTAGTGTCTCAGAGTAGTAGGTTTTACTAAAGAAAGTGACAAAATTAGCTAGTGAGAATTGTCCTTCATGTATAAGTGCTTGCTTGAGCACGGTAACGATAGGATAAACGAGAAAGACAAGATAGGTAAGAAAGATGAAGAAAGAGGAAGCTGTCCAAATATTTAGTTTTTTACATTCCATGGTTGACTCCTTTTATCAGGTTTTGGGAACCATCTGCAGAAAAGATGTTTAATTTTTGCGTATTGATTCGTAGACGAATACGATTGTCTTTTTGTAGATCTTCTTCAAAAGTTGATTCTTCACTAACTTGAATTTTTGAGGCAAAACCTGTCTCAATGAAATACTCCGTATTTAGTCCAAGATAGACGCTATCGCTAATAGTTCCTTCAATATCTCCAGATTCATCTTTGATAAACTCTTCGGGACGAATGCTTACATGAATAGCTTGCTCCTCAACCTGATCAAGAGCTGGCATTCGAAGGGCATAGCCATCTGAAAAGACGATATAAGCGCCGTCGCTCCGTTTTTCAAGATTGGCAGGGATAATATTTGTGCGTCCGATAAAGGTTGCCACAAACTCATTAGCTGGTTTATGATAGAGTTCTTTTGGTCGGCCGATTTGTTGGATCACCCCATCTTTCATAACAGCAATTTGGTCTGAAATAGCCATGGCTTCTTCTTGGTCGTGGGTTACATAAACAGTTGTAATTCCCACTTCGTGTTGGATTTCTCGGATGGCTTGACGCATATCCAAGCGAAGTTTGGCCTCCAGATTACTAAGTGGCTCGTCCATGAGGAGAACACTTGGATTAACCGCTAAGGCGCATGCCAAGGTGACACGTTGTTGTTGTCCACCACTGAGTTTATCGGGTTTTCGATCCGCATATTGAGCAATTTGCATGAGTTCAAGATACTTGTTGGTCTGTTGAATCAATTCTTCTTTTGCATAAGACCAAAAGCAACGTTGTCTCGGACAGTCAAATGTGGGAAAATAGCGTAGTTTTGGAAAACCATCCCGATATTGCGTTTGCTGGGTTCCATATTATTGATTTTTGTATCATCGAAGTAAAATTCTCAATCTTTGATACTGTTGAAACCTGCAATCATACGAAGAAGGGTCGTTTTCCCACATCCTGAAGCTCCAAGAAGGGTAAAGAGACTTCCTTTTGGAATTGTAATGTTCAAATTCTCAATAACAGGGACATCGTGGTAGATTTTTTTGGCGTTAATAATTTTGATCTCACTCATAGTGAACCTCTTTTACTGTTTAGATTGGATATCTGTAAAGACTTCGTTGTATTTCTTAACGATATCTGATTTATTCTTGATGATATAATCATAATCTTCAGTGAGTGTTTTGATTTTGTCAATTGGTTTCATGTTTTCGCTTGTTTTAGCATTTTTACGAACAGGACGGTTAGTAGTGGTTGTACCAAGTGTATCTTGTACTTCTTGAGAGATAATAAAATCGATAAATTTCTTGGCATTTTCCATATTTTTAGATTTTTTAACGATAGCAGCACTAGCAGGTAGGAAGACGGTTCCTTCTTTTGGATAGACTACCTTAATGTTAGCTCCGTCATTTAAGAGTTTAACTGCTGGATCTTCATAAGAGAGACCAACAGTCATTTCTCCATCAGCGACTGCTTTATAGACACCAGATGAACTTAAACCGATTTTATAGTATATTGAAACTAGAATAGTACACATCTACTTCTAAAACATTGTTAGAAATCGATTTGACTGTCCTGATTAATTTGTCCTGTTCTTATTTCATTTTACTATACCATCAATAAGTGTGAAAAGATCTTTTACATAAGACCAAGCCTTATTATCTTTGTAACCACCTTGAGCTTGTAGCATATTTGTTAATTGAGCAAAGGCGCTAGAAGAGTTTGCTGGGTCAGCAGTTGCGATTTTTCCTTTTAGTTCAGGTTTGAGAAGGTCGCTATATCCTTCGATGTTCATGCCTTTAGTTAAATCAGGGTGGACGATTAAAACACTACCATCTAGTGTATAAGGAGTAGAGAAGCCAGTTGTGTTTTGATATTCTTTGATAACATTATCATTTTCTTTTGAAATATAGTTTTCAAAGAGTTCTCCGTGGGTAGCATATTGTGTATAAGAACCACCAAAGATAACATCAGCTACAGGAACTTCTTTTTCTGACTCTAGTTTTTTGAAAAGTTCTCCAGTACCAGCTTGAATCAGTTCTATTTTGATACCATATTTTTCTTCAAAGGCAGGAATAGTTGCTCCAATTAAGCCTTCTGAGTTTGGTGAATAAACGACTAGCGAACCACCGTCTCCTTTATCAGATGAACTGTCATCGGCAGATTCATTAGAAGAACAAGCAGCATAATACATCCATTTCTTTTTCATGATGGATACCTCCGTTGTGTTATTTAAGTTTATTTTAAAACAATGTAAGCGTTTTTAAAACCTACAATTCTATTCTATAGTGTATTGAATCTATAACAGTACACCTTGACTGCTAAAATATTTCTATAAATTAATTTGACTTTCCTGATAGAGATGTTCACATCTTATTTCAATTCACTATATTAGAGTAAAATTCTCTACAAAAAAAAGAATAGCCTATTTTACTATTTTTCCGAGTGATTTCAATTCCTTTGGGGAAATATGGAGATACTTTTTAAATCCTGACAAATGGTTGTTTCTTTTTCTAAATCGGTGATACTGTATCGGAGAATGCGCGTGAGGTCACAAAGGCTGCGATAGAGCTTCTATGGAGAATTTCTTTTTGGAGAGATTTTTTAAAGGAATGAGACATCCGCTACCTCCTTGGAAGGTTTTTTGTGATAAGTATAGCAGTTTAAAAATTCTAGAGCAAGGTAAAATAGAAAAGGTTTGGCTAAAATTTTTTAGCTAAACCTTTTGAAAAGTTAAGTATGTATTATAGATGCTTGTTATCTGCAAATATCTAGAGCATTTCAAGGAAATAAACTAGAAATAACAATTAATATGGTGGTTCAGAAATACCTTTTGATAATCAATAAGATCTTCAGGATGAAGTGCGTTGACTCCATCCATTTCATATTTCCGATTTAATAAACGATATTTGTTTTCACCAAATTGATGAAAAGGGAGTAGTTGAACTTGGTCGATATTTAATGAGTTAAATAGAGTAGCGAATTTTTCTGCATCCTCTAAACTATTGTTAAAATTAGGAATAACTGGGATTCTTAAAACGATAGTTTTATTTTGAGAAAAAGCATAATGAATGTTTTTAATAATCATTTGATTAAAAACCCCAGTCACTTTTTTATGTTTTATAGAATTATAATGTTTTAGGTCTGTGTAGATAAAATCCACATATTGAATTAAATCGATAAATTTTTCATGATCAACAAAGGCAGTAGTTTCAATGGCAGTGTGTATGTGATGTTCTTTAGCTGATTTTAAGATGGCTTTAGCAAATTCAAACTGAGCAAATATTTCACCTCCTGATAAAGTTAAACCTCCACCGGATTCTTCGTAAAATTCTTTGTCTTTTAATACCTCTGTAATAATTTCTTCTACAGTCTTTTCTTCACCGACTAAGGTGAATTTCTCTCGTTGAGCATCTTTCATTTTTTCAGGTTTCATTCTTTGAGATTCAGGATTAGAACACCATGGACAGCGCAGAGGACATCCTTTTAAAAAAACAGTTGTACGAATACCCGGGCCGTCATGAATTGAAAAGTGTTGAATATTAAAAATAATTCCTTTAGATATTTCCATAAGAGTTCCTCCTCTTCATAAGTCTATCCTATCACAAAAACGAAAGAAAAACAATTACGAACGAAAGGTTAATTTGTTGTTTTTTGCTTTTTATTTTGGTAGAATAAAACGGAGGTGTAAAATGAAAAGATTGGAACAAATTATTAAATTAGTATCAGAATATGAAAAGATCGACGTTAATACATTATCGGAAAAATTAAATGTATCGAAAGTAACGATTAGAAAAGATTTAGATAAATTAGAGTCAAAAGGTTTATTACACAGAGAGCATGGATATGCTGTATTAAATAGTGGAGATGACTTAAATGTACGTTTGTCAATTAATTATGAAATTAAGAGAAAAATTGTTCAGGAAGCAGTAAAATTGGTGTCAGATAATGAAACAATAATGATAGAATCTGGATCGACCTGTGCTTTACTTGCTGAGGAAATTTGCAAGCAAAAAAGAAATGTTACGATTGTAACAAATTCATTTTTTATAGCAAATTTTGTGAGAGCTTATGATTCATGTCGTATTATTGTTCTTGGTGGAGAGTTTCAGAAGGATTCACAGGTTACTGTGGGACCTTTATTAAAAGAAATGATACAGACTTTTCATGTGCGTCAAGCTTTTGTTGGGACAGATGGCTACGATAAAGAGATGGGCTTTACAGGAAAAGATTTAATGCGCAGTGAGGTAGTTCAATATATTTCAGCAGCGTCGGATAAAGTCATTGTACTAACTGACTCAAGTAAATTTGATAAAAGGGGTACAGTAAGAAGATTTGCTTTAAGTCAAGTCTATGAAGTAATAACAGACGAAAAACTTTCTAAACAAAATATAGCTACATTAGAAAATGCTGGGATAATGGTTAAGGTAGTTTCGTAAGAGGTTAAGTGTATGAATCAAGATAGGAATAAACTGCTCTCTAAAATTGCTTATCTGTATTATATTGAAAACTTAAATCAGTCACAAATAGCAGCAAAATTAGGAATTTATAGAACCTCTATTAGTAGAATGTTAACAGAAGCAAGGAATGCAGGAATTGTTAAAATTGAAATAGAGAATTTTGATACCAATATGTTTAAGTTGGAAAATTATGTAAAAGAAAAATATGGTCTGGAAAGTTTAGAAATTATTCCAAATGAATTTGATGATAATCCAACAATTTTATCTGAAAGAATTTCTCAAGTTGCAGCAGGTGTCCTTAGGAATCTAATTGATGATAATATGAAAATTGGCTTTTCTTGGGGGAAAAGTTTAAGTAATTTAGTAGATTTAATTCACAGTAAAAGTGTCCGAAATGTTCACTTCTATCCTCTAGCAGGTGGTCCTAGTCACATACACGCTAAATACCATGTGAATACACTGATTTATGAAATGTCTAGAAAATTTCATGGAGAGTGTACATTTATGAATGCAACGATTGTGCAAGAAAATAAATTGTTAGCAGATGGTATTTTGCAATCAAGATATTTTGAAAATTTGAAAAATAGTTGGAAAGATTTAGATATAGCTGTAGTCGGAATTGGTGATTTTAGCAATAAAGGAAAGCATCAATGGTTAGACATGCTTACAGAGGATGACTTTAAAGAATTGACCAAAGTTAAAACTGTAGGAGAAATTTGTTGTCGATTTTTTGATTCAAAAGGTAAAGAAGTCTATGAAAACTTACAGGAAAGAACGATAGCAATCTCTTTGGAAGATTTAAAAAATATTCCTCAAAGTTTAGCTGTTGCTTACGGTGATACGAAAGTATCTTCGATTCTTTCTGTCTTGCGTGCTAATTTAGTAAATCATTTGATTACAGACAAAAATACAATTTTAAAAGTTTTGGAAGAAGATGGGGATTTGACTTTTAGAGAGATTCTAGGTGAGTGAAAATGATAGACTGATCAGTTTATCGTTTTTTCTTTTTAGTCGATTGCACATTTGTGCTTATATAAACAAAAATAGTTTATCTGTTGTTTTTGGATTGACAACTTTATTATGTAGTTGTATTCTATAGTTACAAAAGAAAATTTTAAAATTTCAAATGAAAAAAGCTTTTTACATAGTGAAATGAGGAGGAATTTATGGAAATTATTGTTCCAGATCAAATTATCATGGGTTTAATTTTATATGCTGGCGATGCGAAACAACATATTTATAAAGCATTAGATTACATAAAGAACGGTACATGTGAACGATGTGAAGAAGAAATCCAGTTAGCTGATGCCGCCTTATTAGAAGCTCATAATCTACAAACAAAATTCTTGGCACAGGAAGCGTCTGGTACAAAGACAGAAATTACAGCTCTCTTTGTTCATTCACAAGATCATCTCATGACTAGTATGACGGAGATTAATTTAATCAAAGAAATTATTAGTTTGAGAAAAGAACTTCATAAAAAATAATACTAGAGTATTATCATTGTTATTAACATAGAGGAGGAAAACATAATGGTGAAGATTGGTTTGTTTTGTGCAGCAGGTTTTTCTACTGGTATGCTTGTAAATAATATGAAAATTGCAGCGCAAGCTAGTGGAGTTGAGGCAGAAATAGAGGCGTTTTCTCAGTCTAAATTAGCGGATTATGCGCCAAATATAGATGTTGCACTATTGGGTCCACAAGTTGCTTATACATTAGATAAATCAAAAGAAATTTGTGATAAGTGTGATGTTCCGATAGCTGTTATTCCGATGATGGACTATGGTATGTTAGATGGGAAAAAAGTATTAGATTTGGCCCTATCTTTGATTAGTGGGTAAGAAAAGGAGATTTATTATGTCAAAGATGGATGTTCAGAAAATCATTGCACCGATGATGAAGTTTGTGAATATGCGTGGCATTATAGCTCTAAAAGATGGGATGTTAGCAATTTTGCCATTGACAGTAGTTGGTAGTTTGTTCTTGATTATGGGACAATTGCCGTTCGAAGGATTAAATAAGAGCATTGCTAGTGTTTTTGGAGCTAATTGGACAGAGCCGTTTATGCAAGTATATTCAGGAACTTTTGCTATTATGGGTCTAATTTCTTGTTTTTCAATTGCCTATTCTTATGCTAAGAATAGCGGAGTAGAGGCTTTACCAGCTGGAGTTCTATCTGTATCTGCATTCTTTATTTTGCTAAGATCATCTTATATCCCTAAACAAGGTGAGGCGATTGGGGACGCTATTAGTAAAGTTTGGTTTGGAGGCCAAGGAATTATCGGTGCTATCATTATAGGTTTGGTAGTAGGAAGTATTTATACCTTCTTTATAAAGAGAAAAATTGTTATTAAGATGCCAGAACAAGTTCCACAAGCTATTGCCAAACAGTTTGAAGCAATGATTCCAGCATTTGTAATTTTCTTATCTTCTATGATTGTATATATTTTAGCGAAGTCATTGACTAATGGCGGAACATTCATAGAAATGATTTATTCTGCTATTCAAGTTCCGTTGCAAGGTTTAACTGGATCTTTGTATGGTGCTATTGGAATTGCATTCTTTATATCATTTTTGTGGTGGTTTGGTGTTCATGGGCAATCGGTAGTAAATGGAGTAGTGACAGCTCTGCTTTTATCTAATCTTGACGCTAATAAAGCTATGTTAGCCTCTGCTAATCTATCATTAGAAAATGGTGCACATATTGTTACTCAACAATTTTTAGATTCATTTTTAATTCTATCAGGTTCAGGGATTACGTTTGGTCTTGTAGTTGCCATGCTTTTTGCAGCAAAATCAAAACAATACCAAGCCTTAGGAAAAGTTGCAGCTTTTCCAGCAATATTTAACGTAAATGAGCCAGTTGTATTTGGATTTCCGATTGTCATGAATCCAGTTATGTTTGTACCTTTCATTCTTGTTCCTGTACTTGCAGCTGTGATAGTATATGGAGCTATTGCAACAGGTTTCATGCAGCCATTCTCAGGGGTAACATTGCCTTGGAGTACACCAGCTATTCTATCAGGATTTTTGGTGGGTGGATGGCAAGGTGTTGTGACTCAGTTATTAGTATTGGTGATATCTACAGTGGTTTACTTTCCATTCTTTAAGATACAAGATCGTTTAGCTTACCAAAATGAAATCAAACAATCTTAGAGGTATTTGTGTGTTACTGTTAAACTCACACATTTGTGCTAAAAATTAGAGAGTTAAAATTTTTCTAGTTAAAAGCTTGAAAATTTCTATAAAAATCGGTATTATATTTTCGAAAGAAATAAAAATATTTTCGAAAGAAAGGTGCTTACGATGGTAAATACAGAAGTAGCAAGAACAACAATCAAGACAGAATATTTTGGCAGCCTTACTGAAAGGATGAACAAATATCGAGAAGATGTTTTAAATAAAAAACCTTATATTGATGCTGAGAGAGCAGTTCTAGCAACACGCGCCTATGAACGATACAAGGAACAACCTAATGTCCTAAAACGTGCATATATGCTGAAAGAAATTTTGGAAAATATGTCTATCTATATTGAAGAAGAATCTATGATTGCGGGAAATCAAGCTTCTTCCAATAAAGATGCTCCTATTTTTCCGGAATATACGCTAGAATTTGTTCTCAATGAGTTGGATCTTTTTGAAAAGCGTGATGGAGATGTTTTCTATATTACAGAAGAAACAAAAGAACAACTTAGAAGTATTGCTCCGTTTTGGGAAAATAATAATTTACGTGCTAGAGCTGGTGCCTTATTACCTGAAGAAGTGTCTGTTTATATGGAAACAGGATTCTTCGGTATGGAAGGTAAGATGAATTCTGGAGATGCTCACTTAGCAGTTAACTATCAGAAACTTTTGCAATTTGGTTTAAGAGGTTTTGAAGAGCGGGCTCGTAAAGCAAAAGTAGCTCTAGATTTAACAGATCCAGCAAGTATTGATAAATATCATTTTTACGACTCTATATTTATCGTAATCGATGCTATTAAAGTATATGCAAAGCGCTTTGTTGCTCTTGCTAAAAGTTTAGCCGAAAATGCAAATCCTAAACGTAAGAAAGAATTACTTGAGATTGCAGATATTTGCTCTAGAGTCCCATATGAACCGGCAACTACTTTTGCAGAAGCTATTCAATCAGTTTGGTTTATTCAATGTATTTTACAAATTGAATCTAATGGCCACTCTCTTTCATATGGCCGTTTTGATCAATATATGTATCCATATATGAAGGCTGATTTAGAAAGTGGTAAAGAAACAGAAGATAGCATTGTTGAACGTCTGACAAATCTTTGGATTAAGACAATTACAATCAATAAGGTTCGCAGTCAATCACATACATTTTCTTCAGCAGGAAGTCCTTTATATCAAAATGTTACAATTGGTGGACAGACTCGAGATAAGAAGGATGCTGTTAACCCATTATCTTATTTGGTATTAAAATCAGTTGCACAAACCCATCTACCGCAACCTAATCTAACTGTACGTTACCATGCAGGTTTAGATGCTCGTTTCATGAATGAGTGTATTGAAGTGATGAAACTTGGTTTTGGTATGCCTGCATTTAATAATGATGAGATTATTATTCCTTCTTTTATTGCAAAAGGAGTATTGGAAGATGATGCTTATGATTACAGTGCCATTGGATGTGTTGAAACGGCAGTTCCAGGGAAATGGGGCTATCGTTGCACAGGTATGAGTTATATGAACTTCCCTAAGGTTCTACTTATCACGATGAATGATGGAATTGATCCGGCTTCGGGTAAACGGTTTGCACCAAGCTTTGGTCATTTTAAGGATATGAAGAACTTTTCTGAATTAGAAAATGCTTGGGATAAAACACTAAGATATTTGACACGAATGAGTGTTATTGTTGAAAATTCTATTGATTTATCATTGGAACGAGAAGTTCCTGATATTCTATGTTCAGCATTGACTGATGATTGTATTGGTCGTGGAAAACACCTTAAAGAAGGTGGAGCAGTATATGATTATATATCAGGATTGCAAGTTGGAATTGCAAATTTGTCGGATTCATTAGCTGCAATTAAAAAATTGGTGTTTGAGGAAGAACGTATAAGCCCAAGTCAGCTTTGGCATGCACTGGAAACAGATTATGCCGGAGAAGAAGGTAAGGTCATTCAAGAAATGTTGATTCATGATGCACCTAAGTATGGTAATGATGATGATTATGCTGACAAATTGGTTACTGCTGCTTATGACATTTATGTTGATGAAATTGCTAAATATCCTAATACACGTTATGGAAGAGGGCCTATTGGAGGAATTCGTTATTCAGGAACATCTTCTATATCAGCCAACGTAGGGCAGGGACGTGGAACATTAGCAACTCCAGATGGACGCAACGCGGGTACACCGTTAGCAGAGGGTTGTTCACCATCACATAATATGGATCAACACGGCCCTACATCTGTTTTAAAATCTGTTTCAAAATTACCAACAGATGAAATCGTAGGTGGGGTTCTCTTAAATCAGAAAGTAAATCCTCAAACGTTAGCCAAAGAAGAAGATAAATTAAAACTAATTGCTTTGTTACGAACATTCTTTAATCGTTTACATGGGTACCATATTCAATACAATGTTGTTTCCAGAGAGACGTTGATTGACGCTCAGAAACATCCTGAAAAACACAGAGACTTAATTGTTCGTGTTGCAGGATACTCTGCATTCTTCAATGTTCTTTCTAAGGCAACCCAAGATGACATTATAGGACGTACTGAGCATACTTTGTAAAATAAAGAGGTTCTTTTTATGGAATTTATGCTTGACACATTAAATTTAGATGAGATTAAAAAGTGGTCTGAAATTTTGCCGCTAGCTGGGGTAACTTCAAATCCCACTATTGCAAAAAGAGAGGGTTCTATTAATTTTTTTGAACGAATCAAAGATGTAAGAGAATTGATTGGCTCTACACCCTCTATTCATGTTCAGGTGATTTCTCAAGATTTTGAAGGCATCTTAAAGGATGCTCATAAAATTCGAAGACAAGCAGGAGATGATATATTTATCAAAGTACCTGTTACTCCAGCTGGATTACGTGCAATAAAGGCGCTAAAAAAAGAGGGCTACCATATCACTGCAACAGCTATTTATACAGTTATTCAGGGATTATTAGCTATCGAAGCAGGAGCGGATTACCTAGCTCCATATTATAATAGAATGGAAAATCTGAACATTGATTCAAATTCTGTCATTCGTCAATTAGCTCTTGCTATTGATAGACAGAACTCTCCTAGTAAGATTTTAGCTGCATCCTTTAAAAATGTAGCACAAGTAAATAATGCTTTAGCTGCAGGTGCGCATGCTGTTACAGCAGGAGCAGATGTTTTTGAATCAGCTTTCGCCATGCCATCTATCCAAAAGGCGGTTGATGATTTTTCTGACGATTGGTTTGTTACTCAAAATAGTCGTTCCATTTAGATAGAGAGGAAATACATATGAGAATTTTTGCTAGTCCTTCTAGATATATTCAGGGGGAAAATGCCTTGTTTGAAAATGCCAAATCAATTTTGGATTTGGGAAATTACCCTATTCTATTATGCGATCAGTTGGTTTATGATATTGTTGGAAAACGATTTGAAGATTATCTACATAGGTATGGTTTCCATATTGTTCTGGCGCTATTTAATGGTGAAGCTTCTGACAATGAAATCAATCGAGTTGTTGCCTTGGCTGAGAAAGAAAATTGTGATAGTATTATCGGTCTTGGTGGGGGAAAGACGATTGATAGCGCAAAAGCTATTGCAGATTTGATTGAAAAGCCTGTTATTATTGCTCCAACAATTGCATCGACCGACGCACCTGTATCTGCTTTATCTGTTATTTATACAGATGAAGGTGCATTTGATCATTATCTATTTTATTCTAAAAATCCAGATTTAGTTTTGGTTGATACAAAAGTTATTTCACAAGCCCCTAAGCGTTTATTAGCGTCTGGTATTGCAGATGGTTTAGCAACTTGGGTTGAGGCGCGTGCGGTTATGCAGGCAAATGGAAAAACTATGTTGGGACAACAGCAAACATTGGCTGGAGTTGCAATTGCGAAGAAATGTGAAGAAACGCTGTTTGCAGATGGTTTACAGGCTATGGCAGCTTGTGAAGCTAAAGTGGTGACACCAGCATTAGAAAATATTGTTGAAGCTAATACTTTATTGAGTGGCCTAGGTTTTGAAAGTGGAGGATTAGCTGCGGCGCATGCAATTCATAATGGTTTTACTGCATTGACAGGCGACATTCATCATTTAACACATGGTGAAAAAGTAGCTTATGGAACTTTAGTACAACTATTATTGGAAAATAGACCTAAAGAAGAACTTGATAAGTATATTGAGTTTTACAAAAAAATTGGTATGCCAACAACTCTAAAAGAAATGCATTTGGATCAAGTTGGATATGATGATTTAATAAAAGTTGGTAAACAAGCAACTATGGAGGGTGAGACAATTCATCAGATGCCGTTTAAGATTTCGCCCTCAGATGTTGCTCAAGCTATTATCGCTGTAGATGCCTATGTAAATTCAAAATAAACAATAAGGACTACTGTTTTCCAAATGGTAGTCTTTTATTGATCCCTGTATTGAATTCTATAGAAGATTGAAATAGGATGAGAACAAATCGATTGGGAAAGTAAAATTAATTTCTATAAATGTTTTAGCAATTGTTTCGTACTATTTCAGATTCAGTCTACTATACGTTCTTCATAAATCAAAAAGCGACATAGGTAGTCGGCTATTTATTGTGAATACATTAATTAGCATTCCAGTTTTATCTTCGGTCTAAAATAAGTATTTTGTGCTATACGAGATAAGCTTCTTGACTTACTCCTTGATTTACTGCATAACAATGGGATAAAAAGTGGGAGATAGAGCAATTCATAGTCATCAAAATTAATGAGATACAGTATACAGTTTTTTCTTTAAACACATTTCAAATTCCCTCAAAAATGGTATAATAGTAACATCACAAAATTGGAGAGAGACCATGAGTTTTTATAATCATAAAGAAATTGAGCCTAAGTGGCAGGGCTACTGGGCAGAACATCATACATTTAAGACAGGAACAGATGCATCAAAACCTAAGTTTTATGCGCTTGATATGTTCCCTTATCCGTCTGGAGTTGGTCTGCACGTAGGACACCCAGAAGGTTATACTGCAACCGATATCCTCAGTCGTTACAAACGTGCGCAAGGCTACAATGTCCTTCACCCAATGGGTTGGGATGCTTTTGGTTTGCCTGCAGAGCAATACGCTATGGATACTGGTAATGACCCAGCAGAATTTACAGCGGAAAACATTGCCAACTTCAAACGTCAAATCAATGCGCTTGGATTTTCTTATGACTGGGATCGTGAAGTCAACACAACAGATCCAAACTACTACAAGTGGACTCAATGGATTTTCACCAAGCTTTACGAAAAAGGCTTGGCCTATGAAGCTGAAGTGCCAGTAAACTGGGTTGAGGAATTGGGAACTGCCATTGCCAATGAAGAAGTGCTTCCTGACGGAACTTCTGAGCGTGGAGGCTATCCAGTTGTCCGCAAACCAATGCGCCAATGGATGCTCAAAATCACGGCTTACGCAGAGCGCTTGCTCAATGACTTAGATGAACTAGATTGGTCAGAGTCTATCAAGGATATGCAACGCAACTGGATTGGTAAATCAACTGGTGCCAATGTAACTTTCAAAGTAAAAGGAACAGACAAGGAATTTACAGTCTTTACTACTCGTCCGGACACACTTTTCGGTGCGACTTTCACTGTTTTGGCTCCTGAACATGAATTAGTAGATGCCATCACAAGCACAGAGCAAGCAGAAGCAGTAGCAGACTACAAACACCAAGCCAGCCTTAAGTCAGACTTGGCTCGTACCGACCTTGCCAAAGAAAAAACTGGTGTATGGACTGGTGCTTATGCCATCAATCCTGTCAATGGTAAGGAAATTCCAATCTGGATTGCGGATTACGTTCTTGCTAGCTATGGTACAGGTGCGGTAATGGCTGTGCCTGCCCACGATCAACGTGACTGGGAATTTGCCAAACAATTTGACCTTCCAATCGTCGAAGTACTTGAAGGTGGAAATGTTGAAGAAGCTGCCTACACAGAAGATGGCCTTCACGTTAATTCAGACTTCCTAGATGGACTCAACAAAGAAGACGCTATTGCCAAGATTGTGGCTTGCTTGGAAGAAAAAGGCTGTGGACAAGAGAAGGTAACCTACCGTCTCCGCGACTGGCTCTTTAGCCGTCAACGTTACTGGGGTGAGCCAATCCCAATCATTCATTGGGAAGATGGAACTTCAACAGCTGTCCCTGAAAGTGAATTGCCACTTGTCTTGCCTGTAACCAAGGATATCCGTCCCTCAGGTACTGGTGAAAGTCCACTAGCTAACTTGACAGACTGGCTTGAAGTGACTCGTGAAGATGGTGTCAAAGGTCGTCGTGAAACAAATACTATGCCACAATGGGCAGGTTCAAGCTGGTACTACCTCCGCTATATTGACCCGCACAATACTGAGAAATTGGCTGATGAGGACCTCCTCAAACAATGGTTGCCAGTAGATATCTACGTGGGTGGTGCGGAACATGCTGTACTTCACTTGCTTTATGCTCGTTTCTGGCATAAATTCCTCTATGATCTCGGTGTTGTTCCGACTAAGGAACCATTCCAAAAACTCTTTAACCAAGGGATGATTTTGGGAACAAGCTACCGTGACCACCGTGGTGCTCTTGTGACAACCGACAAGGTTGAAAAACGTGATGGTTCCTTCTTCCATGTAGAAACAGGGGAAGAGTTGGAGCAAGCGCCAGCCAAGATGTCTAAATCGCTCAAGAACGTTGTTAACCCAGACGATGTGGTGGAACAATACGGTGCCGATACCCTTCGTGTTTATGAAATGTTTATGGGACCACTCGATGCTTCGATTGCTTGGTCAGAAGAAGGTTTGGAAGGAAGCCGTAAGTTCCTTGACCGAGTTTACCGTTTGATTACAAGTAAAGAAATCCTTGCGGAAAACAATGGTGCTCTTGACAAGGCTTACAACGAAACAGTCAAAGCTGTTACTGAGCAAATTGAGTCTCTCAAATTCAACACAGCTATTGCCCAACTTATGGTCTTTGTCAATGCTGCTAACAAGGAAGATAAGCTTTATATTGACTATGCCAAAGGCTTTATTCAATTGATTGCACCATTTGCACCTCACTTGGCAGAAGAACTCTGGCAAACAGTCGCAGAAACAGGTGAGTCAATCTCTTATGTAGCTTGGCCAACTTGGGACGAAAGCAAATTGGTTGAAGATGAAATTGAAATTGTCGTCCAAATCAAAGGAAAAGTTCGTGCCAAACTCATGGTTGCTAAAGATCTATCACGTGAAGAATTACAAGAAATCGCTTTAGCTGATGAAAAAGTCAAAGCAGAAATTGACGGTAAGGAAATCGTGAAAGTAATTGCGGTACCGAATAAACTCGTTAATATCGTCGTTAAATAACGAGTTTATTAGCTCTATCTGCCACCTTCAATAGTCCACTGGACTATTGAAGCCAACTAAATTAGTTAACATTGTTGTGAAATAAAAAGAAGTAACTCTAGAGTATGAACTTTAGAGTTACTTTTAGAATAGGTCAGAATGAATAGATTAGTGAACGATAGCAGGAAGTGTGAAATTTTATTATTTAAGATTTCTATTATTGTAGTGTCAGTTATAGTATTAGTAATGTCAATAGTGGGTGCATATTATTTTAAAAATTGTCTTTGGGACAAGGAAAGTTTAAATTTGACACTCACTTTAGACACTCTCTTTGCAGTTTTTATTACTTTCTTTAGTTTTTCAAATGATAAATCAAGCAATATTTTTGGAATATCTCCAAATGAAATTATAAGGACACAGTCTGAAGTGTATCAATTTTTATTTACAAAATCTTTTGCAACTCTATTAATAGTGACAAATTTGTTATCCATTATTCATTATTTTGGAGCCAAAAATTTAATAGTTTCTTTTAATGAAACTTATCCTCGTATTCAATCCAGTGTTGGTATCATGTGGCTACCACTGTTTGGTATTCTGATAATCTATTTTATTTGGCTCTTAATAGAGGGATTAAAATATATCAGAAAAATAAATTATATTATTCAAAATAGGGAAATAATCTATTTTTATTCGCAGGTAAAAGTTGTAGATAAACTTACTGATTCTGAATCGAAAAAATACGGTGAATATATTGATTTGTACGAATCGTGTCGTCAGAACAATTTAAGTGTTCTACTTAACTTTCTTCAAAATTCGGATGATAAACGAGGAGTTATTGCTAGTAACTCAGTGAGAATTATGTTTGAATCTTTGGATAAAGCAGACCAAATTGCGGCCCTGAATATTTGTAGAAACTATGTAGCACGAGAAAATGTTTTAAATAAAGAAGATGCAGAAAAATTGTTAAATGAAATTGATAAAAAACTTGAAATTAGCAGATAGGACAATTCAAATAGAGTTGAGTAAAAAGTTTGAAAAGTGAAACAAGGAGAAAGCTATGCCAGTAAATGAATATGGTCAGATGATTGGTGAGTCAATGGAAGGTTATACACCCGGTGCACTGCCTTCTATTGATTTCTTAGAAGGGCGTTATGCTAGGATAGAGGCTCTTTCAGTGGAAAAGCATGCGGAGGATTTGCTAGCTGTTTATGGGCCTGATACGCCTCAGGAGATGTGGACCTACCTTTTTCAGGAGCCAGTAGCAGACATGGAGGAACTGGTCAGCCTTATAAATCAGATGTTGGCTCGTAAGGACCGTTTTTACTATGCAATCATAGACAAGGCAACTGGTAAGGCTTTGGGAACTTTTTCCCTCATGCGCATTGACCAGAATAACCGAGTAATAGAAGTGGGAGCTGTCACTTTTTCTCCAGAGCTCAGGGGGACACGGATAGGGACAGAAGCCCAGTATCTACTGGCTCGCTATGTCTTTGAAGAGCTTAACTATCGTCGCTATGAGTGGAAATGCGATGCTCTTAACCTGCCATCCAGACGTGCTGCGGAACGTTTGGGCTTTGTCTATGAAGGAACCTTCCGTCAGGCAGTGGTTTATAAGGGGCGTACGAGAGATACGGATTGGTTGTCTATGATTGATAAGGACTGGCCCAAAGTCAAAGATCGTTTGGAAACATGGTTGGCTCCTGAAAATTTTGATAAAAATGGACAGCAGTACAAGAGCTTGAGAGAGCTTTAAGAGGTGTTGACATGATCACTATTAGAAAGCAAGAAATTGTCAAGCTAGAGGATGTTTTGCATCTCTATCAGGCTGTCGGTTGGACAAATTATACAAATCAACCTCAGATGCTGGAGCAGGCCTTGTATCATTCATTAATAATTTATCTGGCACTTGATGGTGATGCTGTTGTGGGCTTGATTCGTTTGGTTGGAGATGGTTTTTCATCAGTTTTTGTACAGGATTTGATTGTTTTGTCTAGCTATCAGCGCCAAGGGATTGGTAGCTCCTTGATGAAACAGGCTTTAGGAAATTTTAAAGAGGCCTATCAAGTCCAGCTGGCGACAGAACAGACAGAAAAAAACGTGGGATTTAATCGTTCTATGGGCTTTGAAATCTTATCCACCTATAATTGGATAGGGATGACTTGGATGAATCGTAAAAAATAACAAAACTTGTTTTTTCTTAAGCAAAATTTAAGGATGGTCTAGTATTATATAATCATTAAATAAAGACCTCCTAACTTTATTTAATAAAATCCTAAACTTTTTTCATCACAATCTCCTAATGAAGCCACCCAATCAGGTGGCTTTTTTGCGTGGTGAGGTGCTGGTGATAGAAATTTTTTGCAAAATAGTAAAATTTTAGAAAAGTTAAGCTAGTTTTAAGTTTCGTCTTGTATCATGTAGTTATTAAATAAAGACCTCCTAACTTTATTTAATAAAATCCTAAACTTTTCTTTTTCATAATAATCTCCCTTAACTCCACCCAATCAGGTGGAGTTTTTTAGCTCTATTTCAGGCTTTTGGGGACTATTCTAAAAATAATTTTTCGATATTTTTCGGTATTTTTCGGATTTTGGTCGGGGAATTGGCGGGGACTTTTTTAGCGAATATGACTAAGAAATAGGTCTGTGGTCGCTTCAGCTAGTTCAAACTCAATTTGATTGTAAGTGACTGTTAATTGAAGGACTGGAACTACTGTAATAATGATTTTGCTTGTCTAGTAGTGGCGTATTAAATGAGAAGTGACATGTAAGATTGTCTCTTCGTTTACGAAATCAAAATTTCTATGAAATTGATAGAATCCCTAACGTTCTCTTAATCTTAACCGTCTTGTCGTACAGCGGTTGAAGAAAATGTAAACCTTTGACAAAATTCGTGAACTATGGGATAATAAAAAGGAATTGAGTACTAGTTCTATATCATAGGCTAGAAAAGACCCCAAGCTCACGACCAAATAAGCTTGAGGTCTTTTTTGACACTATTTGTCCTTGTTTAGCCATTTATCGACTATACGAAGAACGACACCGACCACAATTGGTCCGATGATAGTTTTGAGTACTAATTCCATCATGGGCTATCTCACCTCCTTTCGTAGGCGGTGTAGAAGTGTCGTAGAATATTATATCATAAAATACTCTACTCTATCAGTAGGATAGAGTGATTTTATATTTGGAAAGGAGGCAGTTATAGATTATTTGCTCCTTCTCCCAGTAATTTTTTTAGTAGTAGGAGGAATTCTCATTCTTTTATGGAGACTCTTTCTTATTGTAAGTGGACTTTTCTTATTGGTTTTGTCAGTTGTCTTATTTTCGTGGAGGGTTATGGAATTTATCTTCTCTTTACAGAAACTGAACTTTACACGGCAGATTTGTCACAAAATGGATTATTTGATTTTACGACTTTCTTTATCATCTTTAATCTAGTTTTTGTATTAGCAAGTTTGGCCGGTTACAAGTGAAGAGGGGATATTAACAAAAGTGGAGAAAACTACATTAGTTCTTCTCCACTTTTACGTTTCTAGCTAATTGGTAATTATAACTTATTACGATTGAAGTCACCTATCCTTATCTTTCAAAAAATGATCAATCTTAGCCATCATGAGCTTGTGCTCGTATATTTTACAGATATCACGAGCTTGTAAATAATAGTCAAGAATTTCATCGTGCTTTAAAAAATCTTTTCCGGCATTCGCAACGATAGTTAAAAGAGGAGCCAGCTGATAGCTGGTCTCTTTTTGTTTACAAAAGTCAATGGTTTCTAAGGCTTCTTGGACGGCTTCTAATTCCTTCCCTTTAGAGTGTAAATAATAGGCGAAATTATGTTTAACTCGAATATAACCAAATAAATACTCTTGGTGGTTTAAATCTTTTTCCTGATACAAACTGATAAGAAGTGAGTTATTTTCTTCGTATTCTGCATCACGCCCTACAGAAAAATAAAAATTAGATAAAGTATTGAGGAGTTTAAGATACACAGATGAGCTGACCGAAAGCTTTGGCAAAGCGTTTTCTAGACTGGCGATAGCTTCATCTTTGGAACTATGTAAGTAGAAAAGGATAATCGCTTGAATCCATAGAAGATAAAATTCATCCTCAGTAGATAGATACTGAGACTTTTCTTTTTCTAAGTTTAAGAGGTATTCTAAATCCTCGTAATTACGATCTTCAAGTAATTTTTCTGCTAATTTCTTAAACGGTGTTATATTGGAAGTCATTTCAATCTGTTCATCGAAAAAATAATCTAAGGGAACTTGAAGCCGATTTGCAAGTTTATAGAGTAAATCAGCAGCAGGCATATAGTTGCCACGTTCTATTTTGCTGATTTGGCTTTGCTCACAAATTCCTTCGGAAAGTGTTTTTTGTGAGAATCCTTTTTCTTTTCTCTTGGCTTTTAGTTTATCAGATAATATGCTCATCTTTAAACCTTCTTTAAATAAATTTACGATTAATTATATACTTTTAATCTCTATTTTTCAACTTCTCAACACAAAATAGTCTCAAAAGAATAAATCAAAAAAAAACTGAAAAAAAGAATCCTTTTTATTGACAAAGAATATTTAAAGTAGTACACTTACAAGTGTAAAGATAAGAAAAAGGTGGTTAATATGAGTATTTTAGCAAAGTTTCGTAAAATCATTTTTAGATTATTTTTTTTCAGAATTATTTGTAAGCGGTTGCGTTTAAAAACTGTAAATCAATCACAATATATTGGGGGTTCGAGAGTTATACAATAAGCTGCAACAACTAGTGGAGTTGATCTTGAGCTGGCGGATTGATTTATTAAACTTTTTGTGAAGTAACATTTATAAAATGGATCGTGCCACAGATTGAAGGACTTAAAGGGGGATTGTAAGTTTGCTATACCCTATTACCCTCTCCTATAACTAGTTATACAGGAACTACTCTATTATGTCTTTTGATGTGAGTGTATTGATGTTAGGAGGAGAATAAAATGAGAAATCCAGTAATACAGACATCTAATTTATCAAAATCCTATGATGGGAAAATTGTCTTAGATAAGATAGGCTTTACGCTAAAACAGGGAGAAATCTATGGCTTACTAGGAAGAAATGGAGCTGGAAAGACTACCTTTATCAAAGCTATTCTAGGTTTGACAGCGATGGATAGTGGTGAAGTGAAGATTCTATCTGAAAAACTGTCAGGGGACTTTTCTAAGGACTTGCTATCTCAAATCGGTGTGGTATTGGACAGTGCTTCTTTTTATCCTAATTTAACGGGGCCTGAAAATCTCTCTATTTTTGCGAGATTGAGAGGAGTTTCGCTAAAACAAGTAGAGCAAGCTTTACAAGTAGTAGGATTAGATGGAGAAAATAAAAAACTATTCAAACAGTATTCTCTGGGAATGAAGCAAAGGTTAGCAATTGCTAACGCTATCATGCACCAACCGAAAATTCTGATATTAGATGAACCAACAAATGGTTTAGATCCTATTGGTATCCTTGAAATGCGCCGTTATCTAAAGGAACTCAGTACCAATCATGGCATTTCGATTTTAATATCCAGTCACATTATTTCAGAACTTGAAAAGCTTGTGGATAGAGTTGGGATACTGCATGATGCCCGCCTTATAGCTGAAAAGACTATGCAGGAATTAATAGATGGTGCAGAGAAAAGGAAAATACACCTAATTATTTCGGATGCTTCTCAAGCTAAGGAAGTGCTTTGCAGGATAAATCTGCAAGAACAGATTAGTATTCTTTCGGATATAGAACTTGAACTTCAGGGAGAATCACCTACTTTTGATATTGCGGTCGTATCTAACGCCTTAAAAGACAACGGAATAGTTCTAAAAGAATATTATTATAAAAACAATGAAAGTTTAGAGGATTACTTTAAGCGGGTAACAGGAGGTGAGGGAATTGCTTGATTTAGTGAAGATTGAATTTCTCAAACAAAGGCATCAAAAACTGAATTTTGTCGTATATGGCGTTGTTTCCCTCTACCTAGCTCTCATCTGTTATTATGTAAATGATGCGAGAGGGTTGTTTGACTCCTTTCCCTTTGTCTATAAATTTTCTTTGTCTTATTTAAACTTTTTGATTCTCCCTTTGTATTGTGTTTCCTATACAATACAGGCATTTGGTGTAGAATATCGCTATCGCATCATGAACAACTTGAAACTCGCTTCAGCAAATCTAATGAAGACATTCTGGGCTAAGATTTTGTATATAGAAATCAACGCTCTGTGTATCATGTTATTCACCTATATTTCGGTTTCCTTATTCGCACTACTATCTCGCTTTTCTTCGACAGTCAGTTTGTCTTTATTATTAAGATTCTTCTATCTTTGTATGAGTAGTGGTATCTTAATTCCCATGGGAGTATTTCCTTTAGTTGCTTTGGTCATGATAAAAGTCAGAGGCAAGGAGATAGTTGGGAATTTGGTCGGTGTCATGTATGTTTTAGTGTCATTTTTTTTAGCAAGGACGAGTCCAAATATCAGTCCAGTAACAAGTGCTAACAGTTTAATCTGGGAAGGAAACAGAGAAGGAGTGGTGCTTCAACAGCCAGCTATCTTATCGATTGTTGTACTAGGTTTATCTTTACTTGTTTTGTCTTTCTTGTCCATTAAATCTTGGTTAAGAAAGGTGGATGAATAAATGTTGATGCTAGAATTGATTAAACTAAGAAGGCGAAAGATACTGTATATGATTCCCTTTGTAGCCATCCTGCTCTTTTTGTTGGAGTTTATGATTGGTCATCAGATTTATCAAGGGCATTCGTACGGTAGTGTGAATGGTTGGTATGTAGAAAATGGTTTCTTCTTTTTGAACTACTATTTTCTCCTTCCTTTTGCGAGCATGATTTTAGTGGATTTGATAAGAATAGAACAAGTGTCTAAAACGATTTCAAATTTCAGACTGATTCCTGTCGATTTGAAACGATTACTCCAAGCGAAGTTTATGCTTGCTTTGTTGATTAATCTACTAGTCAGTGAATTCACTTTTTTGACTATGCTTGTCCTAGAGCTAATGGATGGTGATTTTGCTTTCTCTAGTCTTGCAATGTTATCTTGGGGACTTGTTTATGGAGTAATTGCTTTTGCTTATACACTGTCTGCTGGTATTATTGTCCTCTTCTTAGGAAAATATCGGAAGGAACTTATCCTTGCCCTACCACTTGCCTTTTTATTGTCATTTGCAGGTTTGTTTACTTTAACAACGGTTGTTGGGCGGTATTATCTGGCAAATTTACTACTAATCATCATGGAGGAATTCACGGTTTTAACAGTTTCTGTATATGCCATTTGGTTGGTTACCTTGGTGGCATGTCTCCTTTATTTGTTGGCAGATAAACGCATGATGAACATTATTTTTGCTTATAAATGACAAGCTGAGTAGATGAGAATATAAACCTTTGACAAAATTCGTGAACTATGGGATAATAAAAAGGAATTGAGTACTAGTTCTATATCATAGGCTAGAAAAGACCCCAAGCTCACGACCAAATAAGCTTGAGGTCTTTTTTGACACTATTTGTCCTTGTTTAGCCATTTATCGACTATACGAAGAACGACACCGACCACAATTGGTCCGATGATAGTTTTGAGTACTAATTCCATCATGGGCTATCTCACCTCCTTTCGTAGGCGGTGTAGCAGTGTCGTAGAATACTATACCACATAAGTGCTAAACTTAGGAGTCACCCAATCAGGTGGCTTTTTTGTTTGTGGCTTGGTTTTTTGATATAATAGAGCCATGAGTAGAATTTTAGATAATGAGATAATGGGGGATGAGGAGTTAGTAGAACGCACGCTCCGTCCTCAGTATTTACGTGAATATATCGGACAGGATAAGGTCAAGGACCAGCTACAAATCTTTATTGAAGCTGCCAAAATGCGGGATGAAGCGCTGGATCATGTGCTCTTATTTGGGCCTCCAGGTCTCGGGAAAACGACCATGGCCTTTGTTATTGCCAACGAACTGGGAGTCAATCTTAAGCAGACGTCGGGTCCAGTCATTGAAAAAGCCGGAGATCTGGTAGCTATTTTGAATGAGTTAGAGCCTGGGGATGTCCTTTTTATTGATGAGATCCATCGTTTGCCAATGTCAGTGGAAGAGGTGCTTTATAGTGCTATGGAGGACTTCTACATAGATATTATGATTGGGGCTGGTGAGGGTAGTCGTAGTGTTCATTTGGAGTTACCACCTTTTACCTTGATTGGTGCGACGACTCGGGCTGGTATGCTCTCCAATCCGCTACGGGCACGTTTTGGGATTACAGGCCATATGGAGTATTATGCCCATGCTGACTTGACAGAAATTGTCGAGCGGACGGCAGATATTTTTGAGATGGAAATCACTCATGAGGCAGCATCTGAGTTGGCCCTACGTAGTCGTGGGACCCCTCGTATTGCCAATCGTCTCCTCAAGCGCGTGCGCGATTTTGCCCAGATAATGGGGAATGGGGTAATTGATGATATTATTACCGATAAGGCTTTGACTATGCTGGATGTTGACCATGAAGGTTTGGACTATGTGGATCAAAAAATCCTTCGTACCATGATTGAGATGTACAGTGGAGGACCTGTTGGTCTAGGAACTCTTTCTGTGAATATCGCCGAAGAGCGTGAGACAGTTGAAGATATGTATGAGCCTTACTTGATTCAAAAAGGTTTTATCATGCGGACACGGTCTGGACGGGTTGCGACTGCTAAGGCATATGAGCACTTAGGTTATGAATACAGTGAAAAATAAGCAAGAAATCTTAGAGGCTTTTAGAGAAAATCCAGATATGATGGCCATTCTGACGATCATCCGAGACCTTGGTCTGAAAGACTCGTGGTTGGCAGCAGGTTCTGTCAGAAATTTCATTTGGAATCTCTTGTCAGACAAATCCCCTTTTGATCATGAAACAGATATAGATGTGATTTTCTTTGATCCAGATTTTTCTTATGAGGAAACCTTATTACTGGAGAAAAAGCTGCGAGAGGATTTTCCTCAGTACCAGTGGGAATTGAAAAATCAGGTCTATATGCATCAGCACAGTCCTCACACTGCTTCCTATACCAGTTCTCGTGATGCTATGAGTAAGTATCCAGAACGGTGTACGACAGTTGGACTGCGCTTGAATGAAGAATCAGATTTTGAACTCTATGCACCTTATGGTTTGGAGGATATTTTGAATTTTCAAGTTCGTCCAACTCCTCATTTCTTAGAAAATGAAGACCGAATGGAACTCTATCAAACACGTTTATCCAAGAAAAATTGGCAGGAGAAATGGAAAAATTTGATTTTTAAAAATACTTAAGGAAACTTTAAGCTAGGGAGTGTACACTAAGTTCATAAGTTAAGAAGACCTTAACTTAAACTCCTAAAACTTTTTCATAATAATCTCCCTATAAAAATAAAGTCGCCCAATCAGGCGGCTTATTTTTTTGAAAAATGGGCTTGGTGCCTGAGAATAAATAGCTTAGTGATAGAAGAAAATGGGGAAATATGGTATAATAAAACGATAGATTTTTGAATAGGAATAAGATCATGTTTGGATTTTTTAAGAAAGATAAGGCTGTGGAAGTAGAGGTTCCGACACAGGTTCCTGCTCATATCGGCATCATCATGGATGGCAATGGCCGTTGGGCTAAAAAACGTATGCAACCGCGAGTTTTTGGACATAAGGCGGGCATGGAAGCATTGCAAACCGTGACCAAGGCAGCCAACAAACTGGGCGTCAAGGTTATTACGGTCTATGCTTTTTCTACGGAAAACTGGACCCGTCCAGATCAGGAAGTCAAGTTTATCATGAACTTGCCAGTAGAGTTTTATGATAATTATGTCCCGGAACTACATGCGAATAATGTTAAGATTCAAATGATTGGGGAGACAGACCGCCTGCCTAAGCAAACCTTTGAAGCTTTAACCAAGGCTGAGGAATTGACTAAGAACAACACAGGATTGATTCTTAATTTTGCTCTTAACTATGGTGGACGTGCTGAGATTACACAGGCGCTTAAGTTGATTTCCCAGGATGTTTTAGATGCCAAAATCAATCCAGGTGACATCACAGAGGAATTGATTGGCAACTATCTCTTTACCCAGCATTTGCCTAAGGACTTACGAGACCCAGACTTGATTATCCGTACTAGTGGAGAATTGCGTTTGAGCAATTTCCTTCCATGGCAGGGAGCCTATAGTGAGCTTTATTTTACGGACACCTTATGGCCTGATTTTGACGAAGCGGCCTTGCAGGAAGCTATTCTTGCCTATAATCGTCGTCATCGCCGATTTGGAGGAGTTTAGGAGGAAATATGACCCAGGATTTACAGAAAAGAACCTTGTTTGCAGGGATTGCCCTGGCTATTTTCCTACCAATTTTAATGATTGGGGGCCTCTTGCTTCAGATAGCAATCGGAATCATAGCCATGCTAGCCATGCATGAACTTTTGAAGATGAGAGGTCTAGAGACCATGACGATGGAGGGCCTCTTGACCCTCTTTGCAACCTTTGCATTGACCATTCCCTTGGAGAATTACCTGACTTTTTTGCCAGTTGATGGGAATGTGATTGCCTATAGTGTTTTGATTTCAATCATGTTAGGAACGACCGTTTTTAGCAAGTCTTATACGATTGAGGATGCGGTTTTCCCTCTTGCTATGAGCTTCTACGTGGGCTTTGGATTTAATGCTTTACTAGATGCTCGTGTTGCAGGTTTGGACAAGGCTCTCTTAGCCTTGTGTATCGTCTGGGCGACAGACAGTGGTGCCTATCTTGTTGGGATGAACTATGGGAAACGAAAGTTAGCACCAAGGGTATCGCCTAATAAAACCCTTGAGGGTGCCTTGGGTGGTATTTTAGGAGCAATTTTAGTAACCATTATCTTTATGATAGTTGACAGTACAGTTGCTCTTCCATATGGAATTTACAAGATGTCAGTCTTTGCTATTTTCTTTAGCATTGCTGGACAATTTGGTGATTTACTAGAAAGTTCGATCAAACGTCATTTTGGTGTTAAGGATTCTGGGAAATTTATCCCTGGACATGGTGGTGTTTTGGATCGTTTCGATAGTATGTTGCTTGTATTTCCAATCATGCACTTATTTGGACTCTTTTAATCAAAAGACGGAGGAAACGCTATGCTCGGAATTTTAACCTTTATTCTGGTTTTCGGGATTATTGTAGTGGTGCACGAGTTCGGGCACTTCTACTTTGCCAAGAAATCAGGGATTTTAGTACGTGAATTTGCCATCGGTATGGGACCTAAAATTTTTGCTCACATTGGCAAGGATGGAACGGCCTATACCATTCGAATCTTGCCTCTGGGTGGCTATGTCCGCATGGCCGGTTGGGGTGATGATACAACTGAAATCAAGACAGGAACGCCTGTTAGTTTGACACTTGCTGATGATGGTAAGGTTAAACGCATCAATCTCTCAGGTAAAAAATTGGATCAAACAGCCCTCCCTATGCAGGTGACCCAGTTTGATTTTGAAGACAAGCTCTTTATCAAAGGATTGGTTCTGGAAGAAGAAAAAACATTTGCAGTGGATCACGATGCAACGGTTGTGGAAGCAGATGGTACTGAGGTTCGGATTGCACCTTTAGATGTTCAATATCAAAATGCGACTATCTGGGGCAAACTGATTACCAATTTTGCAGGTCCTATGAACAATTTTATCTTAGGTGTCGTTGTTTTTTGGGTTTTAATCTTTATGCAGGGTGGTGTCAGAGATGTTGATACCAATCAGTTCCATATCATGCCCCAAGGTGCCTTGGCCAAGGTAGGAGTACCAGAAACGGCACAAATTACCAAGATTGGCTCACATGAGGTTAGCAACTGGGAAAGCTTGATCCAAGCTGTGGAAACAGAAACCAAAGATAAGACGGCACCGACTTTGGATGTGACTATTTCTGAAAAGGGGAGTGACAAACAAGTCACTGTTACACCCAAAGATAGTCAAGGTCGTTACCTTCTAGGTGTTCAACCGGGGGTTAAGTCAGATTTTCTATCCATGTTTGTAGGTGGTTTTACAACTGCTGCTGACTCAGCTCTCCGAATTCTCTCAGCTCTGAAAAATCTGATTTTCCAACCAGATTTGAACAAGTTGGGTGGACCTGTTGCTATCTTTAAGGCAAGTAGTGATGCTGCTAAAAATGGAATTGAAAATATCTTGTACTTCTTGGCAATGATTTCCATCAATATTGGGATTTTTAATCTTATTCCGATTCCAGCCTTGGATGGTGGTAAGATTGTGCTCAATATCCTAGAAGCCATCCGCCGCAAACCATTGAAACAAGAAATTGAAACCTATGTCACCTTGGCCGGAGTGGTCATCATGGTTGTCTTGATGATTGCTGTGACTTGGAATGACATTATGCGACTCTTTTTTAGATAATCGAGGAATATTATGAAACAAAGTAAAATGCCTATCCCAACGCTTCGCGAAATGCCAAGCGATGCTCAAGTTATCAGCCATGCTCTTATGTTGCGTGCTGGTTATGTTCGCCAAGTTTCAGCAGGTGTTTATTCTTATCTACCACTTGCCAACCGTGTGATTGAAAAAGCTAAAAACATCATGCGCCAAGAATTCGAAAAGATTGGTGCTGTTGAGATGTTGGCTCCAGCCCTTCTTAGTGCAGAATTGTGGCGTGAATCAGGTCGTTACGAAACCTATGGTGAAGACCTTTACAAACTAAAAAACCGTGAAAAATCAGACTTTATCTTAGGTCCAACTCACGAAGAAACCTTTACAGCTATTGTCCGTGATTCTGTTAAATCTTACAAGCAATTGCCACTCAACCTTTATCAAATTCAGCCCAAGTATCGTGATGAAAAACGCCCGCGTAATGGACTTCTTCGTACACGTGAGTTTATCATGAAGGATGCTTATAGTTTCCACGCTAACTATGATAGTTTGGATAGTGTTTATGATGAGTACAAAGCAGCCTATGAGCGTATTTTCACTCGTAGTGGTTTAGACTTCAAGGCTATTATTGGTGACGGTGGAGCCATGGGTGGTAAGGATAGCCAAGAATTTATGGCCATTACATCTGCTCGTACAGACCTTGACCGCTGGGTTGTCTTGGACAAGTCAGTTGCCTCATTTGACGAAATTCCTGCAGAAGTGCAAGAAGAAATCAAGGCAGAATTGCTCAAATGGATAGTCTCTGGTGAAGATACCATTGCTTACTCAAGTGAGTCTAGCTATGCAGCTAACTTAGAAATGGCAACAAACGAGTACAAACCAAGCAACCGTGTTGTCGCTGAAGAAGAAGTTACTCGTGTTGCAACGCCAGATGTTAAATCAATTGATGAAGTTGCAGCCTTCCTCAATGTTCCAGAAGAACAAACGATTAAAACCCTCTTCTACATTGCAGATGGCGAGCTTGTTGCAGCCCTTCTAGTTGGAAGTGACCAACTCAACGAAGTCAAGTTGAAAAATCACTTGGGAGCAGATTTCTTTGACGTTGCTAGCGAAGAAGAAGTGGCGAATGTTGTTCAAGCAGGATTTGGTTCACTTGGACCAGTTGGTTTGCCAGAGAATATTAAAATTATTGCAGATCGTAAGGTGCAAGATGTTCGCAATGCAGTTGTCGGTGCTAACGAAGATGGCTACCACTTGACTGGTGTGAACCCAGGCCGTGATTTTACTGCAGAATATGTGGATATCCGTGAAGTTCGTGAGGGTGAAATTTCCCCAGATGGACAAGGTGTCCTTAACTTTGCGCGTGGTATTGAGATCGGTCATATTTTCAAACTCGGAACTCGCTATTCAGCAAGCATGGGAGCAGATGTCTTGGATGAAAATGGTCGTGCTGTGCCAATCATCATGGGATGTTACGGTATCGGTGTCAGCCGTCTTCTTTCAGCAGTGATGGAGCAACACGCTCGCCTCTTTGTTAACAAAACGCCAAAAGGTGAATACCGTTACGCTTGGGGAATCAATTTCCCTAAAGAATTGGCACCATTTGATGTGCATTTGATTACTGTTAATGTCAAGGATGAAGAAGCGCAAGCCTTGACAGAAAAACTTGAAGCAAGCTTGATGGGAGCTGGTTATGAAGTCTTGACAGATGACCGTAACGAACGTGTCGGTGTTAAATTTAGCGATAGTGACTTGATTGGTCTTCCAATCCGTATCACTGTTGGTAAAAAAGCGGCCGATGGCATTGTAGAAGTTAAGATCAAGGCAACTGGTGACACCATTGAGGTTCATGCAGATAACGTGCTTGAAACGCTTGAAATCCTAAGCAAGAAATAAAAACTATAATCAGAAGAAAAACAAGGAAAAAATGTAACTAGTTTTTACCTTGTTTTTTCTGTATAATGGGAGAAATGAGTAGATAAAGAGGTAAATGTATGCTAAGATTTCCAAAGGATTTTGTCTGGGGATCCTCTACTTCTGGACCGCAGACAGAAGGACGTGTAGCTGGTGACGGTAAGGGAGACAATCTCTGGGATTACTGGTTCCAAGTGGAGCCAAATCGTTACTATAATGGGATTGGTTCAGATAAGACATCGACTTTTTATGAAAATTGGGAGCGGGATATTGAGCTTTTGTTAGAGACTGGTCACACAGCCTTTCGGACTTCTATTCAGTGGTCACGGATTTTTCCACAAGGCTGTGGAAAAGTCAACCCTCAAGGTGTGGATTTTTATCGTAAGGTCTTTGAGGCTATTAAGGCTAAAGGAATTCGTCTGTTAGTCAATCTCTATCATTTTGATTTACCTTTTGCCCTTCAAGAGGATGGTGATGGTTGGGAAAATAAGGCGACAGTCTCAGCCTATGAAGACTATGCTCGTTTTTGTTTTGAGACTTATGGAGATTTAGTGGATCAATGGATTACCTTTAACGAGCCCATCGTTCCTGTAGAATTTGGTTATTTTTATGATGCCCATTATCCACATAAGGTGGATGCAGAGGCAGCTGTTAAGGTAGCCTATCATACACAATTGGCCAGCAGCCGGGCTGTTAAGGCTTGCCATGAACTTTTGCCTGATTCCAAGATTGGGATTGTCCTCAACTTGACACCGGCTTATCCACGTAGCCAGCATCCTGCTGATGTCAAGGCAGCTCGTATTGCGGCCCTTTTTCAGGCCCAATCTTTCTTAGATCCATCTGTCTTGGGGACTTATCCACAGGAGTTGGTAGAAATCTTGCATGAACACGGTCTTTTACCTGATGCTACAGAGGAAGAGTTGGAACTCATTCGTGATAATACGGTGGACTTCCTTGGTGTGAACTACTATCAACCTTTGCGTGTTATGGCTCCTCGATTTGCTAAGCATCCAGATAGTCCACTCTTACCAGAACATTTTTACGAGCCTTATGTGATGCCTGGACGTAAAATCAATTCTCACCGTGGTTGGGAGATTTATGAGCAAGGGATTTATGACATCGCCCAAAATATCAAGGAAAATTATGACAATATTGAATGGATGTTGACTGAGAATGGTATGGGTGTTGAAGGGGAAGAAAAATTCCGTCAAGATGGAATGATTCAAGATGATTACCGTATTGACTTTGTAAAAGGTCATCTTCGTGAACTTCACCGTGCCATTGAAGATGGTGCCAACTGTAAGGGCTACTTGATTTGGACCTTTATTGACTGCTGGTCATGGCTCAACAGCTATAAAAATCGCTATGGTTTGGTCGAATTAGACTTGGAAACGCAAGAACGTCGTCTGAAGAAATCAGGCCACTGGTTCAAAGAATTAAGCGATAATAATGGATTTTAAAAAGGACTCTGACTGATTATCCCAATCGGTCAGAGTTTTTATGCTTACAGGAGCTTAATTTGAACTATACCAATTTTTACTCTTGACAAGTGAAAGAAACAAGTATATACTGTTTTTGCTGATTCTATAAAAGATGAATTAGACTATACCAATTTTAAGGAGAAAGCACAGCTTGCCTGTGTCGTATATACTATGTGTGGAATTGTTGGTGTTGTTGGAAACACAAATGCAACTGATATTTTGATTCAAGGGCTTGAAAAGCTTGAATACCGTGGCTATGATTCTGCGGGAATTTTTGTCCTAGATGGTGCTGATAACCATTTGGTGAAGGCTGTTGGTCGTATTGAAGAATTGTCTGCCAAGACAGCTGGTGTTGAGGGAACAACTGGTATCGGACATACTCGTTGGGCTACTCACGGAAAACCAACTGAGGACAATGCTCACCCACACCGCTCTGAGACAGAACGTTTTGTCTTGGTGCATAATGGGGTGATTGAGAACTACCTTGAAATCAAGGAAGAATACCTTGCAGGTCATCACTTCAAGGGGCAGACAGATACTGAAATAGCCGTTCATTTGATTGGAAAATTTGCGGAAGAAGAAGGGCTCTCAGTTCTTGAAGCCTTCAAAAAAGCCCTTCACATCATCCGTGGTTCTTATGCCTTTGCCTTGGTTGACTCACAAGATCCTGAAGTCATCTACGTAGCTAAAAATAAATCACCACTTTTGATTGGTCTTGGAGAAGGCTATAACATGGTCTGCTCAGACGCCATGGCTATGATTCGTGAAACTAACCAATACATGGAAATCCATGACCAAGAGTTGGTAATCGTCAAGGCTGATAGTGTGGAAGTTCAAGACTATGATGGAAATCGTCGTGAGCGTGCTAGCTACACTGCTGAACTTGACTTGTCAGATATCGGTAAGGGAACTTACCCTTACTACATGCTCAAGGAAATTGACGAGCAACCAACTGTTATGCGGAAACTCATCCAAGCCTACACAGATGAGGCTGGTCAAGTTGTCGTAGACCCAGATATCATTAAGGCTGTTCAAGACGCAGACCGCATCTACATCCTTGCAGCTGGAACATCTTACCATGCAGGATTTGCTTCTAAGAAGATGTTGGAAGAATTGACAGATACACCAGTTGAACTTGGAATTTCATCTGAGTGGGGCTATGGTATGCCACTTCTCAGCAAGAAACCACTCTTCATCTTTATCAGCCAATCTGGTGAAACAGCGGATAGTCGTCAAGTTTTGGTCAAGGCTAATGAAATGGGAATTCCAAGCTTAACAGTGACAAATGTTCCAGGTTCAACCCTCTCACGTGAAGCCAACTATACCATGCTCCTTCACGCAGGTCCTGAAATTGCCGTGGCATCAACTAAAGCCTATACAGCGCAAATCGCAGCCCTTGCCTTCCTTGCAAAAGCAGTCGGAGAAGCAAATGGTAATGCTAAAGCGCAAGCCTTTGACCTGGTTCATGAATTGTCAATCGTAGCTCAGTCTATCGAATCAACTCTTTCAGAGAAAGAAACCATTGAAGCCAAGGTTCGTGAACTTCTTGAAACAACTCGTAACGCCTTTTACATCGGACGTGGTCAAGATTACTACGTAGCCATGGAAGCAAGTCTCAAACTCAAAGAGATTTCTTATATCCAGTGTGAAGGCTTTGCTGCAGGAGAACTCAAGCACGGAACCATTGCCTTGATTGAAGAAGGAACGCCTGTTTTGGCTCTCTTGTCAGATCCAGTTCTTGCCAACCATACTCGTGGAAATATCCAAGAGGTCGCAGCCCGTGGTGCCAAAGTCCTCACTATCGCAGAAGAGAATGTAGCCAAAGATACCGACGATATCGTCCTTACGACCGTACATCCATACCTCTCACCAATTTCAATGGTCGTACCAACGCAATTAGTCGCTTACTTTGCAACCCTCCACCGTGGCCTCGATGTGGATAAACCACGTAACCTTGCTAAATCAGTAACGGTAGAATAAGCTAAAAAAGTCTAGTTATCTAGGCTTTTTCTTGTGAGCAAATTGGTTGCTTGTACTCAAGATTCGTGTTAGAATAATTTTTCAAATTGAAGGACAGAGATAGACAAGGAGAATCACAATGGTAGAATTGGGAATTTCAACATTTGGGGAAATAACGGAGCTTGAAGGGACTGGACAAACTTACAGTCATGCTGAACGCATTCGCCAGTTGGTGGCAGAGATTGAGCTGGCTGACAAGGTTGGTTTGGACGTATATGGGATTGGCGAGCACCATCGGGCGGATTTTGCAGTATCAGCCCCAGAGATTGTCCTGGCCGCTGGGGCAGTCAATACCAAGAAAATCCGTTTGACCAGTGCAGTCAGCATTCTGTCAAGCATGGACCCGATTCGTTTGTTCCAACAGTATGCCACTATCGATGCTTTGTCAAATGGACGAGCGGAGATTATGGCTGGAAGGGGATCTTTCACGGAATCTTTCCCTCTGTTTGGTTATGACTTGAAAGACTACGACTCTCTTTTTGATGAGAAATTAGACTTGCTTCAGTTAGTCAATGAAAAGACCAAGTTAGACTGGCAAGGTCGATTGACTCAAACGATTGCTGGTAAAGAAGTTTATCCTCGTCCAGTTCAGGACAAATTGCCCTTGTGGATAGCTACAGGTGGTCATGTCGAATCAACAGTGAAGATTGCTCAGGCTGGTCTACCGATTGTATATGCTATTATTGGTGGTAATCCACGTTATTTTAAAAAGTTGATTCAGGCTTATCGTGAGATTGGAAGCGAAGCGGGCCATGCTGACAAAGACTTGAAAGTGGGAGCTCATTCTTGGGGGTGGATTGCGGAAGATGGTGAGCAGGCGGTGAAAGATTATTTCCATCCGACTAAGCAAGTGGTGGATGCTATTTCCAAAGACCGTCCGCACTGGCAGGAATTGCGTTATGAGCAATATTTGGAGCAGGTAGGGCCAAATGGCGCCATGTTTGTTGGCAATCCAGATCAGGTGGCCGAAAAATTGATTCGCATGATAGAGGATTTAGGATTGGAACGCTTCATGCTTCATCTACCGCTTGGTTCTATGCCTCATGACCAGGTTCTGAGAGCTATTGAACTCTTCGGAACACAAGTTGCACCCAAAGTACGAGCTTATTTTGCTATGAAAGACGCTTAATAAAAAATCCTAATCAAGTTTATTAGGACAACAAATATTGTACAAAAATTAATCCCCCGAGCTATAATGCTTGGGGGATTTTTCTATAGGAGGGCTAGTTTAGTTCTCTTTTTTATTTTTTAGTAAGAAACCGAGACCAAGGAGCGCAAGGAGGCTGATTCCTGCAAATAGGAGTTTGTTTTCGTTTTTGATTCCTGTATTTGGAAGTTCAGCTTGTTTATCTGGGGTTGCAGGTATATTTTCCTTGCTAGAGTTTTCTACCGATTCGTTTCGAACCGCTTCTTTTACAGATGATGCTTGTGCTTCTTGTGCTGGTTGTTCAGCTTGTGAATCAGCTGTAGCTTGGCTAGGTTTATTTTCCGCATCAGCTACTTTGGCATCTGGTTTAGTAGAATCAGGTCTAGCTTCTGGAGCTGGGTCTTGATGTGCAGGGTGAGAAGCTTCATTTTGATGTTCAGGCTTGGAAGGGGTTGAGTCTGGTTTCTCTTCTGCAGTTGACTCATGGCTAGTTCCATTTTGAGAGACTCGAAGAACAGTAGCTATAAGGGCATTCAATTTCAAGCCTTTTTCAGTCCATTCAAGTCCTTTCGGGTTGGCAATTCCGACTGGTCCTGCTTGGTTTTCATCTGCCAAAACTTCCGCATTTCTTAGATGTGCAAAGGCAGTTCCCAAATTAAATTCGCGAGCTTTTTCATCCGCATTGACAAAGACTGCGTAGATATCGCCGTTTGGAGCAGTGATTTGGTAGCCAATCACTACATCCTCTTTTTCCACACCATTTTGGCCTGGGACAGTGATGAGGTGGACACGGTCTTTGATATCTTGAAGACTCTTAAGTCGGAAGGCATCTGTAGATTGACGAAGGGCAATCAAACCTTTCATATAGTCACGGCTCTTGACATTTTCAGGATAAGCTTTACCATCTGTAGCCTTAGTCCAGTCAAACTTGTTGACTGCATCGCTAGAATCGTAAGAATCATGGATGAAGTAAGGATAGTCAAATGGGTTGCCGTCCTTATCACGCAACAAGTGAGATTTGTTTGGAACCTTATCCTCTGCTACTGGAGTCTTGTAGGCTGGGTCACGGAATTGTTTAGTACGTCCATATTCCTGACCGGAGTGGATAAATGGAGTTCCTTGAGCTGTCAAGACCATGAGATTTCCAAGTCGTAAACGACGGTGGATTTCAGCATAGTTCTCAGCCTTGCTTGGGTCTTTTTTGATAGACTGGGCAATGATGTCAAAGAGGGTCAAGTTATCATGGGCTGCTATGTATTGGATGACATCTCCAGGGCTGTCAGCTTCAAAGTTAGTTGGTTGAGCAATGAGATTTTTAAAGATGGTGTTGACATCACGCTTGCCACCTGTGATAAAGGCAGGTTGACCTTCGTTTGGATAACCAGATTTGAGGTTGTTACGGATGTCATCTGAAAAGACAGCGACAGTATCGGTATGTTTCATCCAATCTTGGTCAGCAGCTTTAGTAGGCATGTTTTCATCACCGGCATAGGTTCTCCAACCTTCACCAAGCATGATGAGGTTTGGATTGAGGGCGCGTGCAGCCTTGTAAGCTTCTTCGATAGAAGCGGCGTCATGGTCTCCCATCATATCGAAACGGAATCCATCCACTTTGTAGGTATCAACTAGGTATTTGATAGAGTCAACTAGGAGCCGTTTGGTCATATGGTGGGTTGTTCCCAAGCGTCCACCACCAAAGCTAGTTCGAGGTGTGCCATCGGCATCCATAAAGTGGTAGTAGTTTGGCTCTAGGTCTTCAAAGATATCGACTTTGGCTGTGTGGTTATAAACGACATCTAGGATAGCTCCCATACCACGTTTGTGGATTTCGTTGATGAGGTTTTTAAATTCTGCGATTCGTTTTTCTGGATTCTTAGGATTGCTTGAGTACATACCAGTCAAGGAGAAGTAGTTTTGAGGGTCATATCCCCAGTTGTAGTTGCTGTTGCTTGAAGCATAGTCAGACAAGCGTTCATGGTTTTTCAATTCATTGACAAAGTAGTAAGACAAGACTGGAAGGAGCTGGATATGGGTTACACCCAAGTCTTTGAGATAGTCTAGTTTTTCAATGAAGGCTTCAAAAGTCCCAAATGGTTTGGTCAAGTCTTTTGCAATGGCAGGATCTGAAGTGAAGTCACGCACATGAGCTTCGTAGATAACGGCGTCTTCACGAGTCTTGAAATTGTGAATCTTACCATAAGTCAAGTCTTGAGGTCCGAGTTTAGCTGGATCTACAAAGGCGGCTTTAGCCACTTTATGGGCATCGTCAATCTTGGCATCGTTGCTATTCCAAGCAGCAAGAGATTTAGCGTAAGGATCGAGTGCAAGAACAGTTTTACCTTGACGCTCGATTTGGTATTGATAATAGTAGCCAGTGAAATCTGTGATTCCGAGTTTGTTTGTGCTGTCTAGAGTTTGTTTCCAAGTTCCTCTTTCCCCTTTTTCGAGAGCGACAGTTCCAACTACTTTGTCAGGGTCATTCTTGTCGTAGACAACAACAGAAACCTTATCAGCACTTGGTGACCAAAGGGTCAAATCAACTTGTTTTCCTTCTTCTTTTAGGTCAGCTCCCAGTTTGCCATCATAGCTGTATGTCTCATCTTTCAGGCGCCAGCTTGTTTTGGTAGTGAATTGGTCGGAATTGTAGCTAACAGTATAAGGATGTTTTGTGTCAGAGAAATCTCCGCTGTAGGTCACTTTCTTACCAGCTTCATCGATTGCAACATCGGTAATAGTTACCTTGTTTCCTAGGTGATTAGTGATGTTGGAGTGTTTGAGGATATCTTCTTTTTTAGCACCGACAAGTGTTGAAAAGCTACTTTCAATGCTAGAAGTGCCTACGTGTTGGGCTCCTGTCATACGGATATCATGGACATAGTATGGATTTGTGTAAATCGATTCATCATCGTCTTTTAGGAAAATTTGGCTATGATTTTTCAAATCTGTGAACTTATAATTTTCTTTACGGATTTTCACGTCGTCTCCTTGTTTGCTCTCATCTAGTAATAAAAATCCAAATTCTCTTGCGGCTTCATTGAGAGGAATGTCGATATAGCGGCCATATTTGCCTGTAGCCGTAAAGTCTGTTCCGTCAGGCCATTGAGCGCTACTTGGATTTTTTACATCTCCCCAGTACCAGAGAGATTTCTTGTCATAGTTGCCATCTGTGCGGTAGTAGTTGACGCGAACAGTTCCTGCAGGCTGTGGCTCGTAAGAGAAAACCTTGTAATCTTGGTCTAACCAAGCCTCGTTCATTTTTGGAACTAGTTTTTCTACAGATTTATCGCCGGTTAGATTTTTTCCAGCTGTATTGTTGATGAGGAAGCTAATTTTCTTGGCTTGTTCTCCCTTTAATTTGACATCTAGGTAATAGCCGTAGTCATCTTTCTTGGCATCCTTGAAGGACAAAGCTCCGTTTGGCCAGTTTTCAGATGGTTTTTCAACATCGTCCCAAGTCCATAGTCCTTGAGCATCCTTGTTTTCTTCAGGAAGTTTTTTGACATGGATACGGAAGTAGTTATCTTCGATGGGCTCTTCTGCCTTAGTTTCAGTTGTTACTGGACTAGTAGAAGTAGTTGGCTCTGTTGCAGGTTTTTCTTCTGTTTTCTCTAGGGAAGCGTTTGCATTTCTAGGTGAAGAAATATCACTTTCGTTCTTACCAGAGCCAGCTGCTGTATCAGTAAGAGGTTGGGCAAGGGTGGTTGTATTTCTGTTGTTGGGTTCGTTAGTGGTTGGTGTACTTTCGTCGGATGAGATAGTTGGTGTAGCCATGGCAAGCAAGACAAGGCTTGCGCCGATAAGGACAGAACCAGTTCCATTTTTGAGGGAACGGATGCTGTAGACCATTTTTTTCTCAGTGTGAGATGGTGTTTTTCTCATAATGATTCTCCAATCAATAAATTTCTATATCAGTATAGCATGTAGTAAAACAATATGCAAGCGTTTTCTTTGATTTGTGAAAAAAATTCTTACTTTTGAGAAGTTTTCTGTACTATTTTATATATCAGTATAAATGACGGAGATAAAAATGTCACATAAGCCAAGCCGTATTATTAGGAAGATGATGTGTTCCCAGCTATTTTTATTCAGAAATTGATCTCTAACATTACCAATAAAAAAGAAAAATATCTTGACAAGCAAGGGAAAATTTTGTTACAATAATAGACGGTACTTTTTACTTTTGGTCTCTCAAGAGTGTACAGGGACGTGCTGACAAATGTTGCAAAAGTACACACAGATGATATCTGTCACCAAGTGTATCATCACCAAAAATAAAAAAACACAGGAGAATGTAGATGCCTACAATTAACCAATTGGTTCGCAAACCGCGTAAATCAAAAGTAGAAAAATCTAAATCACCAGCTTTGAACGTTGGTTACAATAGTCATAAAAAAGTTCAAACAAACGTTTCTTCACCACAAAAACGTGGTGTTGCAACTCGTGTTGGAACAATGACACCTAAAAAACCTAACTCAGCCCTTCGTAAATTCGCTCGTGTACGTTTGAGCAACCTTATCGAAGTTACTGCCTACATCCCAGGTATCGGACACAACTTGCAAGAGCACAGCGTGGTGCTTCTTCGCGGTGGACGTGTAAAAGACCTTCCAGGGGTACGTTACCATATCGTCCGTGGTGCACTTGATACTGCAGGTGTTAACGATCGTAAACAAGGCCGTTCTAAATACGGTACTAAACGTCCAAAAGCATAAGGAAAGGGGATAAAGAGAAATGAGTCGTAAAAATAGAGCTCCAAAACGTGACGTATTGCCAGATCCGCTATACAATTCACAACTAGTTACTCGTCTTATCAACCGCGTTATGCTTGATGGTAAACGTGGTACTGCTGCTTCAATCGTTTACGGTGCTTTTGAGCAAATCAAAGAAGCTACTGGCAACGATGCACTTGAAGTATTTGAAACAGCTATGGAAAACATCATGCCTGTACTTGAAGTACGTGCACGTCGTGTTGGTGGTTCTAACTACCAAGTCCCAGTTGAAGTTCGTCCAGAACGTCGTACAACACTTGGACTTCGTTGGTTGGTAACAATCGCTCGTCTTCGTGGTGAACACACAATGCAAGACCGTCTTGCAAAAGAAATCTTGGATGCTGCTAACAACACTGGTGCAGCAGTTAAGAAACGTGAAGATACTCACCGTATGGCTGAAGCTAACCGTGCATTCGCACACTTCCGTTGGTAAGATAGGATGCGAAAGCGTTAAGAAAGTCCCAGAGAAAATAGGGAATCGAAGCAGGTTGCGGTTGCAACCAATGAGATTCATCTTTTTCTCCAGACTTTTAGCTTGAGCTCAACTAAATCATGATGCTAGGAACGGTAAGGATGCAAGGTGAAAATAGGAAACTGACGCAGTATTCGACGAATACAAGGAGTTTTATCTTTTTCACGCAGCATCCCGTTCCAGCTCACATCGGCTAACTAACTTTAGCCCGGGTTCAAATTAGCTAAATCGATTAGTATTAGCTATAACTCAGCTTACCATCTCGTAAGTTGAAACCAACAATAGCATGAAAACATTGAGAACGGGTAGGTCCTGCCTATCCGTTTTTATTAAAATCGTGTTATAATAGAATAGAAATCAAAAATAAATAGGAGAAACAAACCTCATGGCACGCGAATTTTCACTTGAAAAAACTCGTAATATCGGTATCATGGCTCACGTCGATGCCGGTAAAACAACAACTACTGAGCGTATTCTTTACTACACTGGTAAAATCCACAAAATCGGTGAAACTCACGAAGGTGCGTCACAAATGGACTGGATGGAGCAAGAGCAAGAACGTGGTATCACGATCACATCTGCTGCGACAACAGCTCAATGGAACAACCACCGCGTAAACATCATCGACACACCAGGACACGTGGACTTCACAATCGAAGTACAACGTTCTCTTCGTGTATTGGATGGTGCGGTTACCGTTCTTGACTCACAATCAGGTGTTGAACCTCAAACTGAAACAGTTTGGCGTCAAGCAACTGAGTACGGAGTTCCACGTATCGTATTTGCCAACAAAATGGACAAAATCGGTGCTGACTTCCTTTACTCTGTAAGCACACTTCACGATCGTCTTCAAGCAAATGCACACCCAATCCAATTGCCAATCGGTTCTGAAGATGACTTCCGTGGTATCATTGACTTGATCAAGATGAAAGCTGAAATCTATACTAACGACCTTGGTACGGATATCCTTGAAGAAGACATCCCAGCTGAATACCTTGACCAAGCTCAAGAATACCGTGAAAAATTGATTGAAGCAGTTGCTGAAACTGACGAAGAATTGATGATGAAATACCTCGAAGGTGAAGAAATCACTAACGAAGAATTGAAAGCTGGTATCCGTAAAGCGACTATCAACGTTGAATTCTTCCCAGTATTGTGTGGTTCAGCCTTCAAAAACAAAGGTGTTCAATTGATGCTTGATGCGGTTATCGACTACCTTCCAAGTCCACTTGACATCCCAGCAATCAAAGGTATTAACCCAGATACAGACGCTGAAGAAACTCGTCCAGCATCTGACGAAGAGCCATTTGCAGCTCTTGCCTTCAAGATCATGACTGACCCATTCGTAGGTCGTTTGACATTCTTCCGTGTTTACTCAGGTGTTCTTCAATCAGGTTCATACGTATTGAATACTTCTAAAGGTAAACGTGAACGTATCGGACGTATCCTTCAAATGCACGCTAACAGCCGTCAAGAAATCGACACTGTTTACTCAGGTGATATCGCTGCTGCCGTTGGTTTGAAAGATACTACAACTGGTGACTCATTGACAGATGAAAAAGCTAAAATCATCCTTGAGTCAATCAACGTTCCAGAACCAGTTATCCAATTGATGGTTGAGCCAAAATCTAAAGCTGACCAAGACAAGATGGGTATCGCCCTTCAAAAATTGGCTGAAGAAGATCCAACATTCCGCGTTGAAACAAACGTTGAAACTGGTGAAACAGTTATCTCAGGTATGGGTGAACTTCACCTTGACGTCCTTGTTGATCGTATGCGTCGTGAGTTTAAAGTTGAAGCGAACGTAGGTGCGCCTCAAGTATCTTACCGTGAAACATTCCGCGCTTCTACTCAAGCACGTGGATTCTTCAAACGTCAGTCTGGTGGTAAAGGTCAATTCGGTGATGTGTGGATTGAATTTACTCCAAACGAAGAAGGTAAAGGATTCGAATTCGAAAACGCAATCGTCGGTGGTGTGGTTCCTCGTGAATTTATCCCAGCGGTTGAAAAAGGTTTGGTAGAATCTATGGCTAACGGTGTTCTTGCAGGTTACCCAATGGTTGACGTTAAAGCTAAGCTTTATGATGGTTCATATCACGATGTCGACTCATCTGAAACTGCCTTCAAGATTGCGGCTTCACTTTCCCTTAAAGAAGCTGCTAAATCAGCACAACCAGCTATCCTTGAACCAATGATGCTTGTAACAATCACTGTTCCAGAAGAAAACCTTGGTGATGTTATGGGTCACGTAACTGCTCGTCGTGGACGTGTAGATGGTATGGAAGCACACGGTAACAGCCAAATCGTTCGTGCTTACGTTCCACTTGCTGAAATGTTCGGTTACGCAACAGTTCTTCGTTCTGCATCTCAAGGACGTGGTACATTCATGATGGTATTTGACCACTACGAAGATGTACCTAAGTCAGTACAAGAAGAAATTATTAAGAAAAATAAAGGTGAAGACTAATCCGTCCTCACTCTAGAAGGAAGTCACTTAGTGGCTTCCTTTTGTCTTTAGAAAATACCTCTAAATATGGTAAAATAGTAGAAGAATAATGTGAGGAAAATGAATGTCAAATAGTTTTGAAATTTTGATGAATCAATTGGGGATGCCTGCTGAAATGAGACAGGCTCCTGCTTTAGCACAGGCCAATATTGAGCGAGTTGTGGTTCATAAAATTAGTAAGGTATGGGAGTTTCATTTCGTATTTTCTAATATTTTACCGATTGAAATCTTTTTAGAATTAAAGAAAGGTTTGAGCGAAGAATTTTCTAAGACAGGCAATAAAGCTGTTTTTGAAATTAAGGCTCGGTCTCAAGAATTTTCAAATCAGCTCTTGCAGTCCTACTATAGGGAGGCTTTCTCTGAAGGTCCATGTGCTAGTCAAGGTTTTAAGTCCCTTTATCAAAATTTGCAAGTTCGTGCTGAGGGCAATCAGCTATTTATTGAAGGATCTGAGGCGATTGATAAGGAACATTTTAAGAAGAATCATCTTCCTAATTTAGCCAAACAACTTGAAAAGTTTGGTTTTCCAACTTTTAACTGTCAAGTCGAGAAGAATGATGTCCTGACCCAAGAGCAGGAAGAGGCCTTTCATGCTGAAAATGAGCAGATTGTTCAAGCTGCCAATGAGGAAGCGCTCCGTGCTATGGAACAACTGGAGCAGATGGCACCTCCTCCAGCGGAAGAGAAACCAGTCTTTGATTTTCAAGCGAAAAAAGCTGCAGCTAAACCCAAGCTGGATAAGGCGGAGATTACTCCTATGATCGAAGTGACGACAGAGGAAAATCGTCTGGTATTTGAAGGGGTTGTTTTTGATGTGGAACAAAAAGTGACTAGAACAGGTCGTGTTTTAATCAACTTTAAAATGACGGACTATACTTCAAGTTTTTCTATGCAAAAGTGGGTTAAAAACGAGGAAGAGGCCCAGAAGTTTGACCTCATCAAGAAGAATTCTTGGCTCCGAGTTCGAGGGAATGTGGAGATGAATAACTTCACACGCGATTTGACTATGAACGTACAGGAACTGCAGGAAGTTGTTCACTATGAGCGGAAGGATTTGATGCCAGAAGGTGAGCGTCGGGTTGAGTTTCATGCTCATACTAACATGTCGACTATGGATGCTTTGCCAGAGGTCGAAGAGATTGTTGCAACAGCTGCTAAGTGGGGACACAAGGCGGTTGCTATCACAGACCATGGGAATGTCCAGTCCTTTCCACATGGCTATAAGGCGGCTAAGAAAGCGGGAATCCAGCTGATCTATGGGATGGAAGCCAATATCGTGGAGGACCGTGTCCCTATCGTCTATAACGAAGTGGAGATGGACTTATCAGAAGCAACCTACGTGGTCTTTGACGTGGAAACGACGGGACTTTCAGCTATCTATAATGACTTGATTCAGGTTGCGGCCTCTAAGATGTACAAGGGGAATGTTATTGCTGAATTTGATGAATTTATCAATCCTGGGCATCCCTTGTCAGCTTTTACTACAGAGTTAACTGGAATTACAGATGATCATGTCAAAAATGCCAAACCACTAGAACAAGTTTTGCAAGAATTCCAAGAATTTTGCAAGGATACGGTCCTAGTTGCCCACAATGCTACCTTTGACGTTGGCTTTATGAATGCTAATTATGAGCGTCATGGTCTTCCAAAGATTAGTCAGCCAGTTATTGATACGCTGGAGTTTGCTAGAAACCTCTATCCTGAGTATAAACGCCATGGTTTGGGGCCTTTGACCAAGCGTTTTGGTGTGGCCTTGGAACATCATCACATGGCCAACTACGATGCGGAAGCGACTGGTCGTCTGCTTTTCATCTTTATCAAAGAGGTAGCAGAAAAACATGGTGTGACCGATTTAGCTAGACTCAACATTGATCTAATCAGTCCAGATTCTTACAAAAAAGCTCGGATCAAGCATGCGACCATCTATGTCAAGAATCAGGTAGGTCTAAAAAATATCTTTAAGCTGGTTTCCTTGTCTAATACCAAGTATTTTGAAGGAGTGCCACGGATTCCGAGAACGGTTCTAGATGCCCATCGAGAGGGCTTGATTTTAGGTTCAGCCTGTTCAGAGGGTGAAGTTTTTGACGTGGTCGTTTCTCAAGGTGTGGATGGGGCGGTTGAGGTGGCCAAGTATTATGACTTTATCGAGGTCATGCCACCGGCTATTTATGCGCCCTTGATTGCCAAAGAGCAGGTCAAGGATATGGAGGAACTCCAGACCATTATCAAGAGTTTGATAGAGGTTGGAGATCGCCTTGGCAAGCCTGTTCTGGCTACGGGAAATGTTCACTATATCGAACCGGAAGAAGAGATTTATCGTGAAATTATTGTCCGTAGTTTGGGACAGGGTGCGATGATTAATCGAACTATCGGTCATGGTGAACATGCCCAACCAGCACCACTTCCAAAGGCTCATTTTCGAACGACTAATGAGATGTTGGATGAATTTGCCTTTTTGGGAGAGGAACTGGCTCGTAAACTGGTTATTGAAAACACTAATGCCTTGGCAGAAATATTTGAACCCGTTGAAGTCGTTAAGGGTGACTTGTATACGCCTTTCATCGACAAGGCTGAAGAAACAGTTGCTGAGTTGACCTATAAGAAAGCTTTTGAGATTTATGGAAATCCGCTGCCAGATATTGTTGATTTGCGGATTGAAAAAGAATTAACATCCATACTGGGGAATGGATTTGCTGTGATTTATCTGGCATCGCAGATGCTGGTGCAACGTTCTAATGAACGGGGTTATTTGGTTGGTTCTCGTGGGTCTGTCGGATCTAGTTTCGTTGCGACCATGATTGGGATTACGGAGGTCAATCCTCTCTCTCCTCACTATGTCTGTGGTCAGTGTCAGTACAGTGAGTTTATCACAGATGGTTCGTACGGTTCAGGATTTGATATGCCCCATAAGGACTGTCCAAACTGTGGTCACAAACTCAGTAAAAACGGACAGGATATTCCGTTTGAGACCTTCCTTGGCTTTGATGGGGATAAGGTTCCTGATATTGACTTGAACTTCTCGGGAGAAGATCAGCCTAGCGCCCACTTGGATGTGCGTGATATCTTTGGTGAAGAATATGCCTTCCGTGCGGGAACGGTTGGTACGGTAGCTGCCAAGACTGCCTATGGATTTGTCAAGGGTTACGAGCGAGATTATGGCAAGTTTTATCGTGATGCAGAAGTAGAACGCCTCGCTCAAGGAGCGGCGGGTGTCAAGCGGACAACAGGCCAACACCCGGGGGGAATCGTTGTTATTCCGAACTACATGGATGTCTACGATTTTACGCCTGTCCAGTATCCAGCAGATGATGTCACGGCTGAATGGCAGACCACTCACTTTAACTTCCACGATATCGATGAGAACGTCCTCAAACTCGATGTACTGGGACATGATGATCCGACCATGATTCGAAAACTTCAGGATTTGTCTGGTATTGACCCTAATGAAATTCCTATGGATGACGAAGGCGTGATGGCACTCTTTTCTGGGACTGATGTGCTAGGGGTAACACCTGAACAAATTGGAACGCCTACGGGTATGTTGGGGATTCCAGAGTTTGGAACAAATTTCGTACGTGGAATGGTAGACGAAACCCATCCGACAACCTTTGCGGAATTGCTTCAGCTGTCTGGTCTGTCCCACGGTACTGACGTTTGGTTGGGGAATGCTCAGGATCTGATTAAGCAAGGAATAGCGGACCTATCGACTGTTATCGGTTGTCGGGACGACATCATGGTTTACCTCATGCATGCGGGTCTGGAACCTAAGATGGCCTTTACCATTATGGAACGGGTACGTAAGGGTTTGTGGCTAAAGATTTCAGAAGAGGAGAGAAATGACTATATCGAAGCCATGAAGGCCAATAAGGTGCCAGAGTGGTATATCGAATCCTGTGGGAAAATTAAGTACATGTTCCCTAAGGCCCATGCGGCAGCCTACGTTATGATGGCCTTGCGTGTAGCTTACTTCAAGGTTCACCATCCTATTTATTACTACTGTGCTTACTTCTCCATTCGTGCTAAGGCTTTTGATATCAAGACCATGGGTGCGGGCTTGGAGGTCATCAAGCGCAGAATGGAAGAAATCTCTGAAAAACGGAAGAACAATGAAGCCTCTAATGTGGAAATCGATCTCTATACAACTCTTGAGATTGTCAATGAGATGTGGGAACGAGGTTTCAAGTTTGGCAAATTAGATCTCTACCGTAGTCAGGCGACAGAGTTCCTCATCGACGGGGATACCCTTATCCCACCATTTGTAGCAATGGATGGTCTGGGAGAGAACGTTGCCAAGCAACTGGTGCGGGCGCGTGAAGAGGGAGAATTCCTCTCTAAAACAGAACTACGCAAGCGTGGTGGACTCTCATCAACCTTGGTTGAAAAGATGGATGAGATGGGTATTCTTGGAAATATGCCAGAGGATAACCAGTTGAGTTTGTTTGATGAGTTGTTTTAAAAAATTGCTTAATAATCTATTAAAAGAGGCTAACGTATATCCAATAGATTTACATTAGCTTTCTTTTTTGTTAAAATAGTCTATGGAAAGAGGGTGAGAGTATGTCAAAGATGAGTATAAGCATCCGTCTGGATAGTGAGGTTAAGGAGCAGGCCCAACAGGTGTTTAGTAATCTGGGAATGGATATGACAACAGCTATTAATATTTTCCTTCGTCAGGCAATTCAATATCAGGGATTACCTTTTGATGTTAGACTAGACGAAAATCGGAAGTTGCTCCAAGCGTTAACGGATTTAGACCAAAATCGTAATATGAGCCAGTCTTTTGAATCAGTCTCAGATTTGATGGAGGACTTACGTGCTTAAGATTCGTTATCATAAACAGTTTAAAAAAGATTTTAAGTTGGCTATGAAGCGTGGTTTGAAGGCAGAATTATTAGAAGAAGTTTTGAATTTTCTGGTTCAAGAAAAAGAACATCCTGCCAGATATCGTGATCATTCATTGACGGCATCCAAGCATTTTCAAGGAGTTCGTGAATGCCATACCCAGCCAGATTGGCTTTTGGTTTATAAAGTAGACAAGTCGGAATTGATTTTAAATTTGCTGAGGACAGGCAGTCACAGTGATTTATTTTAATCTATTTTAAGGGGGTTCTCATGAAACTAAGAATATTTGCGGAAGATAAGCCGGCTAAGAAGGTATTTGAATATCAATTAGAACTTGCTGATCGTACAATTCTTCTATCGACAGCACTCTTGTCAGGTGCTATTGCTTTAGCAGGAATCTTTTCTGCTTTGAGAGAAAAATAAAAATAGAAAAGAGAAAACAGAATGGTTTTACCAAATTTTAAAGAAAATCTAGAAAAATATGCGAAATTGTTGGTTGCGAACGGAATTAACGTGCAACCTGGTCACACTTTGGCTCTCTCTATTGATGTGGAGCAACGTGAATTGGCACATCTAATCGTGAAAGAAGCTTATGCCTTGGGTGCGCATGAGGTCATCGTTCAGTGGACAGATGATGTGATTAACCGTGAGAAATTCCTCCATGCCCCGATGGAGCGTTTGGACAATGTGCCAGAATACAAGATTGCTGAGATGAACTATCTCTTGGAGAACAAGGCTAGCCGTCTTGGGGTTCGTTCATCTGATCCAGGTGCCTTGAACGGAGTGGATGCTGACAAGCTTTCAGCTTCTGCTAAAGCTATGGGACTTGCCATGAAGCCTATGCGTATCGCAACTCAATCTAACAAGGTTAGCTGGACTGTAGCAGCTGCAGCAGGACTTGAGTGGGCTAAGAAAGTCTTCCCAAATGCTGCGAGCGACGAAGAAGCAGTTGATTTCCTTTGGGACCAAATTTTCAAAACTTGCCGTGTCTACGAAGCAGATCCTGTTAAGGCTTGGGAGGAACATGCAGCCATTCTCAAGAGCAAGGCCGATATGCTTAATAAGGAGCAATTTTCAGCCCTTCACTACACAGCGCCAGGAACAGATTTAACACTTGGTTTGCCAAAGAACCACGTTTGGGAATCAGCTGGTGCTGTCAATGCACAGGGCGAAGAATTCTTGCCAAATATGCCAACAGAAGAGGTCTTCACAGCGCCTGACTTCCGTCGTGCAGATGGTTATGTCACTTCTACAAAACCGCTTAGCTACAACGGAAATATCATTGAAGGCATTAAGGTGACCTTTAAGGATGGACAAATCGTAGATATCACTGCTGAGAAGGGTGATCAGGTTATGAAAGACCTTGTCTTTGAAAATGCGGGTGCGCGTGCCTTGGGTGAATGTGCCTTGGTACCAGATCCAAGTCCAATTTCTCAGTCAGGCATTACCTTCTTTAACACCCTTTTCGATGAAAATGCGTCAAACCACTTGGCTATCGGTGCAGCCTATGCGACTAGCCTTGTTGATGGAGCGGAGATGAGCGAAGAGGAGCTTGAAGCTGCAGGGCTTAACCGTTCAGATGTTCACGTAGACTTTATGATTGGTTCTAACCAAATGGATATCGATGGTATTCGTGAGGATGGAACGCGAGTACCTCTTTTCCGTAATGGGAATTGGGCAAATTAAGGAGATAATATGTTAGGAAGTATGTTCGTTGGTCTCCTAGTGGGATTTTTAGCAGGTGCTATGACCAATCGTGGAGAGCGAATGGGATGTTTTGGAAAAATGTTTCTCGGTTGGATCGGAGCCTTTCTAGGTCACTTGCTCTTTGGAACTTGGGGGCCAGTTTTATCAGGAACAGCTATTATCCCAGCGATTTTAGGAGCTATGATTGTTTTAGCTATTTTTTGGAGACGAGGAAGTTAATTTCCTAAATCTGATACTCAATGAAAATCAAAGAGCAAACTAGGAAACTAGCCGCAGGTTGCTCAAAGCACTGCTTTGAGGTTGCAGATAGAACTGACGAAGTCAGTAACATATATACGGCAAGGCGACGTTGACGCGGTTTGAAGAGATTTTTGAAGAGTATGAAACGAAAAGGAGGTTGGTCATTGTACCAGCCTCCTTTTGATATGATATAATAGTTCTATGAGATTAGATAAATTTTTAGTTGCCTGTGCGGTGGGAAGTCGGACTGAGGTCAAAAACTTGCTCAAGGCTGGGCGCGTGACTGTAAATGGTAAAAAAGAAAAATCAGCTAAATTGCAGATTGATGAAAAAATAGATGAGATTCGCTTTGATGGGCAAGTGTTGGAGTATGAAGAGTTTGTCTACTACATGATGAACAAGCCCAAAGGAGTTATATCAGCGACTGAGGATCCCAAGCACAGAACCGTTCTGGACTTGTTGGATGACTTGGCGCGGAGTAAGGAAGTTTTCCCAGTAGGACGCTTGGATATTGACACGCATGGTCTTTTGCTCTTGACCAATGATGGTCAGCTGGCTCATGTTCTTCTTTCGCCCAAGCGTCATGTGGACAAGACTTATCTGGCACAAGTCAAGGGAATCATGACCCAAGAAGATGTGGAGATATTTGCTGAGGGTATTCCTCTCAAAGACTTTACCTGTCAACCCGCTATACTGGAGCTTGTATCCATAGATACAGAAAAGAATCAAAGCCAGATCCGTGTGACCATTGCAGAAGGGAAGTTTCATCAGATCAAGCGTATGGTGGGCTACTGTGGCAAGGAAGTGGTGGACTTGCAACGATTGACTATGGGAACTTTAGTATTAGATGAGAACCTGGAACGAGGGGAATGGCGTCTCTTGACCAAGGAAGAATTAGAAATTCTCCGCGCTAATATTATTTAATTTAGTTTAATACTCAATGAAAATCAAAGAGCAAACTAGGAAACTAGCCGCAGGCTGTACTTGAGTACGGCAAGGCGACGTTGACGTGGTTTGAAGAGATTTTCGAAGAGTATAAATTCGAAAAAGGTGAGGGACAATGTCCTCGCCTTTTATGTTTTTTAGTTGCTTCCTTTGTGAAAAGAGTTATAATAGACTGTAGAATAAAAGGAGGAATCTATGAACGCGATTCAAGAATCATTTACTGATAAACTATTTGCCAACTATGAAGCAAATGTAAAATACCAAGCGATTGAAAATGCTGCCAGCCACAACGGAATTTTTGCAGCTCTGGAATGTCGCCAAAGCCATGTAGACAACACACCTGTTTTCTCATTGGATTTAACCAAGGACAAGGTCACTAACCAGAAAGCGTCTGGTCGTTGCTGGATGTTTGCGGCTCTCAACACCTTCCGCCACAAACTCATCTCGCAATACAAATTGGAGAACTTTGAGTTGTCACAAGCCCACACTTTCTTCTGGGATAAGTATGAGAAATCAAACTGGTTCTTGGAGCAAGTCATTGCGACTTCAGACCAAGAATTGACTAGCCGCAAGGTTAGCTTCTTACTCCAAACACCTCAACAAGATGGCGGTCAATGGGATATGGTCGTTTCCCTCTTTGAAAAATACGGTGTCGTGCCTAAGTCAGTTTATCCTGAGTCTGTTTCATCTAGCAGCAGTCGTGAGCTAAATGCGATCCTTAATAAATTGCTTCGTCAAGATGCTCAAATCTTGCGTGATTTGCTTGTTTCTGGTGCAGATCAAGCGACTGTTCAAGCTAAGAAAGAAGACCTCTTGCAAGAAATCTTTAACTTTCTTGCTATGTCATTAGGACTTCCACCACGCAAGTTTGACTTTGCTTATCGCGATAAAGATAACAACTATAAAAGTGAAAAAGGAATCACACCACAAGAGTTTTACAAGAAATATGTCAATCTTCCTTTAGAAGACTACGTTTCTGTTATCAATGCTCCAACTGCTGATAAACCTTACGGAAAATCTTACACAGTTGAGATGTTGGGGAATGTGGTTGGTAGCCGTGCAGTTCGCTACATCAACGTTCCAATGGAGCGCTTGAAAGAATTGGCGATTGCCCAAATGCAAGCAGGTGAGACTGTTTGGTTTGGTTCTGATGTCGGCCAGCTCAGCAACCGTAAGGCTGGCATCCTTGCGACAGATGTTTATGACTTTGAATCAAGCATGGACATTAAACTTACTCAAGACAAGGCTGGACGTTTGGACTATAGCGAAAGCTTGATGACCCACGCCATGGTCTTGACAGGTGTTGACTTGGACGAAAATGGTAAATCAACCAAGTGGAAGGTTGAAAACTCATGGGGAGACAAGGTCGGTACAGATGGTTACTTTGTTGCCTCAGACGCTTGGATGGACGAATACACATACCAAATCGTTGTTCGTAAGGAATTGCTGACAGCAGAAGAACAAGCTGCCTATGGAGCAGAACCAATCGTACTTGCACCATGGGATCCAATGGGAGCCTTGGCTGAATAAAAGCATAGAAAAAAGGAATCAGATTTTAGAACCTGGTTCCTTTTTAGTTGCTTGATTACATGATGTGAAGAACATGTGCCACAATACCCACTGCGAAGAGGGCAAGGATAATAGTGATTGGAGATACTTTTTTCTTAAGTAAGTACATGCAAAGTAAAGTAAGGAGTAGTCCTGATAATCCAGGAATCAACATATCCAAGTTTTGTTGGAAAGTAGTAACTTTTTCAGGAGTTTGAGACAATCCTTGTCCTACTTGTGCGAATGCTTCTTGGATACCTTTAGACCCTTCTGGCAATTTATCCCAATGGATATAAGCCTTTTCATCTAGTTGAACTTTAGAAACATCGAAAGCAAATTTAATATTTACCCAGCGTTGAACAAGGACAGCAAGAATGAACATCCCAAGGATAGAAGCTCCTTTAGTGATATCTTGAAGGATACCACCAGACATATCTTTAGTGATTTCTGATCCAGCCTTGTATCCAATCTCTTGAACATACCACAAGAATGACATACGAATCAAGTTCCATGCAACAAAGAAGAGGAGTGGACCCAAGATATTGCCAGTAAGGGCAAGTGAAGCACCGAGAGATCCAAGGATTGGGCGCACTGTAAACCAGAATACTGGGTCACCGATACCAGCAAGAGGTCCCATCATACCGATTTTAACCCCTTGGATAGCAGCGTCATCGATTTCCACACCGTTAGCACGTTCTTCTTCAAGCGCAAGAGTAACCCCCATGACTGGAGCAGCTACGTATGGATGAGTGTTGAAGAACTCAAGGTGACGCTCAAGAGCAGCGATTTGATCTTCTTTTTTAGTATAGAGTTTTTTGATAGCTGGAATGAGTGTATAAGCCCAGCCCAAGTTTTGCATCCGTTCAAAGTTCCAAGACCCTTGTAAGAAGGTTGAACGCCACCAAACTTTTTTACGATCTGATTTAGTTAATTGAAGTTTTTCAGTCATGATGTTTTCAGTCCTTTCTTATCTTAGTAGTCTTCTAGGATATCGCCGATTGGGTCGTTAGAAGTTGCGGCTCCTCCGCCACCATTTCCACCAGTTTTAGAAAGGTGAAGGTAGATAAGAGCGATAGCAACACCGATAGCACCGAATCCGATTAGAGTAATATCTGACACAGCAGCGAGAACGAAACCAAGAGCGAAGAATGGCCATACTTCACGAGTTGCCATCATGTTGATAACCATGGCGTAACCAACGGCAACGACCATACCACCACCGATAGCCATACCATCTTTGAGCCAGTCTGGCATGGCACTAAGGATACTTTGTACAGTTTCAGTTGGTACCATAAGGAGAAGAGCTGCAGGAAGCGCGATACGAAGTCCTTGGAAAAGTAGCGCAATGAAATGCGCACGCTCCACAGCGCCGAAGTCACCTTTTTTAGCGGCAGCATCTGCAGTATGAACCAAACCAACTGAAATTGTACGAACAATCATTGTCAAGAAAAGTCCAGCTACGGCAAGAGGGATAGCAACCGCTTGGGCAACACCGATACCAGTCTTGGTAAAGTCACCACCAAGAACCATGATAATGGCAGCAGCGACAGAAGCAAGTGCAGCATCAGGAGCGATAGCAGCACCGATATTTGACCAACCAAGGGCAATCATTTGAAGCGATCCACCGAGGATAATCCCTGCTTCCAAGTGACCTGTTACAAGCCCAATAAGGGTACAGGCTACAAGTGGTTGGTGAAATTGGAACTGGTCGAGGATGCCTTCAAGACCTGCAAAGAAGGCTACAACGACTACTAAAACCATAGAAATAATAGACATGTTTAAAATCCTTTCATAAATAATGGCTTATTTGACATTGGCTTTGTTAATCAAGTCAAACAAATCTTTTTTAGAATCATTTGGTACTTTACGGACATCAAATTCAACACCCAAGTCACGCATTTTTTCAAATGTAGCAACATCTTCTTTGTCCATAGACAAAACGGTATTGACCAATGTTTTACCTGTTGAGTGAGCCATAGAACCAACGTTAAGAGTCTTGATTGGCACGCCGCCTTCGATGGCACGAAGGGCATCTTGAGGTGTTTCAAACAAGATAAGGGCATGTGTTTCTCCAAAACGTGGGTCTTTTGAAATCTCAATCAGTTTTTGAATTGGAACCACATTAGCCTTGACATTACCTGGAGCTGCTTGTTTAATCAATTCTTTACGAAGGTCGTCTTTAGCCACGTTATCTGAAGCAACGATGATACGATTTGCTTTTGAATCTGGAGTCCAAGCAGTTGCAACCTGACCGTGAAGTAGACGTGTGTCAAGACGGGCAAGATTGATTTTCAATTTACCGTCTCCGATAACAGTTCCTTCTGGGATAGCAGTTTGGGCAACTGGAGCAGCTGCAGCGCTTGCAACTTCTTCAACTGGATTTAGCTCTTCTGGAAGAGCTTTGATGCCATCTTTGGCTTCTTTAATGATATTAGCAGCGACTTTTTCTACACCTGCAGCAGCGTCCATGAGGCGCTCTGTGTAGGCTTGAATCAACATCGGTAAGTTAAGTCCTGTGATGATGGCAAACTTACGCTCAGGATTTTCTCCCATCACGCGACTAGCTTGGTTAAATGGAGAACCACTCCAAAGGTCAGCCAAAACTAGAACCTCATCTTCTGCGTCAAATGCAGCAACAGCGTTATTAAACTTAGCGTATAGATCATCAGGACCTTCATTTGGCATAAAGGTCACAACTTGAACCTTTTCTTGTTCACCAAAGATCATAGATCCTGACTGATGAATACCCGCAGCAAATTCGCCGTGGCTCGCAATAATGATTCCGATACTCATTATTGTCATTCCTCCTTTTTTGTTTTAGTTTTCATTTAAGAAAACTTTAAGACTGTTTAAGTATAAACCGTTTTCATAAAAAAAGCAACTATTTATCATAAAAAATTAAAAAATTTTTATTTTTGTATGTTGATATGTTGAGTTTTTGAGGAGTAATCTTGAATTCTTATTTAAAATTTAATATAAAAAAGTTGGAAGAAGCTTCCAACTTTTAAAATAGGTTTCTATTAGATTAGTGGGTGAAGTCGAGTACCATACGTCCTTGGATTTGGCCTTTTTCCATTTCGTCGAAAATGGCAACAGCATCTTCTACTGGACGTTTTTGAACAACTGGGACTACCAGACCTTCTGCACCAAATTGGAAGGCTTCTTCTAAGTCTTTACGAGTTCCGACAAGAGAACCGATGACTTGGATTCCATCGAGGACTGTTTTAACGATGCTGAGTTCCATCATTTCAGAAGGAAGACCAACAGCGACGACGCGACCACCAGCACGAATGGAGTCAACAGCCTGGTTGAAGGCAACTTTAGACACAGCAGTTACGACAGCTGAATGAGCTCCTCCATCAGTTTTTTCTTTAATGAGTCCAGCTACATCTTCAACTTCGAGGCCGTTAATCACAATGTCAGCGCCTACTTCTTTTGCAAGGGTAAGTTTGTCATTGTTGATATCGACTGCGATAACATGAGCATTGAATACTTTTTTAGCGTATTGAACAGCGAGGTTACCAAGTCCACCAGCACCGTAAAGAACAACCCATTGGTCTGGTTCAACTTTTGCTTCTTTGATAGCTTTATAGGTTGTTACTCCAGCACATGTGATAGAAGAAGCTTGGGCTGGATCAAGTCCGTCAGGAACTTTGACAGCATAGTCAGCAGTTACGATACATTGTTCAGCCATACCACCGTCTACTGAGTAGCCAGCATTTTTCACTGTACGGCAAAGGGTTTCGCGACCAGTTGTACAGTATTCGCAAGTGCCACATCCTTCAAAGAACCAAGCAACGCTGACGCGGTCACCGACTTTAAGGCTTTTCACATCTGGAGCAATCTCTTTAACGATACCGATACCTTCGTGCCCAAGAACACGTCCTGGGACTTGACCAAAGTCACCATGAGCAACGTGGAGGTCGGTGTGGCAAACACCACAGTATTCAACTTCTACAAGTGCTTCCCCAGTTTCAAGTGGACGGAGTACTTTTTCTTCAATAGCAACACCAGTGCTTTCTGGATTTACAACAACAGCTTTCATAGCTATCCTCCTTGATATTGACCGAGAACAGGGACAACGGGACTGGATTGATTTTTTGTCAACAGAGTCGAGTGTGACGAGCTCTCTTGTATTTATATGTGAAGTATATCACAAAAGAAAGCCTTTTCCAAGGTTTTGGAGACAAAAAGTAGAACAATCGATTAACTGGTTGATGAGACTGTGAAAAGAGCACAAAGACCAGCTTGCAAGCTGGTCATACTCTTCGAAAATCTCTTCAAACCACGTCAGCTTCATCTACAACCTCAAAGCAGTGCTTTGAGCAACCTACGGCTAGCTTCCTAGTTTGCTCTTTGATTCTCATTGAGTATCAGTATAGGTTATAAGAATAAGTCTTGTAGGGTTTTGGCAACCCCATCTTGGTCGTTGGTAAGGGAAATTTGCTCATCTGCATAAGGGAGTAGCTCTGGATTGGCATTTTTCATGGCATAACCCTTCCCAGCAAAAGCGAGCATTTCGGTATCATTGTGTTCATCTCCAAAGGCAATCAAATCTTTTTTGTCACGATTCATTATCTTGAGCAAGTAGTCCAAAGCAAAGGCCTTGTTGACACCTTTTGGGGTACATTCAAGGATATTGAGCGGACCTCCCCAGGTATTGATAGAAAGTTGATGCTGGTAGAAGGCGTTCATGTCTTTTGCCAAGGCATATTTGTCACTGGCTCTGGTCTGCAAGAGGATACAGTTAGGGTCCTTGGTCACCAATTCAGGCTGGAATTGATCTTCAGGCTGGAAAGCTTCTACACCAAATAGTTTGGGATTGGCAATTTCTTCATTGGGATTTGTAATGTAGAATTTTTTACGATATTCTCCAGCGATAAAATCGGCTTGAATGTCCTCTGAACGTTGAACCATATCTAGCAGATATTTTTTGTCTACAGTCAAACACTTTTCAAAATCCCAAACTTGGTCTGGTAAATGAGTAAGGGATCCGTTGAAGTTAATCATAGGAGTGTCTAAGCCCAGTTCACGGTAAAAATCTTTTGACATACGGTAAGGGCGACCTGTCGTAATAATAACCTGATGGCCTTTTTCAGCAACTTTTTTGATGGTTTTTTTGGTAAAGTCAGAAATTTGACTGTCTGAGTTGAGCAGGGTTCCATCCAGGTCAACTGCAATAATTTTTTTCGTCATATGGACCTTTCTAGTGTGTTTTCAGATAAGATGTCTTCTATTATAACAGAAAGCAGGCAGAAAAGCAGATTCCAAACAAAAAATGAAATTGGATTAATTTCTTAAACAAATCAAACAAAGACATTGAAAAAGTGAATGATAAATGATATAATTCTATTATTGTTCGTAAAAATTAAAAGGAGATTGATGATGGACAAATTATTTAAACTAAAAGAGAACGGTACAGACGTTCGTACAGAGGTTCTCGCTGGTTTAACAACTTTCTTTGCAATGAGCTATATTCTCTTTGTAAACCCACAAATACTTTCACAAACAGGAATGCCTGCTCAGGGCGTCTTCCTAGCGACGATTATTGGTGCAGTAGCGGGTACCCTGATGATGGCTTTTTATGCTAACTTACCTTATGCCCAAGCGCCAGGTATGGGACTCAATGCCTTCTTTACCTTTACAGTTGTATTCGGGCTTGGTTATTCTTGGCAAGAAGCCCTAGCTATGGTCTTCATCTGTGGGATTATTTCATTGATTATTACCTTGACAAATGTTCGTAAAATGATCATTGAATCGATTCCCAATGCTCTTCGCTCAGCTATTTCAGCTGGTATCGGTGTCTTCCTTGCCTATGTAGGGATTAAGAATGCTGGACTTTTGAAATTCACGATTGATCCAGGCAACTATACTGTTGTAGGAGAAGGGGCTGACAAAGCTCAAGCAACGATTGCAGCAAACTCTTCAGCAGTTCCAGGATTGGTCAGCTTTAATAATCCAGCTGTTTTAGTGGCTCTTGCAGGACTTGCCATTACTATCTTCTTTGTCATCAAAGGGATTAAAGGGGGAATTATTCTCTCTATCTTGACAACAACTGTTCTTGCTATTGCAGTTGGTTTGGTTGATTTGTCTAGTATCGATTTTGCTAATAACCATGTTGGTGCAGCTTTTGAAGATTTGAAGACAATCTTTGGTGCAGCTCTTGGTTCAGAAGGATTGGGAGCTTTGGTTTCAGATACAGCTCGCTTGCCTGAAACTCTGATGGCCATTCTTGCCTTCTCATTGACAGATATTTTTGACACAATTGGTACCTTGATCGGTACAGGTGAAAAAGTTGGTATCGTAGCGACAAATGGTGAAAATCACCAATCAGCCAAATTGGATAAGGCTCTTTACTCTGATTTGATTGGAACGACAGTCGGTGCCATTGCAGGTACTTCAAACGTAACGACTTATGTTGAGTCTGCTGCTGGTATCGGTGCTGGTGGACGTACTGGTTTGACAGCCTTGGTTGTAGCTATCTGTTTTGCGATTTCAAGCTTCTTTAGCCCACTTCTAGCGATCGTACCAACAGCGGCTACAGCTCCAATCTTGATTATCGTTGGGATTATGATGCTTGGTAGCTTGAAAAATATCCATTGGGATGATATGTCTGAAGCAGTTCCTGCCTTCTTCACATCTATCTTTATGGGATTCAGCTACTCTATCACTCAAGGGATTGCAGTTGGTTTCTTGACTTACACTTTGACTAAGCTTGTTAAAGGTCAAGTTAAAGATGTTCATGTCATGATTTGGATTTTGGATGCCTTGTTTATCCTTAACTACATCAGCATGGCCTTATAATAGAATGACCCAGGGGGATTTCCCCCCTTTTTTAATACAAAGTCTAGGAGATGAATGATGGAAGAGAAAAGTATGTGGAAAGAATTGTTGAATCGTGCAGGCTGGATTTTGGTCTTTTTGCTAGCGACAATTTTATATCAGATTCCTTTAGCAGTTACTTCCATTTTAACTTTAAATGCAGTACCACTGTTACAGTCAGGACTGATAGTTGCTGGTATTTCAATTGTAGTTTTAGCGCTATTTATTATTGGAGCTCGTAAAACGCAATTAGCAAGTTTTAATTTTTCTTTTTTTAGAGCTAAGGATTTGGCACGTTTAGGCTTGAGTTATTTAGTCATTATCTGTTCAAATATACTTGGTTCTATCTTGTTACAACTGTCAAATGAGACGACAACAGCTAACCAGTCTCAGATTAACGATATGGTTCAAAATAGTTCTTTGATTTCTAGCTTTTTCTTGCTAGCCTTGCTTGCTCCGATTTGTGAGGAAATCTTGTGCCGTGGGCTTGTTCCTAAAAAGATTTTCCGAGGAAAGGAGAACTTGGGATTTGTAGTCGGTACGATTGTGTTTGCTTTATTGCATCAACCAAGTAATTTACCTTCTTTATTGATTTATGGAGGTATGTCGACAGTTCTATCTTGGACGGCCTACAAGACCCAACGTTTGGAAATGTCTATCTTACTTCACATAATTGTGAATGGGGTTGCTTTCTGTTTGTTGGCTCTCGTGGTGATTTTGAGTCGGACATTAGGGATTTCTGTTTAAGATTTTTGACAATTGCTTACTTGTTTCTACTGGGAAAAAGATGAATGCAATCGTATCCATCTTTTTCTTTTTATGGTAAAATAGAGAAATAATATGATGAAAAGCCTTGAGGGAGTGACCGATATGTCAAGTAAAGTAAATCATGCAAAGACAGCTATTTGCGGAATTATCAATGTAACCCCAGATTCCTTTTCGGATGGTGGTCAATTTTTTGCTCTTGAGCAGGCACTCCAGCAGGCTCGTAAATTGATAGCAGAAGGGGCTAGTATGCTAGATATCGGCGGAGAATCGACTCGGCCTCGGCCGGGAAGTAGCTATGTTGAGATAGAAGAGGAAATCCAGCGTGTTGTTCCAGTGATCAAAGCGATTCGCAAGGAAAGTGATGTCCTCATCTCTATTGATACTCGGAAGAGTCAGGTGGCAGAGGCTGCTTTGGCTGCTGGTGCCAATCTAGTCAATGATATCACTGGTCTTATGGGTGATGAGAAAATGGCCCATGTGGTTGCTAAGGCTGGTGCGAAAGTAGTCATTATGTTTAATCCAGTCATGGCGCGACCTCAGCACCCTAGCTCGCTCATCTTCCCTCATTTTGGTTTTGGTCAAACCTTTACAGAAAAAGAGTTAGCTGACTTTGAAAAAATGCCAATTGAAGACTTGATGGAGGCTTTCTTTGACAGAGCCCTATCGAGAGCGGACGAAGCTGGAATCGCACAAGAAAATATCCTGTTGGATCCAGGAATCGGCTTTGGTCTGACCAAGAAAGAAAATTTGCTTCTTTTACGGGATCTGGATAAACTACATCAGAAGGGCTATCCAATCTTTCTTGGAGTGTCGCGTAAGCGGTTTGTCATCAATATCCTTGAAGAAAATGGCTTTGAAGTCAATCCTGAGACAGAACTTGGTTTCCGCAATAGGGACACGGCTTCGGCTCATGTAACCAGTATCGCTGCGAGACAGGGTGTGGAAGTGGTGCGCGTGCATGACGTAGCCAGTCACAAGATGGCAGTTGAAATTGCATCAGCCATTCGATTGGCTGATGAAGCGGAAAATTTAGATTTAAAACAATATAAATAAGATGAAAGAAATTGAAAACAATCAGTGGATTGCTAACTACCGGACGGATCAACCGCATTTTGGCTTGGAACGAATGGTGGAACTGTTAGCTTTGCGCGGAAATCCCCATCTCAAACTCAAAGTCATCCATATCGGAGGAACCAATGGCAAGGGTTCGACCATTGCTTTTTTGAAAAATATGCTAGAAAAGATGGGGCTGAGAGTTGGCGTGTTTAGCTCGCCCTATCTCATTCATTACACAGACCAGATTAGCATCAATGGGGCATCTATCCCAGAGGCTAAACTAGAAGCCCTCATGGCAGACTATCAGTCTTTGCTGGAAGGAGAATCTGCTACCAATTTGCAGGGGACAACCGAGTTTGAGATTATCACAGCCATAGCTTATGATTACTTTGCCTCAGAGCAAGTAGATGTGGCCATCATGGAAGTTGGCATGGGTGGACTTTTGGATAGTACCAATGTCTGTCAGCCCATTTTGACAGGAATTACAACTATTGGCTTGGATCATGTGGCCCTACTTGGTGACACCTTGGAGGCCATAGCAGAGCAGAAGGCAGGTATTATCAAACAAGGGATTCCCTTGGTAACAGGGCGTATTGCTCCAGAAGCGCTGGCTGTGATTGACCGCATTGCGGAAGGAAAAGATGCGCCGAGACTTGCCTATGGGAAAGATTATCAAGTCAGTCATCAAGAAAGTGTGGTAACGGGTGAAGTCTTTGACTATACAAGTGCTCTCAGACAAGGTCGCTTCCAGACTGGCTTGCTTGGCTTGCACCAGATAGAGAATGCTGGGATGGCTATAACTTTACTTGATAATTTTTGTCAAGAAGAGGATCGAGAACTAGCAAGCAATCACTTGCTTGCTCAAGCCTTGGAAGAAACAAGTTGGCCAGGGCGTTTGGAAGTTGTGTCTAGAGACCCCTTGATGATTTTGGATGGGGCCCACAATCCCCATGCTATCAAGGCTTTGTTGGTAACCTTGCGAGAACGCTTTGCGGATTATCATAAGGAAATCCTCTTTACCTGTATCAAAACCAAGGCCTTGGAGGATATGTTGGACTTGCTGGGTGCCATGCCAGATACCGAGCTTACTCTGACACATTTTGAAGATAGTCGGGCGACTGATGAAAGCGTGCTGAAAGAGGCAGCTAAGTCTAGAAATCTCAGCTACCAAGGTTGGCAGGATTTTCTAGAGCAGAAATTGACAGATAAAAAAGAAGAGAAAAAAACAGTTAGGATTATCACAGGTTCCTTGTATTTCTTGAGCCAAGTGAGAGCCTATCTGATGGAGAGGAAAAACGAGAATGGATACACAAAAGATTGAAGCAGCTGTAAAAATGATTATCGAGGCTGTAGGAGAGGACGCTAATCGCGAGGGCTTGCAGGAAACACCTGCTCGTGTAGCCCGTATGTATCAAGAGATTTTTTCAGGTCTTGGTCAAACAGCAGAGGAACATTTGTCAAAATCCTTTGAAATTATTGACGATAATATGGTGGTAGAAAAGGATATCTTTTTCCATACCATGTGTGAACACCACTTCTTGCCATTTTATGGTAGAGCGCACATTGCCTACATTCCAGATGGTCGTGTGGCAGGCTTGTCTAAGCTAGCCCGTACGGTTGAAGTTTATTCGAAAAAACCACAAATTCAAGAACGTTTGAATATCGAAGTGGCCGATGCCTTGATGGACTATCTAGGTGCTAAAGGAGCCTTTGTTGTCATTGAGGCGGAACATATGTGTATGAGTATGCGTGGTGTTAGAAAACCAGGCACTGCAACCTTGACGACAGTAGCTCGTGGTCTATTTGAAACAGATAAGGATCTCCGTGACCAAGCTTATCGTTTAATGGGGCTATAAAAAGAATCCGCTTCAAGCAGATTTTTCTAGAAAGGAATCATTATGGATCAACTGCAGATTAAGGATTTGGAAATGTTTGCCTATCATGGTCTTTTTCCTAGTGAGAAAGAATTGGGGCAGAAATTTGTCGTTTCAGCCATCCTATTCTATGATATGACCAAGGCAGCTACAGACTTGGATTTAACAGCCTCTGTCCATTACGGAGAATTGTGTCAGCAGTGGACGACTTGGTTTCAGGAAACGAGTGAAGATTTGATTGAAACGGTAGCCTATAAACTGGTGGAACGTACCTTTGAGTCTTATCCTCTTGTCCAAGAAATGAAGTTGGAACTGAAAAAACCTTGGGCACCGGTGCATTTGTCACTAGATACTTGCTCGGTAACCATTCATCGCCGCAAGCAACGAGCCTTTATCGCCCTAGGAAGCAATATGGGAGATAAACAAGTAAACTTGAAGCAAGCCATTGACAAACTGCGAGCTCGTGGCATCCATATTCTCAAAGAGTCCAGTGTCTTAGAGACGGAGCCTTGGGGTGGAGTGGAGCAGGATAGCTTTGCCAATCAAGTGGTTGAGGTGGAAACCTGGCTACCAGCACAAGACTTGTTAGAAACCTTGTTAGCCATTGAGTCAGAGCTGGGACGGGTGAGAGAAGTGCATTGGGGACCTCGTTTGATTGATTTGGACTTGCTCTTTGTGGAGGACCAGATCCTTTATACAGACGACCTCATATTGCCTCATCCTTACATAGCGGAACGCCTTTTTGTCCTTGAGTCCTTACAGGAAATTGCGCCTCATTTTATCCATCCGATATTAAAACAACCGATCCGCAACTTGTATGATGCTTTGAAAAAATAGAAAAACTCTAGTTTTCAGTTACTTGCAACTGAAGGCTAGAGTTTTTAAAATAGGTCATTTTCTTCTGGGAGGAGGATAGTTTCTCTACCGTCCATGTCTAAAACCAGTACTCTTGGGGGATAACGAGGGTCGAAAGGATGGTTAAAGTCAAAATCAATGGCTGTAGGGAGGTGTTGACTTGAAAAGTGGAAGGTAATCTTTCCTTGGTTATTAAGCAATTGAAACTCGAGTTCTTCTTCCAATTCAAAGACATTTTTTAAGAAATGGTCTATGATATACCAAAAAGAGTCAATGATGTCATCAGGCAAGCTGGTAACAATGCCAAAACTAGCAGACCGCATGTGGGTATTGGTAAAAGCCATATCTCTGTCCCCTTTCTTTTCCCTTATCATACAGCAAATAGGATTAAAAATCAAGAAAAGGTGATTTTTTGAAAAGGATTTTAGCTACAGGGAGAAATAGGGAAAAAATTCCCAAAAATCTACCGAAGTTAATAGGTAAATTCCCAAATTAACTTGATTATATAACTTTCAGTTACTTTGAGAAGTTACCGAAAAATATTTTTCATATCTATTGACTTTTAGGGGTGAAATTTGGTATGATAGTAGGCGGTATTGTTTACCCCATTTGAAAGGCCCCGGAACCTTCCAAATACTTTTCGATGGGAAGGAACACCCATCACCGTAAACAAAAATCGAACTATATATAGGAGAAATCATGAACAAAACAACATTTATGGCTAAACCAGGCCAAGTTGAACGTAAATGGTACGTAGTTGACGCAACTGATGTACCACTTGGACGTCTTTCTGCAGTAGTTGCTAGCGTACTTCGCGGAAAAAACAAACCAACATTTACACCACACACTGATACAGGTGACTTCGTGATTGTTATCAATGCTGAAAAAGTTAAATTGACTGGTAAAAAAGCAACTGATAAAATCTACTACACTCACTCAAACCACCCAGGTGGATTGAAACAAATCTCTGCAGGTGAACTTCGTTCTAAAAATGCAGTACGTTTGATTGAGAAATCAGTTAAAGGTATGCTTCCACACAATACACTTGGACGCGCTCAAGGTATGAAGTTGAAAGTATTTGTTGGAGCTGAGCACACTCACGCTGCACAACAACCAGAAGTTCTTGACATTTCAGGACTTATCTAAGGAAAGGAACAATAAAGTATGTCACAAGCACAATATGCAGGTACTGGACGTCGTAAAAACGCTGTTGCACGCGTTCGCCTTGTTCCAGGAACTGGTAAAATCACTGTTAACAAAAAAGATGTTGAAGAGTACATCCCACACGCTGACCTTCGTCTTGTCATCAACCAACCATTCGCAGTTACTTCAACTGTAGGTTCATACGACGTTTTCGTTAACGTTGTAGGTGGTGGATACGCTGGTCAATCAGGAGCTATCCGTCATGGTATCGCTCGTGCCCTTCTTCAAGTAGACCCAGACTTCCGCGATTCATTGAAACGCGCAGGACTTCTTACACGTGACTCACGTAAAGTTGAACGTAAGAAACCAGGTCTTAAGAAAGCTCGTAAAGCATCACAATTTAGTAAACGTTAATTCGAAAGAATTACTATACTTATACAGAGCACCTTTCGGGGTGTTCTTTTTTTATACTTTCTTACTAAATTGGTGTAATTGACACAGTTGTTGCGACTTTAGTCGCTTACAAATGTGGCTGCAACCTGACAAGGTCAGTTGCCTCAAAACGTTAATCAATACGATTATATCAATGTTTCAAAGCACTCAAAGGTTTGCCCTATGGGTGCTTTTTTCTATACTTTCTAAAAAAGTTTTCCCTAAAATTTGCCCTAAAATTACCCTACTTGTTTTTAAGATGTTGGTAGGCAACTTGTCCAGCAGATAATGGAACTATGTTTGAAGCATTAACATAAGTTTTAGTTGTAATTGTATCACTATGAGTTAATACTTCAGAAATGGCTTCTAAGCTCATTCCTGCCTTTTTAGCAAGTGTCGCTCCTGTATGTCGTAATTTATGAGGTGTAGCGTGTTTTAACTTTGGGTGTCGTCTTTTTACAGAGTTCATTTTGTTATTGAGATAATCAACGTGTAGAGGGCTATTTACATTACCTTTCGTATCTATATAGGTAAAGACTAGTTGATCGGATGTTTGCATTATACCAAATTTCGCTAACTCATATTTCTGCTGTTTTTTCCATTCTGAAAGAAGTGATACAAGGTAACTAGGAATTGAAAAAATCGTTTTCTTATTTCCTTTTGTTGACTTTACATTCTTATATTTGTCAAGTGCATGCCTTAAGCCAATTTGAGCGTTTGCCAAGTCTATGTTTTTCCAATGTAGAGCATAGGATTCTGATTTTCTATCGCTCAAAATAAAGGTTGTAAAGAATAGGACATAATCTTTTAGTGATAATTTGTTGTTCTCCAAATCTTCTCTAAAAGCATCAAACCAATCTTGTAATTCTTCACTAGATAGATACAAATCTTCCTCATCCTTAGCTTCTTCTAGCTTTATTTTTTTACTTGCTTTAATACGTTTTATGCTTTTTGATAATCTATTTGATTCAATGTATTCTAATTCTTCAGCCCAATCGAAAATTGAGTTTACATAGCTTCGAATAACCTTGAAATTAGCATATTCTTCAGCTTTAGCAGTCATTAAGTTTAGTACGATTTGCTTATTCTGATTCAGAAAATTGATTGAATAATTACCGAACATTGGTAAGATGTGCTTCCTGAAAACTATTTCAGTATTATCAATAGTAACTTGTGTTGGGGGTTTAGTTGTTGAAGTTGTTTGACCAGCTTTGTATGAATCCCACCAAATATTATTAAAGAACTCAGAGAAAAGAATATCACTAGTTTTAAGGAGTGGGATATCCTCTCCATTTTCAAGTTGATGTATCTTTGTTAGAATTTCTAATTCAGCTTCTTTAGCCTCCTTTCTTGTTTTATAGCGTTTAACAAAGTGATTTCCTTAAAGATATAAATACTGATTTCCCGCTTCCTGTACCTCCAGCAACTAGAATATGAGGACACTTGATAGGATTATAATTCACACCGTATCCTAAATCTATATTAAGGTTATCTATCTCTTGCTTCTGGTTGTGAGATTGAAGAACTAACCTGTCAGGTTTCTTGTAATAGAAATGGTATTCCATAAAACTAGGACGAATAATTTTGTATTCTAGTTCCAGTTCGAGTACTCCAGCAAGAACATCATCAAGTGATTGTACCCTTTTACTAAATTCATCACCAGTAATCAGAGCTTTGATAAAGATATGCCCCTTTTGTTTGTCTAACTCGTATTGTAAGATTGCGCTCCTAGAGATTTTTTCATATCCTGAGCTATCTTTATGTGTTGTATAAAGGCGGTTTGTATGTAATACATACAATAAGCTTTCTCTGATAATTAGGTAATAATCTAAATTATATCTAAAATATTTTAATTGACGATGAAATTTGTATATGACAAATCCTACTAGAATAAGTAAAGGGATTTTAATAAGGTCAGGGTCTCTAATATTTGCAATAATAGTAAGCATAATGCAGATAGAGAGGCTTAATATTGACCAATGAGTTACCTTTAATTTGTTAGTTGAAATGATATAATTTCTTTTTAAGTCAGCGACTTTCTTTAATTTAAACATAGATTACCTATTTTTCTAGATTTATTAGTAGTACAACAAATATACATTTTAAAGAAATGAAAATCTAAACAGTAGAACTGATTAGATTAGTGTTGTTCTTTCCAGTAGGAATATACAACAAGTTTGATAATGTAGCTAAGACGAGGTAGTCTAGTAGCACAGTCCTCTTTCATCAAAACATAGCGAAAATCATCAAGCCCAGCAAGCACATCCTCGTCTAGATAAATACGGGGAGTAACTGTGGTTTCTAAGTTAGGATTAACATTTTTTACGTCCCTTTCCATCTGCTGACGTAGCTTTTGCCATTTGTCAATTGGATAGTGTTTAGTATTTCGATAGGATTCTTCTATGACACTCCCTATTGAGGCTTTTAGAATGATATTAAATGAAAGACCATTCAATTCATCATAGTGATTTTTAAGAAGTGTTTTTTCAAGTTTATCTAGAAAATCCTCTTTATTAAGTTCTTGAATTTTACGTTCTTTTTCTTGAATCAATTCATCTATCCATACCTTTGCCTCGTACGCAAGGCGGACGCTTTTATATACTCTAGTCATTGTTTCCTCTCTTGTTCAAATTCATTTGAGTATTTAATTTTATCCATATTTTCAATTTCCTTATAGAAATGGAAATCTTTTTTATTTAGTTTATCGCATATTTGTTTAATGATGAATTTCCCGCGCTCCTCAATCCGTTCATTGACTCTTTTTAGGAAGATGGAGAAATCTTCGGTTTTCTTGGGATAAATGTATTCGTAGTTATGAGTTTCCCAAAATACCTCTGTTTGATAGTTATTATCAACATAGGGTTGAAGATAGTATGTATCAATAAAATTTTTCCATGCTTGAGGAGATAAATTAGTAAGCCATTCTTGAAGAGAAAGCATTGTAATATCCCAGTAATCTTTTGAGAAATTGTATCGTCCAGTATTCATCCAATGAGGCAATACAGTAAAGTTTCCGACAATGAGGCAATACAGTAAAGTTTCCGATTGTATGTGTTAATTTTGCGAATGCTTCAAATTCTTTTAGGTTTTTTTGAATCATCTTGAAATTTTGATAGTTTTTATTATGGTGTAAGATTGGATACTGCTTGTTTAGATATTCATTTAAGTTTACTCCAATCTTTTTACAAATTTCTTTATAATTCGGGTCATTGGTAATAGCTTGAGTAAATGTAGTTATATAAGAATTTAAGGTCTCACCTCTTATTATATCTCTCTCGGAATGTTGCCAACCTAAAACATTATAAAGTGGGAGTGCCTCTTTATCGCAGTCAGCGTTACTACCAACCTGTTTTGTGATACAAAATGTGGAAGGATTTACGAGTTCTCCATTTTTATATTTTAGAAAATTTGAAATATTATCTGCGGTTAACTCGCTAGAGTAACAATTTTTAAAATCCCATAACCATGGTTTGATATCGTTTTGGTCACAGTAATTTAACCATTCAATAACTTTTGTGTTATCCATAATTCCACCTATTCTATTTTGTTGTAAAACAACTATACTTTTATTATAACTATTTTTTCAGAAAATGCAAGAGATTTAGAAAAAAATTTTTTCAAATATTTTTTTGTGGATTGTAAGTTATGGCTATATTTAAATTTCATAGCGTTAAATTTCAGAATATTTGTTATAATGAACTATATAAGTAATTGAGGTAAATATATACATGAAAAAAGTAATTGAAATGTTCCCAGAATTTCACCAAGAGAAATTAGAAACAACTGATATAAAAGATGAAAATAATTTAATTGTAGTTGATACAAATTTTTTATTACAGATTTTAGAGTTGCCAATTGATATAGCTACTAAGTATGTGGATTCATTAAAATCAATAAAGAGAAATCTTTATATACCTTATTTAGTCGCTCTTGAATTTCATTTTAATAAAAGTAATAAAAAGAAAACTAAAAAGAGAAATGCAGACTCATACTTTAAACAAGTTGAATCTGCATTGAATCAATTAAAATCAAGTGTACAGAATACTGATTTAATTAAAATGGATATTGAGAATGGTAAACTAAAACATTTGATTGGGAATTTGGAGTTTTTTACTGATGATTTTTTGACTAAGGTGAATTTATTTGTAAGAGATGAAATTACTGATAAAGAAGATGAAGTTTATAAAGAGTTACTTAATATTATTTCTGATTCTATTGGAGATGTGTATGAGCAGGAATGGATATATGAAATAGAAAAAGAAGGAGAAAAACGTTTTGCAGAAGCTATTCCACCGGGATTTAATGACGAAAATAAAGATGGAATAAGAAAATATAATGGCATATCTTATCATCAAAAATATGGTGATTTAATTATTTGGAAGGATATATTAAAAAAAGCAACGGAACAACCTCGTGGTGATAAAGTTATCTTTATTACTAATGACGGAGAATCAAATAAAAAAAGTGATTTAATTTATAAAACTTCAAATATGAAAGTTGGTCCAAGTATTTTCTTGATGAATGAATTATATATGTGTAGTAGAAAAAAATTATATATATTAAACAATACTACACTCGTAAACATGATTACAGAGTTATCAGAAGATGAAATTGATAGGATAGAGGCCCAGGAAGAAAAGAAGTATGTTGTTACGTTTCCAAAATGGATTTTAGATAAAGCAGAAAAAGATGTGCGAGCAAGAAATGAGTCAAATAACTCGAGTGTTGTATATTATATTGATTCAGAAAATAGGTTAGCTAGCATTGATATTGATGAAGTTGAACCGCTTGAACTCATATCCCTGCTAGAGAATCCTGATGTAAAAAAAATGTTAAAAGAAGAAATTTTGAAGAAAATGTTAGATGGTTATTACAGTAAATTACCAAGACATATTATTAAAGACATAATAAATAGTTATCAAGAAAAAAATATTCAATGAATTTAATAATAAAATTTCATCATTTAGGGCAAATTACTGATAAAGCTGACTCGTTTTGGTTGGTTTTGTAGAAAAATTTGCCCTATTTAGATGAAAATGGTTGAAATTAGTTGAGAACTAGTAAATATTTGGTAGTTAAAAATGGTTTGATTAAAGGTAATTGAAAGAACTTAGTTATTAGGTTAGCCAAACCAGGTCTTAAGAAAGCTCGTAAAGCATCACAATTTAGTAAGCGTTAATTCGAAAGAATTACTATACTTATACAGAGCACCTTTCGGGGTGTTCTTTTTTTATACTTTCTTACTAAATTGGTGTAATTGACACAGTTGTTGCGACTTTAGTCGCTTACAAATGTGGCTGCAACCTGACAAGGTCAGTTGCCTCAAAACGTTAATCAATACGATTATATCAACGTTTCAAAGCACTCAAAAGTTCACCTTATTTTTATAGTAAAATGAAATAAGAATAGGACAAATCGATCAGGACAGTCAAATCGAATTCTAACAATGTTTTAGAAGTAGAGGTGTACTATTCTAGTTTCAATCTACTATACCTTATTGTTTTAGAGACTTTAAAGCAAATTCACCTACTGTCATAGGAACTACATTAGAAGTATTTACATAAATCTGTGTTGTTCCTGTGTCACTGTGTGTTAGAGCCTTAGAAATGGCTTCTAAGCTCATTCCTGCTTTTTTAGCAAGTGTCGCTCCTGTATGGCGTAATTTGTGAGGTGTAGCGTGTGTCAGTTCTTTATGTCGCTTTCTAATGCTTTTCATTTTATTGTTCAGATAGTCGGCATGTAAAGGCTTGTTGATGTTTCCTTTTGTGTCGATATATGTAAAAACAAATTGTTCTGGATTACTGAGGATGCCAAACTTTGCTAGTTCATATCTTTGTTGTTTTTCCCAAGAGATAAGAAGTTGAAGTAAATCATTAGAAATAGAGAAAAATAGGATAGCAAAAGCTCTATTTCAGGAGAAAATGAAGCAAATATTTCCATAATAAAACGCATATTATCAAGGTTGTTCAATACCTGATACTATGCGCTTTTCTGATTTTAAAGACTGATTGCTCAGTCTCTTTTTCATTATAATTCAGTTACAATTTAATCTTATTTGAGAAAGTGGGTGATGCTATTCTCTAATAAGACTATGATATTAATTTTTGATAGTACTTCCAGAAATTATAGATCCCCTTTCATCCCCAATTTCTATTTTCAAGTGTCCGTATTATATAGCGTATTCGAAATTCACTATATCTTGTTAGGATTTGGGGAGAATCATTGGTAACAGACTGTTGCAAATCTAATTAGCTGTATGATTTATATTTATCTATTTTTCTAGTAACCAATCTATAATGTTTTTCTTCTCGATTCCATTGTAATTGGCTGTTGGCTGAATCGTATCCATTGTTAATAGATATTTAGGGAATTGATCTTTAATGGCTTCTAGTGGTCTAAGTTCTCTTTCTAGTGTTTCTGGAGCAAGTGTTGTTTCACTGACCTGATAATAAGCGTAGTGGCCAAGATCAGTTACAACAACAAAATCAACCTCATACTTATCTAAATTACCAACATATACTTGTGAATATCTACGTCTCAATTCCAAATATACCATATTTTCCAAGATATGCCCAATGTCTTCTTTGTGGTCTGGTAATAAGAGATGTCGTAAACCTAAATCAACGGGATAATATTTTTCTAAGCGTTGCAATAATGCTCTACCTTTTACATCAAAACGTGGAACGGAATAAAAAAGTAAACTATCTGTCAAAGTTGTCAAATAATTTTCCAAAGTATTATGGGATATTGAAACATTTTGGCTGACTAGGGTATTGCGAATCTTATTTGTTGATATTAAGCTACCTGTACTACTGAGAAGGGTTCGGACAATGCGCTCAATAATAGTAGGATTTGGATTTCCCAATCTAGTGACAATATCATTTAACAGTATGGAGTTATATATTCCTCTGAGATAGTCAATTTTTTCAGCGTAAGATGATGTTTGCAATAAGTAAGGGAAAGCACTAAAGAGATAATTGTTAAAAATTTCTGTTGTATTCAGATTCTCTGTGAGAGATTGACCTGATAGATATTCTTCAAATGACAAAGGAAGAACCTCTATCTCAACATACCGACCAGTCAAGTTTGTTGCTAATTGGCTACTCATAAAGTAGGCGTTAGATCCAGTCAAATAGAGGTCTACATTTGCTAAGATGAATAGACTATCTGCTACCAGTTCAAATTTTTCAACATGTTGAATTTCATCTAAAAAGATATAGTATGTTTTCTTGCTAACTAATTGATCTTTTATATAAGCGAATAATGTTTGAAAATGTCGCAGATCATAGTAACTCAAATCTTCGAAATTGATGGATATAATCTGATCCTCGTCTACCCCAGTTGCTAGTAACTCCTCTTTATAGAGTTGAAAAAGCACAGATTTACCAGCTCGTCTAACTCCACTCACAACTTTGATGATTGGTCGGTCACGATGTCTTCTTAAAAAATCTAAATAATGTGGTCTTTTGATATAGTTCATAATAGTTACCTCAAAGATAGTATAATACAAATAGATGTTATTTTCAAATATTTAGAAATAATATTTAATTTGTTTGATTATTTCTAAGTGTTTAGAAATATAGTAAAATGAACCAAAAATAGTACACAATGTGGTATAATCTTTTTATGGCATATTCAAT
>ERZ1023451.38-NODE-38-length-51330-cov-8.093496_pt1 | contig 51330 bp, 45 predicted proteins | sample MGYA00380524_ERZ1023451 | MGnify/ENA primary metagenome ERZ1023451 (study PRJEB33173, sample SAMEA4830330) | metagenome | study: EMG produced TPA metagenomics assembly of the PRJEB25223 data set...
GTCCTTTCTCAAGCTTAGCTTTTTTTCAACCCACTACAGTTGACAAAGAGCCTTTATTTTCTGGCTTGATAGCGACTAGTCAGGATGAAAATCACTGTAAAGACCAACATCATGACACCATAAACAGGCAACGTTTGTTCTGTTAAGGTTGAAATTTCAAGCAGTTTTTGAATTCTTGGGAAGAGAGCTGTGGCTAGGAAACCTCCTACTGACCAAACAATCAAGAGGACACGCCATAGGGTAAATGGCATGCAGGCTCTAAATACGGATAAGAAACCAATTGACCCCAAGAGATAATAGAGGAGAGTTGAGATTTCTAACTCAGACCAACCTTGGCTACTCCCAAATATTTTCACAAACAGGACGCTGAAGACGACCATGAGAGCGCTTGGTAAGGCACGAAGCATGGATTTTCTGAGGAAATTCTGCTCAACAGGTTTGATATTTCGCTCAAAAGTCAGAACGAATGGTGGGAAACCTTCCACAAACTGGTCAATCATGGTAATCTGGATCGGAATGAAGGGGAAAATCAAAATCCACTCTGACCGACCTAGTAAAGCACTGGCAATACAGATGACTGCTAACAGGAAGGAATAGATGGTCTTTATCAAGAAAATCGGGGCGATGTGGGCAATGTTATTGACCACGCGACGACCCTCGAAGAGAATCTCAGGAACATCATTAAAGTCTGAGTTCAAGAGAACCAGATTGGCAATCTGACGGGTTGCTGGATCCCCCTCCGCCATCACGATAGAACAATCCGCCTCACGAAGAGCCAAGATATCATTAACCCCGTCCCCTGTCATAGCCGTTGTATGACCCGCTTTTTTCAACGTTTGGATGATGAGTTTCTTTTGATGAGGGGAAACACGTCCGAAAATAGCTGTCTCCTCCGCCATGGCCATCAATTCCTCATCGGTGATTTTTGAGCAATCTACATAGCTGTGATAGTCCGCAAAACCAGCCTTCTGGGCAATGCTGGACACCGTAACTGGATTGTCACCAGAGATAATCTTGAGTCCCACCTCCTGAGAACGGAGATAGTCCAGCGTCTCTGCTGCTCCCTCTCGAATGGGGTCCAAGATTTCCAGCAAGGCTAGAGCCTGAATATCAGATGGTTTCTGTGGTTTGTGATGGTCTAATTTCTCCTGACTGAGAGCTAAGACCAAGACACGTGATCCTCTCTCCAAGGCCTCCCTGGCTTCTGGGACTTCAGAATCCAGCAACATCTCAGGTGCCCCTAAGAAAACTGTCCCCAAGCCTTCTAACTCCATAGCCCCCCACTTGCGGTCGCTCGAGAAGGGAAGATTGGAAATCATAGGATAAGCAACATCTCCCACAAAACGCTGGCGAATGGCTTGGGCAGTTGGATTCTTATCCTCACTATGGGCCATGTAGCTAGTCAAGATGCTGGCAATAGCCTCTTCACCGTAAGTTTCCGTCAGTGGAAGAACAGCCTCCACCTGCATCTTTCCTTGGGTGATGGTGCCCGTCTTGTCCAGACAGAGCATATCCACGCGCGCCAAGGTCTCAACAGAGTACATCTCCTGCACCAAGACCTTTTTCAAGCCCAACTTAATCACTGCAGTCAAGAGCGAAGTAATGGTCAAAAGGGCAATTCCCTTAGGCAACATTCCCAAAAGAGCTGTCGACGAGTTTACAACGGATGACTTGAGAGGCAGGCCTTTTAAAAGCAAGGCTTCCAGCAAGAGAGCCAGACCAAAGGGAATGATAATCTTCCCAGTAAAACCAGCCAACTTGTCCAGCGATTTTATGATACGGGAGTTGATGGGTTTAACGGTCTTAGCCTCAAGCATGAGTTTGGCAGCATAGTTGTCTGCACCGACATGGTGAACTTGAGATAAAACTGACCCACTGGCTAGGAAACTTCCTGACAAAAGTAAGCCGTCAACTTCCTTTTGCACCAAATCACTTTCTCCCGTTAACATGGCTTCATTGACTTCCGCAAAGCCTTCCAAAACCAAGGCATCACTAGGAATCTGCTCTCCTGCAGACAAACGAATGACATCTCCTAGCACTAATTCTTCAGGATTAAGAGCAACTTCCTGACCATCACGGATGGTTTTGACCTTTTCCTTGGTCATGAGATTGAGCTTGTCCACCATGTGTTTGGCTCGTAGCTCGGTCACAATCCCAGAAAAAGCGTTAAAGCAGATAACAGCAAAGAAGACCAGATTGCTCCAAGCCTGCACAAAGGCAAGGGCCAAAGCAATGGCAAAGTTCAAAGCGTTAAAAAGGGTAAAGACATTTCGTTTAACGATTTGCCAAGTGCTGGTACTGGCTGATGCGGTAAAGTCATTGACCAAACCCTCAGCCTGTCTTTCCTTGACTTCTCTTTGGGTTAATCCCATAATCTTATTTTTATCCATAAATTCTATTATATCATTTTTTTTAACAGAATTCTAATTTCATCCCAAATATGCATCTAGTCAAGGGAAAAGTTTGCCAGCCCTCCTTTGATAAGGTATAATAATAACAAGAAAACAATCGAAGGAGATCGCATGTTTTATACTTATTTGCGTGGATTAGTTGTATTGCTCTTATGGTCCATCAATGGCAATGCTCACTATCATAATACTGATAAAATTCCTAATCAAGATGAAAATTATATTTTAGTTGCGCCTCACCGTACCTGGTGGGATCCTGTTTATATGGCCTTTGCGACCAAGCCAAAACAGTTCATCTTTATGGCAAAAAAAGAACTCTTTACCAACCGTATCTTTGGTTGGTGGATTCGTATGTGTGGCGCCTTTCCCATCGACCGTGAAAATCCCAGCGCCTCAGCCATCAAATATCCTATCAACGTTCTCAAAAAAAGTGACCGCTCTCTCATCATGTTTCCAAGTGGTAGCCGCCACTCAAACGATGTCAAGGGGGGCGCAGCACTGATTGCCAAAATGGCCAAGGTCCGTATCATGCCGGTTACCTACACCGGTCCCATGACTTTGAAGGGCTTGATTAGCCGTGAACGTGTCGATATGAACTTTGGAAATCCAATCGATATCTCAGATATCAAGAAAATGAATGATGAAGGCATTGAAACAGTCGCCAATCGTATTCAAACAGAATTCCAACGTCTGGACGAAGAAACGAAACAATGGCACAATGATAAAAAACCAAATCCACTCTGGTGGTTTATCCGCATCCCTGCCCTCATCCTTGCTATTATCCTCGCTATCCTAACCATCATCTTTAGCTTTATCGCAAGCTTCATCTGGAACCCAGATAAGAAAAGAGAAGAACTTGCATAGAAGAAATGAACCTTGGCCAAACAGCTAAGGTTTTCATTTATATATCAAATTGAAACTAGAATAGTACACCTCTACTTCTTAAAACATTTTTAGAAATCGATTTGACTGTCCCGATCGATTTGTCCTGTTTTTGTTTCATTTTACTATATTTATAAGAATCTCCTAATCAAATCAAAAGCCACTCTACAATAGAGTAACTTTAAGATTGTCCATTTATACTCAATGAAAAAGCCCTCTGAAAATCAGAGAGCTGATTTGAGCTCGGGCTAAAATCCTAGTGAAACAAAAAAATCTACACGATCAGAAAAGTCTCTATCGTGCCATTTTCATACATGATGTATAGTCCAAGTAGAATGAATACTAAGGGCACAATGATTCGCTCGTATTTTTCAATTGTCTCGAATATTAACGGAATAGAGGATAACACCCGACTAATCTCGCAAAAGATAATTATGCCGATTACAAACACAAGCAAGGCCACGAGGGTCTGTGACCAATCTAACGAAGCAAAATAAGGTATATAGATACCTAAATTATCTCCGCCAGACGCAATTGTCAGCAATGTAACTGTCCAAAACAGTTGATTTGCCTTGCTTTGTTCTAATCTTTCAATAATTTCTTCCTCTTCTTCTTCCGCATCTTCTCCAAGAATTGCAAAGCGAATCCCTAAATAGATAGGGATTAAACCAAGCAATCCAACCATCCATTCTTCAGGCACGAAATTAACGACATAAGCAGCAACTAAACTCGCCCCTACAAGTAAGCCTGTGCCTAGATATTGCCCCGCATAAATATGCCATTTCTGTTTATTCTGTGATAGCTGTGCAAATAAAATAATTAAAATAATTAAATAATCGATACTGGTGGAAATATAAACACCAATAGCAGATATGATTGTCTGTCCCATAAAAAAAACTCCTGTATTAGTCAGTAATAAATCAGCAGATTTTAGGAGAGCACAGACACATTAATTTAGCTATCGCTAGTGGGTAATATCGAACGTAGGAAAGCATTTTACTCCTCCTCAAAACGTAGTTACAAAGTAATTTCTAACTGGAATTCAGTGACTACTTCCATGTAAAGTATAACATACTATACTTTACTTTGTAAAGAGTGGGCTCTTCTAGGGGGCTTGCATACAACTACTCGGCTTGAAAAGCCGAGTAACTGCGCACCTTTATGGTGTAATTAGCTGATACCGTTTGAGGTTTTTGTAGTCTCCAAAATTGTTACCGATAAAACCTCAATAAAAAAGCCCTCTGAAGTCAGAGAGCTGATTTGAGTCCGGGCTAAAATCCTAGTGAAAAAGATGAAACTCCTTGTGCTCATCGAACACTGTGTCATTTCCCTATTTTCATACGGATTTTTGACGCCCTTAGCATCATGATTCTTGCTAGATAAATCGTTTATAGACTAGGCGACGAGGCGAAGATCGTACGAAACTTTCAGTGAAACAAAAAAAATCTCCCCGAAGGGAGAAAAGCTGGTTTATTTTACCTTACAGTGCTAGGAACCGTAACCAAAGATTATACTTGAGTATATCGAGGTAAGGTGACAACACAAAAAAGCTACCCAATTTAGAGTAGCTTCATTATCAAGATATGCTCAATTGAACACGGCCTAAGCACTTGGCAAAAAAGATAAAATCTCCTAGAAACTGAAGTTTCTTCGTCAATTTTCCTATTTTTACTTTGTGCTTTTGACAGCCTTTGTATCTTGAATTAGCGACGAAGTCCTAGAGAGTTGATCAACTCACGGTAACGGTTAACGTCGTTTTTACGCAAGTATGCAAGCAAGTTACGACGGCGACCGATTTTTTTCATCAATCCACGGTAAGTAGCGTGGTCTTTTTTGTGTTGTTTGATGTGTTCATTAAGGTGGTTGATTTCCCAAGTAAGGACAGCAACTTGAACCTCTACTGAACCTGTATCACCTTCGTGACGTGCATATTGTGCGATGATTTCATTTTTTTTCTCTTTTGAGATTGCCATGATGTTTCTCCTTTTTATTTGGCTTCATCCGAGTGACAGGTTGGCATGCCTGTAACCAAGAAGAAGTTATTTGTCTTTACGACAATCCCTATTTTACCAAGATTTAAATTTTCTGTCAAACATTAATACTCTCATAGTTATTATTTTTCAAGTAAAGAGATACGTTCTTTTATATGATGACCTTTTTCAAGTTCATCTACCAATCCAATAGCATAATCTGCATAACTAATCTGGCTTATTCCTTTTTCATTAGTAGTAAAAATTTCTCCTGCTAGAATGTAGTTTCCTGTTTTTTCACCATCGGGAATAAAATCTACAGCAGGACTGACAAAAGTCCAGTTGAGATTATTTTTTGTACGAAGAAGATCCAATTCATCCGCTTGAGCTTTTGCTAGTGACTTAAATTCTTCAGGAAAATCAGACGTATCTAAAAGTCGTGTCGTTTTTGTTTCATCTATATAAAGACTTCCTGCTCCCCCTACAACTAGAAAACGTGTCTGTGTTCCAGCAAGAAGCTGATTAAATAGTTCGATTGATTTGCTGTGGAGCGGTAGCGTATCTGGTGTATAAGCACCAAACGCTGAAATAACAGCATCAAATCCAGTAAGATCATCTTTTGTCAACTCAAATAAATCTTTTTTAATAATAGACTCAGCTTGACTTTTGTTTTCAGAACGAACAATAGCCGTTACTTCATGTCCTCGTTTGACTGCTTCTTCAACAATTGCCTTCCCCGCTTGTCCATTTGCTGCAATAACTGCTAGTTTCATTTTTTATACCTCTCTTGTTGTAATTATTTTAGTTACAACAATTGTGACACTCTTAATAATCAATGTCAATAGTCTTGCTTAATTATTATCAAAATATTTCTACCAAGAAAACTAACTATGATTCTAGTGAAAAGAAAAATCTTCTTTGTCAACAAATTTACTTTCTTGTTTTAAACATGCTATAATAATCATAGCAAGAGATCTAAGTTGTCTGTTTTTTTAAAACGAGGTGATTATCATGCGTAGATTCTATTCCCATCTCCCCTACTATCTGGTCATATTATTCTTTTATTGGCCACTTTATGAGTTGTTCTTACTAGTTGTTTCTGACCCCCTTACACTCAAGGGACTCTATATAAACAATCTTCTCTTCTTTACACCTCTGGTAATCTTGATTGTATCGTTACTCTATAGCTACCGTTTCCGTTTCTCACTTTGATGGTTAGTTGGTAACGGACTGCTCTTTTACTTTACTATCATAACCTTTGGTGAGTTTATACTAATTTACTTGCTAATCTATGAAACAGTTGCTCTGGTGGGCATGGATTCTGGTATTAGCATCAAGCATATTCTACAAAAAATGAAAAACAAAAAACTTTCACAAAATCCTTGAAAAATCTCACAATCATGCTATAATAATCCATAGAGACAAGTCACTTAGTCCCTTTCTACTAGAGAGTGCGTGGTTGCTGGAAACGCATAGGAAGTCTAAACTGATACTACTCTTGAGTTTTTTATGAAAACATAAAACGGTGGCCACGTTAGAGCCAATCAGAGGTGTCCCTCTCTTTTGAGGTACATAAATGAAGGTGGAACCACGTTGCGACGTCCTTTCGAGGATGTCGCATTTTTTTATTAGGATACTAATTATGAAGTTGCAAGAATTAGTGGAGCGCAGTTGGGCAATCCGACAAGCTTATCACGAACTGGAAGTTAAGCATCATGATTTCAAGTGGACGGTAGAAGAAGACCTCTTGGCTTTATCTAATGATATTGGAAATTTCCAACGACTGGTGATGACAAAGCAAGGACGCTACTATGATGAAACACCCTACACACTGGAACAAAAACTTTCAGAAAATATCTGGTGGCTATTAGAACTTTCTCAACGTTTGGATATAGACATTCTGACGGAAATGGAAAACTTCTTCTCTGATAAAGAAAAGCAATTGAACGTTAGGACTTGGAAGTAGTCTGATGATAAAAAATCAATGCTTAGAAACTATGAAATAATAAAAAAGGAGAACATCATGATTAACATTACTTTCCCAGATGGCGCTGTTCGTGAATTCGAATCTGGCGTAACAACTTTTGAAATTGCCCAATCTATCAGCAATTCCCTAGCTAAAAAAGCCTTGGCTGGTAAATTCAACGGCAAACTCATCGACACTACTCGCGCTATCACTGAAGATGGAAGCATCGAAATTGTGACACCTGATCACGAAGATTCCCTTCCAATCTTGCGTCACTCAGCAGCTCACTTGTTCGCCCAAGCAGCTCGTCGTCTTTTCCCAGACATTCACTTGGGAGTTGGTCCAGCCATCGAAGATGGTTTCTACTACGATACTGACAACACAGCTGGTCAAATCTCTAACGAAGACCTTCCTCGTATCGAAAAAGAAATGCAAAAAATCGTCAAAGAAAACTTCCCATCTATTCGTGAAGAAGTGACTAAAGACGAGGCACGTGAAATCTTCAAAAATGACCCTTACAAGTTGGAATTGATTGAAGAACACTCAGAAGACGAAGGCGGTTTGACTATCTATCGTCAGGGTGAATATGTAGACCTCTGCCGTGGACCTCACGTTCCATCAACAGGTCGTATCCAAATCTTCCACCTTCTCCATGTAGCTGGTGCTTACTGGCGTGGAAACAGCGACAACGCTATGATGCAACGTATCTACGGTACAGCTTGGTTTGACAAGAAAGACTTGAAAAACTACCTTCAAATGCGTGAAGAAGCTAAGGAACGTGACCACCGTAAACTTGGTAAAGAGCTTGACCTCTTTATGATTTCACAAGAAGTGGGACAAGGTTTGCCATTCTGGTTGCCAAATGGTGCGACTATCCGTCGTGAATTGGAACGCTACATCGTAAACAAAGAGTTGGCTTCTGGCTACCAACACGTCTACACTCCACCACTTGCTTCTGTTGAGCTTTACAAGACTTCTGGTCACTGGGATCATTACCAAGAAGACATGTTCCCAACCATGGACATGGGTGACGGGGAAGAATTTGTCCTTCGTCCAATGAACTGTCCGCACCACATCCAAGTTTTCAAACACCATGTTCACTCTTACCGTGAATTGCCAATCCGTATCGCTGAAATCGGTATGATGCACCGTTACGAAAAATCTGGTGCCCTCACTGGCCTTCAACGTGTACGTGAAATGTCACTCAACGACGGTCACCTATTCGTTACTCCAGAACAAATCCAAGAAGAATTCCAACGTGCCCTTCAGTTGATTATCGATGTTTATGAAGACTTCAACTTGACTGACTACCGCTTCCGCCTCTCTCTTCGTGACCCTCAAGATACTCATAAGTACTTTGATAACGATGAGATGTGGGAAAATGCCCAAACCATGCTTCGTGCAGCTCTTGATGAAATGGGCGTGGACTACTTTGAAGCCGAAGGTGAAGCAGCCTTCTACGGACCAAAATTGGATATCCAGATTAAAACTGCCCTTGGAAAAGAAGAAACCCTTTCTACTATCCAACTTGATTTCTTGTTGCCAGAACGCTTCGACCTCAAATATATCGGAGCTGATGGCGAAGATCACCGTCCAGTCATGATCCACCGTGGGGTTATCTCAACTATGGAACGCTTCACAGCTATCTTGATTGAGAACTACAAGGGGGCCTTCCCAACATGGCTGGCACCACACCAAGTAACCCTCATCCCAGTATCTAACGAAAAACACGTGGACTACGCTTGGGAAGTAGCCAAGAAACTCCGTGACCGCGGTGTCCGTGCAGATGTAGATGAGCGCAATGAAAAAATGCAGTTCAAGATCCGTGCTTCACAAACCAGCAAGATTCCTTACCAATTAATTGTTGGAGACAAAGAAATGGAAGACGAAACAGTCAACGTTCGTCGCTACGGCCAAAAAGAAACACAAACTGTCTCAGTTGATAATTTTGTTCAAGCTATCCTAGCTGATATCGCCAACAAATCACGCGTTGAGAAATAAGAGTCTAGCATAAAAGCCTCCAATCTGGAGGCTTTTTCTCATCTATTTTTACTCAAGGACTAAGTTCACTTGAGCAAACTGAATCCGCACTGTCGTTCCTTTTCCGACCTCAGACTCGATACGAATCTGGTGCCCCAGTTCTTCAGAAATTTTCTTAGATAGATAAAGGCCAAGTCCAGAGGACTGCTGGGTCAAACGGCCATTGTATCCTGAAAAGCCACGTTCAAATACTCGGAGGACATCACTGTTTTTTATCCCGATTCCCGTATCTTTGATACAAAGCTCTTGGTCATCCATATAAATCTCCAGACCACCTTCCTTGGTGTACTTGAGACTGTTTGAGATGATTTGCTCAATAACCACTAGCAGCCACTTTTTATCCGTCACGATTTCTTTATCAAGGTCATGTAGATTAACATTTAAGCCTTTTTGAATAAAGAAAAGAGCATATTTACGAATTATTTCCTTGACCAAGTCCTCAATTTGAACCTGCTTTAAGACCAAATCATCATGGAAACTTTCTAAACGCAGGTACTGTAAAACTAGGTTGGTATAGGAGTCGATTTTGAAAATTTCCTGTTCTAGCTGCTGCTTCAGTTGGCGGTCGACCACTTCTGCAACTAAAAGTTGACTGGCTGCAATGGGGGTCTTTATCTGATGGACCCACAAGGTATAGTAATCCAGCAAATCCGTCAGTTTTCTTTCTGCTTTTGACCTCTGCTGATAGAGTTCCATCTCACGCGCTTCTAATTTTTCTGCTAAAGCTATTTCCAAAGGAGACTTGGCTTCCCTCTCTCCATAGAGAAGTTCCTGGCGATAGACCTGCGTTTCCACCAATATGTCCCAAGTGAAAAATAAGATGGTTACAAAGCAACACAAGAGGAAAAAGTAGAGGAAGTAAATTTCTAGACTGGCAAATAAAAACTGAAAGAGTAAGACCAGAAATGCCAAAGAAAGCAGATAGACAAAAAGACGACTACGGGAGCGCAGATAGGCTAGAAAAAATTGTTTCCAATCAAGCATGCTTCAATCCGTACCCTATTCCTTTCTTGGTCTCGATAAATCCTACCAATCCCTGCTCCTCCAACTTTTTACGCAAACGAGCCACATTGACAGAGAGGGTATTATCATCAATGAAAAAGTCACTGTTCCAAAGTTCCCGCATCAGGTCGTCACGTGCTACGATGTTGCCTGCATGCTCAAATAACACGCGTAAAATCTGGAATTCATTCTTGGTCAAATTCAAGACTTGCCCTTGATAATGTAAATCCATGGATTTGGTATTGAGGATAACACCAGCATATTCCAGCAAACTCTCATCACGCCCAAACTCATAGGAACGACGCAACAAGCCCTGAACCTTAGCTAAAAGAACCTGCTGGTCAAAAGGCTTGGTCACAAAGTCATCCGCCCCCATATTGATTGCCATGACAATATCCATAGCCTGGTCTCTCGAAGAAAGAAACATGATAGGTACCTTGGAAATCTTGCGGATTTCCTGACACCAGTGATAACCATTAAACAAGGGCAAACCAATATCCATGAGGACCAGATGAGGTTCCGACTGAACAAATAGACTCAAAACTTCCATAAAGTCTTCTACCAGGACCACTTCAAATCCCCATTCAGAGAGCATTTTCCCAATCTGTTGACGAATGACCTGATCATCTTCTATTAATAAAATCTTGTGCATGCGCTTCTCCTTTTCCATTATTATAACAGATTTTTCCATGCTAGATGGTCTGAAACTGAATTTGAAATAGCCTGTTTTTAGCCAGTACAAACAGGCTATGCTACTAGCTAATTTGAGGGAAATTTGCTAAGATAAATAAAAAGAAAGGAGCTCTTATGGCCAATATTTTTGACTATCTGAAAGATGTCGCATATGATTCTTATTACGACCTTCCCTTGAATGAGTTAGACATTCTAACCTTAATAGAAATCACCTACCTCTCCTTTGATAATCTGGTCTCCACACTTCCTCAACGTCTTTTAGATCTAGCACCTCAGGTTCCAAGAGAGCCCACCATGCTTACTAGCAAAAATCGCCTTCAATTATTAGATGAATTGGCTCAACACAAGCGCTTCAAAAATTGCAAACTCTCCCATTTTATCAACGACATCGACCCTGAACTGCAAAAGCAATTTGCGGCTATGACTTATCGTGTCAGCCTCGATACCTATCTGATTGTCTTTCGTGGGACAGATGACAGTATCATTGGCTGGAAGGAAGATTTCCACCTGACCTATATGAAGGAAATTCCTGCTCAAAAGCACGCCCTTCGCTATTTAAAGAACTTTTTTGCCCATCATCTTAAGCAAAAGGTTATTCTAGCTGGGCATTCCAAGGGAGGAAATCTCGCTATCTATGCTGCTAGCCAAATTGAGCAAAGTTTGCAAAATCAGATCACAGCAGTTTATACATTTGATGCACCTGGTCTCCATCAAGAATTGACACAGACTGCGGGTTATCAAAGGATAATGGATAGAAGCAAGATATTCATTCCACAAGGTTCCATTATCGGTATGATGCTGGAAATTCCTGCTCACCAAATCATCGTTCAGAGTACTGCCCTGGGTGGCATCGCCCAGCACGATACCTTTAGTTGGCAGATTGAGGACAAGCACTTCGTCCAACTGGATAAGACCAACAGTGATAGCCAGCAAGTAGACACAACCTTTAAAGAATGGGTGGCCACAGTCCCTGACGAAGAACTTCAGCTCTACTTCGACCTCTTCTTTGGCACTATTCTTGAGGCTGGTATTAGCTCTATCAATGACTTGGCTTCCTTAAAGGCGCTTGAATACATTCATCATCTCTTTGTCCAAGCTCAATCCCTCACTCCAGAAGAAAGAGAAACCTTGGGTCGCCTTACCCAGTTATTGATTGATACTCGTTACCAGGCATGGAAAAATAGATAATACTCTTGAAAATTAAATGTATACAAAACAAAAGACCTAGAATACATACTTTCATGTGCATTCTAAGTCTTTTTAAATAGAATCTAATAGTCAATAAAAATCAAAGAGCATTGAGAGATAATGGGGCTTGGAACGTCCCTCTCGCTTCAACAAAATGACCCCATTATAGATTAAAAAGATGCCACTTAGAAAAAGCAAAAAAGGAAGTAAGACAAAGGCAAATACATAAAAAGCTAACTGAACATTCTCGTATCCATTTTTATAAAAAAGGTAGGATAGATAAAAATAACTTGAAATGAGGGATAATAAAAATAATACTGGATTCCACAAACTTCTATTATCCTTCCAAAATGACACTATAAAGGCTAATACAATTCCTATAACGAGATACATTTCTTACTCCTTTAATAGCTACATTTTATCATAATTATCCAAAGAAAAAAGAGGGCATTTATCCCTCTTAATCCTTCATCTGACTCTCTGCATCGGCCACGACTTTTTCTAGACTGGTTTGACCAAGTTCTGCCTCCATAGTCAACTGAATTCTCTCCAATTTTTGATCCAAAACATCATGAATATGAGCTCCTACAGGGCAATTTGGATTCGGATTGTCATGGAAACTGAAGAGTTGACCTGTCTTACCAAGACATTCGACCGCCTGATAAACATCTAAAAGACTAATATCCTTAAGGTCCTTGACAATCTCTGTTCCGCCCGTTCCACGCGCTACTGAAATCAGCTCTGCCTTCTTCAACTGGGACAAGATCTTTCTGATAATGACAGGATTGACCCCAACACTAGCAGCCAGAAAATCACTGGTCACCTTGCTTTCCTTCCCCTCGAGGGCAATGATTATCAGCATATGAGTTGCAATGGTAAATCTACTTGGAATTTGCATCCTCTTCTCCTTTTCACGAGGCTACCCTGCCTCTACTCTTCTTTTTCTATTATTATACCCTTTTTAGTTGTAATGTCAATCGTTACCACTTTTCAACCAGTCGTCTAACTCCCGATCGCAACCCTCTTTCTGAGCCAATTCTCTCAAAAATTCCTGATGATGAGTATGGTGGATCCCATTGACCAGACTTTCATAGTAAACCTCAAAATAGGGAAGTCTCAGGTCTTTAGCCAGCTGCAATTCCGCTGCCACATCGTAGTCCACCCGTCGGAAGTCCATATCTACCAGGCCCTTGTCATCAAACTCCAAAATCATATACTGGGCCCGCAAGTCCTTCCGTAGCTGAGCGTCCAAAAAGAAAGGTTGGCCAATCGAACCCGGATTGACAATCAATTGCCCACCAGTCCCGTAACGAAGCAACTGCTGGTGAATATGTCCATAAACAGCAATATCACAGGGAGGATGAGTCACCAAGCGGTCAAACTCCTCTTGTTTGCCAGTATGAATCAACTCTCGCCCCCAGTTCTTATCAGGCAGATGATGGCTAATTCCCACCGTCAAATCCCCAAACTGACGATGAATTTGAAGAGGTTGATTGTGGAGCACTTCAATTTCTTCTAGGGAAATTTCCTCTAAAACATACTGGCACTGGCGCAAGAGATAGCGTTGACTGGGGCGAGTACTGTCCAATTCCTTACGGACACCATGCCAAAGACTGTCTTCCCAGTTTCCCAAAACTCTAGCCGTAATCGGTAGTTGATCCAACAAGTCCAAAATCCTTCTACGTCCTGTCCCTGGCATGAGAATATCTCCCAAAAGCCAGTATTCATCCACTCCTAGCTGCTGAGCATCTGCCAAAACAGCCTCCAAGGCGGTGGTATTTCCATGAATATCTGAAAGAAGAGCTATTTTCGTCATATCCATCTCCTCGTTTTTTCTCTTGCAATAAGTATAACATAAAAAGTCACAGCTAGAGAAATCTAGCTTTTTTTGATATACTAGATAAAGATATTAGACAAGAGGAAACGAATGACCCCAAACAAAGAAGACTATCTAAAATGTATTTATGAAATTGGCATAGACCTGCATAAGATTACCAACAAGGAAATTGCGGCTCGCATGCAAGTCTCTCCCCCTGCCGTAACTGAAATGATCAAACGAATGAAAAGTGAAAATCTCATCCTAAAGGACAAGGAATGTGGCTATCTACTGACTGACCTCGGTCTCAAACTGGTCTCTGAGCTCTATCGTAAGCACCGCTTGATTGAAGTTTTTCTAGTTCATCATTTAGACTATACAAGTGACCAGATTCACGAGGAAGCTGAGGTCTTGGAACACACTGTCTCTGACCTGTTCGTGGAAAGACTAGATAAACTGCTAGGTTTCCCTAAAACCTGCCCCCACGGAGGAACTATTCCTGCCAAGGGAGAACTCCTCGTTGAAATCAATAACCTCCCACTAGCTGATATCAAGGAAGCTGGCGCCTACCGCCTGACTCGGGTGCACGATAGTTTTGACATTCTCCATTATCTGGACAAGCACTCACTTCACATCGGTGACCAGCTCCAAGTCAAGCAGTTTGATGGCTTCAGCAATACCTTCACTATCCTCAGTAACGACGAGGATTTACAAGTGAATATGGACATTGCAAAACAACTCTATGTCGAGAAAATCAACTAATTTCTCAAGTCCCCTACCAACCCTGAAAGTTTTATTTTCAGGGTTTTATTTCTATCATTTTATTTTACTTTCATTTGGTGGTAGAATATTTGAAAAAAAGAAAGGTAGTTTAACCTATGAAAAAATCACTAAAAATTTTTGCTACATCTAAATGATTTGACCTCTTCGGGGTTGCTTTGGTCGTTGGGATTGCGATTGCATCTGGTTATCTCAACTCACGCCTCGATAAATTTGTAGACTGGGGACTATGGACAGCTCTTGTACCCTTTGGATTGATTTCCGTAACCAACGTTGGGATTTCCATGTTGTCCACTCGTTTCACGGGGAAATTAAGCAAATGGGGAAATTACTTTGGTATTGTTAATACCATTTTGTCCGGTGCTATTGATTATATCCTTGGAAATAAGGCGGCCATCATTACCTATCCCGTCACCTTCCTCATTTATACCTTTGCTATAAAGAAATGGAAAGCTTCGCAAGAAGGCAGACCCAACCAAATGAGCCAAAAACAGGTAAAATTGGCGGCCATCATCATTTCCATCATCGCCTTCCTCTTTGCCTTTGTGACCAACTATATCGGATATGGGGGCAAGATGAATCTCCTTGCCTACGTAACAACTATTGCCTTTGCACTGTCCCTCATTGCCAATGCTTTGAATGCATTGGCAATGAGGGACAGTGGGGCTTTTGGTTGATTTACAATTTCGTTCAGCTGACAAAAGCTGGTATTCAAGGAAACTTCGCCAATATCGGTAAATACATCTTTTATATCCTCAATGCAATCGGAGCTTTATTTGTCTGGAATGATGAAGAAGTTAGATAATAGAAGGAAACTCAAATAAAGAATACTAGCCAACTTAAGAGAATCTCCCCTCTGCTATTTTTATCATTTTAGTTGTAACTCCCATTCTTTTAGAGTAGAATGAAGTTAGATAAAAGAGGGAGGTCTTGTCATGAAAAAACTCTATAGAATCCATTTTATAGCAATTGCAGTTATTGATTTGCTACTATTTGCATTTTTTATCATTAGACTCGAGACATCTTTTGAGTGGCTCTTGCTCTCTGGTTTAATTTTCTTCCTTGCTCAAGGACTCCTGCTATTTCTCTTGATCGTCCGACTCAAACATCAATTCGCTGAGATTTATCCTCAAATCAATAAAAAGATTCGCTTCTACTATTTAGGGGTTCTCACCATTGATTTTCTATTTTTTGTTCTCTTAGCCTTCATTAGTTCTCAGCGTTTTTCATCTCTTATGCCAATTATCACTGCTTGCCATTCTACTTTTTATTATATGACAGCTGACTACCTAAGAGAAAACTATCCAGACTTTTACGACAAACACATCTCTTTATGGGAGTGTCTCTAAGGAAAAAGAGGTTTTATCATGAAAAAAATCATCTTCATCAAAACCACTCAACTCCTTGTCATTGATGGAATCATGCTAGCATTTTTGACATTTAAAGAGGGTCTTATACTCAATGAAAATCAAAGAGCAAACTAGGAAGCTAGCCGCAGGCTGTACTTGAGTACGGCAAGGTGAAGCTGACGTGGTTTGAATTTGATTTTCGAAGAGTATTACCTGGGATTGGATTTTGATTTATATCGGTTGGCTCATTTTCTTTCATCCTGTGCTATTGACCTATCTTTCTAACCAGCTTTGCGACTATTTTAGTCAACTCTATTCCCAGATTAGACCGATATTCTGGCGTTTTGCCTTACAAATTCTCCTATGGGATAGCCTGATGATTCTCTCCTTGGTGTCTTTAAGTGGTATGCCACTTTTCCTTCAGGGCACTCTCCTCATCCTAGGACATCTCATCTCTTCCTATCGCATAAGCCAAAGCCTGAAAAGAGACTTCCCCCAAGCATATCAAGAACCGATTTCATTTTGGAGTATTTTATGATAAATGAGAAAAACCAAGCCGGCTGGGCTTGGTCTTTCTTATCTATTTTTAGTATCAAGGATAATGGTAACCGGTCCGTCATTGAGCAGCTCAACCTGCATATCCGATCCAAAGATGCCTGTCTGAACGGGCACTTCTTGCGCTAATTTTTGATTAAAAGCGTCATAGAAGTCTGATGCCATATCAGGTTTGGCTGCACCTGTAAAGGCTGGACGATTGCCTTTCTTGGTATCCGCAAAGAGGGTAAACTGGGAAATAGAAAGGATTTCTCCTTCAATATCCTTGACAGATAGGTTCATCTTGCCTTCTGCGTCTGAAAAAATCCGCATGTTGACAAGCTTTCTCACAGCATAGTCCAAATCTTCCTCTTGGTCCTCTGGTCCAACACCAACCAGCAATAAAAGTCCCTGATTGATTTTTCCCTGAATCTGGCCTTCTATACTCACTTGGGCTTTTTTAACCCGTTGGATAATGATTTTCATAATAGCCTTTCTAGTAAGAGCTAGGACAACTAGCCGTTGGTCCGTTTGACAGAGTAAACTTCTGGCACACTCTTAATTTTATCGACAACCGTAGTCAGTGTAGAGAGGTTGGCAATACCGAAGGACACATGGATATTAGCAAACTTCATATCCTTGGTTGGTTGGGCATTGACCGTTGAAATATTCTTGGTTGTATTTGAAAGAACTTGCAGTACATCGTTCAACAGTCCTGTACGGTTGAGACCGTAGATATCGATATGGGCCATATACTCCTTATTTGAGCTAGAGTACTGGTCTTCCCATTCCACATCAAGGAGACGTTGCTCGTAGTTTTCTTGGGCACGCAGGTTCATACAGTCCACACGGTGAATAGCCACACCACGACCCTTGGTAATGTAGCCAACAATATCGTCACCAGGCACGGGGTTACAACACTTAGCAATCCGCACTAGGAGACCAGAAGCACCTTCAATAACCACTCCCCCCTCATGCTTGACCTTGAGAGTTTCTTTATTTTCAACCTTGACCTCGCCACCTTTGACAAGCTCCTCTGCCTCAGCCTTGGCCTTGGCACGCTCTTCCTCACGGCGTTCCTTTTCAGTCAGACGGTTAAAGACGGTAATCGCACCGATTTCCCCAAAACCAATGGCCGCAAAGAGGGAGTCTTCTGTCTTGTAGCTAGTCTTTTGCAGAACTTGATCCATGTGGCGCTTGTCCATGAATTTATTGGCCACATAACCATTTTCTTGGAACTGAGCCATCAGCATCTCACGGCCCTTGTTGACAGATAATTCCTTGTCTTGGTTTTTAAAGAATTGGCGAATCTTGTTACGGGCCTTGCTGGTCTTGACCATGTTGAGCCAGTCACGGCTCGGTCCAAAAGAATTCGGGTTGGTGACAATTTCAACCTGATCCCCAGTTTTTAACTTGGTTGTCAGAGGAACCATGCGACCATTAACCTTGGCACCAGTTGCTTTTTCACCGACCTTGGTATGGATTTCGTAGGCAAAGTCAATCGGTCCTGAATCTTTGGGAAGGGAACGAACCGCACCATCTGGAGTAAAGACGTAAATCTCCTCAACCAGATAGTTTTCCTTAACAGAATCAACAAATTCCTTAGCATCATCAGCCTGGTCTTGGAGCTCCATCATCTCCTTGATCCAGTTCATTCCAATAGCTGATTCCTTGCTGTTAACTTGCCCCTTTATACCTTTCTTATAAGCCCAGTGAGCCGCAACCCCGTACTCAGCCACCTCGTGCATTTCCTTGGTTCGAATCTGGAATTCAATCGGCCCTTTTGGTCCATAAACAGTCGTATGGATAGACTGATAACCATTGGCCTTGCGGTTGGCAATATAGTCTTTGAAGCGACCTGGCATCGGTTTCCAAAATTCATGCACGTAACCAAGCATGGCATAAACATCACTTTGGGTATCTAAAATACAACGAATAGCAATCAGATCATAGATTTCCTCAAACCGTTTTCTCTTGTCCTGCATTTTGCGGAAAATTGAGTAAATATGCTTGGGACGACCATAAATCTTCCCTTTCAAGTGACGTTCTGTCGTATACTCCTCTAATTTTGTGACTACCTCATCCACCAAGGCCTCACGCTCCCTGCGCTTTTCCTTCATCATATGGGTAATCTTGTAAAACTCCGTTGGATTGAGATAACGGAAAGACAAGTCTTCTAATTCCCATTTGACACTGGAAATCCCCAAACGATGGGCAAGCGGGGCATAGATTTCCATGGTTTCTTTGGAAATACGCTCCTGCTTGTCTTTTCGAAGATGTTTCAGGGTCCGCATATTGTGCAAGCGGTCAGACAGTTTGACCAAAATAACGCGGATGTCCTCAGACATGGCCATGAGCATCTTGCGATGATTTTCCGCTAATTGCTCCTCGATCGATTTGTACTCGACCTTGCCAAGCTTGGTAACTCCGTCAACAATCATCCGCACATCAGGACCAAACTCTCTTTCCAAATCGTCCAAGGTCGCATCTGTATCTTCCACCACATCATGCAAGAATCCACAAGCTACTGTTACAGCATCCAGCTTTAGCTTAGCTAAAATACCTGCCACTTGGATAGGGTGAATGATATAAGGCTCGCCTGATTTGCGATATTGACCACTGTGGCATTCAACAGCATAGACCAAGGCCTTATGGACAAAATGAACATCCTCTTCCGTTAAATATTCTTTGGTTAAAGCGACAACTTCTTCGCCTGTTAAATTCACTTCTTTCGGCATCTCTACTCTCCAATTCTTCCTACCATTTTATCACTTTTTTAAGAATATGAAAACTAGATTGGAACAGAATAAGAAAAAAATAATTCAAAATTGCTTGATAATTCTGAATTATTGGCCCGTAATATACTACGAAGTTAGATTTTAAACTTAGGTGATAGAAGGAGAGATAGAAGAACGGAAACCATATTGTAACCCAAAGACTTTCTGACTTCCCCAATTCCATTGAAGATACGAAAGATAAACGGTGGAACTCGTATCACATACACTGGTACCTTGACTGGATTTTGGAATTAATACTAAATGAAAATCAAAGAGCAAACTAGGAAACTAGCCGCAGGTTACTCAAAGCACCGCTTTGAGGTTGTAGATAAGACTGACAAAGTCAGTCACATATATACGGCAAGGCGACGTTGACGCGGTTTGAAGAGATTTTTGAAGAGTATAAAAATCCTCAAGATACTTTCTTCTATCCTTTAGTTTATAAGGAGAATACCTATGAAAAAACTGCTATTTCTATCTTTGCTCTCCTAATGTTAGGAGTTTGCTGCCTGTTCCTATTCAGCCAGCAAAGCTATAAAAAACAGTCGTTCAATACTATGCTAACGACCAGAACCTGCCCAGTAGGATAACTTATAGTGAATATAGCGACAAATGAGAAGCCAACTACGGTAGCACTCTAAACATCACGTCTATCAAACAAGCTAATGACGGAGTTTATGCAACCTATGAAGGGCAATTGACACCTTTCCAATATTGATAAATTGATAACCAGCCTGTCTTCATCTAGTCATGCTGGTTTTTAAGTTCATTTTAAATCCTTACCTATTCTCCCTAACTGTGCTATACTTAATTTATACTCAATGAAAATCAAAGAGCAAACTAGAAAGCTAGCCGCAGGCTGTTCAAAGCACTGCTTTGAGGTTGCAGATAAAGTTGACGCAGTTTGAAGATATTTTCGAAGAGTATTAGTACATTCTTTGAGATTGGAGCTAGTATGAAAATCCATAAAACCGTGAATCCTGTTGCCTATGAAAATACCTATTATCTAGAAGGCGAAAAGCACCTCATCGTCGTCGATCCTGGTAGTCATTGGGAAGCCATTCGTCAGACAATCGAGAAGATCAACAAACCGATCTGTGCTATTCTCTTGACCCACGCCCATTATGACCATATCATGAGTCTGGACTTGGTTCGCGAGACGTTTGGCAATCCTCCTGTCTATATCGCAGAGAGCGAAGCCAGCTGGCTCTACACTCCTGTCGATAATCTCTCCGGTCTCCCTCGCCACGATGATATGGCAGATGTGGTCACAAAACCTGCAGAACACACCTTTGTCTTTCACGAAGAATACCAACTAGAGGAATTTCATTTTAAGGTTCTGCCGACCCCAGGGCACTCTATCGGTGGTGTTTCCCTAGTCTTTCCTGATGCTCACCTAGTCTTGACGGGAGATGCTCTATTCCGCGAAACTATCGGACGGACCGACCTTCCGACTGGTAGCATGGAGCAACTCCTTCATAGTATCCAGACCCAACTCTTCACCCTACCAAACTACGATGTCTATCCAGGACATGGTCCAGCTACTACTATCGCTCACGAAAAGGCCTTCAATCCCTTTTTCTAGCAAGATGATGACAATCGAAATTTAAGTAAACTATCCAGCAAATCTTTCTATTACAAAAGGCATCCTATCAAGGTTTTCACACGTGATTGGATGCCTTTTTCTGATGACTAGATTTTTTGTATTACCAAATAATCACGCGCTCCTCTGGTGAACGCCACATTCCGTCTCCTTCTTTGACATCATAGGTTGTAAAGAAATCGTCGAAGTTTGGTACTTGCACATTGACACGGAGTTTGGCTGGTGCGTGCACATCGACGCTAGCCAAAAGTTTCATAAATTCTGGTCGACCTTTCATGCGCCAGATGCGACCGAAGTTGTAGAAGAACTCTTCTGCTGAGAAGTCTGCTTCTCTCTTAGCTGCTTCAAGCGCTGCTGCGATTCCTCCCAAGTCAGCCACGTTTTCTGATACAGTCAATTTACCGTTAATGGTTGCTCCATAAGAATCCTGTCCATCAAATTGGTCAATGACTTTTTGTGTTTTCTCCTTGAAGGCAGCATAGTCGCTCTCTGTCCACCAATCCTTGAGGCTACCATTTTCGTCAAAGGAAGCCCCGTTAGTATCAAAGGCGTGGGAAATTTCATGGGCAATCACTGCCCCAATACCACCGTAGTTAGCAGAAGATGACTGATGCAAGTCATAGAAAGGCGCCTGTAAAATGGCCGCTGGAAAGACAATCAGGTTCTTCTGAGGATTGTAGTAGGCATTGACCATATGAGCAGGCATGCCCCATTCCTTATAGTCTACAGGCTGGTTCCACTTACTCCAACTGTGCTTGATTTCCACACGCGCAAAGGCTAGAGCATTCTCAAAAAGACTGGCAGTTTCATTCACTACCTTATCCTTGTAACGTGCAGGCAATTCTTCTGGATAGCCAATATAAGGTTTGATCACATTGAGCTTCACGATAGCCTGTTTACAGGTTTCTGGAGTGAGCCAGTCATTCTTAAGCAGACGCTCCTTATAGACATCAATCATGGTTGCCACTTTTTTCTCCACATCCGCCTTGGCTTCTGGAGAGAACTTCTCACGGGCGTACCAAAGACCCAGGGCTTGCTTGAAAGGTTCTTGTGCTAGATGATAAGCTGCTTTGACCTTATCTTTTGCCTCTGGAACTCCAGAAAGGGCACGGCTGTAGGCACCAGACAAAACACGGATATCCTCTGTTAAATAGCTGGTTGAAAGATTGACAACACTCAAAATCAAGGTTGCTTTAAGGAGAGACCAGGCTTCCTCACTGTAAAATTGCTCTGCTGCTTGCCAGAAACGTTCCTCGTCTACAATAACCTTGTCTGGTAATTGCCCAATAACTGCTTTGAAGAAGTCATCCAAAGGTAGGGCAGGCGCGAATTTCTTGAAATCTTCGTAAGAATATGGATGATAGAGTTTAGCATATTCTGAACTTTCTTCATTAGAGAGCACCACTGCCGCAACTCGGCGGTCCAATTCAAGTCTTTTTTCTAGCAAGTCTTCAATTTCTTCATCAGAGAAATCATAAGCCTTGAGGAGATTTGCGCTGCTTTCTTTCCAAAGAGTCAAGAGCTCTTCGCGCTGAGGATGTTCTTCTGCATAGTAGGTCGTATCTGGCAAGATTGTGCTTGGAGCGCTAGCCCATAGAACATTGATTCTAGCATCCATAAAGTCTGGCGATACACCAAAAGGAAGGAAGTTTGGTTTTCCTGCAAGCTCAAACTCTGCTAGTTTAGCTGTAAAATCCGCAAAAGTTTCCAATTCTTGGAATTCTTTAAGGAGTGGTAAGACAGGTGTGATACCGTCAGCTTCTCTCTTGTCAAAATCACGAACTAGGCGGTGGTATTTGACAAAGTTTTCCAAGATAGCATCCTCAGGCACTTCTTCACCTGCTAACCACTTGTCTGTTGTCGCCAGCATCAGGTCTTCAATTTCCTGGTCTAAATCAACAAAACCTCCTGTTTGAGACTTATCTGCTGGGATTTCAGCTGTCTGTTGCCATTCTCCATTGATAGCATCATAAAAATCATCTTGATAACGTGTCATCTTGTTCTCGCTTTCATTTGTATTTGCATTTATCTTAACAAAAATCACTAGGGAATGCAATTAATAACCATTTAACTATTATTTTTTAGCTATTATAAAAAATCTTTCCATGATAAAACGCATAATTCCAAGTTTTTTACACTTGATACTATGCGTTTTATAATTTAGAAATTTATCCTGAAAGTTATCTTTAGAATCTATTTTTCAGTTATTATTTTAATTTTTTCAAAAATTAACTTGACTTAATTTTTTTTTTAATGTATATTAAGAGACAGGAGGAATACAAGTTTATGATACGTATCGAAAACCTCAGTGTCTCCTACAAAGAAACGTTGGCACTTAAGGATATTTCACTAGTGCTCCATGGACCAACAATTACCGGCATCATTGGTCCAAACGGCGCTGGGAAATCAACACTATTAAAAGGTATGCTGGGAATTATCCCACATCAAGGTCAGGCATTTCTCGATGACAAGGAAGTTAAAAAATCCTTACACCGAATTGCCTATGTCGAACAAAAAATCAATATCGACTACAACTTTCCCATCAAGGTCAAGGAATGCGTCTCGTTAGGACTATTTCCCTCTATTCCTCTCTTTCGAAGTTTAAAGGCTAAACATTGGAAGAAAGTGCAAGAGGCCCTTGAAATCGTCGGCCTAGCTGACTACGCTGAACGTCAAATTAGTCAACTGTCTGGAGGTCAATTCCAGCGGGTCTTGATTGCCAGATGTTTGGTGCAGGAAGCCGACTATATCCTCTTGGATGAACCCTTTGCTGGGATTGACTCTGTCAGTGAGGAAATCATCATGAATACGCTGAGAGATTTGAAAAAAGCTGGGAAGACGGTTCTCATCGTTCACCACGACCTCAGCAAGATTCCCCACTACTTCGATCAAGTCTTACTTGTCAATCGAGAAGTGATTGCCTTTGGTCCAACAAAAGAAACTTTTACCGAAACCAATCTAAAAGAAGCTTACGGTAATCAACTCTTTTTCAATGGAGGTGACCTATGATTGCAGAATTTATCGATGGATTGCAAAAATTCCATTTCCTACAAAATGCCTTGATAACAGCTATTGTCGTCGGGATTGTAGCTGGAGCCGTGGGATGTTTCATTATTCTACGCGGGATGTCACTCATGGGAGATGCCATTTCACATGCTGTCTTACCAGGTGTAGCCCTCTCCTTCATCTTGGGCCTTGACTTCTTTATCGGAGCCATTGTCTTTGGATTGCTAGCTGCCATCATCATTACCTACATCAAAGGAAACTCGATTATCAAAAGCGATACCGCCATCGGCATTACCTTTTCTTCTTTCTTAGCCCTCGGTATCATCTTGATTGGTGTCGCTAAAAGTTCAACTGACCTTTTCCATATCCTTTTTGGTAATATTCTGGCCGTCCAAGATACGGATATGTTTATTACTATGGGTGTGGGGGCAGCCATCCTCTTGTTAATCTGGATTTTCTTCAAGCAACTCTTGATAACTTCCTTTGATGAACTCTTGGCTAAAGCCATGGGAATGCCTGTCAATTTCTATCACTACCTTCTCATGGTACTCCTGACTCTCGTGTCTGTGACAGCCATGCAAAGTGTCGGAACTATCCTGATTGTAGCCATGCTGATTACCCCAGCTGCAACTGCTTATCTGTATGCTAATAGTCTGAAAAGCATGATTTTCCTTTCCTCAACCTTCGGAGCTACTGCTTCAGTTTTGGGACTCTTTATCGGTTATAGCTTTAACGTTGCGGCAGGTTCTAGTATCGTGCTCACAGCTGCTAGTTTCTTTCTCATTAGCTTCTTTATCGCTCCCAAACAACGATATTTGAAACTGAAAAATAAACATTTGTTAAAATAAGGGGCAAAGCCCTAATAAATTGGAGGATCTAATGAAAAAATTAGGTACATTACTCGTTCTCTTTCTTTCTGCAATCATTCTTGTAGCATGTGCTAGCGGAAAAAAAGATACAACTTCTGGTCAAAAACTAAAAGTTGTTGCTACAAACTCAATCATCGCTGATATTACTAAAAATATTGCTGGTGACAAAATTGACCTTCATAGTATCGTTCCGATTGGGCAAGACCCACACGAATACGAACCACTTCCTGAAGACGTTAAGAAAACTTCTGAGGCTGATTTGATTTTCTATAACGGTATCAACCTTGAAACAGGTGGCAATGCTTGGTTTACAAAATTGGTAGAAAATGCCAAGAAAACTGAAAACAAAGACTACTTCGCAGTCAGCGACGGCGTTGATGTTATCTACCTTGAAGGTCAAAATGAAAAAGGAAAAGAAGACCCACACGCTTGGCTTAACCTTGAAAACGGTATTATTTTTGCTAAAAATATCGCCAAACAATTGAGCGCCAAAGACCCTAACAATAAAGAATTCTATGAAAAAAATCTCAAAGAATATACTGATAAGTTAGACAAACTTGATAAAGAAAGTAAGGATAAATTTAATAAGATCCCTGCTGAAAAGAAACTCATTGTAACCAGCGAAGGAGCATTCAAATACTTCTCTAAAGCCTATGGTGTCCCAAGTGCCTACATCTGGGAAATCAATACTGAAGAAGAAGGAACTCCTGAACAAATCAAGACCTTGGTTGAAAAACTTCGCCAAACAAAAGTTCCATCACTCTTTGTAGAATCAAGTGTGGATGACCGTCCAATGAAAACCGTTTCTCAAGACACAAACATCCCAATCTATGCACAAATCTTTACTGACTCTATCGCAGAACAAGGTAAAGAAGGCGACAGCTACTACAGCATGATGAAATACAACCTTGACAAGATTGCTGAAGGATTGGCAAAATAAGCCTCTGAAAAACGTCATTCTCATATGAGCTGGCGTTTTTTCTATGCCCACATTTCCGGTCAAATCATTGGAAAATTCTGACTGTTTCAGATACAATGGAAGAAAAAAGATTGGAGTATCCTATGGTAACTTTTCTCGGAAATCCTGTGAGCTTTACAGGTAAACAACTACAAGTCGGCGACAAGGCGCTTGATTTTTCTCTTACTACAACAGATCTTTCTAAAAAATCTCTGGCTGATTTTGATGGCAAGAAAAAAGTCTTGAGTGTCGTTCCTTCTATCGATACAGGCATCTGCTCAACTCAAACACGTCGTTTTAATGAAGAATTGGCTGGACTGGACAACACGGTCGTATTGACTGTTTCAATGGACCTACCTTTTGCTCAAAAACGTTGGTGCGGTGCTGAAGGCCTTGACAATGCCATTATGCTTTCAGACTACTTTGACCATTCTTTCGGGCGCGATTATGCCCTCTTGATCAACGAATGGCACCTATTAGCACGCGCAGTCTTTGTCCTCGATACTGACAATACGATTCGCTACGTTGAATACGTGGATAATATCAATTCTGAGCCAAACTTCGAAGCCGCAATTGCAGCTGCTAAAGCCCTATAGAAAAAATCCTCTGTCACAAAGAGTTCCCTGCTCTTTGAAACGGAGGATTTTTGAATATTAGTAAATAGAAGTTCAATCAGCTAAAAATAACTACCTTACTCTACAGATTTCAGGGCTTCTAACATGTCAACCTTTCTCAGATAATAATTGACGAAGAAACCAAGCAAGGTCAAAATGATGCTTACTGCTGCCACTGGGATTACATAGACTTCCCAGCCTACCTGCGGATAAAAGAGAATAGTCGCAGGCGAAATCATTTGAATCAAAAATTGGTGTAAATAGAAACCAGCTACCAGACCAAGTACGATTCCCACAAGGGACAGCACAATCGTCTCACGGTAAATGTAGAGGGTGACTTCATTATTATGAAAACCGAGAACCTTGATAGTGGAGAGTTCACGGATTCTCTCAGCTACGTTGATATTGGTCAGATTGTAAAGGATGACAATAGCTAATAGAACCGATACGATGACCAAGATGGTCATGGTCTGATTGAGTGAGCTAGCGATAGAGTCGAAGAGTCGAATGGCTGAAGCATTTTGGACAACACTGGACACCGCAGATTGATTCATAAGCAAGCCCGCCTGACTTTCGATACTAGTTGCACTGGTATCCCTTAATGAGACCAGATAAGTGTTGGCTTGGGGTAGCTGTCCGTAAAGTTGCTCATAGCTAGCCTGACTCATATAAATAAAGTGACCAACGTAGTTCTCAGTAATAGCAGCGACCTTTAGTTCCTTACCTTCAATTTCTAAAGTCTGCCCAACCTTGACACCTGCCAGCTGGGCGAGTTTAGCTGTAATAACGATGCCATCTTTTAATGTCAGCTCCTGCTGATGATGTTGAAGATGGATAAAGGGAGTCAAATCTTCCTTCTCTATCATCATAAGAGTAATGTTTTGAAGACCAGCCCTGCCCTTGAAATCCTTGTCTAGCGTTTTAGAATAGATTTTCTGGTAGGCTAGTATCTCCTGCCCTTTCAACACTTCTGCTAGCTCTACCTTGTCCTGATTGGTCGCACTAGGATTTTCAGAGACAAGCATCTGATACTGTTGGATTTGTTGAAACTGTTTAGACGGAACTCCTGCTACAGAAGATTGGATTCCCAAACCTGCAAAGAGCAGAGCTACAGAACCTGCCACACCAAAGATTGTCATCAACATTCTCTGCTTATAACGAAAGATGTTGCGGGCTGTTACCTTATGAGTAAAACTGAGACGACGCCAGATAAAACCGATACGCTCCAATAAGATTTTAGCTCCTTTGACAGGAGGTTTAGGAAGTAGAAGCTGGGCTGCTTCGGCATGAAGTTCCCTCCAAGCCACCAGATAGGCTGGTAACACACTCGCCAACCAGCTCAAGACAAGAGCTAGTAAGCTATAGGTCCAATAGAACTGAATCTGGGTTTCTCCCACCACCATGCCTTTTGTAATGACACTTGAAATTACACTGGCTAGCAAATAATGACCAAGTATACTACCTAGAGCCGTTCCGACAGTCCCAGCTACTAGTCCATAAAGGAGAAACTTGGCGATAATATCCTTACTACGGTAACCCAAGGCCTTAAAAATCCCTGCATGAGTTCGCTCTTCGTCTACAAAGCGAGTCATGGTCGTAAAGGTCACCATGGCTGCTACGGCATAAAGTACCACAGGAAAGATATTGCCCACTGCTCGAATACTGGATGAAGCATTGCTATACATAAGATAGCCCTGACCACCTGGCATGGTCTGACGATTATAAACCTGATACCTTGGCTCCGCCAAATCGTCCAAGACTTGCTGATGTTTTTCTAATTTTTCCTTTTCTTGGGCTAGATTTTGTTCAGCTTGCTTTAGTTTGTCCTCTTCCTTGCCCAATTCCTGCTTGGCTTGGGTAAGTTGAGCACTAGCCTGCTCTCTCTGAACTTGAGGAAACAAGGCTAGTTGACTTTCTTGAGCCTGTATACGAGCTTGAGCAGCTGCTAAACGACGCTTGCCTTCCTGCAAATTAGTCTGAGCCTTGTCTAGAGACTCTTGTCCTTCTTTTTTCAAAAGTCGCAGACGTACCTTGCCATTATCTGATAAAATTTGTTCAAGCTCTTCCTGATGTTGCTTGGATTTTTCTTCATAAGCTGATGAAAAGGCATTTAAACCTGCTAAATCTTGATATTTCAAACGAGCTATATTGTAGACTTTCTGATCAAATTGACTAGGTAAAATCACCCCATAGGCTGTCAGAGTCCCACTTCCACTTCCTGCGTAGCCCATATCTCGCTGGGAGAGGATTTCAGCCGAATCCACAAAACCAGTAATGGTATAAGTATGGTCTTTTAAAGAGGAATGACCCTCTTCTTTTTCTTTAAAACTAATCTCCTGTCCCACGCTGTATTGGCCTTGCAAATGAGTGGCCAAAGCGATTTCCCTGTCTGACTGAGGAAGTCGTCCCTTTCTTAGCTGAAAGGTTGAAATTCGCTCTGGTTTGGAGTACAGCCGAATGGCATCCTGCCCATTATCCATAGTCACATCTGTCAAATAGCCAAACTCGACCTCTGCGCCCTCCGTCTGTTTTAGTTCTTCTTGGTCTGCTTGATCCAAGCCATAGTTAGACATGACTGCCAAATCCAAGGTTTGAGCAGTTGTTAAATAAGCATTAGCTGTCGCCTCCATGTTGGGACTGGTTACTTTGAGGCCTACTAAGGCTAGAGATCCCAACATCATCAGGATCAAGATGGATAAAAAACGCCCCTTGGAGTCTGTGAAGGACTGAATTAAGTCCTTCCAATAAGTTTTTCGCTTGATCATGCTAGTACTCCAAACTGTCAATATCCTGAGGATGCTGGTTGAGCACCACATCCTTGACACTGGCATCGTGCATATGAATCACGCGATCAGCAATGGGCGCCAAAGCTCCATTATGAGTCACGATGATCACCGTCGCTCCCTTTTGACGAGACATGTCTTGGAGAATTTTCAAAACCTGCTTGCCCGTCTGATAATCCAAGGCTCCAGTCGGTTCATCACAAAGGAGAATTTTAGGATTTTTGGCTACCGCGCGTGCAATGGAGACTCGCTGTTGCTCCCCTCCAGAAAGCTGGGCTGGAAAGTTATTGAGACGATGAGCCAGACCTACATCTGTCAAGACCTGATCAGGATTCAAGGCATCTGTCACAATTTCAGAAGCCAGTTCCACATTTTCCTTAGCTGTCAGATTAGAAACTAGATTATAAAACTGAAAAACAAACCCCACATCATTTCTACGGTAATTGGTGCGCTGGTGGGAACTATAATCCGCAATATTAACACCATCAATCCAGATTTCCCCTTCATCATTGGTATCCATTCCCCCAAGAAGGTTAAGAACTGTTGACTTGCCTGCACCTGAAGCACCAAGGATAATAACCAGCTCCCCCTTTTCAATCTCAAAATTCACATCACGATTGGCCACAATCTCCGTGTCCCCAACCTGATAACGCTTGTAACAGTGTTTCATCTCAATATAAGCCATCAGACCCACCCTCTATCAAACAAATTATACTCCTCGAAAATCTCTCTTCAAACCACGTCAGCTTCCATCTGCAACCTCAAAACACTGTTTTGAGCAACCTGCGGCTAGCTTCCTAGTTTGTGCTCTTTGATTTTCATTGAGTATTACTTCCTATTATCATTATAACGCTTTTTCAACTAGTTGAAAACTGCCTATATTCTTAAATCCTTATTAAAAGGCAGTTTCAAATTACTGCCTTATAACATCTTCTTAAAAATAAAATTGAACAAGATCACCTTCTGCTGTTGCCACCGAAATACAATCTTTCCCCATGCATTTCGCTTTTATTTTTTCTTGATTCATTTTAATCACACTCTTCTCAATATCTGGATAAGAAACTCGCAAATCTCCTCCACTCCTTGATAAAATGGTCAACTGTAAGAGTTTTTTATCTTCCCAGCTCATGCTCACTTCAAAATGTCCACGTGCCATTAAGCCTGAAACAGAACCTGTTGACCAAGCATCAGGTAGGGCAGCTAGAGGTACCAGATAAGCTGCATGAGACTGGAGTAACATTTCTGCCATGCCACTAGTAGCACCAAAATTACCATCTATCTGAAAAGGAGGATGGCTACACCAAAGATTTGGCAAGGTGGATGTTTTTAACTGCTCTGCCAATAATTTATGGGCTCGATTGCCATCTCCCAAACGCGCCCAGAGATTGATCTTATTAGCCTTGGACCAACCTGTGCCGCCATCTCCACGATCATTGAGGCTAGCACGTGCCGCTTCAATATACTCTTGTCCCTTGTAGCTAAAGAGATTGCCAGGATAGAGTCCCACTAGATGGGAAGCGTGCCGATGCTGGGCCTCCACTTTCTCATTTTGAAAATACTGCTCTTCCTCCTCATACCACTCCCTGATTCGACCAGATTGAGTGATTTGCAAAGGATTTAGTAAATCAGACTTCTCCTTAACCTCAGTCAACAAGTCCTCATCCAGTCCCAATTCCTGAGCAGCCTGAATAAAATCATGAAATAACTGCCAAATCAGAGATTGGTCATAAGTATTGCCAATCGAAATCGGCCCATGTTCTGGGGAATAAGACGGAGAAGACACCCAACGCTGCGCCTGCTGATCCTTATGTAAAAAGGCATTCCAAAAACGAACCGTTTCCCTCAACATGGGATAAATTTTCTCCCTGAGATAGTCTTGGTCCCTATAAAATGAATAGGCTTCATAAACGGTTTGCATCATCCACGCATTGGCAGCTGGTGACCAACCCCAATAGTAATCCCAACCAGGTGCCGTCCAACCAAAGGGAGTCGCTTGAGTATGAACCAACCAACCATTCTCCTCACCTTTCTGAGAGACGATTCCTGCATACTTTACAGCCGCTAGACGACCATAGACACGCAAATCATCTACATAGTTGATGACTGGAAAGACCGTCTCTAGGAGATTGGTAACATAGGCTGGCCAATAATTCATCTGCAGATTGACATTTAAGTGATAGTCCGAATTCCAAGGAGGATTGTCGACCGCATTCCAGACTCCCTGTAGGTTAGCTGGTAGAGCATCTGGGCAGTCTCTGGACGAACTAATCAATAAATACCGTCCATACTGGAAGAACAGCTCCTCCAAAGCCTGCCCTTCTTGTGGCTTATAATTTTTTAACAAATCATCTGTAGTGGATGCGTCAACATCAGCTTCCAAATCCAATTGAACACGCTGGAATAAGGCTTGGTAGTCCTCGATATGCCTTGATTTCAATTGGGTATAGCCCTTTTCTTTAGCTGTGTCCACCAAGTCTATCACCTGTTGCTCTAAATCTAGTTTCTTGCGATAATTGCTAGCAGGATTTTGGGCAAAATCCGTCTTAGCGGCCAAGAAGAGATTGGCATAACTGGCTCCTGATATCTGAACCCTATCTGACCAAACTCTAATATCTCCATCCGTTTCCCAAGCTAGATAACTAGCAAACCGCAGATCATTATCCTTAACTCTTCCCTTCATCAAGATATGAGAATCAGTAATATCCAACTTACACTCCTTGTAATCAGATTTTTCCTGCTCATACTTTCCATTAGAAGCCAAATCACAGGTCAAGGATAGTTCTATAGTAAAATCTAGAGTTTCCAACCCTTCCTTAGTAAAACATTGAACCAAGAGATCATCTGGAAAACTCGCAAAAGCTTCACGTTCAAATCGCGTTCCCTTATAGACATAAGAAGTCGTCGCAAGTGCCTTACTAATATTCAACTGTCTCTGATAGTCCGTCACCTGAGACAAAGTCGTACCTTGCTGGCTGAACTCAATGTGAATATCCCCAAAAGACAGATAGGTCCCATATTGACTCGTTTTTGGCCCAATTAGGTGCTGCTCAGCCAGTTCCTTAGCCAGATTGTAATCTCTCTTCTCCAAAGCCTGCCGAATCTCAGCTAAAAAAACATACTGATCCTGAAGATTTCCACCCTGATAATCTGAACTATCAGGAAGTGGACCTCCAGACCAGAGACTTTTTTCATTAAATTGAATCCGTTCAGCCCCTATAAGGCCAAATACTTTTGCTCCTAAAGAACCATTGCCTATCGGTAAAGCTTCTTCCTCCCAACCCATGTAAGTGGTTGAAGCTGGTTGCTTGTAGGCCAGTACATAATCTTGTTTTTTATTCCTTATCATACTTCCATACTAACATAAAAAGCCTAGAAATCAATTCTAGACTTACAATTTTTTATTTTCCAAGGTAGTATTCAGAAACGACGTTCAATTTTTCGTCGAATTCGAATACCAATGGTGGGAAGTTAGGGATTTCCACGTCCATGATCTCGTCATCTGACAAACCTTTGATGTGTTTTACAAGGGCACGGATTGAGTTACCGTGAGCTCCTACGAATACGTTTTTACCATCTTTAAGAGCTGGAGCGATTTTATCTTCCCAGAATGGAAGAGCACGTTCCAAAGTCACTTTCAAGTTTTCAGCATCTGGGATAACTGAGTCGTCAAGTGAAGCGTAACGACGGTCTGTGTGAGCTGAGTGCTCATCATCACGGTCCATGTTTGGAGGCAATACATCGTATGAACGACGCCAGATGTGAACTTGCTCATCACCAAATTGTTCAGCAGCTTCAGCTTTGTTTTTACCAGTCAAACCACCGTAGTGACGTTCGTTCAAGCGCCATGATTTTTCAACTGGAACCCACAATTGGTCAGAAGCTTCGAGAGCCAAGTTAGTTGTTTTGATAGCACGTTTCAATACTGAAGTGTAAGCTTGGTCAAATTCGATACCAGCTTCTTTGATCAATTTACCAGCGTCAATCGCTTGTTGTGTACCTTTTTCAGACAAATCAACATCAGCCCAACCAGTGAAAAGGTTAGCTTTGTTCCATTCAGACTCGCCGTGGCGAGCAAAAACCAATTTTACCATTAGATGGATTCTCCTTTAAATTTTCCGAGGTTTCCCCTCGTTTATCTATTCTATTTTACACAATTTTTCACAAAAAAGCTAGTCAAAACCAAAAAGGAAAGGACTGTTTGACAATCCTTTTCCTTATTAATATCATACAACAACCTTATTTCTCTTCAAATCCTTCTGCGACTGCGTCCGCAAAGTTTTCTTCTACGATGCTTGCACAGTGGTCACAGATGACTGCGTGGTAGTTGCGTTCTGCTGTTGTTGGGTCGATGCGACGGCAACGGTCACATACTTCACCTGCAGCGCGTTCAACAGTGAAGGCGACATCTTCAAAGCTAAGGGCAGCTTCTGGAGCTGGTCCTTCTGCGATGGTCAATTCAGACACAATCAAAAGTTGAGCTACATTGCTGTTTACTGCTTCGAGTAGAGTTTTCACAATTTCGTTTGGATAAACTGTCAAGTGAGCTTCAAGTGATTTACCGATTACTTTGGCATTACGCGCTTCTTCCAAGGCTTTTTGAGCTTGTCCACGGAAGTCCATGAAGGCTGCCCATGTATCCAAGATTTCTTCTTGATTAGCGAAAGTTTGAACTTCTGGCAATTCTGACAATTGAACGAAATCTTCTGCTTCAAACTCAAGGTATGACCAGATTTCTTCCGCAGTGTGAGGAAGGATTGGTGTTAAGAGTTTGGTGATTTTGACAAGAATATCATAGAAGACAGTCTGCATTTGACGACGTTCCAGTGATTTAGCACCTTCGATGTAAACAACATCTTTGGCAAAATCAAGGTAGAAGGCTGATAAATCAACGTTGATAAAGTTCACCAAGGCCTTGTAGATTGTCAAGAATTCAAAGTTTGCATAGGCATCACGAATGGTCTTGACAAGCTGGTTAAAGCGAATGGTCATGTACTTATCAACTGAACGAAGTTCATCGTAAGCGACTGCATCTTGAGTTGGGTTAAAGTCAGATGTATTGGCAATCAAGAAACGAAGGGTGTTACGAATCTTACGGTAAGTTTCAGAGACTTGGCTCAAGATATCCATAGAGATACGCACGTCATTGCTTGAGTCAACACTTGTTACCCAGAGACGCAAGATTTCAGCACCAAATTGTTTTTCAACATCGCTTGGAGCAATGGTATTTCCAAGAGATTTAGACATCTTCTCACCTTTACCATCAAGGGTAAAACCTTGTGACAAGATTTGTTTGTAAGGTGCTACGCCATGGTTGGCAACAGATGTAATGAGTGATGAGTTGAACCAACCACGGTATTGGTCAGAACCTTCAAGGTAAAGGTCAGCTGGATAAGTCAGATTTGGACGATTTACCAAAACACCATTCCATGATGAACCTGAGTCAAACCATACATCCATAATATCTGTTTCTTTCTTGAACTCCCCATTTGGAGAACCTGGATGTGTAAATCCTTCTGGCAAGAGGTCCTTGGCATCACGTTCCCACCAAATGCTTGAACCATGTACTTCAAAGAGTTGCGCCACATGTTCAATAGTCTCAGCTGTCATGATAGCTGTACCGTCTTCTGCATAGAAGATTGGAAGTGGAACACCCCAAGCACGTTGACGAGAGATAACCCAGTCACCACGGTCACGAATCATATTATATAGACGTACTTTACCCCATTCTGTATGGAATTTAACTTTATCAATAGCATCCAAGATTTCTTGGCGGAATTTTGAAACAGAGGCGAACCACTGTGGTACTGCACGCCAGATAATTGGTTTCTTGGTACGCCAGTCAAATGGATATGAGTGAGAGATTTCTTCTTGGGCAAGAAGGAGGTTACCAAGTTTTTCAATAACAGTTGGAACTACCTTTTCATAGAATTGACCTTCAAATTCAGGACCAGCATTCTTCATCATGATACCACGTTCATCAACAGTCACTGCGACTTCAAGATTATTAGCAATACCAACATTGTAATCGTCCTCACCAAAACCAGGGGCTGTATGGACAATACCTGTACCAGAGTCAGTTGTAACGTGGTCACCAAGGATAACCAATTCATCTACAGCTGTATCCCATGGATGTTCTGTTACGATGTGGTTGAGTTCTTGACCACGGTAAGTTGCCAAAACTTGAACATCAACCCAGCCAAATTTCTCAGACAAGTTAGTCAACAATTCTGCAGCAACGACAAACTTACGAGTTTCACCAGCAGGTTGAACCAAAACGTAATCAATATCTGCACCAACCGTCAAACCACGAGAAGCTGTGATAGTAAATGGAGTAGTTGTCCAAACAACGATATAAGTATCTGTATCTAGAACACCTTTGCCATCTTTTACTTTATTGGCATAGTAAAGGGAAGTTGAAACCAAATCATGGTATTCAATTTCCGCTTCGGCAAGGGCTGACTCAGATGACCATGACCAGTAAACTGGCTTGGCACCACGGTAGATATAGCCTTTATTAGCCATCTCACCAAATACACGGATTTGGGCTGCTTCATAGTCTGGAGTTAAAGTCACATATAAATTTTCCCAGTCACCTGACATCCCCAAGCGCTTGAAATCATCACGTTGTTTATAAACTTGAGAAAGAGCATATTCACGACAAAGTTTCAAGTACTCAACCAAGTTCATTTCTTTACGTTTAACACCTTGTTTTGCCAAAACTTGCTCGATTGGCAGACCATGAGTATCCCAACCCGGGATATAAGGTGAGTTAAAACCTGACATGGACTTAGAACGAATGATGATATCTTTTGAGATATGATTCATGGCATGTCCAACGTGGATATTTCCATTTGCGTATGGAGGGCCATCATGCAAGACAAAATGCGGTTTCCCTTCATTTAGTTCTTGACGACGTTGGTAAAGTTTTGCATCTTCCCATTCCTTTTGCCAAACTGGCTCTTTGGTCGGAAGGCCTGCACGCATTGGGAAAGCTGTTTTCCCAAGATTAAGGGTATCTTTTAGTTTCATGGTATCTCCTTTATAAATAATAACAAATTAAAAACCACGACTTCCAAAAAGGACGAAAATCGTGGTACCACCTTTATTCGGAAAAAGTTTTAGTCTTTCTCCCTCTTATCCCGTAACGTGGGGAACGTCAAATCTTACTAGATTCAGACTTGATAGTTTGAGAGGATAATCTTATCGATAGGGAATGCAGGACTCACACCATCTCCTGCTCGCTGGGAATATAAGGATAAGATATTGTTCTCAGAATATTTCTTATAAAATTGTAACAGATTCTTGCGGTGCTTCAAATCCCGGTGCTGAATCAACAGTTTCTGTAGCTGGTGTTGGACCTGTCGGATGCACTGGAGCTACTTCTGGTTCTTCATACATTGGGCCAACTGGATGAGCAGAGGCTCTTCTTCAACTTGAGGACTCACTACAGGAGTTGGAGTTTCCACTTCCTGTTTAATCTGAGCTTCAAATTCAGACAATTCTTTATCGGCTACCTCAATACGAGCTTGTAATTCTTCCATTTCTGCTTGAGAGAACTGACGTGTCATATCAATTGGTTCTTCTTCAATTGGAGCTGGAATCGGTTCTCCAAGTACTTCGCTAACCACTTCTTTAAAGGCTTCATCACTGGTTTGAAGATAAGTAGCTGTTGGACGGAGAATATCTTCCCAATCTGAAGATTCAACAATAGCCAACTGACTCTCAATTGTAGATTTGAGACGTTGGTGGAAGACACGGCTCTTGTTCTTCAATTCTTCTGTTTCAACAGCGACTTTCTTAGCATTATCAGTTGCTTGACGAAGAATCTCGTTTGCCTTATATTTAGCTTCTTCCAACAAGCGTTGCGCATCTTGCTCTGCTTGATGAATGATATTGTTTGAACGTTCATGCGCCGCCTGTTTCACTCTCTCAGCTGTATCCTGAGCAATCAATACAGACTGGCTCAATGAATCTTTTATTTCATCAAAGTAAGACAAACGCTCTTCTAAACTCTTAATACGCAAATTTTTATCATGATTCGCACGCACAAGATCTTCGTAATCACGAACCACAATATCTAAAAATTCATCGACTTCTTCTGGATCAAAACCTCTGAATCGAGTTCCAAAAGTCTTGTCCTTTATTTCTAATGATGTAATTGGCATTCTATTCCTCACTTACTTAATAATAACTGGACGGTTATTTTTTTCTTCTCTTTTTTCGTTTGTCCCTTATCTTGAAGTAATCTCAAGCGACCAAATTTTCTCACACTAATCAAGTCTCCAACTTGAACAGTGTAATCTGATTTGTCTACCACATGATAATTTACTTGGACAAGTTTCTTTTCAATCAACTGGTTTGCTTGATTCCTAGATAGTTTCAAAACATTTGATAAAAGAACATCTAATCGAAAACTAGACACAGATAAATCCAGTTCTCGATACTGTTCTAGCTTATCTATTTTCTCGGTGAAAGGACGTTCCTCCAGCGAAACAGGTATACGACCAATTTTCTTTAGTCCATCTTGAAAGAGAAGAAGAAACTGCTGATTAATCATAATCTGCGCCCGTTCTTCATCTACTAGGATATCTCCAAAAAGTTTCCGTTCAATCCCTAATTGATTGATGACTGTCCCTAAAATCTTAGCATGCGTTAAATGTTCAAATTTATTGGAATACACAATTTCCTGGAGAGATATTTCAAAATCTGAAAACTCTGGTTGGAAATAATCTGGGTATAATAAAACTCGAACATACTCACTCGAGACGAATTCCCCACTACTGCTACAAGCAAGACCATAGGTTTTGGCCAAAATCTTTAATAGCTTCTCCTGATGAGGATTGATAAAAGGAGTTAAAAAAGGAGCATAGCTATCTTCTACCTTCTTTATCCATTCCATTCCCTTGTCAAGAAATGGACGATCTTCTATGGAGAAATGCTGATAAATCCCTTTATTCATCCTATCATCGCCAGAAAACGCACTAGGTTTTCTCCTAAAAATCGAACCAAAACAATCGCAACCCAAACAGATAAATCAAGACCCGCTATCTGTAAAGGCAGGCGTTGCAAGGGAGCAAGTACTGGTTTCACCAACGCTACAATCCAACGACCTAAACTGGATTCGTAGGCACCTGGAAACCAAGACATGACAGCGAAGGTTACCAAAATCAGGGAGTAAATATCCACTGCATTATAAATCATACGAATTAAAAAAATCATTATCGTACTCTATTTCGCTTCATATCAAAACCGAACTCACCCTGTTGATCTTCATCTGGTAAACGGATATCTTCAACATTTACAATAACGTTCACTGGTGTCAACAAATACATGGTAGAAGCTACCTTTTTCAAATTTCCAGCTAAAACATGACAAGCTCCATCCAAATAGTCCAAACAACGACGAGCCTGCACCTCTGTCATATACTGAAAATCAATCAAGATACTTTCGTTTCCTGCCAATAAATCAACAATTTCTGTTGCATCCTCATATTTTCTAGGATAACGAACATCTATAATGACCTTATCCGTTGCACGCTGACTCTGATTTGCCAATTCCTGTTGTCTTGCATGAAGTCTGGTGATATTGTTCTCTTTTGTACCAGCCGACTGTGAAGGTTGATTCATTGGGAGAGCCGGTTCCTGTGAAGAATTTACTGGAGTAAACACAGGCTCATCTCTTTTTTCATAAGGGAGACTTGAATCCTCATCCTCCGTAAAATAATCTATAAATCTATCGAATCTATCTTTTAAAGACATGGTTCTCTCCTACTTAAAAAATGATGTACCTATACGAACAAAAGTGGAACCGAATTGAATCGCTTCTTTATAATCACGACTCATTCCCATACTTAACTCGGTCATAGGCATAGTTGGAATTTGTTTCTCTTGAATTTCTCTTTGTAAATCTTGGGCCGCCTTGAAAATCTCTTTCAACTGCTCACTGCTAGCCTCAAAAGGTGCCATCGTCATTAAACCAACATATTCAATCTTATCTAGTCTGGCTAACTCTGGCAAGATTTCCAGCAGTTCCTCTCTCGAAAAACCGTGTTTGCTTTCTTCTTTAGAAATATTTACTTGAAGGAAACACTTGATGACTCGGTCACTTCTTTTTTGAATTTCCCCTGCTAGCTTTACTGAGTCCAATGCATGGAAATAATCAACGTATTGAATGACATCTTTCACCTTACGTCTTTGCAAGGTACCAATCAAATGCCAAGTCACATCTCGATCTTTTAAAGCTTCATATTTTTCCAGAAACTTATCTACACGATTTTCACCGATATGATGAACACCTAGCGGAAGCAAGGCTTCCGCTGTCGGTACATCTACATACTTGGTAACTGCAATGACAGAGACCGAACCACTCTCTCGATGAGCACTCAGACTAGCCTCTGCAACTTCTCGAAAAACAAGTTCTGTATTTTCTTTTACATTCATTTACTTAACGATTTTTGAAAAATGGAGGTGTATCCAATTCATCTTCATCTTGTGAAATTGGGGCTTCAAAGCGCTCGACTGGAGAAACGACTGAATCTGTTGTACGAACAATCGATTCACGGCGAAGATCCCAATCACCAAAAGCAGATGCCTGAGTTGGTTCCAAACGACGTGGATTTTGTTTTGGCAATTCAACTGTTTCTGCCATATCAAAATGACGATCAAAGCCATGTGAATGAGCTGGTTTCACTGTCTCACGGTAGTTAGTAGCAGATCTAGCTTGTGGAGCCACAACCTTTTCTACGCGGTCTTGACGAACACCCGTTGCAACAACTGTTACACGAATTTCATCACGCATACTTTCATCAATTGAAGTACCGAGCCAGATGTTCACTCCTTGACCTGCTGCCTGGTTCACAATTTGTGAAGCCTCTTCTGCCTCAATCAAGGTTAAGTCAAGACCACCAGTAACGTTGACGATAACATCCTCAGCACCGTCAATAGTTGTTTCAAGAAGTGGTGAATAGATTGCCTTACGTGCCGCTTCTACCACACGTTCTTCTCCACTACCGATACCAATACCCATAAGAGCATTCCCTTTGTTTGCCATTACCGTTTTCACATCGGCAAAGTCAAGGTTAATCAATCCTGGATTGGTAATCAAATCGGTAATCCCTTGAACACCTTGACGAAGAACGTTATCCGCTTCGCTAAGAGCCTCCAAAAGCGGTGTTTTCTTATCAACAATTTCAAGCAAATTGTTGTTTGAGATAATCAATAGAGTGTCTACATGCTCACGAAGTTGATTGATTCCTTCTACAGCAAATTGTCCACGCTTACTTCCTTCAAAACCAAAGGGACGTGTTACAACACCAACTGTAAGCGCACCTAAATCTTTGGCGATACGAGCAATAACAGGAGCAGCTCCAGTTCCAGAGCCTCCTCCCATACCAGCAGTGATGAAGACCATATCGGCACCACTAATAGCTTCCGTCAGTGTTTCTTCGCTTTCTTCAGCGGCTTTACGACCAACCTCAGGTTGACCTCCTGCACCCAAACCACGAGTCAATTTAGGTCCCAACTGAATAACAGTCTCAGCTTTTGTACTACTCAATGCTTGTACATCTGTGTTTGCTGCGATAAATTCTACGCCTGTAACACCTTCGTCGACCATACGGTTGATGGCATTGCCACCACCTCCACCGACACCAATTACTTTAATCACTGCCCCTTGAGCAGCAGCTGTATCAAATGAAAATGTCATAATTTATTTTTCCTCTTTATTCGTCAAACATGCTTCCGATCAAGCCACGGAAACGATCTGCTAATTTCGGTTTATTTTGTGAAGCTTGTTGGAAATCCGCCATTGGTTCTGTAGGCGCCACCGGCTCTACTTCTGGAGCAGGAGCTGGTTGAACAGGCGTTGATTGTACAAACTGAGCTGTTTTTTGCAACATCCCACCAAAACTAATTGGCTGATGACTTAAGTCATTCTCACCTTTTATCGCTCCCTGAGCCAAAAGATTAACTTCTGTTAATTGACCCGCAAATTCTGATAAACTAATCACATGCGCAAAGGCTGGATTACGGATACCAACTTGATTTGGGACATAAAGCTTGACACGGACGCCAAAGACTTCCTGAGCAAGCTCAACCATACCTGGTAAAATGGCATTCCCACCGATTAAGACAATACCACCAGGGAGGTCCAATAGACGCCTTCTATCTAATTCTTGCTTGATTTGTTCAAGGATGTGCTTGATTCGTGCAGAAATAATTTCTGACAAGTAGGCTTCCGTCACTTCGACTGCTTCTACTTCTCCAATAACCTCTACTTGGAAGGTTTCTTTGCTTGCAAGAGGCGGATAGGCTTCCCCGTAATTCAGTTTCAAGCCTTCCGCTAATTTGCGAGAGGTTTTCAAAACCTTGGAGATATCTTTAGTTACATAATCTCCACCTTCTTGGAGAATATGTGTGAACTGGAGTTCTTGATTACGGATTGTAGCGACAGTCGTTTGACCTGCCCCCATATCAATCACTGTAGCACCAAATTCACGTTCCCCTTCGTTCAAAACAGACTGAACCATTGCTAGTGGTGAAATGATAACATTTTCAACCTGAACACCTGCACGCTCAACCGTCTTACGCAAATTGTGCAAGATAGTACGAGGTCCTGTATAAAGCAAACCACGCATTTCAAGGCGAACCCCCATCATGCCACGTGGGTCACGAATCCCTTGGAAACCATCCACAATAAATTCTTCAGGAATAAAGGTAATGACTTCACGGTCAGGTGTCATACTCTTTGTCAAAGCTGATTTGACAACATTTTCAACATCTTGATCCGTAATTTCCTTAGTATCAGATGTTACTGGAATCATCCCCTGAGTTGGTTCTACCTGCAAAAGATTACCAGGCAAGCCGACATTCACTGATTTAATCGAAATGCCTGCCTTTTCTTCCGCTTGGGAAATGGCTGACTTGATAGCAGTTGCTGCTGCATCAATATCAACAATAATTCCATCCTTTACACCTTTACTTTTGGCATTACTCACGCCAATTACATTTAATTCACCATTTCTCTGCTCGGCCACAAGCACCTTGACAGAGCTTGTTCCAATATCTAGACCTGTAAAAAAGCCTTCTCTAGCCATTACATCGCTTCCTCTCTATCTTCCAAGTTTCGCACTTCGTATTATTCCATAGCTAAACATAGGCATAGCTATTCACAAAATATTATAACACAAAAAATTTAATCGTGCTTGCTTTTTTCCTAAATTTCCCAGCCATTTTTTGAGTTTGTCTATTCAGAAATTCTTATTTTATAAGCTGCTTGTAAAAACTCTCTAAGAGCAAAAAAGAAAGCTCTGTGTTAAGCTTCCTTTGCAATCATTTTTTCTGCTTCTTGAGCTAAAAAGAATTCTAAGATTTTCTTAGTCAAACTGATAGTAGCTACCAGCACAATTGAAACAAGTAAATAATTAGCTACTAGACCGTGATCCCCAACCAATGGCGGTTTTGTCAAAAATCCGTAATCGCCACCTGTCACCAAATTGACCACAAAAATCAAGGCATTTAGGGCAAAGGTCATGAGAAAAATTCCCTTCACATCCAGCAATCGCGCATTATACTGTCTCAATAGATAAACTAGAGAGTTCCCAAAGAGTGCTAAATGACCAAAGATAAAGGATAGAATGGTGATATGTGGAAAAGGGTAAGCATCTGGCACTGGATAAACAAAGGCTGCTAATGTCCCAAATGTTCCCAATAATGCAAAGTATTGTTTATATTTGGACTGACCAGGAAGCAAGAGTACCACAAACATAGCCATACGGCAATGGTAAAAGGGTAGGCTTTCTGACAGTGGCATATGATTAACCCAGTACCAACCATAAAGAAGGATTAACTGAACAGTCTGCAAGATTTGGAAAAATCGTTGGTAAACCTTCTTTTCACGATAGCGATGGGCTGTATAAAAGGTTAAGGCTAAGAGCGTAAATAGGCTAACATACCAAAAAAGGTCAAATTTGGGCGGCTCGGTTGCCTGAGTCGTAAAGAAAATATCCCATAAATTCATCTAGTCTTCCTCATAATTCAAAATTTTCCTGCATATTATTATACCATGCTAGTTGTCAAAAATGGATTTAGAAATACGATAATCATCTTCTTAGTCAAGATATTGCTCCCTCTGACCTTGATAAACCTGCCAAAGAATCTCGATTTGCTCCTTGGTAATGCGTTTTTCAGATAAATTCGGCAGTTGGTCAATTGCAAAAAATTGAAGGTCAGCGATTTCTTGATTTTCTTGGAATTGTCCATCGAGAAGCTTACATCCAAAAACAAACTTTGTATACTGTTTGCTCTGTAGTTGGAAACGATTGGTATCAAAAACAGCTAGCAGTCTTTCAACTTTGGCTTTAAAACCGGTTTCTTCTTCAATTTCCTTGAGAATATTTTCAGTTGGAGAATAGCCGACTTCACCAAAGCCCAACTATCCTCTCCTTGTCCCCTAACCAGACAAATCTTCTCATCCTCAACAATCCAAGCACGGACGTCCATTAAGGGAGTCGCATAAGCTGAAGTTGGTTTCAAGACTTCTGCTACTTCTTCTGCATCCAGGTCTGATCCCTGATTCAACATTTCAGATAACAGACTTCGCAAGTCCTCGTAGCGCTCACGATCAAAAGGATCTTTTGTAAAGGTTAAGCCAGTATCTGTAAGGGCAATCATTCTTTGCAAATACTTGACAAAATCACTTGGCTTCATTTTCTAAACGTTCTACCAATTTGGCTAGATTCATAGAGTTAGAGCCTTTGAGCAGGATTTGGTCATGAGCCCCAAGGCTTTCTTTGACCTGCTTAACTAGGTCTTCAAATTGGTCTTGGTCTTCTGTTTTCTTGAAGTAATAAACGTGTCCGATTGGGAACATTTGACTAGCAAGTTGGGCTAATTCAGCAATGTCTTCTCCATAGAAAATAACGGTATCAAGCACATCTGGAGAAAGGCTCAAAATCATCTGGTTATGGAGTTGAATAGACTGGTCACCAAGCTCCTTCATATCCGCCAACACTGCAATTTTCTTGCCACCTTCATTGGCTGGAATGGCAGAGAAAGTCTCTAAAATCAGCTTCATAGCAGTTGGATTGGCATTATATACGTCTGACAGGATATCTGCTCCATTGGCTGCTTTCTTCCACTCAGTACGATTACGCGTCAATTCAAGACCTTGGAAGGCCTGATGAATTTGCTCCTCTGAAACTCCTTCTTGCAAGGCAACATAGGATGCAATCATAGCATTTGTCGCATTGTACTTGCCAGTTACTGGCAAATCAAGGGCTTGTTCCAAGAAATTAGCCTTAAAGGTCAGACTGTCCTTACGCTCAACCAAGTCAGTAATTTCCAGCTCTGCTCCTTGACCAAAACGAACCACCTTTTTATCAATTGGCAAATAGTCCTCTACGATAGGGTCAGCCGGCGCTAAAAGCAAGGAACCTGAAGCCATTCCGTCTGCAATTTGCATTTTTCCTTTAGCAATCTCAGAACGATCTTTGAAAAAGGCCAAATGAGCTTCTCCAACCAAGGTCACGATGGCTGTTTTTGGACGAGCCAATTCAGACAAGAGATGAATATCTCCCAAGTGATCCTGTCCCATCTCCAAAACCAACTTTTCTGTTCCTTCAGGCATATGAAGAACTGTGTAAGGAAGGCCAATCTCATTATTGTAATTGCCTTGTGTTTTGTAGGTCTTGTATCTTGTTGACAGTAAATGCGCTAACATATCCTTGGTCGTTGTCTTGCCATTTGAACCCGTAACCGCAAAGACATCAACAGCTGTTTTTTCAAGATAGTAGGCAGCTAGTTGTTGAAAGGCAGTCAAAACATCATCTACTAGAATGTAGGGATGATTTGCAACCTCTTTCTCAGACAGGGTTGCTGCCGCACCATTTTCAAAGGCTGTTTCAATAAAGTCATGGCCATCACGCGCACCTTTAAGTGGCACAAATAAATCTCCAGTTCCAATCAAACGACTATCAAACTCAGCTTTTTCTAACTGGGTGTCCTCAAAGATACTGATATCATTTTTGGCTCCAACAACTTGGGCAATTTCATGGATTGTTAATTTCATTTCTACTCCTTTAAAAAGGGCTGAAGTCCGAGAACTCTAGTCACCTTGCAGTGATGGTTCTGGCTTCTACCCTCTCTTTCATTTTATATCAAATGCGCTTCGCGCTTGTCAAAACTTTCCTTGGCAAGGTCAACCAAACGCTCGATTAGTTTTGGGTAGCTGATCCCCATATTGTCCCAAAGTAGTGGGTACATAGACCACTGGGTGAAACCTGGCATAGTATTGAGCTCGTTGAGAAAAATCTCTCCCTTATCTGTATAGAAGAAATCGCAACGAGATAGACCAAGGCCACCAATGGCACGGAAGGCTGTTTCTGCATTTTGACGCATGACAGCCACCACATCATCACTGATTTTGGCAGGAATATCCATAGTAATATTGTTATCAATATACTTGGCATCGTAGTCATAAAAGGCAACGTCCTTGACAACTTCTCCTGGTAGCGTGCTCTTGACATCGTAGTTACCCAAGAGGCCAACCTCAATTTCACGGGCATTCACTCCTTGCTCAACCAAGACACGGCTGTCATATCGGAAGGCAAGTTTTAAGGCTTGACGGAGTTCTTCTTGGTTTTCAGACTTAGAAATACCGACACTAGACCCCATGTTTGACGGCTTAGTGAAGACTGGATAAGCCAATTTTTCTTCCACTTCAGCGATTTTAGCAGTCACATCATCGCCTTCAACGATAGCCACATAAGGAACTTGGGCAATACCAGCAGATTCCAGAACACGCTTAGTCGTGATTTTATCCATGGCAAGACTTGATGACAAAATGTTGCAACCAACGTAAGGCATTTTCAAAACTTCCAAGAATCCTTGAACAGAGCCATCTTCTCCCATTGGCCCGTGAAGGACCGGAAAGACCACTGCACCTTCTTCGTAGATAGCACTTGGTGCAACTTTCTTATCCCAATCAATGGTTTCATTGGTCATGAGACGGTCTTCTTGCCCCGGAGCATGACTAAATTCCTGTGTTTTGATAAAGTCACCTGACTGACTGATAAAGAAAGTCTTGACTGTGAAACGGTCGTAATCGACCGCACGCATGACACTCTCAGCTGAAAGGACAGAGACTTCGCGTTCCGCACTCCGTCCACCATATAAAAGAATAATCGTTTGTTTCATATTATTTGTCCTAATTCTACTAGAATACTCGCTCTTTAGTATATCATATTTGCTTGGTTTTTTAAAACTTGAACCTGAGCCTACTCATCACACTATACAAAAAGAGGCCGATAGGAACGATTTTCAGCCTCTTTGATTTTTTATAAATGAATGGAGTTCGTAAATTTGCCTACACTTACAACTCTGTCCGATTTTCAATGGCTCGTAAGAGTGTCACTTCGTCCGCATACTCAATGTCCGCTCCCACAGCGAGACCTCGTGCTAGACGCGTAACCTTGATACCAGCCGGCTTGAGCAAACGTGAAAGATACATGGAAGTCGCTTCACCATCCGCTGTAGCATTAGTCGCCACAATCACTTCTGAAACCTCACTATCCATAAGACGAGTCATAAGGCTCTTGAGATTGATATCGTCCGGACTGATACCATTCATAGGAGAAATGAGGCCATGAAGGACATGATAGAGTCCATGGTATTCTTGGATATTTTCCATGGCTGCCACATCTCTACTATCCTCAAGAACTAAAATTGTTGTCTGGTCACGAGTCGGATCGGTACAGATAGAACAAGGATCGTCGTCTGTCAAACGTCCACAAATAGAACAATATGTCAATTCTCTCTTAGCAGAAAGGAGATTTTTTGCAAATTCATTGACATCATCAGCAGACATCCCAATCGTATAAAAGGCCAGACGCGTAGCCGTCTTAATCCCGATACCTGGTAACTTAGAATAACTGTCAATCAACTTGGCAATAGGTGTTGGATAAAGCATAATTTCCTTTCTAGTTCATTGGATGGTATTTTTGATACAGATTGATAATGTCACGCGCAATGGAAGGTCCTACACCATTTGTTAGATTGGTATTATGAGGAAAGACCACTGCGACAGCGATTTGGGGATTATCAGATGGGGCATAGGCCACCGCATTGGTATTGGTTGCTTGCTGACCATCTGCCACATAGCTTTCGGCTGTACCTGTTTTTCCGCTAATGGATACCAAGGCACCATTTGAAAAGGCACGTCCAGTTGTCAATCCACTAGTACCATGGGCAACCTGATAAAAACCTTGGTGCAAGATGCTCATATCGGAGTCGGATATATTGACCTTATTCATCTCTGTCGGTTGCAGTTGCTGAATCAAGTCACCCAGTCCTCCCTTATCATTATTACCATAAATGCCTTCAACAATACGAGGAGCCACACGAACACCATTATTTGCAATAGTTGCTACATACTGAGCCAACTGCATCGGCGTATAGTTATCAAACTGCCCAAAGGCATTAGTAATGTAATTAGCAAAGCTATACTCTTTGGGAACAAATCCAGTAGATTCATCTGGTAGGTCAATTCCTGTCGCAGTACCCAAGCCATATTCGCCAAAGGTTGAACGCAGTTTCTCCATAGCAGACTCTAGATTGCTGGTGCCGACAAACATATTGGGTTGATAGGTTTGCCCCATAAGACCTAAGGCTGTTTGGACCATATAGGTATTAGATGAATACTCCAGAGCTTGGACCGCTGTGATAGGGAATGAACCGTAAGCCTGAGTATACCAAGAATTGATGGGAGCTGAACCTTGGAAGACAATGGACTGGTCTGTCAAGGTCTGGTTTCCTGACAAGACTCCATTTTCCCAACCTGAGCTGATGGTCGCCGCCTTGACAACCGAACCTGGAACAAAGACATTGGTTACCGTTCCCAAGGAATCAGGCGTCAACTCTCCCGTTTTCAAGTCATGTTTAATCCCTGACATAGACAAAACCGCACCTGTTTTTGGGTTAAGGGCGACTGCATAGACACCTTCAGAATACTTGGCTCCACCATTTTCTAGCTCGGAATTGAAATAACTTTTCAGTAAAGCATCCACGCTATCTTGGAAGGCCAAATCAATGGTCAGTTTGATATTGTTTCCCTTACTACCTTCCTCAATTGTATCCACGCTTTCCATATTGCCATATTTATCCAGATGGATTTCTTTTACCGAGCGTTTTCCTTGTAAGGTCTCTTCATATTGCTTTTCCAAATAGGAGGTTCCTACACGATCATTTAGAGAATAGCCTTTTTTAAGATAGGCTTCTGCTTCTTCCGCTGGGAGACCAGCTTTTTCACTGGATACACTCCCAACTATAGAAGAAAGGGAAGTTTCCAAAACCTTTCTATCCCAAGAAGTAGAAATACTAATGCCAGGCATCTCCTTTGAAATAGAGGCAATAACAGCCACCTGAGAATCATTTAGAGGATCTGTCGCAATGGTTCCTGTCGCAAAGTTTCCAACAGCATTTAACTGACTAAAAAGATAGATTTCTTTCTTTTCATCCTCTGTATAGTTTAGTTGACTCGTTTGTACACTATCGACCGCATTGTTATACAGTTCTGATTCGGATAGACGATTGCCATCTGAATCCAAGCGTTTCTCACTTGGGAGAGCTTCCACTATTTTTTTATAGATTTCAGGATCAGCCAAATAGTAATCCGCCAGCTGGCGTTCTGTCAAATTTGGAGAACTGATGCTCACATAAGTCAGTAACTTTTTAGCTGTTTCTTTTAAGTCTGTAGCCGTCATTTTATTGCTACGCGTAAAGGAAACAACCTGCTTTAACGTATTTTCTACCAAAGGTTTTCCACTAGCATCATAAATTTCCCCACGGGCTGAACTGCTTGTAATCTTGGTCTGACTAGCTGAAGCTAGCTTTTTTTCGTAAAAATCCTTGTTCAAAACCTGCATATACAACAAACGACCAATAATGGTCATAAAGAGTAAAATGACGATTGAAAACAATAAATTAAGCCGAATCGGAATCGAATGGCTGTTAAATTTTCTCATACAAATCAGTCTCATTTCTAACTTAAAATCTTACTCTTAATTGTACCACAATTTGAGTAGAAAATTATGGAAAAGAGAGAAGCTTTTTCGATTTTTTCGTTTTTAAAACAGAGATGCGTTTTTATTTATCTATCCTTATATTATGTGTTATAATGAAGTGTGACTATTCCCTGATCTAGTCTTCCAGTATGACTCATGTAAAGGAGCTTTCCCTATGGACAAACCAGATATCGCAACTATCATTGATTCACATTTTGAAGAAATGACAGACCTAGAGCAAGAAATCGCTCGCTATTTTTTGCAAGCTGAAACGATTACAGATGATTTATCTTCTCAACAAGTCACCCAAAAATTACATATTTCTCAAGCTGCTTTGACCCGCTTTGCTAAAAAGTGTGGCTTTACTGGCTACCGAGAATTTATTTTCCAATACCAACATCAGGCAGAAAATCAAGCCAACCAAGTCTCCAAGCACAGTCCACTGACCAAACGAGTCCTCAGAAGTTATAGCAATATGAGGGAACAAACACAAGACTTGATTGACGAAATCCAACTAGAGCGAATTGCCCAGCTAATCGAAGATGCTGAGCGTATCTACTTCTTTGGAACAGGGAGTTCTGGCCTCGTCGCCCGTGAAATGAAATTACGTTTTATGCGATTAGGTGTGGTCTGCGAAGCTTTGACAGACCAAGACGGCTTTGCCTGGACAACCAGCATCATGGATGAAAATTGTCTAGTACTGGGCTTCTCACTTTCAGGCTCAACTCCTTCTATTTTAGATAGTCTATTAGATGCCAAGGAGATGGGGGCAAAGACTGTACTCTTTACAAGTGTTCCCAATAAAAATAGCCAGACCTATACAGAGACTGTTCTTGTAGCCACCCACAGCCAACCCTCCTACATCCAACGAATATCCGCTCAACTTCCTATGCTCTTCTTTATCGATTTGATTTATGCCTACTTTTTGGAAATCAATCGCGAAAGCAAGGAAAAAATCTTTAATAGCTACTGGGAAAATAAAAAACTCAACGGCTATCGTAGACAAAAACGTGTAAGAAAATCCTAGTTTGGCTGAGCCAAACTAGGATTGTTTTGTCTTAAAATGATAATATGCACCCAACATCCCTGCTGTATTTTGGTGATGGGCAAATTCTAATCGTGTTTTTTCTGCTAAACTTGGTACCAAAGCCTCTTTCAAGGCTGTGCGGATCTTAGGTTTGAGGATAGCCTCTTGCCCCATGATACCACCACCAAGAATGACCACTTCTGGATTGGCAACGTAGCAAATATTTGCCAGACCTTTTCCTAGATAGTCAACCATACGGTCAATACCTTCCATGCAGATTTTGTTTCCTTCAGTGGCTTCTTTGAAAATTCTACGGCCATTCCACTGATCAACATCTTCTCCATGGGCTTCAGCTACATATTTCACTAAAGCTGTTGTAGAAGCCAAGTCTTGAAAAGCTCCATCCTGCATATGCATATACCCGACTTCACAGGCTGAATTGCTAAAACCATGGAAGACTTTCCTATCCATAATCAAGCAACCACCGATACCTGTTCCAATGGTCAAGCAAAGTGTCACACTTGCTCCCTTGCCTGAACCAGATACTGCCTCAGCAAGACCTGCACAGTTGACATCATTTTCAATCTCACAAGGAATAGTAAAGCTTTCTTCGATTTCCTTTTTGAACTGGGTGCCTGCGTAGTTAGGGATTTGCGGCCCAGCATAGAAAATCTCACCCTTATCCGGATCCACCATCCCAGCAGAAGATATGGCAACACCTGCTACTGGGCCTTTTTCTAAATAACTAGCTACGATATCTTTGGTCTTTTGTAAGATATGAGGTCCACCCTTATGCGCCTCAGTTGGCATTTCATGCGATTCAAGAAGTTGCCCCTCTTGATCAACCAAACCATACTTGATGTTGGTTCCACCGATATCAATTGCAACGTAATATGTCATAAATACCTCCTTTTAGATTAGAGGAAGCGCTCCTTGGTTTCACGAATCAAGGCAGCAGCCGCTTCTACAACTGGACGATCTTCTTCAGTCACTGGTGTCAATGGTGAAC
>ERZ1023451.40-NODE-40-length-49880-cov-16.320000_pt1 | contig 49880 bp, 47 predicted proteins | sample MGYA00380524_ERZ1023451 | MGnify/ENA primary metagenome ERZ1023451 (study PRJEB33173, sample SAMEA4830330) | metagenome | study: EMG produced TPA metagenomics assembly of the PRJEB25223 data set...
TGGTTTTGAGCGTCAAACTCAAGGCGGATTTGACCGTGGTGGTATGGGCTATCAAGGCGGTGGTATGAATCATACTGGTTTTGAGCGTCAAAATTTTGATCGTTCAGGATTTGAGGAGCGAGGCTTTGATGGTAAGGCCTTTGAAAGCAATGATACCAAAAATTTCAACCGCTCAGGTTTTGACGCCAAACCTGACCCAAAATTTAATTATGATGACGATTTTGAAAATCAATCCTGATTTGGTCATCATCTTGACTTATCCAACCCAAAATGAAGTATTTTGGCATAAAAACTTGTATACGAGTTAATCGTGTACAAGTTTTTTATTGGGTGATACCTTCTAACTCATAAATGCTAAAATACCAATCAATTAACAGATAAAATATGCTATTATTATGGCCTGTTTTTTTGATGAATGAAATGGCAATGAAACAAAACAACCTTGCACCCAGTGATTACATCCAAGATGCTATTGACGCAATCCGTACCGAACAGCGTGCTTTGGAGTTGTTGATTGATGAGCTTGATGAGCGTTTTGTCAATGCATGTCAAACGATTTTAAACTGTTCTGGACGCGTGGTCGTAACAGGCATGGGCAAATCTGGACATATTGGTCGTAAGATTGCTGCCACTTTTGCATCAACGGGTACACCGGCCTTTTTTATGCACCCTGGAGAGGCAGGGCATGGTGATTTGGGAATGCTGGTACAAGGCGATGTACTCATTGCCATCTCAAATTCGGGCGAATCAGATGAGATACGCATGCTGCTGCCTGTCGTCAAACAACTCAACATTCCACTAATTAGCATCAGTCGTGATAAGCGTGGAATTTTGCCAAGATCAGCGGACATTGCACTGACTTTGGGTCTGTCCGAAGAAGCATGCCCCCTTGGACTTGCACCAACTTCAAGCACCACAGCCACACTGGCTTTGGGCGATGCGTTGGCGGTTGCACTGTTACACGCACGTGGATTTACCAGTCATGATTTCGCACTCTCTCATCCTGCAGGTGCGCTTGGACGCAGGCTTTTGACGCGTGTATCTGACATCATGCATACCGATCATTTACCCGTTGTACATCATCAATCAAGCTTGAATGAAACTTTATTAGTCATGACCAGTGGACGCTTGGGGCTTGCTGTGGTCGTTGATGATGATGGCAAAGTGGTTGGTATTTTTACCGATGGGGATTTACGCCGTAAATTGGCTGAGCATACCAATCTGACGGTTGAAATTCAGACACTGATGACCAAGACGCCAAAGTCTGTTGATCAGCAGATGCGTGCCTCTGATGCACTGAGTTTGATGAATGAAAATGCCATCAGCCAGCTTTTGGTACTTAAAGATCGTCAATTGATTGGCGTAATTAGTATTCATGATATACTAAAAGCTGGCATCAGCTAATTTTATATACACCTAAACTGACATTAAGCGGTTTGAAATTAAAAAGATAAACTCATGAATGAAATTTACCAAAAAGCCAAACATATCAAACTTTTTGCCATGGATGTCGATGGTATTTTGTCGGATGGGCAAATCATTTATAATTCTGAAGGCATAGAAACCAAAGCATTTTATGTGCAAGATGGTTTGGGTTTGCAAGCACTCAAACAATCAGGCATTATTTTAGCCATTATCACAGGCCGAAGCTCTGCCATGGTTGATAGACGTGCCAAAGAACTTGGTATTTCACATATTATCCAAGGTCAAAATGATAAATTGACTGCTTTGGTGGGGCTTGCTAAGAAGCTTGGTATTGAGCTATCACACTGTGCCTATATCGGTGATGATTTGCCTGATCTAAAAGCTGTGCGTGAGGTAGGTTTTGGGATCAGTGTACCTAATGGGTGTGAGCAGACCCGAGCAGTTTCAGATTATATCACAACCAAAACTGGGGGTAATGGTGCTGTCAGGGAGGTTTGTGAGCTGATTTTAAAGGCACAAAATAACTTTGATGCATTCATTGCAACATTTCAGTAGGCGACCCAAATGAACTTTCGTATGTTAAGTGTGTTGGGTGTCATAGCATTAGCGGTGGCAGTGTGGTTTTTTTATCAAGAAGATATCGAGGTGAAACCTGCCTTGCCTGAAGTGCCGACTGTGGATTCTGAAGTTACCCAAATCAAAGCCATTCAAACCGATCCTAAAACTGGTGCAACAGAATACACACTGACCGCAGATTCATTGATTCAAAACGCCAATGGTCAAGATGAAATGTTGGGTGCAACCATTCACTGGCAACCTCCTCAGGGCGAAACCTATACGCTGACTGCCGACCGTGCGACACTTGAACAAAACAGTGGCGATTTGCGACTATCTCAAGGATTTCGGTTGGTGCGTGCAGCCACTGCTGCTAAGCCTGAAATGATTATTGAGGGCTTGAATATTATTGGCAATACCAAAAATCGTACTATATCCAGCCGAGACCCTCTAACAGTACAACAGGGCATAGATCGCTTTAAAGCTCAGGGTTTTCGGGCGAATCTACAAACTGGTGAATATGAGTTTGATCACATTGAAGTGCTTTTTGATGCACCAAAGCGTCAAAATCAAACTTTATTTTAATTAAATTTTTTAAGTTTTTTCAAGGTTTTATATGAAAGCTGATTTTGTAATTACAAAATACTTATTTTTATCGTGCATAGTCAGTATACCAATGATTGCTTCAGCATTGCCTTCTGATACCAATCAGCCGATCCGACTATTGGCCGATCGTGCGACTTATAGCGAACGCACTGGCGTAACCACTTATTCAGGTAAAGTGACGATTGAGCAAGGCACATTAAAGATTGCTGCCGATAATTTGACCGTGAATCTTGATACCAATAATCGCAGCATTAAATCAGCGGTTGCAACAGGGCAGCCTGCCACCATACAACAAGTCGTAACCCAAGAAAAGGGATTGGCAAAAGGTCAGGCAAATCGCATTGATTATAATGCTGTCAGTGGGATTGTGACGCTGACAGGCAATGCTAAACTCACTCAAGCTGGATCAAGTTTTTCTGGTAATACGATCCGTTATAGCTTGTCTGTTGGTGATGTTGAAGCCAATGCTGGTGGTGGTCAGCGTGTAGAATTGGTCTTTCCACCAAGCGACTCAAATTCTCGCAGTGGGTTACGCTAAGGCCTGAATATGACAACAGTATTATCGATGCGTCACTTGGGTAAGCGTTATGGTCAAAGATGGGTGGTCGAGGATGTCTCTTTTGAGATTGAGCAAGGTCAAGTGGTCGGTATCTTAGGTCCTAATGGTGCAGGCAAAACCACAAGTTTTTATATGGTGATCGGTCTTGTGCCTATGGATAAAGGTCAGGTAATTTTAGGTGACCAAGATATTTCAAAAAATGCCATGCATGAGCGTGCTGCCAAAGGTATCGGTTATCTGCCCCAAGAAGCTTCTATCTTTCGTAAGCTGACCGTCGAACAAAATATCATGGCAATCTTACAGACACGCAAGGATTTAACACAAACAGAGCAGCGTCAGCAGCTTGAAAAGCTGATGGCTGATTTTCATTTAGAGCATGTCCGCCATTCGTTGGGCATGAGTGTATCAGGCGGTGAACGCAGAAGGTGCGAGATTGCACGCTGTTTGGCATCAAATCCCAAATTCATCTTATTGGATGAACCATTTGCAGGCGTTGATCCAATTTCTGTGAGCGATATCATGCAGGTCATCGAAACTTTGCGTGAGCGTGGGATTGGTGTACTAATTACCGATCATAATGTTCGTGAAACACTGTCAATTTGCCAAAAAGCTTATATCGTTTCTGAAGGGAAAGTTATCGCCCAAGGTAATAAAGATGAAATTTTATTTAATGAGTTAGTTCGTAAGGTCTATCTTGGCCAAGATTTCGTTGCTTAAGTATTTATAAAATAAAATAATTCTGCTTTATTACAATAAAACCGCTCCAAGATAGAGCGGTTTTATTGCGGTTTAAGGGCTTACGCCGAAGCCATTAAGCTGGCATTGCCCCCTGCAGCGGTTGTATTATAGCTTTGGCTGACCTCATGATACAGTCTTGCAATATCAAGCCCATTGGTAGCATCAATGATACGGCGAATTGAACCATCTAGTTTGGCAATACTAACTTGTTCATCAGCAGGCATTGTTGATAATGCAATGATGATATCATTAGCATTCACCGCAGGTTCTTCAACAACTTTTAGGACGCCAATTAACTCATTGGCATGCTCTGCCAGTACATGAGATGGGCGAACCTGAGTGATGATACCATTGGCTGCCAAGATTGCCAAGGCGTCTAGTGCTTGGGATTGTGATCCGCCATACAAAGCAACTTGTTTTGGCGCATGCCAACTTAGGGTGTTAGTCTCTCCTGTCGGGCCTGGTAGGATGACCGAAGCTTGATTTAAAGATGAGTTGATGGCTTGTTGTGCGACAGCATCAAAATTTGCCTTCTCATTATCAGATGTCAAAAGCTTGTGCGCTAACCGCTGTACTTTGCTTAGTGCTGTATAATCAATACTCGCTGGCGTATCAACCGTTGGTTTTTGCCAGTTTGTCAGCTGACTTAGACGCTGAAGATAAAAAGGACCGCCTGCCTTAGGACCTGTACCACTCATACCATGTCCACCAAAAGGTTGAACGCCAACGACTGCACCAACAATATTACGGTTAATATAAACATTGCCTGCTTGGATACGGTCAGTAATTTGATCAATCGTACCATCAATGCGACTATGGATACCGTGGGTTAGGGCGTATCCTTTTTTATTGATACTGTCTATCAAATCATTCAGCTCATGGGCAGCAAATCGTACAACATGCAAGACAGGGCCAAAAACTTCCTTTTTAAGCTGTGATAGATCTTTGAGTTCAAACAAAATCGGTGCAACAAAGGTTGATGGTGCATCTGATGCGATGGCAACTTCATGATAAGGTGCAATTTGTTTGAGTGCGTTGATGTGTTCAAGTAGATTTTTTTGTGCTTCTTCATCAATCACAGGTCCAACATCTGTTGAAAGGGCGGCAGGATTATCAACAATCAGCTCATCCATTGCCCCTTTAATCATTGCAACCACATGATCAGCAATGTCTTCTTGGACACATAAAATTCTCAAAGCAGAGCACCGCTGACCTGCTGAATCAAATGCTGATGCCAGTACATCGGCACAAACTTGTTCGGGTAGAGCGGTACTATCAACAATCATTGCATTCATCCCACCTGTTTCGGCGATGAGTACTGGATTATCATCACGAGCAGCAAGTAGTTTATTGATATGTTTGGCAACTTCTGTTGAGCCAGTGAAAATAACACCGTTGATGCGTTCATCTGATGTTAAAGCTGCTCCAACATCGCCTGCACCTAAGACAAGCTGTAAAGCATCTTTTGGCACACCAGACTCATGTAGCCAAGATACTGCCAAATGTGCGATTAAACTGGTTTGTTCGGCAGGTTTGGCAATAACAGTATTACCTGTTACCAGTGCCGAGACAACCTCACCGACAAAAATAGCTAGAGGGAAGTTCCATGGGCTAATCGCAACGACCGTACCAACAGGGCTAGACAGATTAAGCGATTCTGCTTCATCAGCATAATAACGACAAAAATCAACCGCTTCACGAACCTCAGCAATGGCATTTAATAAGGTTTTGCCTGCTTCACGGACGGCAACCATCATCAATAGTGCCATATGAGCAGAGTCTTCCATCAAATCTGCAAAACGGCGTAAAATGGCAGCTCGTTCGGCAGCAGAGACAGTCTGCCAATTTGTTTGGGCGTTTAAAGCTGTGGTGATAACATCTGGTACGCTGTTTGGATCAATAAAAGAAACTTGACCAACAACATCTCGATGATCACTTGGATTTAAGACAGTATGAGCAGGCTGATGGCTGACATCTACTGCCGTTAATGAAGAGACATTAAAATCAATCTGACTGGCAGGTTGCATTAAGTCTTCTAATCTGCCAAGTGTGTGTTCATTGGTTAAATCCAATCCAAGCGAGTTTTTGCGATCACCATAAATATGGCGAGGTGGTGGCGTGAGTGGATTTTGAGAGATGCCATTGGCTTTGACAATATCAATGGGCGATTCAACCAATTCATCAATACTGACTTGCTCATCAACAATGCGATTAACAAAAGAGGAGTTTGCCCCATTTTCTAGCAAGCGGCGTACCAAATAAGCCAGTAGCGTTTTATGAGTACCAACAGGCGCATAAATACGCACTCGACGACCCAAATTATTATCACCAACAACTTGGTCATACAGTGTTTCGCCCATACCGTGCAAGCATTGAAATTCAAATTCTTTATCTTTACCCATCTCATAGATGGTTGCTAAACTTTGGGCATTATGCGTGGCAAATTGTGGATAGATCACATCTTGAGCAGCCAATAATTTTTTAGCACAGGCTAAATAAGATACATCGGTATGTACCTTACGGGTATATACAGGGTAACCATCCAAGCCATCAACTTGGGCCCATTTGATTTCGCTATCCCAATAAGCACCTTTAACCAAGCGAATCATTAGTTTTTGATGATTGCGACGAGCCAAATCAATCAAATAATCAATCACATAAGGGCAGCGTTTTTGATATGCTTGTACCACAAAACCAATACCATTAAATCCCGCTAAATCAGGATCAGAAACCAATTTTTCCATCAAGTCTAATGACAACTCAAGACGGTTAGCCTCTTCAGCGTCAATATTTAGACCGATATTGTATTCTTTGGCAAGTACAAACAAGGCTTTTAGGCGTGGCAACAGCTCATTCATCACGCGTGCGTGTTGTGCACGAAAATAGCGTGGGTGAATGGCAGACAATTTAACTGAAATACCATTACCATCATAAACGCCTCGACCAACAGAATCTTTGCCAATCGCATGAATTGCAGTAACATAATCTTGATAATAGCGATCAGCGTCTTCAGCGGTCATGGCTGCCTCACCAAGCATATCAAAGCTGAAACGATATCCAAGCTTTTCACGCTCTTTACCATTAGACAAAGCTTCTTGGATCGTCTGACCAGTAACAAATTGTTTACCCAAGATTTTCATGGCATGGTTAACGCCTGCACGAATAAATGGTGCGCCACCTTTTTGTAGAACACGGGTTAATGCCGAGCTTAGCCCTTTTTCGCTGGTAGGTTGGGTGAGTTTGCCTGTCAAAACCAAACCCCAAGCAGCAGCATTCACAAACATTGATGGACTATGACCGATATGGCTTTTCCAATTGCCATCAGACAGTTTATCTTGAATCAGTCTGTCTCGTGTGGTTGTATCTGGAATGCGTAGCAAGGCTTCTGCCAAACACATCAATGCCACACCTTCTTCGCTGGATAAGGAAAATTCGTGCATGAGTGCATCAACGCCCGAGGATTTGCTGCGGTTGGTTCGAACTTGGGTAATTAATCGGCGAGCCAAATCGCTGATGTGTGATTTTTCATCATTATTGAAGTTTAGAGTTTCTAATAAATTTGATACTGCGGTGACTTCATCTAATCGATAAGCACTGGTAATGGCGTCTCGTAAGGTGGATTGAGTGTGGGTAAAGTTAAACATAAAGTAACTCACAAAATGAAAATATAAGAACCAGTTAAACTGTCAAAATAAATGATATAAAAATCAGAATTAAGCGTTAATTATATCTTATATGAACATATAAACCAAGTAAATTTTTATGCATTTTCCGTGATATTACCGATTTTTTAAGTATGATATTTTTTTAAGCTTAAGATAATTATTTTTTATGAATTGGTTAAAACTATCAGGCTGGTTTGACCAAACAGTTAGCCCAATAACTTTAATAAAAACAGTAGTGTTTTGGTATGGTTTAGCTCAGGTGGTTTATTGTATAATCATACGGTAAGGGCTGATTTAGACAACAGGTGATGATTAATGAAAATCATGGGGGAGGTCATTCCAACTTGGGTATTAATGGGTGCTGTGGTTTTGGCATTTTGTGCAGGTATTTTAAATACAACTGCCTTAATGGGTATCACCCATATTTCAGCATCACATGTGACAGGCAATGTCAGTTTATTTGTGGTTTCAATGCTTAGCAATGACTGGTTAAATTTTAAGTTATTATTAATATCCATCGGGTCTTTTTGGGTAGGATCGGTATTAAGTGGTGCTATCATCGGATCAAGTGAACTTAATATCCGCCGAAATTATGGCTATGCCATGCTTTTAGAGGTGCTGATGCTGTGCTTGAGCCTTTGGATGTATTTATTGACACATCATTTTTTGGGTCAAATGCTGATTGCCATGGCGTGTGGACTCCAAAACTCAATGGTTGCAACTTATCATGGCACAGTCATTCGCACGACTCATTTGACTGGCATTACTTCAGACCTGGGCGCTACAGTAGGTAACTGGTTGGTTGGTCGGCGCGTCAGCTTGCATAAAATTATTTTACATAGCTCGCTGTGGTGGGGGTTTTTTATTGGCAGTATTTCAGCTGTACTCTTATATAATTACATCGGATATCTATCGATGATTTTGCCAATCATGATCATTTTGATTGCTGCTTTATTTTATCATCAAATGGGTAAATTATATACTCAAATATTAAGACTTGTACGCCTAAAACTGATCCAAAATCAACGAAAAAAACGCCGCTCAAAGTCTCATCATTCCAAACTATCCACTTAAAACATACCAAACGATTTTGGCATGTTTTAAGGATTTGGGTTATTTAGTTATTTGTCCAAATTTGGCTTAGTTTTACCCACGGTGATGATGATAAATTCATCAGGCTTGATGCGTGAATTAAGTGCGGTATTAACACTATTTATCGTGGCATTATCCAAGCGATTGAGCGTATGGTTAAGATGGTCTTTTGGATAATCGGCAACAAATAACGCACCAATGACACGATGAATACTGGCATTGCTTGAAAAAATATTGGCAAAACCATTTTTATTACCCAAACGCACCAACTCAAGCTCTTCTTGGGTTACACCTTCATTCAGCGACTCATTAATGATGTGTAGCGTCTCTAAAATGGCATCGGCTGCTTTATCGCCATCGGTTGAGAATTCAACCACATAGTTACCACCTGCTCTTAGGCGTTCCATACCGCCATAAATGCCATAAGTGTAGCCTTTTTGCTCTCGAATGGTTTTCATCAATCTGGCATTAAAATCACCACCTGCCAAAATTTCATTGCCTAATGAAAAATCGCTGAACTCTTGGCGACCTGCTTTGTCCGTGCGTACTTTACTGGTGGGGTGACCGATGATGATTTGGGTTTGGCTGCTGTTGTGAGGAATATGGATATGGCGAGCCTTAACTGGTTTTGTCAAATCCAGCGTATTTTTATACGACTTGCCTGTCGGTAATTTGGCGGTCAGATGGTTGGCAAGTGATTTGGCTTGCTCGGCGGTCATATCACCTGTAATCACCAGTGTCGCATTATTTGCATTAATAAAAGTATGCCAAAAATTAAGCAGCTCATCACGATCAATTTTGGCAATACTATCTTCATCGCCTGTGGTTGCGTGTGCATAAGGATGATTTTCATATACGGCTTGATGATAAGCAACAGAAGCTACATGATAAGGGTTTTGCTTTTTTTGTTTTAAACTGGTGATGAGCTGATTTTTGTTGCGTTGTAGAGTCTTATCATCAAAAGCAGGTTGAGTGACAGCATCGACCATTAAATCGGCGGCTTGATTTAATAATGATTGATCAGACAAGCTTCTTAATGATAAAGTTAAGTTATCCTTATTTGCTGTACTGGTAAAATCAATGCCAAGACGCTCTTTGGCAGCAACAAACTCATCTTCAGAAAGACTGTCAGTTCCTTGGGTGAGCATGGTTGCAACCATGTTAGCCGTGCCTGATTTGCCAACCTGATGGTCATATGCTGACCCTGCATTAAAATACAAGCTGATATCGACAATAGGCAGCTCATGTAATGGCGTAAAAGCAACGCTCACACCGTTGTCGGTTTGAAAATATTGCGTATTTGGAATATTGACAGTCAGCTCGCCCAATTGATTGATACTATCAATAATACTGTCATCAGCAAGTTTAAGCTCACTACTGGTTAGCGTGTGATGGTGTGTCGTATTTGCTTGCACTGATGGGCTAATGAATAATAAAACGCCAATGATGGCAGCTGATAGGCGATGTTTTGTTAAATGTTTCATGTCAGTGTCCATCGATTAATGAGTGTCTAAGGGCGATTGTGTATTTTTGGGCAATACATAAACCGTGGTTAGATTATCCTTGGTCAGATATTTTTTACCCACAGCTTGGATATCTGATTTACTGATTTTGTCCAATGATTTTGGTAGCGTATCTAAAGTATCTAAAGGCAATCCCAACGCAGATAAAGCGCCTAAATTAGAGGCTTGTTTGGCGATGCTATCATTGGCAAATACCAAAGATGATAACAAGCCTGCACGACTACGAGCCAGCTCATCATCAGTGATTTGATCGTTGGTGATGGTATTAAGTTCTGCTAATATGGCAGCTTCAGCGTCCGCCAAGCTAACACCTTCACGAGGTGTGGCAATAATGGTAAATAAATCATCACTTTTTGAGAGCATATTATAGCGAATAGAAACGCTATTTAGTATTTGTAATTTGCGAATCAGATGACGCTCAAAACGCGCTGATAAGCCGCCATCAGCAATATCACTAAGCAGTGATAATGCGTGAGCTTCTTTGGTGTGGTTTTTAATGGTGCGACTACCTAAAGTAGGTACATTAAATCCCATGATTAAGCTTGGTACTTTAACATTTTGATAGCTATTGGCCTGCGTATAGCCACGATGACTTGGCTGGCTAAGCGGAGTGCGTTTTGGTAATGATGATGGTTTTAGCGTGCCAAAATATTTTTCGATCCAAGGCAGGGCGGTTTTTGGGTCAATGTCGCCAACCAGTACTAATGTTGCATTGTTTGGTGCGTACCATTGATCATACCAATTTTGCAAGTCTGTTACCGTAATTGCTTCAATCTCTGGCATGCTACCAATGATGGGGAGACCTTTGGGAGAATTTGGTAGGGCAATTGCCAGAAACTCTTCACGAGCTTTGGCGGTGGGTTTGTCGTCTGTGGTTAGGCGGCGTTCTTCTTTGATTACCTGTTTTTCGGTGGCAACCTCCTCAGCGGTCAAGATGAGGTTATTCATGCGATTGGCTTCTATTTGTAGTGCCAATGGAAATTGATTGGCAGGCAGGCTTTCATAATAGGCCGTAAATTCATCACTGGTAAAGGCATTTAACTCACCCCCAAAATGACTAATGAGGCGTTGATAGTCGTCATGACTGACACCTTTGGCATCTTTAAACATCATGTGTTCTAAAAAATGTGAAATACCACCTTTTCCAATAGGCTCATCACTTGAACCCACATCATACCAAACTTGGGTCATCACAATGGGTGCTCGGCTGTCTTGTTTGATGATGACCTTTAGACCATTTTTTAAGGTTTGGGTATAAATATCGTGATGTTCTGCTTGGGTGCTTGGGGTTTTTGTGGTTGAGATAGCGTTTTGGGTATGGTCAAGACTTTGACAGGCAGATAAGCCAACCGCCGCACCAATCACAAAAGCCAATGGCATGAGTTTCATAGTATATCCTTATTTTGTTTTATAATGTGGTTGTACCGCTAATCATCACCGATGCTGTCGGTGAAACACTGGCACAGCCGATGACTGTCAAAGCAAATATCATCAGTAAGCAACTTTTTAATAAGTCATTCATAAATCACTCCAGCTAAATTATCGCTAAATCATCTGACCATTATTTTGATGACCTAAGTATTATAATGATAATCATCATCAAAAACACAACACTAAAGCCAAATGTCACAGATTATCTACATTGAGTAATAAATGCTTATCAAATGAAAATTTTGTCAAACAAAAACTGCTTAATCTCTGTCATAAATCTGTCATGAATCAGTCACTAATCTGTCATGCTTGCTTGCTAAGATAACGGCATTCACCAAGCCAGCTTACTATGGCAAGCCTAAGGAAATACAGATGAATAACCCACACGATTTTATCGAAGACTCAAACTCAACCAGCAACCCAAGCTTTGCTGATATCCTAAATCAAACCGTGTCACGCCGCACCATTTTAAAAGGTGGTGCAGGCTTGACGGCTGCTGCCATGTTTGGCTCATTGCCTTTGATGGCGAGCACAAATTCCACCACGGCACCAACGAAAACAAATTTGGCACGCCCAACAAAACTTCAATTCAAAGCCGTACCTCATTATACAGGCAATGACATGAAAGTTGCCGAAGGCTACACGGCGCGTGCATTTTTGCATTTGGGTGAGCCGCTGATCGATGGCATCGAAGCGTTCCGTGACAACCGCGAACATTCAGGCGAATCATTTTTGTATCGCATGGGCGATAACCACGACGGTATGCATTTTTATGGCATGGTCAACGGCAAATTTGATCCCAATCAATCAAATCGTGCTTTGTTGGCAATCAACCATGAATATACCAACGAAAATCTACACCCAATGGGTTTCTTTACACAGGAAGATAACAATGCCGCGCCGATTTATCGAAAAAAACGCCTTGCTATGGATGTGCGTCGCGATGCTAACGCTCATGGCGTGACTGTGGTTGAGCTAAGAAAGACAGGCGATCGCTATGAAATGGTCAAAAACTCACCATTTAATAAGCGTTTTTCAAGTGCAACGACGGTAGATTTTGCAGGTGCAGCAGCAGGTAGTAAAATGCTTATCACCAAATTTGACAAATCAGGCAAAAGCACTTGGGGCATCAATAACCAATGTGGTTCAGGTATGTCACCATGGGGCACTTATCTAACCACCGAAGAAAACTTTTTAAATGTCTTTGCACGCGGTGAAGACAAAGCTAAAATCGGCACCCAAGCAGATGTCGCACTGGCTCGCTATGGCTTAAAAGAAAACAGCACAGGCGGCGGCTATTTGTGGCACACTGCTGACGATAAAGAAGGCATTGTAACTGATGAATTCAGTCGCTGGGAAGCCACTGCCAAAGCCAATGACGCAAGTGCTGATTATCGTAACGGGTTTAATGGCTTTGGATACATCGTAGAAATTGATCCATTTGATCCAAAAGCTCGCGCAGTAAAGCGCACAAGCCTGGGGCGCTTTGCTCATGAAAACTGTGCCTTTGTACCGCCTGTCGCTGGCAAGCCTGTGGTCTTTTATATGGGTGATGATGCGCGCGGTGAGTACATTTATAAATTTGTCTCTAAAGCCAAATGGTCACCAAGCGATGTGGGCAAAGGTCTAAAAGCAGGCGATAAATACATGAACAATGGCACGCTGTATGTTGCTGTGTTTAATACAGATGGTACAGGTGAATGGCGTGAGCTGTCTTATGGTAAAGTCAATCATAAAGATTATCCGTTCAAAGACCAAGCCGATGTTGTCATCAATGCTCGCTTGGCAGCCGACAGCGTAGGCGCAACCAAGATGGACCGTCCTGAGTGGATCTCGGTCAGTCCGATCACAGGCGAAGTTTATGTGACTTTGACCAACAACTCAAAGCGTACAGTTGAAGCTACCGATGCCGCCAACCCAAGAAGCTATAACAACAAAGGCAACCAACATGGTCATATCGTTCGCTGGCGTGAGCGCGGTGAGCATACCGCAACAGCGTTTGATTGGGATGTGTATTTGTTTGCTGCGCCAAATGATTTGACTGAGCAAAACTTATCCAATCTATCTGCTGAAAATGACTTGTCTTCTCCAGATGGCTTGTATTTTGATCCACGTGGTGTCTTGTGGATTCAAACGGATGACAGTGCTTATACCAAAACTACCAACTGTATGCTACTTGCAGCGCTGCCTAGCCATGTGGGTGATGGTAAAATCATGACCACAACCACAGGACGTAATACGCCTGTGGGTGCAATGGCGACTAATGATACCCTAAAAAGATTCTTTGTGGGTCCAAAAGGCTGTGAGGTCACAGGCATCACCATGACACCCGACTTCAAAACCTTATTCATCAATATCCAGCATCCTGGCGAAGACAGCCCTGATGTGACTTGGGGTGCGGTTCCAGGCGGACGCGTACCGCGCTCAGCGACAGTCATGATTACCAAAAATGATGGCGGCGTGATCTTAGGCGAATCATTACAAAACATGGCCTAATATCAGCTAATACCACCGATCCCCAAGCATGTTATGATAGGTTTTAAGGTTTTTGTGTAATGAATTTTGGGTAAATTTGTGCTACAATCAAAATCATTGAACAAAATCATAAAATGTAGGTAAGGATATGAGCGAAAACGAAAAAGGTGGCTGGTTTTCCCGCATGAAAGCTGGACTATCAAAGTCAAGTAAAAACCTATCAGAAGGGCTGGTTAATGTCTTGGTTGGTGGCAAACAGATTGATGATGAGCTGCTTGAGGAAGTTGAAGATCAGCTACTGGTTGCTGATATTGGTGTCAATGCCACCAATCGCATTATCAAAAATCTCACCGAGCAGACCGCGCGTGGCGATTTGATTTACTCGCATGCTTTGTATAAAGCACTCAAAACCGAGTTGACCGACATTTTGACGCCAAAAGTTGCACCTTTGATTATTGATACCACCAAAAAGCCCTATGTCATTTTGATGGTGGGTGTCAATGGTGTTGGTAAGACCACCACAATCGGTAAGCTTGCCAAGCGTTTACAAAATGAGGGTAAGTCGGTCATGCTTGCCGCTGGCGACACTTTTCGAGCCGCCGCCACCGAGCAGCTACAAATTTGGGGTGAGCGAAATGGCATTGCTGTCATCGCTCAAGGTCATGGCTCAGACAGTGCTTCGGTGATTTTTGATGCCATGCAGTCTGCCAAGGCAAAGGGCATTGATGTGCTTATCGCTGATACAGCAGGACGCCTACAAAATAAAACGCATCTGATGAATGAACTTGAAAAGGTTGTGCGTGTGATGAAAAAGGGCGACGAAACTGCTCCGCATGAGACGATGATCGTGCTAGATGCAGGCACAGGTCAAAACGCCATCAATCAAGTGCAAGTATTTTCAGAAGCAGTGAATTTAACTGGCATCAGTGTTACAAAGCTAGATGGGACAGCCAAAGGTGGCGTGGTATTTAATATCGCCCAAAATACGGATATTCCCATCCGTTTTATCGGCGTTGGAGAGGGTATTGACGACCTACAGCCATTTAAGCCAAAAGATTTTGTTGATGCACTTTTGGAAAAAGAAGAATGATGGCAAAAGCAGTTAGCACCAACTATCATCCACCAAGTTTTTTACCTGATTTGCCAACCATACACCTAACTGCCAGTCACGGTAAGCTGATTTTACTTGATTGGCAAGATATCAAAACCCAAAAACTGCTCAATCAAGCCAATCAGCATGCGGTATTTATAAAACCATCCCAATTAGATATCAATCAGCCCGATCAGGCGATTCTTTTACAGACCACCGAGCAGCTTAATGAGTACTTTGATGGTACTCGCAGGAACTTTAGCATACCGCTTGATTTTTCTTATGGCACTCAATTTCAGCAACAGGTTTGGGCGGCACTGTTGACGATTGATTATGGTCAGACCATCAGCTATGCCAAGCTTGCCACACTCATTGATAAACCCAAAGCGTTTCGTGCCTGTGCCAATGCCAATGGCAAAAATCCTTTAAGCCTAATCGTTCCTTGTCACCGAGTGGTTGCATCTGATGGGGGTTTGGGTGGTTATACAGGTGGTGTTGCCATTAAAAAAGCATTATTAGATTTTGAGATGGCGTGTCACTTAAGCAAAAATAAAACACCGACTGATTTTGATTATTTATGCTATAATTAGATAATTTTAATTTCATATTTGATGGTTTAAGGAAGTGTTTATGCCTTATGCACTGTTGCGTCCGTTATTATTTAGTATGAATCCTGAGCAAGCTCACGAAAAAACGCTTCAGATGCTTGAATCTGCCAACAAAGCACATCTTTTGGGTTTTGTGTATGCTAAGCAGGCGCTACCGACTGAGTGCATGGGTATTTCTTTATTAAACCCAGTGGGCTTGGCGGCAGGTTTGGATAAAAATGGGGCGTATATTGATGCCCTAAGTGAGCTGGGATTTGGGTTTTTGGAAATTGGTACGGTCACCCCAAAGCCTCAAATGGGTAACGACAAACCTCGTTTATTCCGCATCAAAGAAGCGAACGGTATTATTAATCGAATGGGATTTAATAATCATGGCGTGGATGTGATGATTGATAATATTGAACAGGCAAAGTATCAAGGTGTTCTTGGTATCAATATCGGTAAAAATGCCACGACGCCTGTTGAAAATGCACTTGATGATTATATTTATTGTCTTGAGCGTGTTTATCCATATGCCAGCTATATCACGATTAATATTTCAAGCCCCAATACCAAAAATTTACGTAATTTACAAAGTGGCGATGCCTTATCACAACTACTTGATGGCATAAAAAACTGTCAGTTACGCTTAGCCAATGACTATGGATTTTATGTACCTTTGGCATTGAAGATTGCACCTGATTTAGATTTAAGTCAGATTGATGACATTTCTCGCACAGTGATTGATTTTGAGATTGATGGTTTGATTGCAACAAATACCACCTTATCACGCACAGGCGTTGAAGGTTTTCGTCATGGAGAAGAAGCGGGTGGGTTATCGGGTCGTCCTGTCAATCACCAAAGTACGCTGATTTTATCCCAATTTGCAGACCGTATCGCTGATAAAGTCGATTTGATTGGCGTGGGTGGTATTGAGACAGGCGAACTTGCTGTCAAAAAACTTCATGCAGGTGCTAAGGCGGTTCAGTTGTACTCTGGGCTAATTTATAAAGGTCCTGGGCTTGTGACGGATTGCGTTCAGGCACTCTCAGGTGATCGCTACGGATAATCCTATGAATGTGATTGACATTATTATCAGCATTGTTGTGCTTTTGGGTATTTGGCGTGGTTTTACTGTTGGCATGATAAAAAGCATGGCAATGCTGTTATCGTGGTTTATTGCCTTAGTGGTTGCATCAAAAACAGCAAATAGTTTTTCTCATATATTTGCCCCATGGATTGACAACCCAGTTTTACAAGTTGCCATGGCGTTTATTGTCATCATGCTGATCACTGTTTTACTTGTCGGCACAGTTGCTAGCCTATTATCACGCTCATTTAAGGCATTAAAATTGGGATTTTTGGATCGTATTGGCGGCAGTGTATTTGGTGCCGCCACTGGCATGTTAAAGGTTTTGATTGTCCTAAGTATCATCTCTCCGATATTAATGCTAACACCTGCTGCTCAGTCATCTGTACTTGTTCCAAGCCTATTGCCTTATGCACCAATGGCAAAGAATTTCTTACATAAGGCATTTGATAGTACTTGGAATCAGCTGGAAAATCCCTATAAAAATCAACGATGATAATATCATTTAACATCAATTTTTAATAATTATTAACTTATTGTTATCAATAATTTGGAGTAACTATGTGTGGTGTAATCGGCGTTATGGCGCATGAACCTGTCAATCAAATATTGTATGATGGTTTAACCATGCTACAGCACCGTGGTCAAGATGCGGCGGGTATTGTCACCTTAAAAGACAATCGCCTCTATCTGCGTAAAGATAATGGTATGGTGCGTGATGTATTCTTAAATCAACATATGACACGCTTGGTGGGCAATTGTGGTATCGGTCATGTACGCTATCCTACCGCAGGAACTTCTAGTACCGCAGAAGCTCAGCCCTTATATGTCAATTCCCCTTATGGCATTGCTTTGGCACATAATGGCAACTTAACCAATGCCGAAAAATTGGCGCGTGAGCTGTACGAAGAAGATCGCCGTCATCTCAATACTCAGTCAGATTCTGAAGTTTTGCTTAATATTTTTGCCCACGAACTTCAAAAATTTACCAAGCCTGCTTTAGAATCTGATGATATCTTTGAGGCACTGACTAAGCTGTATAAACGCTGTCAAGGTGCGTTTGGTGTGGTGGCTTTGATTACAGGTCACGGTTTGGTGGCATTTCGTGATCCTAATGGCATTCGTCCATTGGTCTATGGACGCCGATTGACCGAAAAAGGCATAGAATATATGGTCGCATCAGAGTCAGTCGCATTACAAGCGCTTGGCTTTGAGATAGTCAGAGATATCGCACCTGGTGAAGCGATTTTTATTGATCTAAACCACAGCATTCACACGCATCAGTGTGTACCTATCGAAAAAGGTCAATACACGCCTTGTATCTTTGAATATGTGTATTTTGCTCGCCCTGATTCTATTATTGATAATATCTCCGTCCACAAGGCAAGAATGCGTATGGGCGAAAAATTAGCCGATCAAATTTTGCGTGAATGGGGTGAAGATCATGGGATTGATGTGGTCATACCGATTCCAGATACCTCAAGAAATTCTGCGTTAGAGCTTGCGGTTCGCTTAAATGTCAAATACCGTGAGGGCTTTAATAAAAATCGCTATATTGGCCGCACCTTTATCATGCCAGGTCAGCAGCAGCGCAAAAAAAGCGTCCGCCAAAAATTAAATGCCGTACCATTAGAATTTAAAAACAAAAATGTGCTTTTGGTCGATGATTCAATCGTTCGTGGTACTACCTGCTATGAGATTATTCAGATGGCTCGAGATGCAGGTGCTAAAAAAGTCTTTTTTGCGTCGGCAGCGCCGCCAGTCATGTACCCCAATGTTTATGGCATTGATATGCCTGTGCGTGGTGAGCTGATTTCATCAGGCCGTAGTGTTGAAGAAGTGTGCGAGATTATCGGTGCCGATCGTTTAATTTTCCAAGACTTAGGTGATTTGATCGAAGCGGTCAAAGACACCAAACACAGCCAAGTTGACGGCTTTGATTGTTCGGTTTTTAATGGTAAATATATTGCAGGCGATATTGATGAAGTTTATTTAACCGATCTTCAAAATAAAAGAAATGACGCTGTCAAAGATAAAGGTGTCACCGTCGTCGATACACCCGTTGATATGACGGGCGTATCTGCAGTTTAATTGAAATGTCATTGAAATAAACCAAAATTTTAACCGCTAAAAAGCGCCAAAATAGCTTCTCGGTGCTTTTTATCACAATATTTTTATTGATGTGTTTAAACACTTGAGTGATGATGCCTATTGTGATTGGTAAAAATGAGATTATTTTTGGAAGTATTTATGAAAAATCAGTCTGCCACCCATTGGGCATTATCTGTCATGACAATCAGTGTGCTTTTAAGTGCCTGTACTTCTCATGTGACACATGAGCGTGCACCAATCAAAGTTGTGCAGGTTACACCCAATCCCACACAGGTTGCACCGCCTGCTCAAGTGCCTACTCAAGCTTTGACCAAAGTACCTACCTCAACCGTTCAGCCTACGACCGCCAAACCTGCATCCGTTGTGGTACAAAAATCGGTCGTCGTACAAAAACCAGCCCCCACCAACACACCCAGCATGACCACCCAAAGTCATTATGCTACCTTTGCTGAATGGAAACATGATTTTATTCATCGTGCCTTGGCAAAAGGTATTAATGCCAATAGTTTAAATTCATTGATGGGTAATGCCACGCTCAATCAGCGTGTGATAGAGTTGGATCGTAGTCAAGCTGAATTCACCAAAATGCCCTGGGAATATGTCGAATCAGCCGCTTCTTCAAATCGCATCAGCCAAGGCAGATCCAAATTAAATGAAAATTTGAGCATATTAACCTCAGCTGAATCTATCTATGGCACACCAAAAGAGATTACCACCGCCATTTGGGGTATGGAGTCATCATACGGTGCTGGCATGGGTAGTATGGATTTGGTCAGTGCGTTATCAAGCCTAGCGTATGATGGTCGCCGCCGTGAGTTTGCTGAAAACCAGTTACTTGCGATGCTTTTAATGATTGAGCGTGGTGATGTGGCAGCATCTCAGCTAAAAGGCTCATGGGCAGGAGGCATGGGACATACTCAATTTATCCCAACGACATGGATACAAGAGAGTATCGATGGTGATGCCAATGGTCGAAAAAACCCTTGGAATCGCCAAGATGCCTTAACTTCCACTGCAAGTTATTTGGCAAATGCTGGCTGGATTCGTGGCTTACAGCCTTTTTATGAAGTGCGATTACCAACTGGGTTTGACTTTTTACAGCTAAATAGCAAGCGTAGCCTTGATGCGTGGAAGGCATTAGGGCTGGTCAGTGCAAGCGGTGAATATTTTGGTGGCGTACATGAAGCACAATTGTGGCTACCTGCTGGTCAATATGGGCCAGCATTGCTACTCACCAAAAATTTTGAGGTCATTCGTGTTTATAACAATTCCTCAAGCTATGCTTTGGGTGTTTCTTTGCTTGCCAAAAAAATTGCCGGTGGCCATGATCTTGTTCAATCTTGGCCACGTCATGAACAGCCATTATCACGCACCCAAATCATCAATTTACAAAAAAACTTAACTGCACAAGGCTATGACACCCAAGGCATTGACGGTGTCGCTGGTAGTAATACCCGCCAAGCATTTGCACGCTGGCAAGCTGCTAATGGTCAAATACCAGATGGATTCATCAGCCAGCGTACGGCTGGTCATTTGGTCTGGTAAATTCATTGATGTCATTAACCACCTTTGGTTAAGTGATTGCCCTTGCAAAACCCCATTATCATCCCCATGGTAATGGGGTTTGATTAATTTAACTGTTTAAAGAAGAAGAAAAATCCATTATGCGACTGCCCGAAACGACCAGAGCCGAACGACAAACCAACCAACTTGCTCGTAGAATTCAAGAAAAAGCCCAGCTGACAGGCGTGAATGTCTCAGGAACACAAATCTCCAGTCAAGCATTTGAGATGGTAACCGATTTTGAGCCATCGGGCGATCAGCCAAAAGCCATCGCTGAGCTTGTAAAAGGTGTTGAAGCGGACATGCGTGGTCAACTTTTGTTGGGTGTGACAGGTTCTGGTAAAACCTACACCATGGCAAAGGTGATTGCCGAGTGCGGTCGTCCTGCCATCATCATGGCACATAATAAGACTTTGGCAGCTCAGCTGTATGGTGAATTTAAGGCATTTTTTCCGAATAATGCCGTTGAATATTTTGTCAGTTATTATGATTATTATCAGCCTGAAGCCTATGTGCCAGCCAGCGATACTTTTATTGAGAAAGATTCTGCCATTAACGATCATATTGACCAAATGCGACTGTCAGCAACTCGTGCCTTATTAGAGCGACGAGATGCCATCATCGTGGCATCAGTATCGGCAATTTATGGCTTGGGCGATCCTGAAAGCTACCTAAAAATGTTGCTTCATATTGTTGTTGGTGATCGAGTGCATCGTGATGCGGTAATCAAACGACTTGTTGAATTACAATACGAACGCAATGAACTGGATTTTGGGCGAGGGACTTATCGCATTCGTGGCGAAACTTTGGATATTTATCCTGCTGAAAGTGAAAGCTTGGCAGTACGCATACAGATGTTTGATGATGAAATTGAAAAAATTACTTGGTTTGACCCCTTGACGGGTAAAAATATCAAATCAGTACCACGCATTACCATTTATCCAAAATCACATTATGTCACTCCAAAAGATAAGCTAGAAGCTGCCAGTGCCACGATCAAAGAAGAGCTTGCCCAAAGGCTAGAATATTTTCGTGCTAATGATAAATTCATTGAAGCACAACGCATCAAAGAGCGTACACAGTATGATCTTGAGATGATTGGGCAGCTTGGTTATTGTAATGGTATTGAAAACTACTCTCGTCATCTGTCAGGTCGACCAGCAGGTGAAGCACCGCCAACTTTATTTGATTACATTCCCTCAGATGCGCTGCTGTTTATTGATGAAAGTCATGTGACTGTGCCTCAGATTGGTGCGATGTATAAAGGCGATAAAAGCCGCAAAGAAACGCTTGTTCAATATGGGTTTCGCTTGCCGAGTGCTATGGATAATCGACCCATGAAATTTGAAGAATGGGAAAAAATTTCCCCAGCGACCATTTTTGTCTCTGCCACGCCTGCTCAATATGAGCTTGAAAAATCCGAACAAGTGGTTGAGCAGGTCGTGCGTCCAACGGGTCTTGTAGATCCGATACTTGAAATCCGCCCTGTATTAACCCAAGTTGATGATATTCTTGGTGAAATTAACCTAAAAAAATCACTCGATGAGCGGGTTTTGATTACCACACTGACCAAACGCATGGCAGAGGATTTGACCAGCTATTTAAAAGAATACGGTATTAAGGTTGCCTATTTACACTCTGATATTGACACAGTTGAGCGAATGAAAATCATTCATGAGCTGCGTACGGGTATTTTTGATGTTTTGGTAGGTATCAATTTGCTGCGTGAAGGATTGGATATGCCTGAGGTTTCTTTGGTGGCAATTTTTGATGCCGACAAAGAAGGATTTTTACGCTCAGAACGGTCGCTGATTCAAACCATTGGGCGTGCTGCTCGCCATGTGAATGGCAAGGCAATTTTATATGCAGATACAATCACGCCAAGCATGCAAAAAGCCATCGATGAAACCGAACGCCGCCGTGCCAAACAAATTGCATTTAATCAAGAACATGGCATCACACCAAAATCAGCCAGTCGTGCCATTACCGATAAGATTGATACCGGTGATGACGAAACTTCTGAAGTGGTGCAGATTGTTTTATCTCAAGCATTGGCAGGCGTGGATGAAAACATCCTACATTCGCCAAAACTACTGGCCAAAGAAATCGCTCGCTTAGAAAAACAAATGCAGGCATTATCTCGTGAGCTAAAATTTGAAGAGGCTGCCAAAGTGCGTGATACAGTCATCGCACTCAAAGAGCTGTTAGTTCAATAAAATTGATCAAATCAATTTATCACAACAATTTATCACAACAATGCCTTTACTGTTTAATGATCAAGTAAAGGCAAATTTTATGTTTAATCAGCTTATGACAATCCAAACAATTCATAGACACCCTTTGCCACCATTCACACCGCCCAATGCGTGTGTGATGATGCTTGGCAGCTTTCCGCCGCCACCTGAGCGTTGGGCAATGCCATTTTATTATCCAAATTATAATAATGATATGTGGCGTATTTTGGGTTTGGTGTTTTTTGATGATGCTAAGCGATTTATTGATAGCACGCATAAAACCTTTGATCAAGATGCTATTGAGCAATTTTTGACTAAGACGGGCATCGCCATCGGCGACACAGCCGAACAGGTGATCCGCCAAAAAGACAACGCTTCTGATCAGTTTTTACAGATTGTCACACCAGCAGATATTGAAAAGACGCTCAAGCAGTTGCCTTGGTGTCATGCATTCATCACCACAGGCAAAAAAGCGACTGAAGTTTTATGTCAGCAATTTACAAGCCAAAAAATACCAAACATTGGCGAGCAAGTACAGCTATTGATTGCCAACCGTCGCATTGATTTATATCGCTTACCATCATCATCACGGGCGTATCCTTTGGCGATTGATAAAAAAGCCGATTTTTATCGAAAGGTTTTTGAGACATTGGGCGTGCTTTAAAAAGTACAACGATTTAAGTGTATTTTTGCTAAAATACCAAGATCTTCGCAATAAGATACCGCAATGACTGATACCATCTTAACGATACCGCCAACACCGCCCAAACCCTCTGAACAAATTGCCGCCTTACAATGCACGCTTGAGCAGGCTTATTTGATTGAAGCTTCGGCAGGTACAGGCAAAACTTGGACGCTGACAGGGATTATTCTACGGCTATTAATTGAAAAAAAATATCCACCTGAGCGTATTATTGCCACAACTTTTACTCGGGCGGCGGCAGCTGAGATGCAAGAGCGTATCAGTGAGCGGCTGCACAGCTTTTATGGCTTGATGCGTTGGTTGCAAGGTATGCTAAGCACTCAGCCTGAATGGTTTAATCAGACTGCACCCATAGAGCAAATTATTACTTCTGCCAATCAGGCTGGGTATGATGCCGCCGATCCAATTAATGAGCATTTACTCAGATTTATCCTATCTCAAAAAGCAACCTTCTTAAACGAAGTGGTTTATCGCACAGGGCTTTTATTAACTTCTTTAGATAAACTATTTGTTGGTACGCTAGATAGCCTTGCTCAAAAATGGCTCAATGAATTTGCCGCCCAAATTGGGCATCAGTCTGGCATGGAGATTTTAAATAATGCCGAACAAAAAGTTGCCGCCATCGTCCATGATGAGATGCGTGCCGAAGAAGTTAGGCTTAAGCGCGCCCAGCCTGAATTTTATCAAATCTTTAAAGCATTTTATCCAAATTTTTTCAGCCAAGTGGATGCTGTTGTCAAGATTGTTAATAAAGCGATTAATTTTTATTCTGCACCCATTGATGAGCTTATGCCTATTAATACAGATATAAGCTTGGTCAAAGCGATGATTGATCAAATTATAACAACAGATTTTACAGGATTTACACCATATTTTGACGCCAATTTTCGCAAACAAGTAGCAATGAATCAGAGTTTAGGCTTTGGCAAACTGATTCAATATCTGCCAAATTTGCTGTCTTTAATCCAAAAACACGGCGTGCTATTTGTTCGTTTTGTGGATAATGATGCACTTAAGCTGATTGATGCAATCATAAAAGCAATGGATAAAGATTGGCAAATTTTTAATAAAAGTGCCAACCCAAGCGATATCAATCAATTTTTGGCGTTGCCACTTCAGGCTCTCAGCGATATTGCCAATGTTTATTTGACGCTAAGTGAACAAACCAATCTATACCATACGCACATCTGCCGACACATTATCCTAAGTGCAAAAAGTCAGATTGCCCAAAGGCTTGAGACACATGGTCAGACCACATTTACACTACAAATGGTAAGATTAAATGAGGCACTTCGTAATAGTCCTGCACTGGCACGGCAGATTCGCCATCATTATCCTGTCGCTTTGATTGATGAATCTCAGGATATTAATGGGCTACAAGTTGAGCTAATTGAGCTGGTTTATCTCAATGAGATTGCCAATTATCACAAAAATCTTATCCGCTATGAGCAAATCGGTGGCGAGAAGCCAAAACTGCCACGGGGATTTTTATTGTTAGTTGGAGATCCTAAGCAGGCAATTTATCGCTTTCGTGGTGGCGATGTTACCAATTATAATTTAATTAAGCATTATGGCAACCAAGATTTGCTCATCAAAGCACCATTGATGAATCAATCGCTGTCTTTGACGGTCAATCGCCGTTCAAGCAAAGCACTGATTGAGGCACTCAATGCATGGTTTGACAATAATCATCAAGATGCTGTCGCCAATCATGCCAATTTAGGTCAAGGGATTTTTTATCAGCAGATCCAAGCACATAAAGACGGTGGCGGTATCCATTGGCAATCTGATGCTTATGCCGATTATTATGGTAAATATCCCATAGCGGTGTTGCATTTTGACCATATCGAAGCTGGTCAAAAAGCTGCACAAAGGGCTGAGCAAATTGCTCGGCATATCAATACCATTTTGCAAGGTGATCATACGCTACATGGTCAAAAGATACTGCCAAAGGATATTGCTGTACTTGGACGCACAGCTGATACGCTAGATAGGATAAAAAGTGAACTTGATCAGCTCAATATCCCAGCCATCATTCCCAAAGAGATGAATATCTTTATCACTCAAGCTGCAGATGATCTTTTGGCGTTAATTGGTGCGATACACCAGCCAAATCACAGCGAAAACTTGGGTAAATTTTTGGTATCAAGCTTGGTTGGCATGACGCTTAAGCAAGCAATAAATATCATTGAACCAAATGATCAGCAGGCTTTGGATAATGACTTATCAGAAACTCAAAATCTAAAAACTCATCTTTTAGCCTACCTAAAAAAATCATATGAAAAATGGCAAAAATTTGGTGTATCATCAGCACTTGCTTATGCGCTTCACCATTCGCCCATTGATTATGATGATGACAAATCGCCTTGGCTTAAGGCAGCCACTCAAGGCGAGCGTTATTTGGTGGACCTTGAACGGCTGGTGGCTTTGGTCAGTGAGCAATCGCAGCTGCACGAGATGCGTATCATTGCTTGGTATCATAAACAGATGAACGCTGATGTTGATAGCCACAATAAGCGTCCCATTCTACCGAGCGAAAGCGGTGTTAATTTGATGACCATTCATAAATCAAAAGGGCTTGAATTCCCCATCGTGTATGTCATAGGCATGGATGAAAAGCCAAAAAATGAGAATGGGCTGACAATCTACCCTTATACTAATCACAATTTTCAGCGGTGCTTAAGCTTAAGCCAAGGCAATTTGATTGATGAAAATTATTATTATCATATCAATCAGCAGGAGTTGATTGATGAAATCAGACGCTTAGGCTATGTGGCATTGACGCGTGCTTCTGAACAGCTATATATCGTGGGTGGTGATTTATCCAAAAAAACTTCAAAAGAAATGCCTTTGTATCAATGGCTTGACTGTGCAGGTGAAAAAATACTGAGCCTACCAGATCGGCTAAAAGGTTGGGTGGACTGGATAGATCTGACTGAAGCGGATTTATTTAGCCAACCTTATCAAACCAAGCTGCCCGATCTTAGCACCAAAAATTATGCACCTTGGGATATGGTGATGACCAAAACCCAGTTTTTTGGAGAATATAAGACCAGCTTTAGTGCATTAATTACTCGCTTGGATAAGTCTGCCATTTCTCCTGATGAAGCAGATATTGATCAGTTGTCTGTACTGACTGACATGGCCGCATCTGATCAGTTTGATGACATTCGTACCAGCTTTTTTAAGGGCAGTTTGGCTGGTGATTTTTTGCATAAAGTCATGCAATTTTTACCGACAGATCGACTGGCATTGGCATCTTTGCACGATGCTCATCGTATCATCAGCGGGGTGATTTATGAACAAGGCAGAAAACTTGGGATTGCTGAGCGTTATTTACCCACTCGCCCCGCTCAGCAGATTGGTACACGCATCAATTCTAACGAGCATCAAGCCGATGATCATACCAAGTTGGTTGCTTGGATTTATCAGCTTGCATACGCACCTTTTAGAGCATCTCATCGCTCATTAATGTCTCTGCCAATGACTGTACAACTGCGTGAGCTTAGCTTTACACTGGGGCTTGGCGATACCTTTAGTATCACTCGCCTAAATGAGGTGTTTAAAGCACATAGCGACAAAGACTTGGTATTGCTTGACGATGACTATCATACCATGCGTTATCGTTATTTACGAGGTGAGATTGATTTGGTTTATGAGTGCGATAGGCGATTTTTTATCGTTGATTATAAATCAAATTATTTGGGTAGCACGCCTGATGAGTATCATGATCACGCCATGGCTGCAGTGATGGATAAGGTCGGCTATTGGCTACAAGCTGCTATTTATCAAGTGGCATTGCATCGACTTTTAAAGATTCGATTAAAAGACTATGTTGGCAATGAAGCAGCTTATTTGGGTGCTGTTGAATATGTCTTTTTGCGTGGCGTTCAAGAGGGCAATGAGAAGACAGGGCATTTATGTTGGCAGCCGCCATTATCTTTGATTTTAGCACTTGATGAGATTTTATAAGTTAAACTTAACGATTAATAGTAGAGATAATATATGGCAGGGGATATTATTAGCCGATATGTGACCGATCGCATTCAAGACAATCATCAATGGTATGCCAAAAAACAGGTTTTGGCTGCTGAATGTACACTAAGATTACCAGACTTTGAGCTATATCATATCGTGCAGGATGCGTTATTATTTCAGCTCAATCAAGGGCATACCATACTGCATATCAATGATCATGATGATTTGAATAATCGCCATGGATTAAATGGCATGATACCCATTTGGCAACAAAAAATCATGGATTCATGCCTGACAGTGATAACGCACGCATTGGCAAATGAGGGCATGGACTGGGCAGCATTTTTTGATGCTTATCATCGCTGTGCAGATGATACTATCAAGATAAAACAATTTGTTAATCATGCCTTAAATCATTTTCGTCAGCAAGTATCTTTGCTTGATCACACAGTGATGGAAATTGAGCAATTATCTGCGTTATTTTTGTCCATGCTGCGTATTTACTATGTCTTATACAAAAATGCCAATACTTTGAATCAGTTTGTGAGTCTTTTGCATAACAATACTTTTTTTGGAGATATTTTGGCATCAAACATTCAAAGCATACCAACAAATACGCCACCGATTTATTTTAGTGATCAAGCAGGTGGACTGTATTTATGGACAAGTCGTGCCTACCTTGCTGAATCACAACTGATGACGCATATCTTGCGTATCAGTCAGGCTGATGTGCCGATATTTGCTCTTGATCAGCTACCAAATAGCCTAAATACCGAGCAGCGTGACGCAATCAAGCTGGTCTCAAAACAAGCGTTTTGCCTAATTACGGGAGGTCCTGGGACAGGCAAGACCTTTACAGTTGCCCAAATTGTCATCGCACTCAATCAGCGTGATGAGCATAAAAAGATGCGTTTGGGGCTTGCTGCACCGACAGGTAAGGCAGCTCAGCGTATGAGTGAATCTTTGCTTAAATCCCTAGATAAGGCGAACGATATACAGCTGCCCAAGCCTAAGACCATTCACCGCCTGCTTGGTATTGGGGCAAATGGCAGCCCACGCTATGATGCCAAAAATCAGCTGCCGCTTGATATGCTTATTATCGATGAAGCTTCTATGCTTGGCACGGAGCTGGCAAGTCAGCTATTTGCTGCTATCGCCACGGGTTGCCGTGTGATTTTACTTGGGGATACGCATCAGCTGGCTGCGGTTGATGCTGGTGCGGTGTTGGCTGACTTATGCCGAATTGAACGCCTAAGGCATTTGCGTGTCAATTTGACAGCATCAAAACGCTTTACGGACACATCAGGTGTTGGTCAATTGGCAAAGCTGATTAATGATGATCGTCAAAATATACACTTTGATGAAATACAACAATTAATCAATTGCCATACCAAGATTGATTTTCATCCCATCACCCATGCCCTAATGCACAATGATACCTACCAAAAGCTTAGCCAAGACTATCAGGACTATTTTTTAGCAAGTAAACGGCTTCGCTTTAGTTTTGCAAAATTATCTAGCCAAGATGCAATTGATAGCGTCAAAAAACTATTTAAGATATTAGATACTTACCGTATTCTTTGCGCTTCACATCTTGGTACATTTGGCGATGATCAGATCAATGATTATTTAAGCTTAGCTCATCGAGCAGTTCAAAAAATCCCACCATCAGTATCGCCTTGGTTTCATGGTCGTGTGGTGATGATTACCAAAAATTTATATGATTTGGGTTTATTTAATGGAGATATCGGCATTTGCTTATGGGGTTCATCAGGTCTTAGCGTGTACTTTGAAGGCGAGGCTTTGCGTATGGTGGCGGTTGATATGTTAAGTGATACCGTTGTGAGTACGGCTTATGCCATCACAGTGCATAAATCCCAAGGTTCAGAGTGGCAAAAAGTCGCCATTATCTTTGATGGCAATAGCGAACGCCTGCTGTCAAAGGAGCTTATTTATACCGCTGTTACTCGAGCAAAGTCAGCGGTACATATCTACAGCACGCATGACGCACTCATCAATGCCATCAATACGCCGACAGTTCGACAAACTGGGCTGGATAAAGTGAGTGATGGTCAGCAATCATAATCACTTGATCTTGCCATGTTTAAAAATACAAATTTTATTCCAAATATGCCATAAATTATAAAATTATGTCATAATACAAAGTTTTAAAGTGATATTTCAAAATACAAGTATATGACACAATGATGACAGATAATAAGCTACAAAAATCCCTTAAAAATCAACATATTTTATCACAGCCCCTATCTATTGGGGGTTTAAAAATTGAGAATAGAATTTGGGTAGCACCGATGGCAGGGGTGACAGATAACCCTTTTCGAAGGCTCTGTAAATCCTTTGGTGCAGGTCATGCCGTCAGTGAGATGATTATTGCTGATACAGCATTATATGCACGCAAAAAATCGTTATATCGAGCCAATTTTGATGGCGAAATTGCACCCATTTCTGCACAAATTGCAGGGGCTGAGCCTGATAAATTGGCACAAGCCGCCCAATTTCAAGTTGCCAATGGTGCTCAGATTGTCGATATTAATATGGGCTGTCCTGCCAAAAAAGTCTGCCGTAAGCTCGCAGGCTCGGCATTGCTTCAGGATGAAGATTTGGTTAGGCGGCTGCTTGACAGTGCGGTTTTGGCCGTTGATGTGCCAGTCACTTTAAAAACTCGTTTGGGATTTGCCAATGGGCAAGAAAATATTTTAAAAATTGCACAAATTGCTGAACAAGCAGGCGTGGCTGCCATTACCATTCATGGGCGTACACGAGAGGATTTTTATACAGGTCAGGCACGCTATGAGCTGATTACCCAAGTAAAAAAGGCTGCCAAAATCCCTATCATTGTCAATGGCGATATCGATAGCCCACAAAAAGCTTTGGATATCCAAGCCAAAACAGGGGCAGATGCTGTTATGATTGGTCGAGCTGCTCAAGGTAAACCTTGGCTGTTTCAGCAAATTGCCCATTTTGCCAATACTGGCGAACTCTTAGCGTCGCCTACGGTCGGTGAGATTCATGAAGTGGTCTTGAGGCATCTAGATGAGCTGTATCGCTTTTATGGAGAATATTCAGGATGTCGCATTGCCCGTAAGCACATCGCATGGTATACAGGCGGTCTGCCCAACTCTAACGCTTTTCGTGACGCCATGTATGCGTGCGAGACTACCAAAGAGCAGTTTGAGGTCGTGGATAAATTTTTTAAGACAATTTCTTAACAATTTCTTAAGTGTTTTTGTGTGTACTGATATCTTTGATGACTGCACTGACTGTCCCATCTTTAAAGGTTATCTTAACTGACTGATTTTGTTGGAGTGTTTTGGTGCTATGAATACTTTCATTGGTCTGAGCATTATGAATGAGTGTATAGCCTTTTTTTAGCATTCGGCTTGGATGCTGAATTAAAATCAAACTTTGTAAATGGCGACAGTCTTTTTTTAGTTTAGATAAATAATCAAATAGAATATTATGCTGATCAAGGTGGATTTTTGTGGTATGTTTGGCTTGCGATATAATCGCCAAACTTGATTTTTGGGTCTGAGCAAGTAGGGCGGTTAGAGCCGATTTTTCTTGGTGATGGCGGAATTTTGCGGTACTTTTTATGTGGCTTAGTTGATATAAATTGTCTTTTTTTGCCATATTGACGGCGTGCAAACTGCTTCTTTGGATTTTCTCAATTTGTCTTTGGCTATTTGCTTGGGCCATTGTTAGATGAGTATTGGTCATTTTAGTCAAACGCTCCATTGTAGCGACCGCTTGACGCGTCATTTTGACCAAATGCGACTCGATACCAAGGATAGCTTTTGATGGGGTATCAAAACTGCTATGTGCTACCTCATCAAGAATTACCGAGTCACGCTCATGCCCAATACCAACCCAAACAGGAATCGGACATTCTGCCACCAAAGCCGCTAATTCAAAATCATTCAAATAAGCCAAATCGCCAACCGCACCCCCACCACGAATAATGACCAACAAATCTGGCAAAGTATCATAGGTATTTTTAAAATTATTCATACCCTCAGAAATTGCAAGGCGTATCTCATTGGGCGCATGATTGCCTTGAAAAGTGGCATAATGATAGTGAAATTGGCAAGCACCTGCCAAGGCGAGCCGATCGGCTTCGGCGCGAAAGTCGCCTAAACCTGCCGCCTTTTCAGGGGCGATTACGATGACATAGCGAATATCAAATGGTATGGCGTGTTTTTTATTTAAATGAAGCAGGCCTTCTTCGCTCAACCGTTTTTTCATCTGTGTATATGCAGCAGCGATCTCGCCGAGCGTATAATTTGGGTCAATATCGCTAATGTTTAGGCTAAAACCATAATTGGCATGAAAACTCGCCGAGCATTTTACCAAGACCAAAATACCTGCTTGTAGGCTTTGACCTGTCATTTTGGTAAATTTACTCATCACTGTCTTGGCACGAAATCGCCATAAAGTTGCACGGCAGCTTGCGGTAATTTGATCAACATCATCAGTCTCAGCCAATTCAAAATAATAATGACCGCCTTTAGTGTTCATGGCACGGATTTCAGCACGCACCCAAACCTCATGATCAAAACTGTCATCAATCACCATTTTGACTGCTGTCAAATAATCCGATAAAGACAAATGAGCATCTGCCAAATTATTAAAATTCTCATCAAAAACTGCTTCTTTGGCAAGCTTCGCTTCAAAACTTTCGGCAATTTGACGATGTTTATTTAATAGCGTTTCAGGGTCATCAAGGGTGCTGCCCAGTGCTTCAACATGCTTTATAGTGGTGTTTTTTGGCATAATTTTGGCATAATTTTGGTGAGATACTATTGTAGCAAAGCCAAGCAAAATTGGCAATTTTGGGTCAATCAGGCGTTTTTACATGCTTAATCTACATGCTTAATCTGAATTAAAATCGCCCAAATAAATTTGAGCGATCATAGGCCAAAAGAGTTATTTGGTTGTTGTGGTTTTTCTGGGTAATTGAGTGCTGACAGTCAAGTCTGTGCGTTCATCCATCTCATACAATGCACCTGCACGACCAACGATTAAAGGATCGATATTACCAATTTGAGCGATGTCTTTATTTTCGTAGGTTAATTTATTGAGTACATAACGCATGGCGTTTAAGCGTGCGCGTTTTTTACAGTCAGATTTAATCACAATCCAAGGCACTTCTGCCGTGTCAGTATTAAAGAACATAGCTTCTTTGGCAAGTGTATAATCGTCCCATTTATTGAGCGAGGCTTTATCCACTGGCGATAGTTTCCACTGTTTTAACGGGTCATTTTCACGGCTGGCAAAACGCACACGCTGTTCTTCACGACTGACCGAAAACCAAAATTTCACCAAATGAATGCCAGATTCTACCAAATGCTTTTCAAATTCAGGCACTTGATGCATAAAAATACGGTATTCTTCATCCGTACAAAAGCCCATAACTCGTTCTACAACCGCACGATTGTACCAAGAGCGGTCAAATAAAACGATTTCACCAGCGGTTGGCAGATGCTGCACATAGCGTTGAAAATACCACTGGCCACGCTCTTGTTCGGTTGGCTTTTCTAGAGCGACCACACGAGCACCACGGGGATTTAAATGCTCCATAAATCGCTTAATGGTGCCACCTTTGCCTGCAGCATCACGCCCTTCAAAGATAATGACAAGTTTTTGACCAGTGGTTTTGATATGATGTTGGAGTTTTAATAGTTCAATTTGTAGCTTGTATTTTTGGGCTTCGTAATTTTTACGACTTAAGCGATATTTGTAGGGATAACCGCCTTCACGCCAATTATCCGAAAGCTGAGTATCTCGTGATTTATCGGTACGAACTTGGCTGATGACATGAGTTGTGGGAAGGTATTCTTTGAGCGCTTCACCAAATTCTGCCAACTCCTCAGGGGTGGCATGCTCAAGTAACTCTTCTAATTGACCCACCGTTTGTGTCATAATCGCTTCCGCTTTTGATGGCTTTGGCTTGGTTTCTGTAGCGGTCGATACTTTGGTACGAGTCGATGTTGTTTTTTTGGGAACGGTTGTGGCAGTCGTTGAGCTTGTTGTCGCTGTCTTAGGTTTTGGGGTAGTTGTCATAAGAATTCCTTAGATAAACAAATAAAAACAACAAAAAACCTTGCTATTAGTATGTTATCATGTTAATGATATGTTATCAACTGTTAAGCAATTTGTAATATCGGCTGACCATACCGCCATAATTTATCATAACATATGACAAAATATGACTAAGCGTGCTTTGGTTTTTATCATCTAAACCATCAAATCATTATTTAACGAAAAAAATTGATAAAAAGTATTGACAGCGATAAAAATATCAGTATAATACGCACTCATAGCCAGTTAGGCTAACCATACATGCCAGTGTGGTGAAATTGGTAGACACGACGGATTCAAAATCCGTTGCCCTTAAAAGCGTGTCGGTTCGAGTCCGACCACTGGTACCAATAAAATAAAAGACCTACAGCAAAAGTTGTAGGTCTTTTAATAGCTAAAAATAATAATAACCACATACTAACCACCGTTAAAACTTTGTTTAATTTCTTCCTCCTAAAATGGTATATCATCTAAAGGCTGTACTTTGCAGGCGCAAAGCTGTAAATTGCACCCACTTCGCCAAATTTTCGACCAGTGACTTTAAAATACTTACTATCTCATTTGACTTCAATTTTTGTTGGGCGGTTGAGCTTACTGGCGTGTAATAAATGCAGTGCGTCATCCTTGACCACGAATATATAAATCATCAACAATTGATCCAAATCCTATGACTGACAAGATGCGTGAAGCGTATGAAGCAATCAAAGCAGAGCAAGCACTCCAAAGGCAAAGTGAAGCCTTAATGTGTATGTTTGATCGGCTTGAAAAGGCGTGAGAGTTAAGGTATGATGAGGGTAGTTTTTGATGATGAGACTTGTTATGTTTGGCATTAAACTGTTACATTCTGATGATTTTATAAAATCGGCGTCATCGTTTGGTTGTTTTCTTGCCATCATGGACAAACAAACCAACAAAAACCATGTGTACAATCTTAGCACTCAGGTACAAAGATTTGAGCTCATTGACATCGATCAGGTGGCAAATTTGGCAAATTCGGTTCAAAATGGTGCCATCAGTGCCACTGTTGGCACGCTGCTTGTTAGGGCGGGCGTTTTGCCTGCACTGGTTGCCCTGTCTATTGGTGCTGGGCTGCCCAATTGTACCAAAGACGCTTATGTTTGTCATATTGAGTTTGACGATGGCAAATCTGCCATTTTACAATTAAGCAAGCACAAATATCAGCAGTTTTTAAAACACATCGCTTAACGACCCAATCACGACCAAAACCCACCCAATGCGGTGGGTTTTTTTACTTAAAGGATGGCAACATGGCACTGGCAATTAACATTGTGCTTGGAGCAAATACGGTTCATTTTAGCCGTAACATCCAAAAAGCCACCCAAAACGCCAAAAAATACTTACAAGGCTTTGCCTTACTTGCCTACATGCAAGCGGCGGATAAAGACAAATCGGTGCAGGATTTTCTCATCATTGACCCAAACCCCATGACGGACGAACAAAAAAGCCTTTACTAAGCGCTTTGTAAATGAGATTAAGCAGTCTCTAAGTCGTGGGCGAACAGACGCTTAGGAAATTTTTACCAAAAGCAGTAAGTTTAATAATGCCTTTTTGTATCTCAATTTTGGACTCTAATTCTTTGTTTATCAGCTCTATTTGTTCAGTTCGTTCATCTTTGTTTAGAACCTTGCCATCGAGTTCAACTGGTCTAGTGAGATCTTGAAGCTTGGATATATCCAGTCTTCGAAGTTTAAGCTCTTTGCCCAGTGCTGAAACTTTTTCTTGATATAAGGCTGAGTGATAAAAGGGATCATAGACTGGTTCATGTGTCAAGTGTTCGGTATATGTCACATCTATTAGCTTAAGGCGTGCAAGGTTATCAATAGATGGTGTAATCAAGTTGGGATCTAGTACTTGGCGATTGCCTAAAAATACATGTTGGTGAAGCATATGAAAGCCATAACTTGCTTCTTTGACAATATTCACAATTGGTGCATCACCGCTTTGACTTAGATATTCTAGATTTTTGGCATCCAATGGGCTAAGTGATTTGATAATCTCTACAAACGCATGATGCATCTGCCCATCTTTTCTCTCATCCATGGCTGACACAATCAAATTGGCAAACATTTCGCGAATGTTCTCTTCGTTCATATGAAATCGGCTGGCTTCCAACGCTGGGCCGATAATTGCCACATTGGGGTCTTTGAGTGCATTTGCTGGTATTTTTTCAATACCGGTCTGAATGTTGTTCTGCATGGCTTGTATATTCATTGCTTGTTGAGCCTTAATGCTTTCAACTTTATAATGCCACTTGTGACCATATACCACAAACCAAATATCTTGCAAGGTTTGCAAAGGTCCATTTAGCAAACCAACTGATGCAGCGCCACTCACAGCACCTGTGATAGCTGGTATTAAATGAAAGGTTTCTGCTGTCACGGCTATTACTCCTCAATTTTCTTCAATATGCGTTTGGTGATCTTAAATTCATTACCACCGCTCAAGACGGCTGACACTCCACACCCAGCCAATCACTTCAAACTCACCATCGCTGATCTGCTGCTTGGTGGCGACCTGCTCAGGAAATTCAGCGGCATTATCACTGACGATACGCACACCGCCATCAGGCAGTCGATACAAACGCTTACATAAGCACAGCTCCCCGAAGCGAATCGCAAAAATCCGCCCATCTTTGATCTCTTTTCGTCCTTTATCGATATAAATCGTATCGCCATCTTGTACATAGGGCATCATGCTGTCATCACGGGCAGTGACCGCAAAGGCATTTTCAGGCATTACCCCAAGATTGCTCAGTGTACGCTTACCCATGCGTAATTTTCGGGTTTCATGTGTCACATCATCATTAACCGCACCATACCCACAAGCAAAGGCAATATCTTTATAAAAAGGGATCCCAACTTCATCATCATCCAATGGGGTGCTATCGTCCCATTCGGTGATAGGGGTGAGTTTATCATTATTTTTTGTCATCTCACCTTCGCCGTAATCAAGCCAAGTTATAGGTACACCAAGACATTGCGTAAGCAGTTTCATTTTGTCGTTTCTTGGCTTGGCTTGACCTTTGGAATAACGGCGTATCATTTTAGGAAATTGATCAGCCTTGGCTCGCTCACTTGGCATCACGCCTTGGGCATTGAGTAAATGGGATAAAAACAATCCGCCAAGGGGTAGATGCTTAGCTATTGAGCAAGCGACAGGCGGTAAGGTAAAAGCGGAAGGCTTGCGTCCTGATATTAATTGGGAATATGTCAGAGAACAACAAAAAACCCCTAGTTATCGCTAGGGGCGGTGTCCATTTTCGGATTAACTTAAGGAAAGTTAAATGAACGAATTTATTATACCAAACTCTAATTCTGTGAGCAATGATTTTAATTATTCAAGAACAGATTTAGACGCCCAAGAGCAACAAATCGCTGAATTTATCAAAAAAGGTGGCAAAGTCATCAATCTTGACAATTCCGAACAGCCAAAGAAAAAATCAGCAAAAAAGCGTGATTTTAACAACCAAAGGATAAATAGCAAAATGCACCTTGTTTTGTGCTATCTAAAAAGGTCAGGTAAGCGTATGACTGGCTTACAAATTCAAGAAAAATTCGGCATATCGGCAACAACTTTAGGTAGTCAAACAAGGCTACTGAACGCACAAGCAAGCAAACAGTACAATCAAAACAGCAACCCAAGCAGAAAATGAAACATCAGCACAGCACAGCCAAGCATCTTTATGTGTTGCCAATATTAACGAAGGCTTTTTATCACTATTAAACTGGTGCAATAGATACACAGGGGCAAAGCATCCACCGAAATTTGTTATTAGACAGCAATTTAGCCAACATGCGGTTGATATTGGCTTATTAACACAGCTATCAGGTTTAATTGACGCAGGCAAGCTGCCTAAATCTGTACTGTATGATAAAGCCCGTGAGTTTAATTTAATCAGTGGCGAGCTTAGCAATGATGAAATAGATGGCTTAATTGAACAACCGAGCATGACTTATGAAGCATTTAATCAATTTAGAAAGGTTCAAGGTTCATCTGGCAAATAAGTTTAAAACCACACTTAATGAAATTGATGAGTTTTTACAATTGGTGGTATTTCGTCATGAAATTAGTGAGCTTAACTATAAAGAATTTGAGTTATTGATTGGCGAAAGTAAGCAGAAGCTCTTGGGCTTTTTGGCAGGTTACGCCTTGGAGTTAACCCAAGATTGGCAGGAGCTATACGATTACAGCTATACGCTTGAAACCAAAATGATTGATGATGATAAGCCAGATACGCTAAACATGAATGAGCCACAATTTGATGCAGACAGCCCCATCAAGCTATCTGCTCAGGTTGGTGTAATGCTTAATCAGATTTTGGCTAAGTTTGGTGATGAACAAAGCACAAAGATAAGTAATGCCATCAGCTATGCTTATACCAACGGCTTGACCAACCAAGAGCTTATTCAGATTATCCGAGGTACACGCAAAAACCGTTACCAAGATGGGATTTTACAAATCACAACACGCCATGCCAAGACCATTGCTCATACAGGCACAGCCATTGTTGCAAATCAAGCCAAGCAGCAATTTATTCATGATAACAAAGACATCATCAAAGGCATTAAAGTCATTGCAACCTTGGATTTACGCACCAGTAGCATTTGTAGGGGTTTAGATGGGGTGTTTATGCCTTTGGACAAAGCACGATATCCGCCCTATCATTTTAATTGCCGTTCAAGTTTTGAGATTGTCTATGATGGCTATCAAACGCCCAAACAGCGAGCGAGCATGGATGGGGTGGTTAAAAACCAAAGCTATTATGAATGGCTAAAAAATCAGCCTGCCCAATATCAAGATGAAGTGCTTGGCAAAACCCGAGCGAAGTTATTTCGTGATGGTGGCATGACGGTAGAGCGGTTTAGGGCGTTACAGCTTGATAAGCATTTCACCCCCTTAACGCTTGAACAAATGAGAGCATTAGAACCCAAAGCCTTTGATAAGGCATTTGCTGCTGTGGTAAAATTAGACAATACCAAAGACAGAGTACTTGCTGTGGAAAGAACCGATTGGGGGGATTTGCCCAATGTGATGATTGCCCACACCAAAGACACTATCACAACACACAAACATTATCAAAAAGCCAAATCTGGGGAATTAAGCTCAGCATTATTTTTGGTTGATGAATATTTAACAGATGATTTTGTACTAAAATTACACCATACAATTAAAGGTTATGATAATGTACGTATTGTGCCTGTTCATGCCGAAGAACAGCTAGGGCGAAACAAAATCCCCATGGCTTATGCCTTAGCTCTATCAGAAATGCTTGGTGTGGATATGGATTTGGGTATTGTACAAGCTAAGCGTGCTTATCGCACATCATCTGATGGCGTGGGTAGACTCTTAAAACGTGTCAGTTTTGATGGTGTTGTATTAAGTGGCCATCATTATATGATTGTTGATGATGTGATTACCCAAGGTGGCACATTGGCGGATTTGCGTGGCTTTATTGAGAGCAAGGGTGGCAAAGTAATTTTAGCCAGCACCTTGAATGGTAAACCCAATTCTGCTAAACTGCCTATTACCAAAGCCACGCTTGGGCAGCTTCGCAAACAAGCAGGCAAAGAAATTGAACAATGGTGGCAGGAGCAATTTGGCTATGATTTCTCACAATTTACCGAATCAGAAGCAAGATACCTTGCAAAACAAATTCATAGATATGGCATTGACGCCATCAGAGATATACTCTTTGCGTCAAGACCTTAAAGATGCTTATAAGCAAGGCAAAGGCTTTTTTAAGGAGCGTGCTAGGCGGCTGCAGAGCACTTATACAAGCCAAGATAAAATCCTTGCGCCAAAGCAAAGTTGATGTTTATCATCAGATGATGAAAATGCCTTTGTAGTTTATTTATTCACACACAGCACCCAGTAGGGTGCTTTTTTATCATCCGCTGTTTGTAACAGCAAAATCAAGGTAGTAACCATGAGTGAAGAAAACCAACCACAGTTTTAAGCGATGACACACAAAACCAAATCACCCAAGAGCAGTACAACAAGCTACAAGCAGAAGTTGAACGATTGCGTAAACACAGCGAGACCCTTTTGGCTGAAAAAAAGCAACAAAGCGAACAGCGAAAGGCTGAGCAGGCTGAAAAAGAGCGACTTGCCGAAGAGACTGCACGCAAAAAGGGGGATTTTGAGACGCTAGAAAAGCAGTATCAAGCCAAAATCCAAGAGTTAAATGAGCAAACCGCTAAGCGTGATAAAGAGCGTGATGAGAATTTGGTCAAATCACACGCCCAAAAGCTATCAAGTCAGTTAAGCGATAACCCTGCTAACCAAGAGATTTTACAAATACTCATTGAAAAGCGTTTGTTCGCCAAAGATGGTCAGCTAAGCGTGTTAGATGACAGTGGTGCTGTATCTATCATGACCCTTGACGATTTGGCAAAACAAATGCAAAACTGTGGTAAATACGACAGCTTAATCATTGGCACAAAATCCTGTGGTACAGGTTCAAACGGTCAATCAGCTAAGCGAGCAGGTGATTACAGTGAACAAGAGCGATTAGCACTTGCCCACTCAAACCCTGCTTTATTTAATCAATTATTTTTGGAGTAATCATGGCAAAATTAAGAGAGATTTTTAATAAAAATGTTACCTTGTCTTATCAGGTTAAAGACAACTTACAGCGGTCAAAGTTTTGGCAATCAGGGGCATTTGTCTCAGATGCACGCTTACGCCCCCTGCTAAACAGCGGTTCATTAACCTTTGATGTGCCTTTTATCCACCCCATTGATGGCAACTTAGAAGCGAACTATTCCAACACCATCATGACAGATATTGCGATGCCACGCTCAATCGAAGGCAGTAAATCAAAAGGGCGTTTGGCACTGTTAAATGAGGGCTTTATTGAAAGCCGTCTTGAAAGCTATTTGCTCGGTCAATCACCGCTAAAACTCATGGCACAGATGATTGATGACTATTGGCTGACACAAGCTGAAAACCGTGCCATTGCTACCTTGTTTGGTCTTTTAAATTATGACCAATCTAATGGTAAGAAGTTATCTACTGACATATCAAAGGCAACTGCTGATGATTCATCAGGCTTTGATGTTCATGCGTTTATTGATGCTGAGGGTAGCCTAGATGAGATGCACCAAGGGTCAGGCTTGATGATTGTTCATCCTTTGATTGCAACTAAGATGAGAAAACAGCGACTACTTGAGAGAGTAACCACCGCTGATGATTTAAAGCCCATTGATATGTATAACGGTCGCAGGCTTATCCAGTCAAAGCGTGCCACGGTCATAGGCACAGGCAAAAATGCAAAATATGTGTCTTATTTGTTAGGGGTTGGGGCATTTGCTGCTGATATGGTTGCAGGGCATGATGATTTGGAGCTTGAACGCACGGCGAACACAGGCAACGGCTCAGGTCATACCACGCTATGGACACGCCGTAACATACTCATCCACCCCCAAGGGTTTAGCTTCATCGGTGAGCCTAGTACGCTAACAGGTGGCACAAAAAATGAAGCGCTGTCAGCGAGTTGGACGGACTTAACCACAGCGGCAAACTGGCGATTGGACGCTGATGCTGATGCTACCCCCATTCGCTTTTTAATCACCAACCTATAAGGAGAAATTCATGTCATTACCAAAAGATAAGGTTAAGCCTGCTTTTAATTTTACCTATCCATCAGAGCGAGCGTATTTTGATGAAAGCAAAAGCACGCTGACTAACGCACAGGTAACAGACCCTGCCAAAAGTGGGGCAGACTACGGCATCAAAGACCCACAGGTCACCGAAGCACTGACAGGTACAAAGAGCGAGACCGCTAAGGTTGAATAACAGCCAAACAGCACGAACAAAAGCCCCATCTGTTTTAGGTGGGGTTTTTAGGATGAAACAATGATAACACTTGATGATTTAACAGACATTGATAAGGCTGATGAACAAACCGTGGTTATTGTCAATGCGTGGCTAAATAAGCATAAGTTAATACCATTTAAAACCATACCAGAGCCGATAAAGCAGGCAGGCAGATACATTGCCAAAGCGTGGCTTGATGGGGATTTGTTTGCCACACGCACCGAAGGTCAGGTCATCTCAAAGTCATCAAAGGCAGGTGATGTGTCTGTTTCAAAGACTTATGCAGACGGCGAACAAGGGCAGGCGATGAGCCAAAATGAGCAAATCGCTTTAGCACTCATTGAGCCGTATGTACAAAAATCATTGGGCATGTTTAGCTTGCCTGCGGTAAGGGTGTGAAATGGGGTTAAATGCTGAAATTAGTACTGAAATTGCCCAAGCCTTTGATACTGATTTGGCGGATGCTGTCAAAGACTTCACAGGCAGGCGTGTCATCTTATCTGATGATGATTGGGCGGTTAATGATACCCAAGTACTATCTACCATCAATTACAGCGGTAGGGGCGTTTTTACAGGCTTTTACGCCCATGAGATTGATAACAAGACCATCATGCAAAGCGATGTTAAGCTGATTTGCTTACAAGATGAGCTGACAGAGATACCACAGATTGATGATGAGATTAACGAGATGAAAATCATCAGTATCAGTCATGATCCTGCTGAGGTGAGCTTTACAATTCAGCTAAGGGGCTTTTAATGGGCATTAAATGGAATAAAAAGCTTAGCATTGAACCCATTGCTGATAAGATTGACGCCACTTATCGCAAATTTGCCATTGACTGCTATAACAATGTCATCGCCCTAAGTCCTGTGCGTAAAGGGCGTTACAAAAATGCCCATCATATCAGCATTGGCAGTCCTAGCTATGCCGAGACAGGCGGTGGTATTGAACTTGTCTTAGGTCTGCCAAAACACACCTACCCACTCATCTACATTCAAAACAACCTGCCCTATGCGTTGCGACTTGAACACGGCTGGTCACAACAAGCCCCAACAGGGGTGTACGGTAATGCCTTTAACAGTGCCATCGCCAATTTGGGTTAATCAAGCTGTCTTTGATATGCACGCACAGCATCCATGATGAGCTGATTTTGGGGAATATTTAAGCGTTTGGATAAGGATTTGATGAGTTCTATGTCATCAAGTTTTAGGGTGAATGCTTTGTTTTTTACCCCACGGCGTGCGTTGCTCTCTTTTTGAATTTGGGTTTGGGTTTTGGGGGTGCTTGTGATTTTTGGCATGGTACTTGACCTTTTTTAAAAAATGTCTTATGATAATGGGTAAGGAGTGGCTAGGCGTTTCCACCTAACCTGCCTTAGTAGCTGCAACTACCTTAGGCTTTATACCGTTAGTAAGCTGGATAGCTTAGCAGTAACAGAACGATGATGATAAACACCTTAGCAAGAGTTTTCATCGTTTACTCCTTGTTTTTGGCGTAAGCGTTGGTTTACGCCTTACCAATCAAGCAGACCTTGCTTGATGTGTTGTATTATAGCCTAGCTTATTTAAAAAGTCAAGTAATTATTACGGTTTTGTATGAAATTGTTATGATTATTTGGCTTTTTTTATATTTAAAATGAACCGCTTATCATCTGATAGGCGGTTTTTTATTGGATAAAACATGAACAGTTTTCACATTGAACAAACGCTACTGACGCATATCAAAGCTTGGGAGTATTTTGATGATGTCCCCTTAGCCAAAGAAAACCGAAACTTTAAACCCCCTGATGGCATTTGGGGCAGGGTTACAATTTTGGGTGGTGTCAATCAAGTACGCAGTATTAGCAATACGCCTAATATCCTGCAACAAGGCACGCTGGTAATACAGCTGTTTTGCCCACAGGATTTAGGCACGGTGGCGATTAAGCAAAAGGCGGATAGCCTAGCCCAACATCTAAAAGCAAAACAGTTAGGACGGCTTGAACTATTAGCCCCTAGCATCATCAATGTGCCGTCTAATGACGGTATTTATCAAATAAATGTGAGTGTGCCGTATCGGTACTATTAGGAGATTTTATGAAATTAATCACTGCATCTGTTTTAACAGCCCTACTTACTTCATTTGTTGCCACCCGAACGGTACAAGCAACACCGCTCAACCGTCAAGAATACAATGATTTGCGTGGGTGGCAAGTGCCTGACAATGAAAATCCTAACGATGACGGCTATCTTGTCGTTAATGCAGGTGTGTCCGAACGCAATGTGGACGGCTTTGATGGTTATGTGTCGTGGTTACCCAAACTTGCGTTTGAAGAGCAATATAAAAACGACAATTTAACCTTTGGGCAAGCGGTGGAGTTGTTAAAAGGCGGTAAAAAAGTCGCTCGTAAAGGTTGGAATGGCAAGGGTATGTATTTGTTGCTTGCTACCGACATTGATTTTAAGACTAAGGCTAATTTGTCAGATATGCAGAATGAAAATGGCGAACTGACCGTGCCATCTATCACGATGAAAACAGCAGACAATAAATTTGCAGTCGGTTGGCTTGCCAGTCAAACTGATATGTTGGCAGAAGATTGGGTTGTCGTACAGTAATATTAACAGCCCATAGGGCTTAGGAGTAGAAATTATGTCTAGTGGAGCATTTGTTAAAACGGCGTATGCCAAACAAACAGGCGAAACCCTGCCTAAAACTGGCTGGAAAACCCTACCAAATATCAGCAATGGGCTAACCGTTGCCACAGAGCTTACAAACAGTGAAATGCTGTCAGGCTCACGCATGGCAAAAGCAGGTATGGTAACATCAGCAAGTGTGCAGGGCGATATTGAGACCGAGCTTATGTTTGGGGCGTATGATGAATTAATTGCTGCTGCTTTTTGGAGTGAATGGTCAGCAGGTGCTAGCCCTAATACGCTAAGCGTTGGTGCAACAAAACATCAGTTTGCCATAGCCAAGGATTTTAGCGATATTAATGTTAACCATGTCTTTACAGGATGCGTTGTATCAAGCTTTGGTCTGACGATTGATACTTCAAGCTTGATCAAGCTAAAGTTTGGCATGACAGGTCTAGGCTATCAAGAAAGTAAAACAACTTCATTTGCCAAAACACCGACCGCCCAAGCAGATACCGCTAAGGCAAGCGGTTTGTCTATTGGCGAGATTAAAGTTAATGGCACAAAACTTGATGTGTGTGTTGAAAGCTTTAGTTTTGAGCTTGATAACCAAACAGAAGTACAAAAGTGCTTGGGCGATAATATCTATGGTGGTAATATCTTAGCCATGCTTACCAACATTACAGGCTCTATGACGATTGCTTATAGCCAAAAAGCCCATGAGATGATTAGTAACCAAATGACAGGGGCAACGCTAAGCCTTGAGTTGCCGATTAAGTTTGGTAATAGTAAGTATGTGATTAAAATACCCAAATTTCAGGTATCAGGCGAAATTCCAAGCCCATCAGGCACGGATTTGGTTACCGTGGATTTGTCTTACACGGTGGTTGATGAAAGCCCAGTGATTGAGAAACATACCGCCTAATCAGTGATAAAACAAAAGCCTAGCTACTGCAAATAGCTAGGCTTTTTTATTAACCCCTTTTGGCAGATAAAAGGAATTAACTTGTGGAATATATTACCATAATTGTGGATTTTATGAAATATTTAATTGAAAAACACGGCTTATTTGTCATTTGGCTGATGGTGGCAAGTCTGATTACGCTTTATAAGCTGGATATGATTTTAACCGCCGTTCATTTGTTTTTTAATTAAGATGGGCAATATTATCCATACGATTCGATAAACTTTAAGGAAAAAATAACATGGCATTTGATTTAACACTCTTAAAAAAAGACGCTAAGATGAGTGCTAAGCGTGAGATTGAATTTGATGGGCTTGAATTGACGCTTGAAATTCAAGCAAGCGAAGCATTTAAACGAGCCGCCGCTGAGGTACAAAAGATAGCAAACACGCCCAAAAAGGTAACCAAAGACAGCTTAAAGCGTGATAGCCAAGATGAAATTGGCGAATACGAAGCCATGCTATTTATCTTAGGTGAGTACTGTATCAGTCAATGGAATGTTACCGCTGATGGTGAGCCGTTAGCAGTCAATGGCGATAACTTTTTAATTTTGCTTGACCAAGGTTTTGAAAAAGACAAATTAACACAGTTTATTACCTTGCTATTTGAAACTTATGCCAGCCTTAGCCAAGAATTTGAAGACAACAAGGCAAAACTGGTAAAAAAGTCCATGACTGCTACCAATGGGAAAAAATCAGGGTAACACTTACCCCAAACCGTATTGAGAGCTATCAGCGGTTGGGGATTGATTTACCCACGCCGATAGACAGTGATGTGTATGTTGACAATATCTTTATGGTTTTTGCCCTAGCAAACCGAGCAAGGCGATACACCCAAGGCATCGCTTTGCCGTTGTCTGTGCGTGATGTTTGTGATGTTTGTGAGCATTATCAAAGCTTATTGCCCAGGGCGTGGCTATTTGAGCTGGTTTTTATGCTTGATGATTTATGGCTTGATGAGTATAACAAAAGCTCTAAGAAAACTTAGGGCTTTATTTCAAAATAATATCTTAACAAACAAGAAAAAATGTTGTAAAGTTATAACTCCGATTAACTAGGGAGTTATTGAATGAAAAAGCTTTTTAAATTTATTTTGATTGGGCTTTCATTTACAGGTTTTGCACACGCACAACCAAAGAAGGATATCGTTTGTGATACCGTATCTTTAATTCTAAATGCCAATAATGACAGTATCAAGCTGTATGCGGATTGGAAGAAGGAAGCCTCTTTCCCCAACCCTGTTAAATCAGACAGGGCGGGATATACCGATTATAAACTCACCTGCCCTAACATCTCAATCACTCAGAATAAAGGCGTTATTGAGATGAAATCAAAGGATTATGAAACACTGTTAAGCCATTTTCCAGATTATCGCAGAAAAATTTCCCTGTTTGACCTGTCGGGATATAGATACCCAAACATCCAAGAAGACCCATATTCTTTCTCGGTTAGTATCAATCTAGAAAATTGGGAAATGAAGGGTGCGTTTCTTCCTGTTAAAGAAGGGGATGAGCTATCTGTTTTGGATATGCCAACATCAGGAGTTGTTGGGTATAGAGTGGACGGCGGTGAGTTAAAACCGCTTATTCACAACTTAAAAGTTCATAGTTATAAGAGTGATTTTGAGCAGGCGAAAAAAATTGAGATTTATGTCAAGGCGGAAAGCAAAGTTGGTGAAGCCAAAACACCTGTGGAAGCCTTGATTATAGACAAATCCAACGGTTCAATCAAAATCCTTAATAAACACAAATTCCCTAGCAATTAGCATGAAAAATAAGGATTTTGGGTTCAGGACTATCATCACAGAACACCCCGATGGTTTTTGGACCATACATAGCGAAGATGATTACCTTGATAACTACTTGGAAGCCCTGGAAGTTAAGAAGTCGGGCGATTTAAGTAAAGCAGTTGAGATGTTAAAAATCTCATGCGAACCGCCAACAATTTACAAGGCTCATTATAAAGAGCTGTTTAAAATCTTTCGGATTTTGAACAAGCAGGATTTAAAAAATGGTTGTTATCAACAAGTCATTGACCGTGTAAATTTGGCACTAAGGTATGATGATGAAATGATAGCCGAGCTATGCCGTCATTGGGGTAGTGTTCATGGAAAAGTCTATGATAAATCTTATTTTGCTAGTGATAGTAATGTCCTAATTTCTGACATTAAGAATTTACTTAAAGCATCAACGGCAATAGATGATAAGATTAATATTAACAAGGCAAAAGACTTAATTATGAATTGGCAGTAAAATCCACTTTACATGGTGGGGCTTTTGTTGTATTATATACTTACTACTAAACTCAAAGCGGTATCAAATCTCGCCCCGAAAGTGCGTGTTTTTTATGCCTATTTTATCCTAAAGTTAATCCGAATTCTTTTTGTGATAAAAACCATTTCAAATCGTCTTATGACGGGTTGAGAGAGCCTAATATAATACCCAGCAATGGGGAATAAGCTCCGCTGTCTTTGAGCAGTAGTTGAAACCTGTCGCTCTATGCGATTTTTACTAACTAAATCTCAAAGGTGTCATCATGACAAATCAAATCCAAACCGTGAATTTTCACAATCAAACCTTAATCACTCTTGAAAAAGACGGTAACCATTATGTTGCCATGAAACCAATTTGCGAAAATATTGGTCTTGATTGGGCTAGCCAATTTACAAGAATAAAGCGTGATGAAGTGTTAAATTCAGTTATTGTTATGATAACAACAACTGGTGCAGACCGTAAAATCTACAAAATGCTATGCCTACCAATCCAATATTTAAATGGTTGGTTATTTGGTGTAGATACAAACCGTGTCAAAGCTGAAATCAAAGAAACGCTCATCACTTACAAAAAAGAGTGCTATCAAGCGTTATTTGACTATTGGCATGATGGCGTGGCGATCAATCCACGAGCAACCAAAGATGAACGCAAACCACTGGTACAAGCGGTAAATATGCTCGTTACCGAGACAGGGGCGATTTATAGCAATGTGTGGAAAATGATACACCAACGCTTTGGCGTGGACTGTGTCGATGAGCTGACAAATGAACAGGTTTATCAAGCGGTTGAGTATGTGCATGGCTTGATATTACAACACGGTAAAAAGCCTGTGGATGATGTCCTGCTTTATAAAGTGCTTGTAGACAGTGCTGTTTACCTAAGAGATTATGCACAACTCATTAAGCAGATGCGTGATATCAGATTCTTTGATGAGAATATGGGTAAAAATATGTATAACTTCGTCGCAGATAACATTAATGACATTGTCAGGCTTACCCATGATATGAAACTGACCAATAAAAATGGCAGACCGATGTTTGAGAAAAATCGCATTAATTATTATGGTGGCGCTACCTTGATTTATCGTTAAGAATTAAACAAGTTTTAAAACCCTGCTCATCAGATGGTGAGTAGGGCATTGGTGTTTGTTATTGATAAGTAAAACAAATTGTTCAAACCATATCATGCTTGCTATAATATAATTTCAGCGATACTTTTAGTATTGTTATCATCAAGGAGATGGGTGTATGCAAGATAATGCTAAAAAATCAGATGCAACTCACCACTCTGCTCAACTTTTGCGTGATATGTTTAGTTGCCTAAACCAAGCAATGAGCAGGGAAACCGAGAAATTTCACCAAGAGCAAAAAAAGGTAAAAGAGGAGATTAACCATGGCGCAAGAATCACCAATCACAGAATCTCTCTTTGATTTTTTATATCTTGACAGCATTAAAATTCGCTCGTTTTATGCGCAGCTGACAGGGTTTGGCTCGTTGGCTAGCATTAAGGCAAATAACGCACTTAATAGCAGCTTAGCGAGCGAGGGTGCTTTTGGCGTAAATGCTATGGCAAAGATTGACGCTAAGGTGAACTATGCTACAGGTGAAAATCAATCTAGCGAAAAGACTTATGATGCGACACCAACATTACCTAGGGAAATGATTGATAAGCTAGACGAGTTAGGATTTATCAGTCGAGAACTTGGTGAGAATTCAGCAGGTAATTTGGTGTTATTAAACGGTGTGCTAAGCATTACAGATATAGAAACACTGCAAAATCTACTTGAGCCAACAATGTACTTTGCAACCGAAGAAGAATACAAGCAATTGTATGGTGATAGAAAAAGGCAGGCGGTAAAGAAAAAGCTTGAGGAAAACAAGCCAGTGGTTCAATTAATTAAGGCTATTCCATATGCACTTGAAGCTAGACTAAAAGTCGGTGAAGACATGGTATGGATGACCTTAAATCGTGGAGAAATGGTCGGCAATCCACACGATATCAACCTAAAGCATGGTAAGGTGTTGTTTGGGGAATATTATGTTTTGGGAGTGTTAGACGCCATCCCAAATGATGATATGAATATAGATATGACAACTGGTAGCTTTGGTGATGTAATCTTGGAATTGTCTCAGTCGCTCAAAGAAACAATGGGTAGGAATACAAGCAGTTATGGTATCACCCCAATTGCTATCTTTAGAGTAATCCGCACCAATCAACAAGCTAAATAGCACTATATAACTTAAAAAACCAACCGTCCTTTATGGGCGGTTTTTTATTGGGTGAATTTATGTTAAATACATATCGTTTAGACATACAGGTAAATGCCGATAGTGCTAATACCGCATTGGGAAATCTAAAAGAGCATTTTGATAAGATTGAACAATCAAGTGGTAAGGCAGGCGTTGGTATTGATGGCTTTTCAGACAAAGCGGATAAGGCGTCAAAATCCAGTAAAAAAGCAGGTGATGGGGCTAAAAAGTTTGGCGATGGTGCTAAAAAAGCAGGTGATGATGTTGACGGCTTAAAGCGTAAAACGGATGGCTTAAAAAATGCTTTTGGGGCATTAAAGGGGGTAATGTTTACCGCCTTTGCCGTTGCTGGCGTTGGCGGTATCATCGCCACTGCCGACCAAATGCAAAATTTGGCAAGCCAAATCCGCCTAGCTA
>ERZ1023451.52-NODE-52-length-41260-cov-610.310812_pt1 | contig 41260 bp, 37 predicted proteins | sample MGYA00380524_ERZ1023451 | MGnify/ENA primary metagenome ERZ1023451 (study PRJEB33173, sample SAMEA4830330) | metagenome | study: EMG produced TPA metagenomics assembly of the PRJEB25223 data set...
GTGTAACTTCTCCACGTTGTATTTCACTATCCAAATTTTGTTTCATATTATCAAACAACTCTTGAAATCTAACCTCATCTTGATCAGAGTAACCTTTAAAAATAACTGAATCTATATTTTCCTCGTTAAAATAATAAATTTCATCTTCCACAACACCAATCGGATATTTACATGCAGAATAGTCAAACATATACTTTTGATTTTCAATTTCTACAATTGGTCCTCTATTAATAATCATTAACTTTTGCGAACCTTCTTTTAAATAAATAATGCTTCCTATTGTTTCCATTTATTTTCCTCCTTTGTCACCATCTCGATTTCGATATTCCTTCGCATTTCTAAGTCAATCATCTCTTCTTCCGCTTTACGAATGCCATGTTGAATTTGCTGTTGTTGCTCGTATAACGCTTCCGTTGAACGTCGTTTCGCAAAATGAAATTCATCGCGGAACTGTTCCATACGACTAGCCATATTGCTACTATAATAACGCTCACCTAAATGTTGATATAATTGTTCTATCGAATGATTAAGCGCATCGCTTTCATCTATCAATGCTTTAACCTCTTGCTTTTCATCATATAAGTCATCCATTTGCTTATGTTTCGCTGTGATCATTTTATTGATTCCATCAAGTTTATTCGACATCATTTCACCACGTTTTAATTTTTACCAATTTCATTACCAATCATTACATCAGTTTGGTCAAAAGCCTCACCAACTTTTTGTATATTATCGCTCGCAGTTCGTATTGCTTCAGCAACAGATTGATTCTTACTAATCAAATCATCTATCACACTATGAGCATTATTATTTCCACTTACTGTTGTACTTTCATCTTTATCCGGTTTCGACACATTATTACATGTTTCAACAGCGCTTTTAATAGATGATGATGCACTATTGGTCTTAAAAATATCACTTTGAACTGTACTCATCATTTACACCTCTCCCCATTTAAATTATTTTAAAATTATTAGAAACTGTATCAATATATGATATTCAAACATTCAATAATACTTAAATATTGTTTTGTGATTATATTCAAAATTATTGTATCAATAAATATGTATCATTCCTAGAATTTTATTGAACAAAAAGTTAGAAAATCACTTTTATTGCGACTCAATCTTGTTTTGCATTATAGAAATTAACAATAGAGATTAAAATTTTATTTTCCAACAATAAAAAAGCACAAATATTTTTATTGAGGCAGCTGAAGGCCTTCTCATTGTAAAAATATCTGTGCATATTATTATCTTAATCTAACGTAATAACTAACCTGTTGTATCTTGTAAAATCTTATCCATAGAATGCGCAACACTATCACGGTACATCTCCCCAAATTTCAATAAATGCACCATCAATAAATATAAACGATAAAATTCAAGTCTATAGGATGCACCTTTTGCGAGTGGATAATGTTTATTATACGCATCATAAAATTCGCTCGTAAAACCACCAAATACCGTTGTAATACCGATATCAAATTCTCTGTCACCATATAATGGTGCTGGATCAAATAACGCCGGACGACCATCTTGTAAGAACATATAATTACCACCCCATAGATCACCATGTAATAAAGACGGTTTACTTTGATGCTTTTCTAATTCCGCCACAATTTGACGTCGCACTTTGTCATATACTTTGATATCGTTGGCATCCCATAGCCCTCTATTTAGCAACTCATCTTTCAAATGGTCCATGCGCTTGTCGACAAAAATGGTACACCAATCGTCTTGCCAATGATTATCAAAAGAAATATCACCACCTTCATAAGGTAATGAGAAGCCAAATTTGCCTTCTTCTTGTTGCTGACTGTGTAATTGAGCTACGAGTTGCCCTAATTGGCGTTGACTCCCTGAAGCCCCTTCTTCTAAATACGTCATCACTAAATACGCATCACCGTTAACCTCGCCACTTGCAATTACTCTAGGTGCCGTGATACCTGCACGTTCAAATTCATTTAAACCTGCAATTTCTGCAGCATAAAATGATTCTTTACGTCCACGTTGGACAAGTAAGAAAAATGTATCCGTATCCGTTTCGACTCGATATGCTTCGTTTACATCGCCACCACTCACTCGTGAAATCTCTTTAATATCTTTTAAAGGTAAATGCTCTAACCATTGTTCATTCATACAAACACCTTCCATTACGCTTACTTTATACTATTATATTGCCTAATTAGGATTATTTAATCTCAAAATAACTTGTGGTACTTGCGTCAATTTTCAAAACTTTTTAGTTTTAACTAGGAAATTATGTAGGGAAATGCTAGTCTATTAAAAGAATATATTTCACATATATTAAGTTGAGGATAGTAAGCCTCAAATATAATGAAATAGGAGCATACTCATGTACAAATTAATTAAACCTTTCTTATTCAAAATCGAACCCGAAAAAGCACACGGACTAACTATCGATGCATTAAAAACGTTACAAAAATTTCCAGTTTTATTCCCTGTCGTCGATAAACTATTTACTTATAAGAATCCAACGTTATCACAAACGATACAAGGTAATACGTACGACAATCCAATTGGCTTAGCAGCTGGTTTCGACAAATCTTGCGAAGTACCAAAAGCATTGGAACACCTTGGATTCGGTGCTTTAGAATTAGGTGGTATCACACCTAAACCTCAACCGGGTAATCCTCAACCACGCATGTTCAGATTATTAGAAGATGAGGCCTTGATAAATCGTATGGGCTTCAATAATATTGGTATGAACAAAGCACTCAGTCATTTGCGTAAAAATGCTTATCAAGTACCTGTTGGTATCAATGTTGGTGTGAATAAAATGACACCTTATGAAGCGCGTTATCAAGATTATATAAAAGTCATTGATACGTTTAAACACGACGTTTCATTTTTCACAGTCAATATCAGTTCTCCAAATACTGAAAACCTTCAAAATTTCCATGATAAAGATGAATTTTCAATGTTATGTCAAGCTTTGACAACATTTAAAAAACAGCACGATGTAACAGTGCCAATTTACTTAAAACTAACGTCTGATATGGATTTCGATGGCTTAAAAGCACTATTACCAGCGATTACTGAGACATTTGACGGTATCATCTTAGCAAACACAACGCGACAACGAGATGGTTTAACTTCTGCTAATAAAGTCGAAGAAGGCGGTTTGAGTGGTCGTCCATTATTTGAACGTAATTTAAAATTGATTAAGTATGCTTATCAGCAAACAAATGGTGAATTTTTAATTATAGGTACAGGCGGCGTATTCAGTACTGAAGATGCAATCAAAATGATGCGTCACGGTGCGTCACTTATTCAAATTTATTCATCACTTGTTATTGAAGGCCCAGGTTTAACTAAAAAAATGAACAAAGGCATCGCACGTTACTTAAAAGATCATCATTTTGACAATGTCAGTGATATTATAGGACTAGATGCCTAATCCAACGTAGTCAAATAATACTTTAAAACTTGCTGAATCGTCTTATTAAAATTATGATATAACTCAAGAAGACATATTTATCACCATTTTTCAAAATAATGACTTAAATATCACATATCATTAAATATAGCGTTTTATAACGGAGGCGTTTGTTATGACTAAAGAAACAGATAATAAAAAAACAGTAGCGACTTCTGACAACAAAGACACACAGCAACAAAATCAACCTGAAGAAGATGAACGTCAAGGGTTGAATGGTTATCGTAAAACAGATCTTGATTTAGAAATCGAGCAAGAGCTACGTGAAATGATGAAAACAGGAGAAAATGAAACGAAAAATGACTACAAAAAGTTTAAAGTGTTTTCACTTATTTCAACACTTGTCATTGTCATTTTAGCAATTATAAGATTTGTTCATAAAATGATGTAATTAGAGTGAGACATTGTTTTATGTCTCAGGATCCAGTCATTCATTATAGCTACAATATTTACGATTATATAAATAACCCGAGATTTTAGTATGATTCATTTCACTAAAGTCTCGGGTTTCTATTTGATAATTTTTAATAGGGCATGACTTGTATATGCGCCTGCCTTTTATCTCATTTCCAATGATTAATCTGGATATTGTTCTAAAAATGCTTTCGCTTCTTTATTAACTGTTTTAAAATCAATACCTTGTTGCATCGCTGCAAAGACACATCCACAATAACACTGCCTAAAGATATTATAGTCATTACACATTTCTATGGAACGCTCATAACCTTTACTTTTCTTAAAATCACTTGGCAAATAGTTCACATCGTATATTTTTTGGACATCCATACCAAGTTCATTGATTAATTGTGCGTTCTTTTTAGGTGATAACGTGATTGCACTGCCAAAATAATCATAGCCATGTTCTACAGCTGCTTTCGCTACAATATCCAAACGCATTTCAAAACAAGCGGTACAACGTAAGCCGCCTTCTTTTTCATCAGCTAATTCTTTATCCTTCACCATTTTCACAAACTTATGCGGTTCATAAGGTGCTTCAATATACTTCACATTCGCACCAGTCTTGCGATTAAAATCTTCCACAAATTGTTCTTGCACTTTAGCACGTCGTAAATACTCATTTTTCGGATGAATATTTGAATTCGCGAAATAAATTGCAATGTCTGCATATTGTGTTAAAAACTCTAATGTATATGTACTACAAGGTGCACAACAACTATGCAATAAGATTTTAGGTCTGATTGCTTCTCTTTCCCACTGCCCGATTAATTTCTTCAACACCTTGTCATAATTAATTTTTTGATTTTTCATTTTACTGATAATAGGTTCAGCATTAATCATGATTTAACCTCCCACATTTAATCATTAACTTCTATTATATATGATTCATATTAAATGTCAGTCAAAAAAGTTATAAATTCATTTTAATGCATTTATATTTCGAAAATCCCTTATGTATCTAAAAGCATTTTTTAAACTTGAATTTTAAAACACTAAACAACACATACGTCTCTGTATCATTTTCATATTTTGTTATATATATGTTTACTTTATTTAAATCAATTTCATCTTATAATTTATCGTGTATTTTACAAAAGATTGATTTCAATTCATCGTAAAAGTTATACTTTTGCCAATTTTTAATGTAACATGGTGTTAGTAATAAAAATAATACATTGAGGTGTTTTACATGACAGCATTATTCCCTTATATCGCTTTTGAAAATTCAAAAGAAGCCCTTGCATATTACGAAGAAGTATTTGGTGCAACTGACGTTAAACGTTTAGAAGTTGGCGAAGAACAAGCGTCACATTTTGGTATGACTAAGGAAGAAGCGCAAGAAGCAACTATGCATGCTGAATTTGAAGTGCTTGGCGTAAAAGTGCTATGTTCTGATTCTTTTGGTCGCGCTGACAAAATTAATAATGGCATATCATTATTAATTGATTATGATGTTAACAATAAGGAAGATGCTGATAAAGTTGAAGCATTCTATGAGCAAATTAAAGATCATTCTTCAATTGAAATCGAATTACCGTTTGCTGACCAATTCTGGGGTGGCAAAATGGGCATCTTTACCGATAAATACGGCGTTCGTTGGATGTTACATGGTCAAGACTATACTGCAATCCAACAATAATGTTATTGATAAAGATATCATTTAATAAACTTATGTTATTTAGCAAGGCAAGGCAAGCCACTCTCGATTCATGGCTTGCCTTATTTTATTATATATTTTTAATTATCGTTGCTGGCCCTTGATTGACAATCGTATTAAAATGCCTTATTAAGTCAACTTTGTCTATACGGTTTGGATCTTCTACCCAATGTCTTATCAAAGACAATCCCGCACCTGAAACATAACTCATGAAATAGGAAAATGGTATACCATTAATTTGATCGTTTTTATTTTTATAACGTTGTAAATGACACATAATTAAATCATAAAGTTTTTCGTGGATATTTGAATCTTTACCCATACGAAACATCAATTGATAAAATGCGATGTCTTTTTCTATCATTTCTATTAAAACGGTCATAATTTGATGTATGTTATCCGTGGATAACTTAACTGCTCCATTTAACTTCTCATCATGAATGAAGTCTCTTATTTCCTCCAACTGCTGGTCCTCTAATTTTTCAAGCAAATCATATTTATCATAATAATGCGTATAAAATGTACTACGGTTAACATCAGCTAAATCTGCAATTTGTTGCACAGTAATCTCTTCTAATTGGTGTTGATGTAAAAGTTCAATAAATGCATTTCTCATTGCAACTTGTGATTTTCTAATACGTCGATCTATAGTCATTTATATCAAGTCCTCCCCAATGATTATAAACAATTATAAACGTTATGTTCATTATCCTACAAATCTCCAACATTGATGATTGGCACACAATGTTTACCTGTTTAATATAGGTGATACAAACAAACAGAAAAAGGTGATAACAATGAACCAACATTTACTAGGAAATCCAAAATTAACTGTAACTCATGTCAATGAAGTGAAAGCCGGTATTAACCACATCGTTGTCGACAGTGTTCAATATGGAAATCAAGAAATGATTATGGAAAAAGATGTCACTGTGGAAATGCGCGATGGCGAAAAATTATATATTAATATTTTCAGACCAAATAAAGATGGCAAATTCCCTGTAGTTATGTCTGCAGATACTTACGGTAAAGATAATAAGCCTAAAATCACAAATATGGGTGCCCTTTGGCCAACATTAGGCGCCATTCCGACATCTAGTTTTACACCTGAAGAATCACCAGACCCAGGATTTTGGGTGCCAAATGATTATGTTGTAGTTAAAGTTGCATTACGCGGTAGTGACAAATCAAAAGGCGTCTTATCTCCATGGTCAAAAAGAGAAGCGGAAGATTATTACGAAGTGATTGAATGGGCAGCAAATCAGTCATGGAGTAATGGAAATATCGGGACAAATGGTGTTTCTTATCTTGCGGTGACTCAATGGTGGGTTGCATCATTAAATCCACCACATTTAAAAGCAATGATTCCTTGGGAAGGCTTAAATGATATGTATAGAGAAGTAGCCTTTCACGGAGGTATACCGGATACTGGCTTTTATCGTTTCTGGACTCAAGGTATTTTTGCGAGATGGACAGATAATCCAAATATCGAAGACTTGATTCAAGCACAACAAGAACACCCTTTGTTCGATGATTTTTGGAAACAGCGTCAAGTGCCATTATCACAAATTAAAACACCTCTACTAACATGTGCTAGTTGGTCTACACAAGGTTTGCACAACCGTGGCTCTTTTGAAGGATTTAAACAAGCAGCATCAGAAGAAAAATGGCTATATGTGCATGGACGTAAAGAGTGGGAAAGTTACTACGCTAGAGAAAATCTCGAACGCCAAAAATCATTCTTTGATTTTTACCTTAAAGAAGAAAATAACGATTGGAAAGATACGCCTCATGTCATTTATGAAGTTAGAGATCAATTTTATAAAGGCGAATTCAAATCAGCGTCAGCGTTCCCTTTACCTAACACAGAATATACACCATTGTATTTGAATGCTGAAAATCACACATTGAATCATGCAAAGATTAGTAGCGCGCATGTTGCACAATATGACTCTGAAGATAAACGACAAGATGTAAGTTTTAAATATACGTTTGACAAAGATACTGAGTTAGTTGGAAACATGAACTTAAAACTATGGGTAAGCACTACAGACTCAGACGATATGGATTTATTTGCAGGTATTAAAAAGTTAGATCATCGTGGTAATGAAGTTAACTTCCCTGATTTTAATCATATTGAAAATGGTCAAGTAGCTACTGGTTGGTTACGCGTATCACATCGTGAATTAGATCAAGAAAAATCCACAATCGCGCAACCTTGGCATAAACATGAAACAGAATTAAAGTTGTCACAAGATGAGATTGTACCTGTTGAAATCGAATTGTTACCTTCAGGCACGCTATTTAAACAAGGCGAAACATTGGAAGTTGTTGTAAAAGGTAGTGAAATTGTAATTGGTAATAGTACCCCTGGCATGAAAACACGTTATGAACATGAAGAAACCGTAAATAAAGGCATGCACATGATTTATACTGGTGGTAAATATGATTCACAATTAATCATTCCTATCGTTAATTGATATGCAGGAATTACGGTCGATTTTGATTAAAAGTGACATAGTGATAGAAGAGAAGGCCACACGCTTGGAATCTTAAACCAAGGTGTGGCCCTTTTTATTATTGATGGCTATTTAATTTTATAAATCTTGTCACTAAACTTACTACAAGCAATATTAAACCAATAAATAAAGCCATAATTGCTGTATTACTTTCGTTGTTTACTCCTGTTTTTGGTAATTCTTTCAATTGTTGCTTATGTACTGACTTGCTCTTGCTATCCAAATGAATACTTTGTTGTTTAGCCATTTGTTTATTACTTTTTGTGTGAATATCATTTGCTTTAATACTTGGATTTACAGCACTATTATTCGTTGTTCCATTTGCGTTTTTCAACTGATTAATAACATTTGGATCTTTCGTGCCATCTATTAAATTATCTGGATGTTTTAGTAAATGTCTGCAGTCGGATACTATTTTAGAATCTTTTGCCTTTACCGCATTATTCGGCACCTCATTATCATCTTTCAACTGCTTGATAACATCTGGATCTTTCGTGCCATCTATTAAATTATCAAGTTTTTTCACACGTGCTATGTCACTAACTGGCCCAGGATAATTTGCATCCGGTTGTCTAACTGGTATTAAATTGCTGTTTTCATTCACACCTTCAGGCTTGTTATTTTCGGCGTTCGCATTATCCGTAAAAATCAACACTGATAAAATTGCAACAAATAAACTTATAACTTTTTTCATCTTATTCATCCTTTCCTATTTTACTACCTTAATATCATTGCTATTAAAGTAACCCATCCATCTATTTTTTTCGTCGTATAAAGAGTAATATTTATACCCATTTGGAATATTGTAATAGAGTTTAGCTGTGTACGCTTTATCTTTTTTAATTAATTTATTATCACCCTTTTTTGTAATTTCAATGTTTTTCCAATATATATACTTACTTTTAATTACTTTCACTTTCTTATTATATGGATGACTTCTGTACTTACCTATCCAATAATTTATGTAATCTAATTTTAAATCATTTATTCTCACGCCTGAATTATGATTATATCTGCCGTATGCATGTACTCCGATGATATTGTTTTTTGAATCTCTTATCGCACTACCACTTTGTCCTGAAAATGTGTCTACCGTATAATACATTTCATTCTCATCAAAACTTTCTAATTTCCCTTTACCTTTATATTGTCTGTTGTCTGACTTGTCTCCTGGAAATCCAGAAATTTCAATATTTTCACCTTTGCTAATGCGTGTGTTCAAAGTTAAGTAACCTGTTTTATTTCCTAAATTACTATTCAACTTAATAATTGCTATATCTTCTTTTGTGGGAGCATTATTAATCCAAGATTTAGATACAAAAAACTTATGCGAAAATGTCTTTCCTATTGTATATGTTTGCCCATTTACTCCAGCATAGACATCAATCTTTTTAGCCCAACCTTTATCGTCTTTAGAATAGACATTATGAGCCGCTGTCAATACAATGTCCTTACCAATCATAGTACCGGTGCCTTTATATACACGGTTATTTGAAAACGTCATATTTAATAATACAGTCTGCTTATAAGGTCTTTGTAAAATATTATTAACAACCGTTCTTTGATCTTTACCGAAAACTCGCTCAGTTAAGGGCGTACTATAATCACCTACTTCATAAAGCTCATTTTGATTACGTTCAATTGTTCCTGATTCAAAATTATTATCACTACCATTTTCTGAATTGACGATAGGATTATTATCAGCTAAGACAAAATTTTCACCATAATAACTGGAAACAATTACTACTAACAAAATCAAAAATGATATTTTAAAAATTTTTGTCATAGGCATTCCTCCTTTGATCTATATTATTTTTATCTATTTTGTATAATTTTATTATATAATTGTTATCAATTCAATACTTTTTCTTTATGCAAACTAAACAACACGACTTTACCTTATCTCGTTAAGTTAAACATTCTATTTTCTACCAAATAAATTCTGCATACTGTTTTAGAAAATCAATTAGAAAAACTACTTCTTGTTAAATATGACCATCATTAAACACTGCTAAAATTGTAACAATAATACATATGATTTTCTTACGCTAATCAGATAGACATAAAAATAAAAACCTCTAGTAGATAACAATATAGTTATCTACTAGAAGGTTTTTATTTATGGCTATTTAATTTTATAACACTATCGTATTTTCTTTTTCATGAATCATTTCAATAATGACATTGTCTTCATTCATTACTGCTACTTTAGGTGCATGGTGTTTAATTTCTTCCTCATTCAACTGTGCATAAGTCATGATTATGACTACATCGCCTACTTCAACAAGTCTTGACGCTGCACCGTTTAAACAAATTTTACCACTACCTCTTTCACCAGCTATTACGTATGTTTCAAAACGTGCACCATTATTATTATTCACGATGGCTACTTTTTCATTTGGCAAGATGTCTACCGCTTCCAATATATCTGAATCAATCGTAATGCTACCTACATAATTTAAATTTGACTCAGTCACTCTTGCTCTATGAATTTTAGCATTCATCATTGTTCTTATCACTTTATTCAGCTCCAATTATTATATTATCTATTAAACGCGCTTTTGAAAATTTGACAGCTAACGAGATAAATATGCGTCCAGTTATTTCGTGTTGCTCTACTAATTGAGGATAACTATAAACAGCAACTTCTTCAATGCGTCCACTTATATGTGATTCAAGATATTGAGTAACCCTGTCTATAATTACTTTACTTTGACGTTCACCGTCTTGATACAACGCTTGTGCTAATAGCAAACTTTTACTTAAATGTACCGCTTCTTGTCGTTCTTGCTCCGTTAAATAAACATTTCTTGAACTTTTCGCCAAACCATCTGCTTCTCGAACGATATCAATACCAATAATTTCAACGGCATGATTGAAGTCTTTTACCATTTGCTCGACAATAGCCAATTGCTGGGCATCTTTTTTACCAAAATAAGCATAATCCGGCATAACAATATTAAATAGCTTATTAACTACTGTTACCACCCCATCAAAATGCCCTGGACGCTTCGCTCCTTCTAACACATCAGCTAATGGACCTACTTTGACATCAATACCTAATTCACCTGGATACATATCTTCTACTGCAGGATGAAAAACAATGTCCGCCCCTACTTCTGATACTAATTCTAAATCTTTATCAATTTGTCTCGGATAAGCATCGAAATCTTCGTTTGGACCAAATTGTAATGGATTAACAAATACACTCACAACTGTAATATCATTTGTACTAACTGATTCGCGTACCATCGTTAAATGTCCATCATGTAAGGCACCCATTGTTGGGATAAAACCAATCGTTGTGCCTGAGCGTTTGGCTGCTTTAACAATGTGTTGCATCTCTTTTACCGTAGTAATCAGCTTAGTCATTGTTATTAACCTCATTCATAATTTTCTTTTTATACGTATATTCTTCTGATGGAAATGCACCAGATTTAACTTCTTGATCGTATTGTTTTAAACCATCCACACCAACACTAAAATCAGCAAATTGCTTCACAAATTTCGCTTTATGTTCAACACCATAATTTAACATATCGTGATAAACCAATACTTGACCATCTGTACCTTTTCCTGCACCAATACCAATGACTGGAATTGTTAAATGCTTGCTAATTTCTTCTGCTAAATCATTTGGAATTGCTTCAAGTACTAACGCAACTGCACCAGCTTGTTCTACATTTTTCGCATCTAAAATAAGTTGCTCAGCTGCTTCTTTCGTTGCACCTTGTAATTTATATCCCATAACGCCAACACTTTGAGGTGTTAATCCTAAATGTGCAACAACAGGAATACCAATTGCCGTTGCTTTTTCAATAAATGGTGTAATATGCGCTCCTTCTGCTTTAATTGCATTTGCACTCGTCTCCTGATAAAGCTTTAGAGCATGATTTAAGTCTTGTGTCATAGAGATGCCTACTGCACCAATCGGCATATCAACAACTACAAATGTATTTGGTGCGCCTCTTCTTACTGCACGACCGTGATGAATCATATCTGCTAACGTCACTTGTACGGTACTTTCATAACCTAATACAGTCATACCAAGTGAATCCCCAACAAGAATCATATCAATACCCGCTGCTTCCACTTGTTTAGCACTTGGAAAATCATAAGCTGTTACCATAGAAATTTTAGTTTGCTTTTGTTTCATATCTATTAATTGACTTACTGTTTTCAATGTTATTCAACCTCTTTTTGCAGTATTATTAGAAATAGTATAATGAATCTTTTATAGAAAGGAAAGAAGAAGATGTTATCAGTTGCGATTATCGGCCCAGGCGCTGTCGGTACAACTATTGCCTATGAATTACAACAATCATTGCCTCATACAACGCTTATCGGGAGACACGCCAAATCAATAACATATTATACTGTACCACATGCACCTGCACAAGATATTGTTGTGAAAGGTTATGAAGATGTCACAAACACATTTGATGTTATTATTATTGCAGTCAAAACACATCAACTTGATGCAGTTATTCCTCATTTAACTCATCTTGCACATGAGGACACGCTCATCATTTTAGCCCAAAATGGTTATGGTCAACTCGAACATATCCCATTTAAAAACGTATGCCAAGCAGTTGTCTATATAAGTGGTCAAAAGAAAGGCGATGTTGTTACGCATTTCAGAGATTATCAATTACGTATACAAGATAATGCATTAACACGACAATTTAGAGATTTGGTCCAAGAAAGTCAAATCGACATTGTATTAGAAGCAAATATTCAACAAGCTATTTGGTATAAATTGTTAGTTAACTTGGGCATTAATTCTATCACAGCACTCGGTAGACAGACAGTTGCAATCATGCATAATCCTGAAATACGTACACTGTGTAGACAGCTATTACTAGATGGTTGTCGTGTTGCACAGGCAGAGGGGTTAAACTTTTCAGAACAAACTGTCGATACTATTATCACTATATATCAAGGTTATCCCGACGAAATGGGAACGAGCATGTATTACGACATTGTGCATCAGCAACCTCTTGAAGTCGAAGCGATTCAAGGCTTTATTTATCGACGTGCACGTGAACACAATCTTGACACCCCATATCTTGATACTATTTATAGCTTTTTACGCGCGTATCAACAAAATATGTAAGCACATATATAATATAAAAAGACCTTAACGATGCATTTAGAACCACCTGTTCCTAATATCGCTAAGGTCTTTTAATTATATTAGACTATTCAGCTTCTCTAATTTCTTCTGCCACATCTTTATAGTCTATTTTCGCTTTAACAAACGTCTCGTTATTTACCGGGAAATGTTGTTGGAATGTTTCAAAGTTTTGTATCTCAACGACAACGTCATCCACTTCAAAGTCAAGAACATGTCCACCATAAGCTCTTTCATCATCCGCAAAATGTATATGAAAACCAGCAGACCCTACGCCATGAAATAATTCTGGTGTAAAAAATCCAACAATGGCACCACGAATATCTTGTCTTTTTTCCTCAGGTTGTCTGCGTGCTGAATCAATCAAACGTGTATATGGCGGTTGCTGAGCAGGCATCATTCGTACATGCATATGTTTAAATGTGCCATAAATTTTAACAGCCGAAAATAAATTCTCACTTAACATTTCATTTTTAATTTGTGCGAATACATCATCTTGTGATAATTGTTGCAATGGAAATGTCTTACTCGCTTTAAAATTAGTAATCGATGCATACGGTACTTTCTCATCGCCTTTTAATTCTATAAATTCTTTATGCTCGTTAGCATGATATGCCTTCCCGTCTAAAAATATTACTTCGCCATCAGACCCTGTTAACGTTGCAATCCCTAAATTTCCATGTTCTAACAATTCATTAATTGTAGCTGTTCCTTCTAGTAAGCCAGCCATTAACGTACCTAATGTACCATGTTGATACAAGACATTCGTCATTCCAAAACCATCTCCCTATAGTTATTCCTCGTTGTCATGCTCTACTTCGTGCTTAATGCAGAACTACTTTCGTTTATACTCAATGACGCCTCGACATTTCTATTCATGTCACTAAATTTTCACGAGTCATAATACTTTATTCAATTATTATTTTACGCAAAAGTATTGCCTCTATCAATGCTTGCTAAAAAAAATGGACCTATCAGTGCCACATGTTACTGCAACACTAATAGATCCTCTTACCATTAATATATTTCTAATTAATACTTAAAATAGGCTTAGTCTTCTAATAAATATTTAATTGAATCAAATGTATCTTCTAATGTTTTAACAGATTTATCGAACAATGCTTGTTCTTCTGCACTTAATGGCATTTCATAAATTTTAACTGCGCCATGTTGGTTAACTAATGTTGGTACACCTAGGTAAACGCCTTTGTGACCACCATATTGACCATCTAATTGTATAGAAACATTTAAGACATTATTTTCATTATTTAAAATGGCTTTTGAAATGCGCATCAATGCTAATGCAATACCATAATATGTTGACCCTTTAGCTTGGATAATTTCATAAGCAGCGTCACGTGTATTCACATAAATTTCTTCCGCTTTAGCTTCGCTACCAGTTTGTTCTTTTAATGTGTCATATACTGAAATGCCTGCTACATTTGCTTGTGACCAAACTGCAAGTTCAGTATCACCATGCTCACCAATAATACTAGCGTCAACACTTGAAGGTGCAACACCAAGTTCTTGGCTAATTAAATATTGTAAACGTGCACTGTCCAATACAGTACCTGAACCGATAACACGCTCTGCTGGTAATCCAGTATATTCTTTTACAAATCTTGTTAAAATGTCTACAGGGTTTGCCGCGATTAAGAAATATCCATCAAAGCCGCTATCCATTACACTCTTAACAATGCTCTTCATAATCTTAGTATTTTTTTCAACTAATTGTAAACGTGTTTCACCTGGCTTTTGAGGTGCACCAGCTGTAATAACAACTAAATCTGCATCTTTACAGTCTTCGTATTCACCTGCTTTCACATCAACTGGTGAAGGACTGTGGACTGTACCATGGTTTAAATCTTGAACATCTGCTTTTACTTTGTCTTTTGCAATGTCAATAATTACAAATTCATCAGCAACACCTTGCGTAACCATTGCAAAGGCATAGCTTGATCCTACAGATCCATCTCCGATTAATACAACCTTTTTACCAAATGTTTTCATAATTATGTCTCCTAACCTAATTGAATTTATTTTACACGTGACTACACGTAAAAATATCTATACTGAAATTAAAGATTAACAATTTTATTTTATTATAATATTATGCTACCAAATTACAAACATAAAACTGAGATGTAAGCGGAGTCAAATTACACTCTAACGCCAATAAATATTGATATCTCAAGCTTTAGCACGTAATTTGAAATTTGTGACAATTTTTAGCATTCAAAAATTGCGTAATGACGCTATTTAAAGCCTTTAACAAACTATTGATCTTTCTATTTTTTTCATTTTAAAAAGAATGGCTATTCGACTTAAATGACTTACTATATAACCTCCTATTTTCCGCCTTACCCTCATCATATTTGATGCATCTTTTTATAGTCAAAGAATTACATTTCATACAAACTAGCCAATCAGACATAAACATGAAATTGATTTTAAAAATATAATGCGCAAAATTGTTAGAAAATTAGCAAAAAATAGTACTTATTCATTTAATATCTGTTATAATCAGTTTTATCATTTAAAAAATCTATGGATGTTATCAAGACAAGTCATTAATACGTAACATAAAGTTGTGATTTTTCAGAATTTTTAGACAAAATATTGATTATTTGTGCTATGATATAACATATTAAAAAACACCGTATAGAATTGTTTATGAATGTTTGGGAGGAAAGTTTATGGGAAGTTTTTTCAATAAAATAGCACGAAAAGAGGATCCGGCTATCTATCAAAATAAAGATGGTCATTTAAAGCGTACACTTCGGGTGCGTGATTTCTTAGCTTTAGGTGTAGGAACAATTGTATCGACATCTATCTTTACGCTACCTGGCATTGTTGCTGCAGAACATGCAGGACCGGCCGTTGCGTTATCATTCTTACTCGCTGCTATTGTTGCTGGTTTAGTTGCATTTACTTATGCAGAAATGGCTGCCGCTATGCCATTTGCAGGTTCAGCCTATTCTTGGGTCAATGTATTATTTGGTGAATTTTTTGGATGGGTTGCCGGTTGGGCTTTATTAGCTGAATATTTTATCGCCGTAGCCTTTGTTGCATCAGGATTCTCAGCGAATTTACGCGGACTTGTGAAACCAATTGGCATCGAATTACCTGCAGCATTATCAAATCCATTTGGTACCAATGGTGGTTTTATCGATATTATTGCTGCTATCGTTATTTTATTAACTGCATTATTACTATCACGTGGTATGTCAGAAGCAGCACGTATGGAAAACATTTTAGTTATTTTAAAAGTATTAGCTATTATTTTATTTGTAATCGTAGGTTTAACAGCAATAAATGTTAGTAACTATGTGCCATTTATTCCAGAACACAAAGTAACTGCTACAGGTGACTTTGGTGGATGGCAAGGCATATATGCTGGTGTTTCAATGATTTTCTTAGCGTATATCGGTTTCGATTCTATCGCAGCAAACTCAGCAGAAGCACTTGACCCTCAAAAGACAATGCCTAGAGGTATTCTTGGTTCTTTAAGTGTTGCTATCGTATTATTTATTGCTGTAGCACTTGTGTTAGTTGGTATGTTCCATTACTCACAATACGCAAACAATGCAGAACCTGTTGGTTGGGCTTTACGTCAAAGTGGTCATGGTGTTGTAGCAGCTATTGTTCAAGCTATCTCTGTTATCGGTATGTTTACAGCATTAATTGGTATGATGTTAGCAGGCTCACGTTTACTTTATTCATTTGGACGTGACGGCTTATTACCTTCATGGTTAAGCCACTTAAACGATAAACATTTACCTAATCGCGCACTAGTTATACTTACTATTATTGGTGTTTTAATTGGTTCTATGTTCCCATTCGCATTTTTAGCACAATTAATTTCAGCAGGTACACTTGTTGCATTTATGTTCGTTTCATTAGCAATGTATCGTTTGAGAAAGCGTGAAGGTAAAGATCTACCAATTCCTGCGTTTAAATTACCTTTATATCCTGTGTTACCAGCAGTTACATTTGTTTTAGTATTGCTAGTATTCTGGGGATTAGGATTCGAAGCGAAATTATACACTTTAATTTGGTTTATTGTTGGTATCATTCTATATTTAAGTTATGGACTTAGACATTCTAAGAAAAATGACGTAGCTGAATACCATCCACCAAAATAAAAATCAAAAAAATCATTTCCCATCTGATTAACATCCAGATGTGGAAATGATTTTTTATTTTATATTAAGAGAATCGCTATTACCAACCTTGTCCAGATATGTCATATTGATCTAAGTTACCTGTTTCCAAAGCAGTCAGTGCATCTTCTATAGTGTTTAACGCCGTGTCTAATTGCTCATATGTTATCACCAATGGCGGTTGGAATCGCAACACATTTCCTGCTACAGCTATAATAACTACGCCATGCTCAAAGCAGTAATTACAAATTTTAAGTGCCGCACTGGCATCACGTGTTTTGAGTTTTTTGTCGGAAACAATATCAATACCAATGCTCAGACCTTTACCTCTAACATCGCCTACACTATTGTATTTAGATACCCATTGATTCATTCGTTTCCTAACATATTCCCCTTTTTCCGCACTAGCCTGAAGAAGCGACTGTTCTTCAATCATTTGAATTGTGGCTAATGCAGCTTCACAACTAACTGGATTAGCACCTGTTGTAAATAAATGTGCTGGTGCTTCTAAACAATTCATAATCTCTTTGCGTCCAACAATTGCTGACATGGGCATACCACCTGCTAAAGATTTTCCGAAAGTGATTAAATCAGGCGTAAAATTAAAATGCGAGACTGAACTCCATGTACCTGTTCGCCCAAAACCTTGTTGAATATCATCGACAGCGATTAAAATACCATGTTCACGACAAATCTTTTCTAACGCTTCAAAATACCCTGGAACTGGTTCTAAAAGTCCACCATCGCCTTGTATCGTTTCAATAACAATACATGCTACTTCGTCAGCAGGTACATATTTCGCAAACATTTCTTTTAAGGGTGCTAAATATTCTTCTACTGAATTAGCTTGTGGCTGCTCGTACATACCACGATATTTATCTGGAAACGGAATATGATAAAAGCCATTCAATAACGGACCATAATGTTTGCGCATATTTAAACTAATAGCTGACATAGACAACGAGCCAAAAGTTGAACCATGATATGCATTAGTGAAACTAATGATATAAGGACGCCCTGTATATGCTCTGGCAAATTTAATGATGCCATCATTTGCGTCTGATCCGGTTAATCCGAAGGTCACTCTTTTTTCAAAATCTCCAGGTGCAATCTCACAAAGCTTCTTAGCTAAACGTACCAACGGTTCATGATACATATATGCTGGTGTATAATGAATAAATTTATCAACTTGTGCCTTTATCGCTTCTGTTACTTCTCTAGGTGCATGACCTACGTTTTGAGAACTCGCACTCGATAACCAATCGATATATGTCTTCCCCTCAATATCAACCAATGTTGCTCCATATCCATGATCAATAACTAACGGATAATATTTAATACGTCCTGATTTCGCAAAATAATGTTCATCCTCTTGAATTAATTGATGTGCTTTACTCATATACATTCCCCTCCCATTGACAGACCTTATTCGTATAATTACCTTCCCTACATCGATAACCACATTCGATTTGATATCACGTGAAAATACTGTCATGTCATTATGAATACTATCCAATATACTAATAAAATTCAGATTTGTAAATATATTCTGATAATTAAGAATTTTATATCAATCTACTTTGTTTATGCGCATAATTTTGTTCGATTAGGGAATTGTTTACTATATTCCATTTGACTCTGAGGTGATATGAATGCGTTTAAAAGTATTGTTCCATTTCATTGCTGCTATTTTCATATCATTCATGTTGCTATGGATGACCATGTTGTTTGACATAATTAGCGATCAATCACATTTAAAAGCTTTATTATTGAATTTAGATTTTCTAATTCCTTCTGACAATACACCATATACTCTAGAAATAATATGTCACTTACTAATTGGTAGCGTCATTTATTTTGTATTTGTGTTGCTGTTTCATATTTCTAAAAGGCTTTACTATCTATGTTATATCCCTTTAGTTTTCTTATTTATAGCATTGTATCCCTTTTTAGTATTTATTGTGCAACGTCCAATTTTTCAATTTAGTGTGACAGAATTAATCGGTTGGATTATTACACATATTTTCTTTATGTCATTAATGGCGTTAGTCATACCTAGAATAAAATAATATTTTTAATTAAACTGACAATTATTTTTCACATTTTATACACTTTTCAAGGTTTATGACTTGAGAAATGTTCTCATTTTTATCATACTGGAGGTGTATTGAAAAGTTAAGGAGTGGAAAGTATGAATAAAGAGCAATTAGAAAAAATGAAAAATGGAAAAGGCTTTATTGCCGCATTAGACCAAAGTGGTGGTAGTACACCAAAAGCACTTAAAGAATATGGTGTAAACGAAGATCAATATAGCAATGAAGACGAAATGTTCCAACTTGTTCACGATATGCGTACACGTGTGGTAACTTCACCTTCATTCTCACCAGATAAAATTTTGGGTGCTATTCTTTTCGAACAAACAATGGATCGCGAAGTAGAAGGCAAATACACTGCAGATTACTTAGCTGATAAAGGTGTTGTTCCGTTCTTAAAAGTAGACAAAGGTCTTGCTGAAGAGCAAAATGGTGTTCAATTAATGAAACCAATCGACAACTTAGACAGCTTATTAGATCGTGCAAACGAGCGTCACATTTTTGGTACAAAAATGCGTTCTAATATTTTAGAATTAAATGAACAAGGTATCAAAGACGTTGTTGAACAACAATTTGAAGTCGCTAAACAAATTATTGCTAAAGGGTTAGTGCCAATTATCGAACCAGAAGTTAATATTAACGCAAAAGATAAAGCTGAAATTGAAAAAGTATTAAAAGCTGAGCTTAAAAAAGGTTTAGACAGCTTAAATGCTGATCAATTAGTTATGTTAAAATTAACAATTCCTACTGAATCTAACTTATACAAAGACTTAGCTGAACATCCAAATGTTGTTCGTATCGTTGTATTATCAGGTGGTTACAGCAGAGAAAAAGCGAACGAATTACTTAAAGATAACGCTGAACTTATCGCAAGCTTCTCACGTGCATTAGCTAGTGATTTAAGAGCTGGACAATCTAAAGAAGAATTCGATAAAGCATTAGGTGACGCTGTAGAATCAATCTACGACGCATCTGTAAACAAAAACTAATTTATACATTAAACGTATTTTTTGATATAAACTACTAAAAAGGACTCATACATGTGCTTTAAAGGCATTGTGTATGAGTCTTTTTGATTAAAGTTGATTTTGCGTATGTATTATAGATTACGCAAAAAAATCGGACAGCTGAAAAATCTATAAGATTTCTCAGTTGCCCGATTTTAAATATAGCTATTAGAATTTAGTTTTCGTAGTAACCTAATTCTAAGTCTTTTGAAGTTTGTTTACGGATTTTTCTCATTAATTTTTCGTCTTCAATTAATGATTCACCGTATGATGGAATCATTTTCTTGATTTTAGGTGCCCATTCAGTTTTGTATTCAGGGAAGTTACGTTCTAATACTTCTAACGCAACTGAAACTGAAGTTGAAGCCCCTGGTGATTCACCTAATAATGCGATTACAGTGTGGTCTTGTGAGTTAACCACTTCTGTACCGAATTGGATGAATCCTTTACCGTGTTCAGGTGTATCTTTGATAACTTGTACACGTTTACCAGCAGTGTATAATTGCCAATCTTCGTTACGTGCTTCTGGATAGAAAGTACGTAAATGGTTCATACAACCTTCTTTTGTCATAATCACTTGATCAAATGAGTATTTAATTAAAGGTAAGTTTTTAACAGCTGCTGCTAATAAAGTTGTAATGTTGTATGTTTTAACTGATTTGAATAAATCTAAGTTAGAACCATTTTTCAAGAATTTAGGTCCAACATTAGCAAATGGTCCAAATAACAATGTTCTTTGGCCGTCAATGTAACGCGTATCTAAATGAGGTACAGTCATTGGTGGTGTACCAGGTGGCTCTTTACCATAAACTTTGGCATCGTGTTGTTCAATAACTTGTGGGTTTGTACAAGCTAAGAATTGACCACTGATAGGGAATCCACCTAAATGTTTACTTTCAGGGATACCTGTTTTTTGTAATAATGGAATTGCTCCACCGCCAGCACCGATGAATACATAGTCAGTTACTTGTTTGAATTTCTCACCAGTTAGGCGATTTTTAACAGTAACTTCCCATTGACCATTTGATAATTGTTCAAAATCAACAACTTCATGGTTAAATTGCACTGTAGCATTTGGATGTGCTTCAATGCTTTTAGCCATTTTACGTGTTAATTCACCGAAGTTTACATCTGTACCTTCGTCAATTTTACTTGCCGCCATGATACCAGGGTTATCTTCACGGCCTTTCATCATCAATGGAATCCATTTTTTCATTACTTCGATGTCTTCAGTATATTCGATATTATCGAACATAGGGAAAGCTTTCATCGCTTCGTAACGATCTTTTAAGAATTTAACATTGTTTTTACCTCTAACATAACTGATGTGTGGTAATGGATTGATAAATTCTCTTGGGTTCTCGATGTTACCGCTTTTCACTAAGTGACCCCAGAATTGTTTTGAAATCTCAAACTCTTCGTTAATCACTTTCGCTTTTTCGATGTCGATAGAACCATCAGGTTGTAAAACTGTGTAGTTCAACTCACATAATGCTGCATGACCCGTACCAGCATTATTTCTTTCGTTTGAACTTTCGATTGCAGGACGATCCAAGCGTTCGTAAACGTGGATATTCCAGTCTGGCTCAATTTCTTTTAACATTGAACCAAATGTTGTGCTAAGTACACCGGCTCCAATTAAAACGATGTCTTTACTATTAGACTTAGCCATTGGTTTCACCTCTCCAAAAATTGTAAATGTGTATCATCAATATGAAAGTTACATAAAACTGACATATTTCTTTAAAATATCAACGCCATAGATAACTTCCTGTTTTAATTGATACGCTGTAACAAAATACTATAGTTAGTGCTTACATATATATGTTAAAGCAAGCAGTGGTAAATGTAAATTATAATTATTCATTAACTTTGCAATATATTAAATCTTTTATTCATAGAAGATAAATATCAAATCAATCATAATTATTTGACAACAAATAGCTAACGATTGTTTTAATCTACATTTGACTTATAGCATTTTAAACATATACTCTATTTTGATACAATATAAGTGTAAAATCAATCATAAAAAGGAGATTCAATATATGCATCTAAGAAAATCACTTCAATTACCTTTAATATTGAAATTTATTTTGAATCTTGCCCTTATAGGTATTGTAATTATCGTTCTAACACATACTGAGTTTCAACTTAATGCCGGTGATAGTAATGTGTTTTTATTAAACTGGGATATTCGAGGTTTAACATCTTATATTTTCTCATTCTTAATACTGGTTGCGCTTGTTTCTAAACTAATTTTAATATTTATAACTAGACGACAAAGAACATCATAAATAAACAAGCAGTCCAGTGCGTATCATCATGCCTTACGCATTGGACTGCTTTACTATGTTTATTGATTGCTATCTTTTTGTTGTTGCCATTTTTCTATTTCAGCATCTCGTAGTTCAACACGACGAATTTTACCTGAGTTTGTTTTTGGTAAGTCGTCAACGAATTCAATCTCTCTCGGATATTTATATGGTGCAACTTCATTTTTAACAAATTGTTGTAGTTCTTTAACTAGCGTATCATTAGCCGCAGTATGATCCTGTAAAATAACGAATGCTTTAACAATATTTCCTCGTATATCATGAGGTTTTGCTACTACAGCACATTCTTTAACGGCTGGATGATTCGTTAACGCATCCTCAACTTCAAAAGGCCCAATCGTATAGCCTGAACTAATAATAATGTCATCTCGACGTCCTTCAAACCAGAAATAACCATCATCATCTACATGAGCTAAGTCACCAGTGATGTAGTATTTACCTGTTTGCGCTTTCGCCGTACGTTCTGGCTCTTTATAATACCCTTTGAAAAGTGCTGGCAAATCAAGTGGCACTGCAATATTCCCTTTCGTATTAGCAGGTACGCTATTCCCCTCATCATCTACTACAGTGACCGAACTACCCGGAATGCCTTTACCCATTGATCCAATCCTTTGTGGTGTATCTTTTAAAAAGCCTATAAGCAAGGTACTTTCAGTCTGGCCATATCCATCTCTTACAGTTAAATTAAAGTATTTCTTGAATTGTTCAACTACTTCTCGATTTAGTGGCTCACCTGCAGAAACGGCACTATGTAAATGCGTTAAGTCATAATCATTTAAGTTCTGTAATTTAGCCATCATACGATATTCTGTCGGTGTACAACATAAAACATTAATTTGATATTTTTGAAGCAATTCTAAGTATGTTTCAGGGCTGAATCTTCCATTAAATACAAAAGCAGTTGCACCTGAACCTAATACAGATAAGAAAGGACTCCATACCCATTTTTGCCAACCTGGTGCTGCTGTTGCCCAAACTAAGTCATCTTCATTAATACATAACCAATGTTTTGGTGCCATTTGTAAATGTGCAAATCCCCATCCATGACAATGTGTAACGGCTTTAGGATTGCCAGTTGTACCAGATGTATATGACAGAATTGCCATATCATCACGCGTCGTATCTGCCATTTCTAGTTTGTTACTTGCGTTTTCTTTTTCAGCTTCAAGTGAAATCCATCCATCTTTTTGACCGGCAATAACAAATTTAGTTAACGCATCATATTCTTTAATTTTTTCAAATTCAACTGTGAATGGCTCTAATGCAATGACTGCATTTATTTCACCGTGCGTGATACGGTATTGTAAATCTTTAGTTCTTAGCATTTCAGAACATGGAATGATTGCAACACCTAATTTTAAAGCAGCAATATATAATTCATACGTCGCAATAGATCGTGGCATCATAATGAGTACTTTATCGCCTTTAGATAAACCGTGCGATGCTAAAACATTACCTACTTTATTAGACTGTTCAATGAGCTGTTGGTAAGTGACTGATATATCTTCGCCTTCAGTATTATGATATAGAATTGCCTTTTTATCTGGTATGTGGCTATATTTTTCGATTTCCGAAATAATGTTATATTTTTCAGGCGCGAATAGAGCTGACTTTTGCATAACTAACTTCCTTTCATACATCCACTTTTCCTGTGATGAACATTGTAATTTTATAAATGATTTATATATATCATACGCCTATCTTTACAGAATTTTCAATTAAATAGGGTTAAATACCAAAGTCCTCGACACTACACTTTGACATGACGTAGCATTCAAGGACTTTCAAATGATTGAGGGGTGATATCTCGGGCTAGACCATATCAGCTAATTCAATACGAATATTGTATGATAATTCACGATTAATTATTTTTACATCTGCACCTTTCGAAGTGCCACGATGCTTGTGTGTATGCTTGTACTCAGCTGAATTTTGCCAATGATAAAATGCTTGCCTATTTTCCCACAGCGTAATAATGATATAGTGTCTACCAGTTGTTCTAGGTCTTAAAAACCTTAATGCTTTAAACCCATCAACGTTTTTTAAATGCTTATTACGTTGTAAAAACTTTTGCTCGAAAGTTTCTTCTTGTCCTTCGTTAATATATAAATGATTTAACACACATAATGAATCATTTGATAAATCATTTATCGCTTCTAGAACATCGTAATATGCAGTGTCATTATTTTTTTGTATTGTGAGACAATCATCCAGTTCTTCTATTACATAACTTCTATATTCATCATAAATGTTCATAATACATGCCTTCATTTCATTTATATTTTTGGTCATATTCCTTTATATCTATTACTAATTCATTCCCGTATTTATTAATTACAATCATAGTTTGGCTTCTTTTTAAAAGATAAGACTTTGTAAAAAGTATTAATATTTCATACAAATGGGGACAGGAGTCGCCCGCTATTTTTGTGTCTTCAATTTCATAATCATTATTTAACATTAGTCATGAAAATAGCCGACAACTTCATCTGTGAAATCACCGGCCTTTTATTTTAGCTAACTTTATTTCTGATTTTACGATTTTAATTGATCATACAGAGAAAGTGATCTTTTTACAATTTCTAAAAACTCATGATCTATATTGGACATTTGATGAAAATAAGACAAAATGTTTTCTGTTAGCTTCTCTTGTTTTGGGAATGAATCATCTTCTTTAATCCAAATCGCTAATTCGCCTAATGGTGTTTTATCATCTTTAAATGTTTGTATATATTCGTAAAAGCTCATAGTATTCCTTCTCTCAATTTACTTATATAAATCCTACCACGAAAGCTTTCAAGAAAACACAATTAAATGTCTATTTAGTGAACTTTTTAAGGTTGTACACTCTTTTAATGTCTGCCAATTAGGTCAATTAATCATCACAATGTACAATTAACTCTATTTTCAGTTCATATACTCACACACCGTTTTTGAACAACACATTAACTTCTCATTTAGATAAAACGCAAAAAAGCCTGGCACCAATACAATAGATGCCAGACTAAGAGTCTACTATATAAATTTATTTAGCGTATGGTTTTACTTCGATTGCACCTTCATTTTCATCATGAACACCATGCTTATAATAATCAATATATTGCGGCTCTAAAGGCTTTCTGCCACGTATAATGTCTGCTGCTTTTTCAGCTAACATTAAAACAGGTGCATGTATATTGCCATTTGTCGTACGTGGCATAGCTGATGCATCAACTACACGTAAATTTTCCATACCGTGGACTTTCATTGTTAACGGGTCAACTACTGCCATTGGATCTGAAGCAGGACCCATTTTAGCACTACAAGATGGGTGTAATGCTGTTTCACCATCTCTACGAACCCAATCCAGAATTTCTTCGTCTGTTTGCACTTCTGGTCCTGGTGAAATTTCTCCGCCATTGAATGGATCCATTGCTTTTTGAGATAAGATATTTCTTGCTACACGAATTGCTTCTACCCATTCTTTTTTATCTTCTTCTGTTGATAAATAATTAAAGCGGATACTTGGTTTTTCGAATGGATCTTTAGATTTGATTTTCAAGCTACCACGAGAGTTTGAATACATTGGTCCTACGTGAACTTGATAACCATGTGCGACCGCCGCCTTTTGACCATCATATCTTACAGCTATTGGTAAGAAATGGAACATTAAGTTAGGATAATCAACTTCGTTATTTGAACGTACAAATCCGCCACCTTCAAAATGGTTAGATGCTGCTGCACCTGTACGTGTGAAAATCCATTGTAAACCAATAAATGGCATGCGCTTGATATCTAAGCTTGGCTGTAATGATACAGGTTCCTTACATTTATGTTGAATGTATACCTCTAAGTGATCTTCAAAGTTTTCACCCACACCAGGTAAATGAACACGTGGCTCAATGCCTTTTGATTTTAGGAACTCTGAATCACCGATACCAGATAATTGTAGTAATTGTGGCGTATTGAATGCCCCACCAGACAAGATGACTTCATTAGCATCGATGGTATGTAGTTTGCCATTTTTCTTATACGTAACACCAGTTGCTCTTCTACCTTCATAATGAATTTCAGTAACAAAGGCACGTGTTTCAACGGTTAAGTTTTTACGCTTCATAGCTGGATGTAAATATGCTCTTGAAGCTGACATTCGGCGACCACGATGTACTTGACTATCGAACGGTCCAAAACCTTCTTGTCTAAATCCATTCACATCAGGTGTTTTATGATAGCCTGCTTCAACACCTGCATCAAAGAATGACTGGAATAAAGGATTCGTTGCTGGCCCTCGTTTTAACTTAATTGGTCCATCATGGCCTCTAAATTTATCATAAGGCGCTGCACCGTATGTTTTTTCTAATTTTTTAAAATACGGTAAACAGTGCGCAAAATCCCAAGTTTCCATACCTTCTGGTTCTGCCCAGCCTTCATAGTCCATTGGATTACCACGTTGATAAATCATGCCATTAATCGAACTTGATCCACCTAAAACTTTACCTCGGGCATGTGCTACTTTACGACCGCCCATATGTGGTTCTTCATCTGTTGAATAAATCCAATCGTAAAATTTATTGCCTGAAGGGAACATTAACGCAGCAGGCATTTGGATAAATAAATCCCAAAAATAATCACTGCGACCCGCTTCTAATACTAAGACTTCTTTATCTTTATCTTCACTCAGACGATTACCTAGTACAGAACCTGCACTGCCTCCTCCAATGATGACATAATCATATGATTTGTTTTTCTTACTCATCGTTATGACCTCCAAAGTTTGTTGTATTTCAAAGTGAGTATTGCATGAAATATTTGTTAGTGGCTGATTGGTTATCGTTGAATTGCTAAACTTAGCTAACCAAAACACTCGATTTTACTTTTATGATTGTTACTAACAGTCATGAAATAATCTATGATTCTTTTTGCGTTTAGTCCAAATTATCAATCAACATTTCGCCACTTATACAAAACAAAGTGAGTGTCTTGTGTTCTTACAATGGCACTCACCTTATCTAATTTTTATTTGCTAAACCAATTCACTAATTGTGGATTTGTATTTGTTAAAATGTGTTTTGAAACAAGGTACTCTTCTAAGCCTTCTTTGCCTAATTCTCTACCGATACCTGATTGTTTGTATCCACCCCATGGCGCTTGTGCAAAATATGGATGGAAATCATTAATCCACACCGTTCCAAGTTTCAACTTGTTAGCAACGCGTTGTGCTTTTCCAATATCTTTAGAAAATACAGCACCTGCTAAACCATATATAGAATCATTCGCTAATTGAATCGCTTCTTGTTCAGTTTCAAAGCCTTCTACAGTAACGACAGGTCCGAAAACCTCTTCTTGTACAATACGCATTGACGTATCACAATTTGTAATGACTGTTGGCTCGAAGAATAGGCCATCTTTTAAATCGTCTCTATCTGGACGTTTACCACCAACAGCAATTGTTGCGCCTTCTGCTTTAGCTACATCCATATAAGATTCGATTTTATTACGATGTTCTGTTGAAATCACTGGTCCCATTTCAGTATCAGCATCAAAACCATTACCTAATTTGATTTTTTTCACGCGATCAATAAGTGCTTGCTCAAATTTGTCTTTAATACTGTTTTGTACTAATATTCTTGATCCTGCTGAACAAACTTGACCTGCATGGAAATATCCACCATTTAACGCTTGGTCTACCGCCAATTCAAAATCGGCATCATCAAAGATAATGTTTGGATTTTTACCGCCAAGTTCCAAGGCAATATTCGTAACATTATTAGCAGCATTTTTCATAATATGCTTACCAGTCTCAATGCCACCTGTAAATGATACAAGGTCAACCTCTTTATGACCTGACATTACGTCACCAACTTCAGAACCTGCACCTAGAATAAGATTAATTGTTCCTTTAGGGAAACCAACTTCTTCCATTAATTCAAAAACACGTATTGTTGTTAATGGTGTAATTTCACTTGGTTTCATAACTAGTGAACAACCCGTAGCAAGCGCTGGCGCAATTTTCCATGATGCTTGTAATAACGGATAATTCCAAGGTGTAATTTGTGTAACTACACCTACTGGTTCTTTAACAATTTTGCTTTCTGTATCTGGAATTGGTGAATCAATCATTTCGCCACCGTCTTTATCTGCTAATCCAGCAAAATACATAAACACATTATGAATATCATCCATATCTGCATATGATTCTTCTAACGTTTTTCCAGTATCTAATGTTTCTAATCGTGCTAACGCTTCGCGATGTTCTTTGATCTTGTCCGCGATGGCACGTACTTTTTTACCTCTTGTTTCAGCAGTTTCTTGCGACCATTCACCAGACTCAAACGCACGTCTTGCAGCTAAGATTGCACGTTCTGCATCCTCTTCTGTCCCTTCAGAAACCGTAAATATCACTTCTTGATTGTAAGGATTGATAATATCTCTTGTATTTTTATTCGCGCTTTCAACCCACTCACCATCAATATATTGACGCTGAGATAAATGTTTTAAAAGTTCCATTCAACAACCTCCGTTAAGTTTGTTAAATTTTTATTTAACGAATTTTACAAACTTATGTTAGCATAGAAATGAAAAATGTGTCAATTTACAAAACAACTCAAGAATTAAGTTTTGTAAGTTCGTTAGATTTTTATTTAACGAAACATTTAACTTTAATGCTTTAAATATTTTTAATGTCTTTTTTTAGAAAAGGTTTTATAATGTATTAGTATTTATTTTAACGTGACCAAAATGATGTACGGAGGTGCAATGATGACTCGTTCTCAGAACAAACAGCAACAATTAGAACAAGCAAAAGATATTGTAATTAATTCAATTGGACAGACAATGGATTTGTATGGCACTAATAGAAGTGTAGGAAACTTATATGGCACTATGGTGTTTGAAGGCAGTATGACGCTTGATGAAATGCGTCATCAATTGCAAATGAGCAAACCAAGTATGAGTGCTGGCGTTAAGAAATTGCAGGAATTTGATATTGTTAAACAACAATTTACGAGAGGAAGCCGCAAACAACATTTTATCGCCGAGAAAGACTTTTTCATCTTTTTCCGAAACTTTTTCACTAAAAAATTTCAGCGTGAAATTGACATCAATGTCGAAGCAGTAAAAGATGCTCAGGCTATTATCAATCCATTACTTGAAAGCAGTGATTTAACTGAAGCTGAAACACAAGAGGCACAAAAAATTAAAGCTCAGCTTGATCATACACATGTTTATTACGAATGGTTAGAACAGTTAACCGAAGCGATTGAAAGCGGTGAAATTTTCAAATATTTCCCAATTCCAGAACAGCCTTCTGATTCTGAAAATTAAAATTGACTCTAACAACGACAATAACAACAATAGATACTTAAAACAATGCAATAGATCCACGAAATAAACGGTAATTTCTATCTCAATAAATAGAAATTACCGTTTTTGCTTAATATGACAATCAATCATATACTTATAAAATTCAAAATCTTATGCATCATTAATTGAATTATAAATTATCGTCTTGTTCTTCTTCTGATACTTGAACGATTCGCAATGAACGACGTTCAACTTCTTTTAATTTTTCAGCACGCGTTTCAAGTTTAATTCTATCGCGTCCTAAAATGATTAAAAATGATATCATCATGAAAATAAAAATAACAATTAATGGCACACTTGCCAGTATTGAAGCAGTTTTCAATACTTCTAATGCACGTTCGCCACCAACTAGCATCAATGAAAATGGCAATAAGCACAATGCAAATGCCCAGAATAAACGATTGGCACGTAATGGTTCGCCTACCACTTTTTTCTGAGATGCTGCCGCTAAAATATATGAACCCGAATCAAATGTTGTTGCTAAGAATAAGAAAGCAGATACTAAGAATAGTACAATCATCAATGATGGGAATGGTAAATGATGCACCACTTCAATAATGGTTGCCTCTGTACCATGTGTATTTAAATATTGTGTTACATTAAACTGTCCAGAAATTTGTAAATACACAGCATAGTTACCAAAAATACCAAAGAATAATACGCATCCAAGCGTTCCATAAATAATTGTTCCTAGCACGACTTCTTTAAGGCGTCGACCTTTTGAAATTCTAGCAATAAATAAACCGATAAATGGCGCATATACTAACCACCATGACCAGTAGAATATTGTCCAGTCTTGTGGGAAATTCGTTTCTTTTCGACCTTTAATACCACCGAATGGTTCTAACCATGTTGCCATATGGAAAAAATCTCTCAACATATTTCCGAACCCTGTCACTGTCGTTTCCATAATAAAAACAGTCGGTCCAATAATAAATATAAAGGCTAAAAGTACAAATGATAACCAAACGTTGATATCACTTAACTTTTGAATACCTTTTTTCAATCCTGTATATGAACTAATAGCAAATATGACCGTAATCGTTAATAAAATGGCCGAACGTAAAATCATATTTTTACCATCTAAACCAGTTAATCTTTCTATGCCTGCAGAAATTAATGGCACACCTAACGCTAGTGATGTTGCCGCACCACCTAGCAATCCAAAGATAAATAAGATATCTACAACTTTACCTACAAATTTATCTGTTTGACCTTTTAAAATCGGACGACAAGCTTGACTAATTTTATACACCGGTTGTTTTTTAACAAACACTAAATAACCAATTGGTAATGCTGGCAAAACGTAAATAGCCCAAGCAATTGGTCCCCAGTGGAACATACCATATTGCGTCGCATATTGGAGTGCTTCATCACTCATACTTTTCGCGCCATTTGGTGGTACTTGATAGTAAAAAGCCCATTCAATAACGCCCCAGTATAAAATATCAGAGCCTATGCCTGCACAAAACAGCATTGCCGCCCATGTAAATGTATTAAATTCTGGTTTATCACTTGCTTTACCAAGTGTGACATTACCATATTTACCAAATGCGATATACATTACAAAGCAAAAAATCGCCAGCCCCATAAATAAATATATCGAACCAATTGAATCAGAAATGGCACTATTAATACCAGTGATGATATCTTCACTTGCTTTTGGAAAAGCCATCATAGGTATAACTGCAAAAAGAAGTACAGCTACTGTCCCTATAAAGGTCGTCCAGTCCATAACTTTCTCTTTTTTCAATTGTGCTCCCCCTAATTATTAATTTTATGAATCCTGTTTCGATTTATCTCAAAATGTAATAATTATATTGATTCACAAAATTGACAATAACTAATATTTAATAATAATGCAAATTTCATACAATTTGAAACTTGGCAATTATTGAATATTTATATAATTTTTCTCGTAATAAACAAAACTTTAATAGCGCTAAAACAACTGTGTTAAGTTATGATTTAACGAATTTAACAAATTTTACTAGAACGGTATTTAAGAATATTTATACGTTATTAATGAATATTTATTTATTGTAAAACGCTACCAAAAAGTTAGACTTCCTTCCCACTAAAATACCACTTTTTCTTTTTTTTTATTAAAAAACGGATATGCAATTTTTAGTATTGGTATCAAAATGATGGTTAGGTCATATTCTATCAATATATTTTTCTAAAGAATTGCTTTTATTAACTTTCAATTATGTACCTAACATAAAAAGAAGCCAAGGCAACGGATGTTACCTTGACTTCTAATACATATTCAACTAACAATATATTCAATCATACGCGCATGCGAGAGTGATTGTTGTACATCTATAATGCGTTGATTTAAAGAACCTTTATATGGTAAATCAGGTTTGAATAAGTGTTGTATAAATAGCCCATCTACTAAAACGTCAATGTATGATAATAACTCTCGACGTTCTGTACAATCATTTGCTAAATATTCATATAAAAATCCAGTCCATACCCAAATTGTCTTTGTATTTCCAAAACGTGCTCGAAATGCTTTAACAAGATTTAATGTAATATCCAAATTACAAAATGGTTCGCCACCTAATAGACTTAGCCCAGATATATAATCATGATCGCAATCATCTAATATTTCTGCTAATATTTCATCAGTGTATTTCTCGCCATATCTGAACTTTTGTGAGGCTTTGTTGTAACATCCAACACAATTAAATGGACATCCTGATACATAAACACTGCATCTTACTCCTTCACCGTCAACAAAGCTATTTGATTCTATTTTAGCAATATAACCTTGTCCTTGTTTAATGTCTAAAAGTGTCATTCTTTAGGCGCTTTCATATGTTTTACTCGTGCGCAAATTTCTTTATGACGGCCTTTAATTACTGGACGTTGAACTGGATTGCCTAAGTAACCACATGTTCGTTTAACGACATCAACTGTTTTAGGATTATCATTGCCACAGTTCGGGCATTTAAATCCTTTTTCAGTTGCTTCAAAATCTCCATCGTAATCACATTCATAACAATGATCAATCGGAATATTTGTACCTAAGTAACCAACTTTGTCATAAGAGTAGTCCCATACCGCTTCTAGTGCTTTCAAATTGTGTTGCAATTTCGGATACTCACAATAGTGAATGAAACCACCACTCGCATAATAAGGATAATCTTTTTCAAAATCTAACTTTTCAAAAGGTGTAACATCTTTACGTACATCATAATGGAAAGAGTTTTGATAATATCCTTTATCTGTAATGTCTTTAATATCTCCAAATCTCTCTTGGTCTAAACGACAAAAACGATCCGTTAGCGATTCACTCGGCGTACTGTAAATACTGAACCAAATGTCATATAATTCTGTCCATTTCGTTTGATAACGTTTCATTTCTTTAAGAATTTCAAGCGTAAATGCTTTTGCTTCTTGAGATGTTTCCCAGTCTGGACCATAGAAAACAGTAGCTGTTTCGTATAACCCAATATAGCCCATTGAAATCGTTGCACGCTTATTTTTAAATAACTCAGCAACATCATCTGTTTCTTTTAATTTATAGTTAAAAGCGCCACTTTTATATAAAATTGGTGCGTTATTCGGTACAGCATCTTTCAAACGATTTATACGATAAAGTAATGCATCATGTAACACATCGATACGTTCATAAAAGATTTCCCAGAATTTCGTCATATTACCGGCAGATTCTAATGCCATTCTAGGTAAATTAAGTGTAACAACACCAAGATTACAACGACCATTATTTTCAAAATGACCTTCCGCATCTTTCCAACTTGGTAAAAATGAACGACAACCCATTGGTGCTTTGAAATCACCTAATATTTCTACGAGTTTGTCATAATTTAAAATATCTGGATACATACGTTTCGTTGAACACTTTAATGCTAGTTGTTTAATGTCATAGTTCGGATCTTGCGGACTAAAGTTGGTTCCTTTTTTAATTGAAAATACAAGTTTTGGGAAAATCGCTGTCGTGCGGTCTTTTCCTAAGCCTTTGATACGAGTATTTAAGATAGCTTGTTGAATTTTGCGACTTAAATGATCTGTGCCTAAGCCGAATCCTAATGTTACAAAAGGTGTCTGTCCATTAGATGTATATAAGGTATTAATTTCATATTCTAAACTTTCAATCGCATCATTGATGTCTTTAGTAACTTGTTGATCAACATAACGATCAATTTCAGATTCTTTGACAAATTGCTTTGCGATATTTCTATGTTGTTCTTCATTATGTCGTGCATATGTACTAAGTAATTCGTCAACGCGGTCAACCGTACAGCCACCATATTGACTGCTAGAAACATTGGCTATAATTTGTACAAGCTGCGCTGATGCAGTTTGTATTGATTTTGGTGAAGTTACATTCGCGTTGCCTATTTCAAATCCATTATGTAGCATATTTTTAGCATCTATTAAACAACAGTTTGTTAACGGTTGGAATGGATGATAATCTAAGTCGTGAAAATGTATGTCCCCTCTTTGATGTGCATCTGCAACGTTTTTTGGTAATAAATGATTTAATGCGTAAGATTTAGAAACGATACCTGCTGTTAAATCTCTCATTGTTGAAAATGTATCACTATCTTTGTTGGCATTTTCGTTAACAATAGCAGGATCTTTAGAAATCAAACCCGTTAATGCTTCTTCGATTTGATTCATTTTACCCCTTCTTCCTATATATTGTGTCTACCCATTACGTTATACCACTATATATAGTATTTTCAAATTTTTATTAGTCTGTTAACTAAAACGTCACAAAGTTATTAACATTTAGTGAAATTCATATTTCCACACAATTATTTCATTAATTTTTAAAATTGTTTAAAGATTCGTCCGTCATTTCGACATGTTTATGCAACTATTATTTCATTTTGTAACGGGACCATAGTTTCTATTTTTTCATACTTAAATCGTCACAATACCCATCAACATTGCAATTACTAACATAACGATGGCGAATCCCCAAATCCAAAAGAATGCATACTTAATATACGTGCCCATGTTTGCCTCTGCTAAACCAATTGCCAACCATAAGGCTGGTGAAAATGGGCTGACAAATGTACCTATAATATTCCCTATGACCATTGAATAAGCTGTTGATACAGACGGTACACCAAATTGCCCTGCTGTTTGTTCGACGATCGGTAACACAGCAAAATAATAAGCGTCTGTGCTAGTTAGTAAATCTAATGGTACGCCAAGTAACCCTACAATAATATGCAAGTATGGTCCTACTTCTGCAGGAATCACTTTGATTAAATTCGTCGCAATCGCTTTAAGCATACCGGTTTCATTTAGTACACCTAAAAACATACCTGCTGCAATAATCACTGCAGCCATCATTAATGCATTCGGCGCATGAGCTCTTAATCGCTCCATTTGTTCATCCACTGATTTAAAATTAATAACAAGCGCCAATGAGACACCTATCATGAATGCAAATTCAGGTGGCGCAATATTCATTAACATCGCTAGAATAACAGCTAAAGTTAAAGCTGTATTCACCCATTTTATCCATGGTTTTGTTCGTGCACGTCCTTTTACAGGAAACCTTACATCTTGATCTCGTTCATATACTTCAACTAATTTATGTACATCTATATCTTGTGTTTGCGGTAATTCATTTCTCTCTATTGCTTTTTTGATACGTTTTTGTTCTTTAAATCCAAGATATACCGCAAACAACATAACAAGAATGAATCCTATTATTTGAATAGGTATTAATCCAAACCATAATTCATTGACACTTTTAGCTTTTAAAACAGCAGCTACCCGCGCCATCGGACCTCCCCAAGGTACCATGTTCATAATTGCAGCACTTAATGCTAATAGTAAAATCAATAAATATTTATTCATGTTTAACGCTTTATATAATGGTAATAACGCAGGTATAGAAAGTAAAAATGTTACAGCACCTGCACCATCTAATTGGGCTATTGTGCCAATTAAAGCTGTCATTGCACAGACAATGACGACATTGCCTCGTGTCATTAATATTAAGCGTTTGACAAGCGGCTTGAACAAACCACTATCGTTCATGATGCCAAAGAAAATAATGGCAAATATAAACATGATAACCACATTAATGACTTGATTTAATCCTTTAGAAAAAAAATCAACCAAATCCGTCACACTATATCCTAAAATCATTGCCCCTATACAAGGTATTATCGTCATCCCTACAACAGGATTTATTTTTTTTGGCAATGAGTAAACCTACTATTGAAATAATAATAATGAGCCCCATTACTGTTAACCACAAATTATCACTACTCATATTATTTTCTCCCTCCATTAAATATAAAATTCACATAATCCCCCTCTTTAACTTAAATATTATAATTAATATAATTTTTTATATTTAAGTTATCTCATTTTATCAAAAAAATCTTTTTTGCGTAATAGTTAATTCGGATATCTAATTTTTATGCAGTATCTCTAATGACTATTTGAATCCAATTGATTAATTTGAATCTTTTCATAAGTATCATTTTTAATAGCAATAGTTGAATTCTCGGTTCTATTACACAAAAAAACTGGCTAAAATTAGCTATTATTCATAGCAACTTCAACCAGTTTTTCTAATAACCTATATATTTATTAAGATTTTTCAAATCGTCTATTTCTCTATGTTAGAAATTATCTTACATATATTTATCATCTTCGCTTAGAAATTATTAGTATGCATCCCATCTTCATTTACAAACAGACATGTTATTACTTCAAGACTGCCTTTAGACGGCACACAGTTATTATTTTTTATCTAACCATGCCAAAAATTGAGCTTGTTTAGTACCGTTTAAAAATTCTTTCGTCACTATTTGTGATAACAATTGCTGCTTTTCGCTGTGATTCATATCAAGCACTTTTATTTTCTGTCGGCAAGTATATAAAAAGTCGATATACGAACTGTATGATGGTGGATATAACGCATCAAGCTCTGCCATAATTGATTTTGTCAACTTAGGACTCGCACCATCAGTTGATACACTGATAGTTAGCTTGTCGCGGTGTAGTGCACTTGGAAATACAACATTGCCATTTGATGCATCTCCAACATTATTAAAAAGGGCATGCTCAGGTAAGGCTTGTTTTACCGCTTCATTGACACGTGGCTCATTGGTTGCTGCAATGACTAGATACGCATCTACAATATCGCTTGGTTCAAATTCTTTTTCTTTCCATATAACGACACCTTTATCTACCATATTTTGAAGTTTTTCAGTGATTTCAGGACTGATAACCATTATATGTTCAATATATTGACTTAATGTTTGTGCCCGACGACTTGCAACGACGCCTCCACCAACTATGACGACATTTTTATTTGTTAAATCTATCATTAATGGCATATTCATGTTGAGCAACATCCTTTATATAATTTTACATCATTACACCTTAAAATATTTAACACCAATCGCTAATAAACATCACGTTGATAGCGTTGTTGTTGTTTCATTTGTCGCAATAATAACTCTGCTTCTTCTTGAGAAATATGACGTTCTTTTACCAATACATCTTTAATGGCTTGATGGACATCTTTCGCCATACATTTTTCATCGCCACAAATATAGATTGCTGCGTCTTGCTCAATCCATTCATTGAAACGTTCACTTTCTTCCATTATACGATGCTGTACATATTCTTTGTGTTCTTGGTCTCTTGAAAATGCTAAATCTACGCGTGTTAAGTTTCCATTTTCAAGCCATTCTTCTATTTCTTCTTCATATAAAAAGTCAGAACTACGGTGTTGATCACCAAAGAACAACCATGTTTTTCCAGTCATACCAAGTTCTTCACGTTCTTGTAAATATGCTCTAAAAGGAGCAATTCCAGTACCTGGTCCAATCATAATAACCGGTATATCTTGCTTCATCGGAAATTTGAAGTTCGGATTTTTCTTCAAATAAATTGGTACTATATCGCCTGGTTTAATACGCTCAGCAAAATGAACCGAGCATACACCTTTTCTCTCACGTCCATGTGCTTGATAGCGAACCGTACCAACGGTAATATGCACTTCATCTGGCGTTGCCATAAAACTACTAGAAATCGAATACTCTCTTGGTGGTAATTTTCTAAGGATTTGATACATATTCTCAGGTTGTAATTCTATAGTTGGAAAATCTGTTATTAAATCTATAAAGTCCCGATTTATAACATATTCACGCGCCCATGACTCATCTTGAATACGTTCAGATAATTCTTCATTGTCAAAATAGATATCTGCATTTTTCAATAATGGCAATGTTAATTTAGTAAATTCAAAATGTGATGTTAGTGCTTCAACAATAGGAACTGTATCACCATGATCATTAATTGGCACCGGAGATTGCGGATCCCAACCTAACATGGATATTAGTTTTTCAACTAATTCAGGGTCGTTTTGCGGTAATGCTACTATACAATCTCCTGGTTCATATGATTCACTAAAATCATCAAGTAAAAATTCTATATGTCGTGTTTCTTTATTTGAATCGGTACCATTTAAATTGATATTCGCTAATACTTCTGCTTGGTATGGATTTGATTTAGAATATTTCTTTTCTTTGGCAGACTTAATTGATTCACTTATCACCGATTCACTTTGAATACCTTCTGATGTGGTATCAATAATATTAATGATGTCTGCCATCCACTTTTCTGCGTCTTCTTCATAATCAATATCACAATCTACACGCTTACATATACGCTCAGCGCCTAGATTTTCTAGTAAAGCATCTACATCTTTACCTGCTTGACAGAAAAATTCATATGTTTGATCACCTAAAGCTAGTACTGAATATCTCACATGATTTAAATTAGGTGCGTTATCGTCTTCTAAAAATTCAAAGAAATCCCATGCATTATCAGGCGGTTCTCCTTCACCATGAGTAGACGTAATAATAAATAAATCTTCTAACTGTGCGATGTTTGTCGTATCATATTCATCCATTGACATCAAAACAACTTGATGTCCGATATCACTTAAACGTTCTGAAAAAATTTCAGCTAAACGCATGGCATTACCTGATTCAGAACCATATAACAATGTGACATGCCGCTGATTAGCTTCGATATGTGGCTCTTTATTTTGTAACATATACGTTGTTGAAGTTGCTTGTTCTTCTGATATTTGTGATTGTTGCCACACTTCTGTCTCTAATTGTTGTTGATTACTATCACTTGTCGTATCGTTACTATTAGCTAGTAAAAAACCACTAAGCCACTGTTGTTGGCTCTCTGTTAATGTTTGCAGCAGATTGTTAATCTCTGTGACTTGTTTTTCTGTAAATGGACTATTAGATGTATTTAATTTCAAATATTTTCACCTCAATAAACTTGAAATAGATGATTGACTCATTTTTATCGATAGTTCAGTCAATTTTTTAATATGTATGGTATAAATTAAAACAAACTTGAGTTGTGTCTGATAGTTATACTTACAAATATTTACAACCTTCATGTTGCTTGAATGACATTATCAGTAATTCAGACAAAACTTTGATTATGTCGTGTCAGTCATTAATGCATACAGTAATGCATCGTTGTTATTTTTTATTTATTTACTATTTATTATGTACCAAATCAGCCTTTCAGTAAAATAGGTCAAATTACTGATTTTCTAAATATAAAATGCCTCTTAATGACATACTATTAGTACATCATTAAGAGGCTCTTGTGTTATTTTCATACTAAGCGCTCAATTTTAAATTTAAGATGAAGATTCTTGCAATAATATTTCTATATTTGCCGATATATCCAATGGATCTTCCATTGGCAAGAATCGATTTACAACATTGCCTTGTCGATCGATTATAAATTTTGTGAAATTCCATTTTATTGGGGACCCAAAGATTCCTGGTTGTTCATTCTTTAAATGCGTAAATAACGGATGTTCATCGTTCCCGTTCACAGATATTTTAGCTAGCACTGGAAATGTAACACCAAATTTCTCACGACTAATTTTCAAGATTTCTTCATTAGAACCTGGTTGTCGATTGTCAAAATTATTATTCGGAAAACTCAACACTACAAACCCACGATCCTTATATTTTTGAAACAAAGTCTCTAGTTTTTTCAATTGTTCGCTATATATACATTCTGTTGCAGTATTAACAACTAAAATCACTTTACCTCTAAATGCTTCTAATTTATAAGTTAAGCCTTTATAATCACTTACTTCGATATCATACACATTTCTATTATTCATAAGACACCCCTACACAGCCTTTTTTATATTGAATATGTTCTTTTTAGAATGTTCTGATAAAATAAGTGCGCGTTTATACCGCGAACACACATTATATAGCGTGATACATTTTTCGAGCACACGATAAATAATGTTCGAGTTTATGTTGTTGCTCAACCTATCCGATTTACTGTCTTTTTTCACCTGTCTTACTTTATTAAAATAATCACATTGTATAGCTGTATTAGTCCAGCTACAATATCTTTCGTTATAACCCCTCATTATAATCATCCTTATTTTCTATTTTTAAAAAGACAATTAGACCGCTCTTTAAACTATAGATTAATACTTAAGTTAAACTCATACATACTGATACCATACGTTAAATCTAACAATTTAAAATTCGTTATAACTATGGATTAAAGAGCTGCCCAACTCATATAATCCTTAAAAACTTCACATGTGATTGTTTATTAAGCCCTCCTTTATCTTATTAAATATCCTTATAGCCCTTTTAAAATTAAACTGACACACTCATACATTGTTACACGCGACGATAAACGTCATATTATTGCATATCATTAAAACAAGTCACTTTGTATCGTGTGCGACCGAATACATATTAAATCATCAATAATGATTATTCAATTATTAAAAATAAAAACGAACATTCTATATAGAGTTTCCACTTATTGTTTTTTCAGCATTGTCTTCATTACTTAACATTCGTGATTGTAAGTAATATTGACCACCAATATTTAGACACTTTATAAGTATGCCATTCATCATTTTTAATCATATTATTTTTCATATTGATATTTCTATTCATATATTTCTGATTGTATATTTAGATATAATCATTTGTTATTGGAAAATATATGAAACAAATTTGACTCATCTTTTTCAATATCTAAATGACACGAT
>ERZ1023451.53-NODE-53-length-39235-cov-648.439689_pt1 | contig 39235 bp, 27 predicted proteins | sample MGYA00380524_ERZ1023451 | MGnify/ENA primary metagenome ERZ1023451 (study PRJEB33173, sample SAMEA4830330) | metagenome | study: EMG produced TPA metagenomics assembly of the PRJEB25223 data set...
GTTCAGTCAACTACTGCCAATATAACTTCGTAGAGCATAGAACATTGATTTATGTACCAGCCTGATCAACATATAAATATAAATTTTTATGTTTCACGTAAAACAAAAAAAGACAAAGCTGTTATGATCTTAGCTTTGTCTTTTATGTGTTAGTCATCATGTATACGACATCCTACTACTAACGTTTATATATTCGAATTTTTATTTCATAATAATCTTCATGATCTTTGTCTTTATGCTCAACATGTAATCCTGTTTGTTGAATCGCTTGGATACTTTTGCCTACCTCATCTCGTGCTTGAGTGACATCTTGTGCAAAGCGAAGGTTTTGTGCTTTGACTTTTTCGGGCCCCGTTTTTTGGCGTACTCTATCTTCAGTCTGTTTCACATTTAGTTTTTGTGCAATGACTTGCTCAATCAACGCTTCTTGTTCGCTATCAGACAATGATAATACCGCTCTCGCATGGCGTTCAGTAATTTTACCTTCTCTTAAGCGAAGTAGTACTTTCGGCGCCAACTTCAATAAACGCAACTTATTTGCAATAAAGCTTTGACTTTTACCTAAACTTTTTGCCAATTCACTTTGCGTTGTATCACCAATTTCCAATAATTTCTTATAGGCTTCCGCTTCTTCAACAACAGACAAATTTTCTCTTTGAATATTCTCAATTAATGCCACAACAGCCGTCTCTTCATCATCCATATCACGAATAATAACGTCTGCTTGAGGTAAATTTAGTGATTGTATTGCTCTAAATCGGCGCTCTCCAGCAATAATTTCAAACATATCTTCTTCAATCGGTCTTACAACAATAGGCTGTAATAAACCATGTTCATGTATTGATTCAGCAAGTTCTTTAATTTTATTTGGTTCAAACACCTGTCTTGGTTGATAACGGTTGGGAACGATACGTTCAATTTGAATGGATTCAACATTACTATTGCGATCTTCTTCAATATGTCCAATGATGTCATCTTTGTTTTTCAAACCAAATAATTTTGAAAAAGGTTTTTTCATTATCCATTCGCTCCTTTTATGTTAGTTGTAAAGGATTATGCATTATTTTTCAAGTAAAGGAGTCTTATTAGGCGTCCCTGGTTTTCTTGGATACTTTTTCGGCGTCTGTCTTTTTTTATCAATAATGAACATCTGGCGCTCTCCAGCATCTTCTGGCAATTCAAAGGTATGTGTTTCTGTAACGTTACCACCTAACACACTAATTGCAAATTTTGCTTCTTCTAATTCTTCTTCACCTTTTGAAGATTTTAATGCAACAAACTGTCCACCTTTTTTAACTAGCGGTAAACACAATTCACTCAACACGGATAATCTAGCTACTGCTCTTGCAGTAACAACATCATAAGACTCCCTGTAGACACCCTTACCAAATGTTTCTGCTCTATCGTGTATAAAGCTGACATCCTGTAATTGTAATTCTGACGCTAAATGGTTTAAAAATTGAATACGCTTATTTAATGAATCAACAATCGTCACTTTTAACTGCGGAAACATTATTTTTAACGGAATACTTGGAAAACCAGCTCCAGCGCCTACATCACATATACTTATAGGCTGATTAAAATCAAAATAAAAACTAGGTGCAATGGAATCATAAAAATGTTTCAAATATACATCGTGTTCATCTGTAATACTTGTCAAATTCATCTTTTCATTCCATTCAACAAGTAAACGATAATATGTTTGAAACTGATGTTTTTGAGTCTCATTTAATTCAATATTATGTTCTTTTAATTGTTCTGCTAACCATTCTACAGTCATTAGTCACTCACCCTTTGGAGTTTACCTTGTTCTAAGTAAATCAATAATATAGATATGTCTGCTGGATTTACCCCTGATATTCTAGAAGCTTGTGCAATATTTAAAGGTTTTACTTCTGATAATTTTTCTCGCGCTTCAGTCGCCAAACTATCAATCTTACTATAATCTAAGTCTTCTGGAATTTTCTTTTCTTCCATACGCTTAACTTTCTCAACTTGTTGTAGTGATTTATTGATATAACCTTCATATTTTGTTTGTATTTCTACTTGTTCTTCAACATCTGCATTCAATTGATGTTTTTCTTCTAAAATTTCTAAAATTATATCGTAAGTCATTTCAGGTCTGCGTAATAAATCGATAGCTAAAATACCATCTTTTAAGCGAGAACCACCATGTTGTTCAATAATCGCTTGCGTATGTTCGTTTGGTTTAATACGAATATCTGATAAACGCTTAATTTCCGCATCAATTTGCTGACGTTTTTCATTAAAACGTGCATATCGTTCTTCAGAAATCATACCAAGTTCATATCCCATATCCGTCAATCTCAAATCAGCATTATCATGACGTAGTAACAAACGATATTCTGCACGTGATGTTAGTAAACGATAAGGTTCATTAGTACCTTTAGTTACAAGATCATCGATTAATACACCTATATATGCATCTGAACGACTTAATATCTTTTCGCCTGTGTTTAACACTTTACCTGCAGCGTTAATACCTGCCATCAATCCTTGTCCTGCTGCTTCTTCATAACCGGATGTACCATTAATTTGACCTGCAGTGTATAGGTTTTTAATCATTTTCGTTTCAAGTGTAGGCCATAACTGCGTTGGCACAATGGCATCATATTCAATTGCGTAGCCAGCACGCATCATATCTGCTTTTTCAAGACCTGGTATCGTCTCTAACATTTGACGTTGCACATGCTCAGGAAGACTTGTAGACAATCCTTGCACATATACTTCATTTGTATTACGACCTTCAGGCTCTAAGAAAAGTTGATGTCGCGGCTTATCATTAAATCGAACAAATTTATCTTCAATTGAAGGGCAATAACGTGGCCCGGTTCCTTTAATCATCCCTGAATACATTGCAGATAGATGTAAATTATCATCGATAACTTTGTGTGTTTCAGCATTAGTATACGTTAGCCAACATGGCAATTGATCTAATATATATTCTGTTGTTTCAAAGCTGAATGCACGACCTACATCGTCACCTGGTTGTATTTCAGTCTTCGAATAGTCAATTGTTTTTGAATTTACACGCGGTGGTGTACCTGTTTTAAAACGAACAATATCAAAACCAAGTTCTCTTAAATTGTCTGATAATGTGATTGATGGTAATTGGTGATTTGGTCCACTTGAATACTTCATATTACCTAAAATGATTTCACCACGTAAAAATGTTCCCGTTGTAATAATTACTGCTTTAGATAAATACTCTGTACCAATATTTGTACGTACACCTTTAACTTCATTATCTTCTATAATAAGTTCGTCTACCATACCTTGCATTATATGCAAATTTTCTTCATCTTCAATCACGCGTTTCATTTCTTGTTGATAAAGTACTTTATCTGCTTGCGCTCTTAGTGCTCTTACAGCAGGTCCTTTACCAGTATTTAACATTCTCATTTGAATGTGTGTTTTATCGATTGTTTTTGCCATTTGTCCACCTAAAGCATCAATTTCACGAACAACGATACCTTTAGCTGGTCCTCCTACAGATGGGTTACATGGCATAAATGCAATATTATCTAAATTTATTGTTAGCATTAATGTTTTAGCACCACGTCTTGCAGATGCTAAACCTGCTTCTACACCTGCATGTCCCGCACCTATAACGATTACATCATATTCTTGAGCCACAATATAAACCTCCTTATTTGATATCTTACTAGCCTTCTTTAGACGGTATTCCGTCTAATTCAATTACTATTTACCTAAGCAGAATTGACTGAATAACTGATCGATGAGTTCATCACTTGCAGTCTCACCAATAATTTCTCCTAATATTTCCCAAGTTCTAGTTAAATCAATTTGTACCATATCCATAGGCACACCAGATTCTGCTGCATCAATCGCATCTTGTATCGTTTGTCTTGCTTGTTTTAATAAAGAAATATGTCTTGAATTAGAAACATAAGTCATATCTTGATTTTGTACTTCTCCACCAAAGAACAAATCTCGAATTTGTATTTCTAATTCATCAATACCTTCTTGTTTTAACATTGAAGTTTGAATTAATGGCGTATTGCCTATCATATCTTTAACTTCATTAATATCTATATTTTGCTCTAAATCCATTTTATTAACAATTACGATTACATCTTCATTTTTAACCACTTCATATAATGTGTAATCTTCTTGAGTCAATGCTTCGTTATTGTTTAATACAAATAAAATTAAGTCTGCTTGGCTAAGAGCCTTTCTAGAGCGTTCAACACCAATCTTCTCTACTATATCTTCTGTCTCACGTATACCAGCAGTATCAACTAATCTTAATGGCACGCCACGAACATTGACGTACTCTTCTAAGACATCTCTAGTCGTACCTGCTACCTCAGTTACAATCGCTTTATTATCTTGTATTAAATTATTTAACATCGATGATTTACCTACGTTTGGTTTACCAACAATAACTGTAGATAAACCTTCACGCATAATTTTACCCTGCGCACCGGTATCTAATAAACGATTAATTTCCTGTTTGATTTCTTTAGACTGCTCTAAAAGAAATTCAGTAGTCGCATCTTCAACATCATCGTATTCAGGATAATCAATATTCACTTCCACTTGAGCGAGTATCTCTAATATAGATTGACGTTGTTTTTTGATTAAGTCACTTAGACGACCTTCAATTTGATTCATCGCAACTTTAGAAGCTCTATCTGTTTTCGAGCGAATAAAGTCCATAACTGCTTCAGCTTGAGATAAATCAATACGACCATTTAAAAAGGCACGTTTTGTAAATTCACCTGGCTCAGCCATTCTAGCGCCATATGTCATAGTAAGTTCCAGCACTCTATTAATAGTTAAAATACCACCATGACAATTAATTTCTATAATATCTTCGCGTGTAAATGTTTTTGGCGCTCTTAACACAGACACCATAACTTCTTCAACCACTTCTTTAGACTCTGGATCAATAATATGACCGTAATTAATCGTATGTGATGGAACATCATTTAAAAGATGTTTTCCTTTATATAATTTGTCAGCAATTTCAACGGCTTGCGGTCCAGACAATCGAACAATTCCAATTGCCCCTTCACCCATTGGTGTTGAAATACTCGTAATTGTATCTAAATCCATATTGCTACTCGCCTCCTTCAACGATGTGAATACATTTTAAAGTAAGTTGTTATATCCCTGAGGTTAGTCTTACGTTTGTCTGAGGTAAGACTTCGGGATGTGTTGAGTGGTTAATGTTTTACTCCCTTTCCCCTACCCTATCCTTACTTAATCTTTTTATTAAAAACTTTGGCAATTTTAAGTACGTGCTCAAGACTATTCTGTATTTGTAAAGTCGTCATATCTTTAGCTGGCTGTCTTGCTATTACAATAATATCTTTGGCCAATATATGCGACTTATGTACTTTGAAATTTTCACGTATTGCTCTTTTAATCTTGTTTCTTAACACTGCATTACCTAGTTTTTTAGAAACACTAATACCTAAGCGAAAATGGTCTATTTCTTTATTATTACAAGTGTATACAACAAATTGTCTGTTGGCTACAGAATGACCTTTTTTATATATTCTCTGAAAATCTGCATTCTTTTTAATTCGGTAAGCTTTTTCCAATAACATCACTCGCTTATTTATCGTTTTTATTTGAAGCTATATTTAAACTTCTATTGAGCTTATAACATAAATTTCTATTTATTCTTAATTTAAACGAAAAAAAAGATCACTGATGAGTCAGTGATCTTATGCAGATAAAACTTTACGGCCTTTACGACGACGGCGCGCTAAAACTTTACGGCCATTTTTTGTGCTCATGCGTTTTCTGAAACCATGAACTTTACTATGTTTACGTTTATTTGGTTGATAAGTACGTTTTACCATGCAAAACACCTCCATCTTTATACAGTTATCTAATATACCAGATTATGCAGACTCTGATCACTTTAATAGATAAGATTTTGCGTTTCTTAGATTAAAATTCTCGTATTAGCTCATTGATTATCTAGTCATAATTCAAGCAACTACTACAATATAACAAAATCCTTTTTATAACGCAAGTTCATTTTATACTACTGCTCAATTTTTTTACTTTTATCGATTAAAGATAGAAATACACGATGCGAGCAATCAAATTTCATAACATCACCATGAGTTTGGTCCGAAGCATGAGTGTTTACAATGTTTGAATACCTTATACAGTTCTTATACATACTTTATAAATTATTTCCCAAGCTGTTTTGATACACACACTAACAGATACTCTATAGAAGGAAAAGTTATCCACTTATGCACATTTATAGTTTTCAGAATTGTGGATAATTAGAAATTACACACAAAGTTATACTATTTTTAGCAACATATTCACAGGTATTTGACATATAGAGAACTGAAAAAGTATAATTGTGTGGATAAGTCGTCCAACTCATGATTTTATAAGGATTTATTTATTGATATTTACATAAAAATACTGTGCATAACTAATAAGCAGGATAAAGTTATCCACCGATTGTTATTAACTTGTGGATAATTATTAACATGGTGTGTTTAGAAGTTATCCACGGCTGTTATTTTTGTGTATAACTTAAAAATTTAAGAAAGATGGAGTAAATTTATGTCGGAAAAAGAAATTTGGGAAAAAGTGCTTGAAATTGCTCAAGAAAAATTATCAGCTGTAAGTTACTCAACTTTCCTAAAAGATACTGAGCTTTACACGATCAAAGATGGTGAAGCTATCGTATTATCGAGTATTCCTTTTAATGCAAATTGGTTAAATCAACAATATGCTGAAATTATCCAAGCAATCTTATTTGATGTTGTAGGCTATGAAGTAAAACCTCACTTTATTACTACTGAAGAATTAGCAAATTATAGTAATTATGAAACTGCTACTCCAAAAGAAACAACAAAACCTTCTACTGAAACAACTGAGGATAATCATGTGCTTGGTAGAGAGCAATTCAATGCCCATAACACATTTGACACTTTTGTAATCGGACCTGGTAACCGCTTTCCACATGCAGCGAGTTTAGCTGTGGCCGAAGCACCAGCCAAAGCGTACAATCCATTATTTATCTATGGAGGTGTTGGTTTAGGAAAAACCCATTTAATGCATGCCATTGGTCATCATGTTTTAGATAATAATCCAAATGCCAAAGTGATTTACACATCAAGTGAAAAATTCACAAATGAATTTATTAAATCAATTCGTGATAACGAAGGTGAAGCTTTCAGAGAAAGATATCGTAATATCGACGTCTTATTAATCGATGATATTCAGTTCATACAAAATAAAGTACAAACACAAGAAGAATTTTTCTATACTTTTAATGAATTGCATCAGAATAACAAGCAAATAGTTATTTCGAGTGATCGACCGCCAAAGGAAATTGCACAATTAGAAGATCGATTACGTTCACGCTTTGAATGGGGGCTAATTGTTGATATTACGCCACCAGATTATGAAACTCGAATGGCAATTTTGCAGAAGAAAATTGAAGAAGAAAAATTAGATATTCCACCAGAAGCTTTAAATTATATAGCAAATCAAATTCAATCTAATATTCGTGAATTAGAAGGTGCATTAACGCGTTTACTTGCATATTCACAATTATTAGGAAAACCAATTACAACTGAATTAACTGCTGAAGCTTTAAAAGATATCATTCAAGCACCAAAATCTAAAAAGATTACCATCCAAGATATTCAAAAAATTGTAGGCCAGTATTATAATGTTAGAATTGAAGATTTCAGTGCAAAAAAACGTACAAAGTCAATTGCATATCCGCGTCAAATAGCTATGTACTTGTCTAGAGAGCTTACAGATTTCTCATTACCTAAAATTGGTGAAGAATTTGGTGGGCGTGATCATACGACCGTCATTCATGCTCATGAAAAAATATCTAAAGATTTAAAAGAAGATCCTATTTTTAAACAAGAAGTAGAGAATCTTGAAAAAGAAATAAGAAATGTATAAGTAGGAAACTTTGGGAAATGTAATCTGTTATATAACAGCACTAATAATAACAATCATTTTTTACATTTCTATATGATAATGTGGCAAGATGAGCAAAACTCATTTTGTGGATAATGTTTAAAAGTCATACACACCATACACAAGTTATCAACATGTGTATAACTTCGCCAAATCTATGTTTTTAAGACTTATCCACCAATCCACAGCACCTACTACTATTACTAAGAACTTAAAACCTATATAATTATATATAAACGACTGGAAGGAGTTTTAATTAATGATGGAATTCACTATTAAAAGAGATTATTTTATTACACAATTAAATGACACATTAAAAGCTATTTCACCAAGAACAACATTACCTATATTAACTGGTATCAAAATCGATGCAAAAGAACATGAAGTTATATTAACTGGTTCAGACTCTGAAATTTCAATAGAAATCACTATTCCTAAAACTGTAGATGGCGAAGATATTGTCAATATTTCAGAAACAGGCTCAGTAGTACTTCCTGGACGATTCTTTGTTGATATTATAAAAAAATTACCTGGTAAAGATGTTAAATTATCTACAAATGAACAATTCCAGACATTAATTACATCAGGTCATTCTGAATTTAATTTAAGTGGCTTAGATCCAGATCAATATCCTTTATTACCTCAAGTTTCTAGAGATGACGCAATTCAATTGTCGGTAAAAGTGCTTAAAAACGTAATTGCACAAACGAATTTTGCAGTGTCCACCTCAGAAACACGCCCAGTACTAACTGGTGTGAACTGGCTTATACAAGAAAATGAATTAATATGCACAGCAACTGACTCACACCGCTTGGCTGTAAGAAAGTTGCAGTTAGAAGATGTTTCTGAAAACAAAAATGTCATCATTCCAGGTAAGGCTTTAGCTGAATTAAATAAAATTATGTCTGACAATGAAGAAGACATTGATATCTTCTTTGCTTCAAACCAAGTTTTATTTAAAGTTGGAAATGTGAACTTTATTTCTCGATTATTAGAAGGACATTATCCTGATACAACACGTTTATTCCCTGAAAACTATGAAATTAAATTAAGTATAGACAATGGGGAGTTTTATCATGCGATTGATCGTGCATCTTTATTAGCACGTGAAGGTGGTAATAACGTTATTAAATTAAGTACAGGTGATGACGTTGTTGAATTATCTTCTACATCACCAGAAATTGGTACTGTAAAAGAAGAAGTTGATGCAAACGATGTTGAAGGTGGTAGCCTGAAAATTTCATTCAACTCTAAATATATGATGGATGCTTTAAAAGCAATCGATAATGATGAGGTTGAAGTTGAATTCTTCGGTACAATGAAACCATTTATTCTAAAACCAAAAGGTGACGACTCGGTAACGCAATTAATTTTACCAATCAGAACTTACTAAAAATAAATATAAATAAAGGATGACGTGATTAATTAAAACGTCATCCTTTATTTTTTGGCAAAAATAGTTCTAGATTCGTATGTAAAATAAATTTGACAGCATTTTAAACAGCAAATAAAAGACGCCAATTAAATTTATGACAAATGTATCCAAAATTTAGTAAGTGTGCTTATATGCCCTTTAAATTTAAAATTTTAATAGTCAATAACAAGTTGAATATAAAAGTTAAACGCTGTTAAATAGCGTTAAAAAATTGAAAATGACAGTATTGCCAAAAAATAAGAATTAATTATTTATATGTAAACGGTTTCTACCTCTATTTTAAATGAAATTTGTGACAAAAAAAGGTATAATATATTAATGACATACAAAGAAATGGAGTGATTATTTTGGTTCAAGAAGTTGTAGTAGAAGGAGACATTAATTTAGGTCAATTTCTAAAGACAGAAGGGATTATTGAATCTGGTGGTCAAGCAAAATGGTTCTTGCAAGACGTTGAAGTATTAATTAATGGAGTGCGTGAAACACGTCGCGGTAAAAAGTTAGAACATCAAGATCGTATAGATATCCCAGAATTACCTGAAGATGCTGGTTCTTTCTTAATCATTCATCAAGGTGAACAATGAAGTTAAATACACTCCAATTAGAAAATTATCGTAACTATGATGAGGTTACGTTGAAATGTCATCCTGACGTGAATATCCTCATTGGAGAAAATGCACAAGGAAAGACAAATTTACTTGAATCAATTTATACCTTAGCTTTAGCAAAAAGTCATAGAACGAGTAATGATAAGGAACTCATACGTTTTAATGCTGATTATGCTAAAATAGAAGGTGAGCTTAGTTATAGACACGGCACGATGCCATTAACAATGTTTATAACTAAAAAAGGTAAACAAGTCAAAGTGAATCATTTAGAGCAAAGTCGTCTAACTCAATATATTGGACACCTCAATGTGGTTCTATTTGCGCCAGAAGATTTGAATATTGTAAAAGGCTCTCCTCAAATAAGACGACGCTTTATAGATATGGAGTTGGGCCAAATTTCTGCTGTTTACTTAAATGATTTAGCTCAATACCAACGTATTTTAAAGCAAAAGAATAATTACTTAAAGCAGTTACAATTAGGCCAAAAAAAGGACTTAACAATGTTGGAAGTATTAAATCAGCAGTTTGCTGAATATGCAATGAAAGTAACTGATAAACGTGCACATTTTATTCAAGAGCTAGAGTCGTTAGCTAAACCGATTCATGCTGGTATCACAAATGATAAAGAAGCGTTGTCGCTGAATTATTTACCTAGTCTTAAATTTGATTATGCTCAAAATGAAGCGGCACGACTTGAAGAAATTATGTCTATTCTTAGCGATAATATGCAAAGAGAAAAAGAACGAGGCATTAGCTTATTCGGACCACATCGAGATGATATAAGTTTTGATGTGAATGGCATGGATGCTCAAACATATGGTTCTCAAGGACAGCAACGTACAACGGCTTTGTCCATTAAATTAGCTGAAATTGAGTTAATGAATATCGAAGTTGGGGAATATCCCATCTTATTATTAGACGATGTACTCAGTGAATTAGATGATTCGCGTCAAACGCATTTATTAAGTACGATTCAGCATAAAGTACAAACATTTGTCACTACGACATCTGTAGATGGTATTGATCATGAAATCATGAATAACGCTAAATTGTATCGTATTAATCAAGGTGAAATTATAAAGTAACAGAAAGCGATGGTGACTGCATTGTCAGATGTAAACAACACGGATAATTATGGTGCTGGGCAAATACAAGTATTAGAAGGTTTAGAAGCAGTACGTAAAAGACCAGGTATGTATATAGGATCGACTTCAGAGAGAGGTTTGCACCATTTAGTGTGGGAAATTGTCGATAATAGTATCGATGAAGCATTAGCTGGTTATGCAAATCAAATTGAAGTTGTTATTGAAAAAGATAACTGGATTAAAGTAACGGATAACGGACGTGGTATCCCAGTTGATATTCAAGAAAAAATGGGACGTCCAGCTGTCGAAGTTATTTTAACTGTTTTACATGCTGGTGGTAAATTTGGCGGTGGCGGATACAAAGTATCTGGTGGTTTACATGGTGTTGGTTCATCAGTTGTAAACGCATTGTCACAAGACTTAGAAGTATATGTACACAGAAATGAGACTATATATCATCAAGCATATAAAAAAGGTGTACCTCAATTTGACTTAAAAGAAGTTGGCACAACTGATAAGACAGGTACTGTCATTCGTTTTAAAGCAGATGGAGAAATCTTCACAGAGACAACTGTATACAACTATGAAACATTACAGCAACGTATTAGAGAGCTTGCTTTCTTAAACAAAGGAATTCAAATCACATTAAGAGATGAACGTGATGAAGAAAACGTTAGAGAAGACTCCTATCACTATGAGGGCGGTATTAAATCTTATGTTGAGTTATTGAACGAAAATAAAGAACCTATTCATGATGAGCCAATTTATATTCATCAATCTAAAGATGATATTGAAGTAGAAATTGCGATTCAATATAACTCAGGATATGCCACAAATCTTTTAACTTACGCAAATAACATTCATACGTACGAAGGTGGTACGCATGAAGACGGATTTAAACGTGCATTAACGCGTGTCTTAAATAGTTATGGTTTAAGTAGCAAGATTATGAAAGAAGAAAAAGATAGACTTTCTGGTGAAGATACACGTGAAGGTATGACAGCAATTATATCTATCAAACATGGTGATCCTCAATTCGAAGGTCAAACGAAGACAAAATTAGGTAATTCTGAAGTGCGTCAAGTTGTAGATAAATTATTCTCAGAGCACTTTGAACGATTTTTATATGAAAATCCACAAGTCGCACGTACAGTGGTTGAAAAAGGTATTATGGCGGCACGTGCACGTGTTGCTGCGAAAAAAGCGCGTGAAGTTACACGTCGTAAATCAGCGTTAGATGTAGCAAGTCTACCAGGTAAATTAGCCGATTGCTCTAGTAAAAGTCCTGAAGAATGTGAGATATTCTTAGTCGAAGGGGACTCTGCCGGGGGGTCTACAAAATCTGGTCGTGACTCTAGAACACAGGCGATTTTACCATTACGAGGTAAGATATTAAATGTTGAAAAAGCACGATTAGATAGAATTTTGAATAACAATGAAATTCGTCAAATGATCACAGCATTTGGTACAGGAATTGGTGGCGACTTTGATCTAGCGAAAGCAAGATATCACAAAATCGTCATTATGACTGATGCCGATGTGGATGGAGCGCATATTAGAACATTGTTATTAACATTCTTCTATCGATTTATGAGACCGTTAATTGAAGCAGGCTATGTGTATATTGCACAGCCACCGTTGTATAAACTGACACAAGGTAAACAAAAGTATTATGTATACAATGATAGGGAACTTGATAAACTTAAATCTGAATTGAATCCAACACCAAAATGGTCTATTGCACGATACAAAGGTCTTGGAGAAATGAATGCAGATCAATTATGGGAAACAACAATGAACCCTGAGCACCGTGCTCTTTTACAAGTAAAACTTGAAGATGCGATTGAAGCGGACCAAACATTTGAAATGTTAATGGGTGACGTTGTAGAAAACCGTAGACAATTTATAGAAGATAATGCAGTTTATGCAAACTTAGACTTCTAAGCGCTGTGAACTGAACTTTTGAAGGAGGAACTCTTGATGGCTGAATTACCTCAATCAAGAATAAATGAACGAAATATTACCAGTGAAATGCGTGAATCATTTTTAGATTATGCGATGAGTGTTATCGTTGCTCGTGCATTGCCAGATGTTCGTGACGGTTTAAAACCAGTACATCGTCGTATACTATATGGATTAAATGAACAAGGTATGACACCGGATAAATCATATAAAAAATCAGCACGTATCGTTGGTGACGTAATGGGTAAATATCACCCTCATGGTGACTCATCTATTTATGAAGCAATGGTACGTATGGCTCAAGATTTCAGTTATCGTTATCCGCTTGTTGATGGCCAAGGTAACTTTGGTTCAATGGATGGAGATGGCGCAGCAGCAATGCGTTATACTGAAGCGCGTATGACTAAAATCACACTTGAACTGTTACGTGATATTAATAAAGATACAATAGATTTTATCGATAACTATGATGGTAATGAAAGAGAGCCGTCAGTCTTACCTGCTCGATTCCCTAACTTATTAGCCAATGGTGCATCAGGTATCGCGGTAGGTATGGCAACGAATATTCCACCACATAACTTAACAGAATTAATCAATGGTGTACTTAGCTTAAGTAAGAACCCTGATATTTCAATTGCTGAGTTAATGGAAGATATTGAAGGTCCTGATTTCCCAACTGCTGGACTTATTTTAGGTAAGAGTGGTATTAGACGTGCATATGAAACAGGTCGTGGTTCAATTCAAATGCGTTCTCGTGCAGTTATTGAAGAACGTGGAGGCGGACGTCAACGTATTGTTGTCACTGAAATTCCTTTCCAAGTGAATAAGGCTCGTATGATTGAAAAAATTGCAGAGCTCGTTCGTGACAAGAAAATTGACGGTATCACTGATTTACGTGATGAAACAAGTTTACGTACTGGTGTGCGTGTCGTTATTGATGTGCGTAAGGATGCAAATGCTAGTGTCATTTTAAATAACTTATACAAACAAACACCTCTTCAAACATCATTTGGTGTGAATATGATTGCACTTGTAAATGGTAGACCGAAGCTTATTAATTTAAAAGAAGCTTTGGTACATTATTTAGAGCATCAAAAGACAGTTGTTAGAAGACGTACGCAATACAACTTACGTAAAGCTAAAGATCGTGCCCACATTTTAGAAGGGTTACGTATCGCACTTGACCATATCGATGAAATTATTTCAACGATTCGTGAGTCAGATACAGATAAAGTTGCAATGGAAAGCTTGCAACAACGCTTCAAACTTTCTGAAAAACAAGCTCAAGCTATTTTAGACATGCGTTTAAGACGTCTAACAGGTTTAGAGAGAGACAAAATTGAAGCTGAATATAATGAGTTATTAAATTATATTAGTGAATTAGAAGCAATCTTAGCTGATGAAGAAGTGTTATTACAGTTAGTTAGAGATGAATTGACTGAAATTAGAGATCGTTTCGGTGATGAGCGTCGTACAGAAATTCAATTAGGTGGATTTGAAGACTTAGAGGACGAAGACTTAATTCCAGAAGAACAAATTGTAATTACTTTGAGCCATAATAACTACATTAAACGTTTGCCGGTATCTACATATCGTGCTCAAAACCGTGGTGGTCGTGGTGTTCAAGGTATGAATACATTGGAAGAAGATTTTGTCAGTCAATTGGTAACTTTAAGTACACATGACCATGTATTGTTCTTTACTAACAAAGGTCGTGTATACAAACTAAAAGGTTATGAAGTGCCTGAGTTATCAAGACAGTCTAAAGGTATTCCTGTAGTGAATGCTATTGAACTTGGAAATGATGAAGTCATTAGTACAATGATTGCTGTTAAAGACCTTGAAAGTGAAGACAACTTCTTAGTGTTTGCAACTAAACGTGGTGTTGTTAAACGTTCAGCATTAAGTAACTTCTCAAGAATAAATAGAAATGGTAAGATTGCGATTTCGTTCAGAGAAGATGATGAGTTAATTGCAGTTCGTTTAACAAGTGGTCAAGAAGATATCTTGATTGGTACATCACATGCATCATTAATTCGATTCCCTGAATCAACATTACGTCCTTTAGGCCGTACAGCAACGGGTGTGAAAGGTATTACACTTCGTGAAGGTGACGAAGTTGTAGGGCTTGATGTAGCTCATGCAAACAGTGTTGATGAAGTATTAGTAGTTACTGAAAATGGTTATGGTAAACGTACGCCAGTTAATGACTATCGTTTATCAAATCGTGGTGGTAAAGGTATTAAAACAGCTACGATTACTGAGCGTAATGGTAATGTTGTATGTATCACTACAGTAACTGGTGAAGAAGATTTAATGATTGTTACTAATGCCGGTGTCATTATTCGACTAGATGTTGCAGATATTTCTCAAAATGGTCGTGCAGCACAAGGTGTTCGCTTAATTCGCTTAGGCGAAGATCAATTTGTTTCAACGGTTGCTAAAGTAAAAGAGGATGCAGATGAAGTAAATGAAGATGAACAATCTACTGTATCTGAAGATGGTACTGAACAACAACGTGAAGCGGTTGTAAATGATGAAACACCAGGAAATGCAATTCATACTGAAGTGATTGATTCAGAAGAAAATGATGAAGATGGACGTATTGAAGTTAGACAAGATTTCATGGATCGTGTTGAAGAAGATATACAACAATCATCAAATGAAGATGAAGAATAATAAAAAAATAAGACTTCCCTATATGTAGGGGAGTCTTATTTTTATGCTAGAAAGTAATGCTGTACTATATTCAATGATTAGTAATGACTAACTTTCTAATTGTTTCATTGCATAAGGTATTTCATTGATAAGTCTTGATGGTGGCACCACATACATATCTTTTGCAAGATTTTCGCCAATAAAACTATGTGTATATGTGGCACTCATAACCGCTTCTTTTAAGTTATCAAATTGACCAACAAAACTTGTAATCATACCAGCAAGTGTATCGCCCATACCACCAGTCGCCATTGCTGGGCTACCGATTGTTAATTTAAAGTCTTCATCTTTAAAGAAAATTTCAGTACCATGTTTTTTAAGTACAACAGTTGCACCTAAACGATCAACTGCTTCACGATTACGCTCATATGTCTGTTCCTCAATAGGAATACCACTTAATCGCTCCCATTCTTTGAGATGCGGAGTAAAAATCACGCGACATGTAGGTAATTGTGGTTTCAATTTACTAAAGATTGTGATGGCATCGCCGTCTACGATTAAATTTTGATGCGGTTGTATATTTTGTAGTAGGAATGTAATGGCATTATTTCCTTTGAAATCAACGCCAAGACCTGGACCAATTAGTATACTGTCAGTCATTTCAATCATTTTCGTCAACATTTTCGTATCATTAATATCAATAACCATCGCTTCTGGGCAACGAGAATGTAATGCTGAATGATTTGTTGGATGTGTAGCTACAGTGATTAAACCACTACCGCTAAATACACATGCACGAGCCGCTAACATAATGGCACCACCTAAGTTAGCAGATCCACCAATTAATAAAATTTTGCCATAATCACCTTTATGTGAATCTTCTTTACGCTTAGGAATGTTAATAGAATTTAACGTTTCCATAGTGATATAACCTCCCATGTAAAAGCCTTTTCCGAATTTATTCAATTTTAAAAATATATAGTAACTTTTAACAAAATGTATTATAAATTTCTGAATTCATTATTATTTGTCGTTAAATACAATAGAAAATACTATACCTGTATATGCAATTCGTCAATAGATAAATTATTAAATATGCTTACAACAATCTTAATATCCTTTAATGCACTACAATAGTGCTCTGATAATAGGTTATAAATGTACGTAAAACCATTGTTTCAATAAAAATGAAAACGTATACTTCAAGAAGGATGGGTTACTTAATATAAACAAGGGGGTACATATATGACTTTATATTTAGATGGTGAAACACTAACAATTGAGGATATTAAATCATTTTTACAACAACAATCAAAGATTGAAATTATTGATGATGCGTTAGAACGTGTCAAAAAAAGTAGAGCGGTAGTTGAACGCATTATTGAAAATGAGGAAACGGTTTACGGTATCACTACAGGTTTTGGGCTATTTAGTGATGTACGTATAGACCCGACGCAATATAATGAATTACAAGTGAATCTGATACGCTCACATGCTTGTGGACTAGGTGAGCCATTTTCAAAAGAAGTAGCATTAGTCATGATGATTTTACGATTGAATACATTATTAAAAGGTCATTCAGGTGCCACTTTAGAATTAGTGAGACAATTACAATTTTTTATAAATGAACGTATTATACCGATAATCCCACAACAAGGCTCTCTCGGTGCATCAGGAGATTTAGCACCATTATCACACTTAGCATTAGCATTAATTGGTGAAGGGAAAGTATTGTACAGAGGTGAAGAAAAGGATAGTGACAATGTATTAAGAGAATTAAATAGACAACCTTTGAACCTTCAGGCTAAAGAAGGTTTAGCATTGATTAATGGTACGCAAGCTATGACAGCTCAAGGTGTCATTAGTTATATAGAAGCAGAAGATTTAGGTTACCAATCTGAATGGATTGCTGCATTAACGCATCAGTCTCTTAATGGCATTATAGATGCATATCGACATGATGTACACGCTGTTCGTAATTTTCAAGAACAGATTAATGTGGCAGCGCGTATGCGTGATTGGTTAGAAGGATCAACATTAACGACGCGACAAGCAGAAATACGTGTACAAGATGCATATACGTTGCGTTGTATACCACAAATCCATGGCGCGAGTTTTCAAGTATTCAATTATGTTAAACAGCAATTAGAATTTGAAATGAATGCGGCTAATGATAATCCACTTATATTTGAGGAAGCAAATGAAACGTTTGTTATTTCAGGTGGTAACTTCCATGGACAACCTATTGCTTTTGCATTAGATCATCTTAAATTAGGTGTAAGTGAATTAGCAAACGTATCGGAACGTCGTCTAGAGCGACTAGTAAATCCTCAATTAAATGGTGATTTACCAGCATTTCTTAGTCCAGAGCCAGGATTGCAAAGTGGCGCGATGATTATGCAATATGCTGCTGCAAGTCTCGTTTCTGAAAATAAAACTTTAGCGCATCCAGCGAGTGTTGATTCTATCACTTCATCTGCGAACCAAGAAGATCACGTATCTATGGGAACTACAGCTGCTAGACATGGTTATCAAATTATTGAAAATGCAAGACGTGTGTTGGCAATCGAATGTGTTATTGCATTACAAGCAGCAGAGTTGAAAGGTGTCGAAGGATTATCACCAAAAACACGTCGCAAGTATGATGAGTTTCGAAGTATCGTGCCATCCATTACACATGACCGTCAATTTCATAAAGATATTGAAGCGGTTGCACAGTATTTAAAGCAATCTATTTATCAAACGACTGCATGTCACTAAATCGACATGAGTGATGTTTGAAATCGTTACTTGAAAAAGCAAATATAGTTTGCTATATTAAAAATAACTTAATAAGACATTGTTCGTAGGACAAGTAATATATAGTGTTCGATATCAGAGAGCTTGTGGTTAGTGTGAACAAGAATCAACATATATATGAATCTACCTACTTATTTAAAAGAACAATCGGTGATAACCGTTATTTTAGTGAAGTGCAATTTAGGTTTAGCGTATCTTTATAACTTAAATTGTTAAATAGGGTGGCAACGCGTAGACCACGTCCCTTGTAGGGATGTGGTCTTTTTTTATTTTCTAAAAAATAAAGACGTACGTCATTCCATAATAAATGATAATTATTTGGGAAAGGATGAAGGTTAATGTTAGACATTAGATTATTCAGAAATGAGCCTGACACAGTTAAGAGCAAAATTGAATTACGTGGAGATGATCCAAAAGTTGTAGATGAAATTTTAGAATTGGATGAGCAACGACGTAAATTAATTAGTGCAACAGAAGAAATGAAAGCACGTCGTAATAAAGTAAGCGAAGAAATCGCATTAAAAAAACGTAATAAAGAAAATGCTGATGATGTGATTGCTGAAATGCGCACATTAGGTGACGATATTAAAGAAAAAGATAGTCAATTAAATGAAATTGATAATAAAATGACAGGTATCCTTTGTCGTATTCCAAATTTAATAAGTGATGATGTACCTCAAGGTGAATCTGATGAAGATAACGTTGAAGTTAAAAAGTGGGGTACACCACGTGAGTTTTCATTTGAACCAAAAGCACATTGGGATATTGTAGAAGAATTGAAAATGGCTGATTTTGATCGTGCAGCAAAAGTTTCAGGTGCGCGTTTTGTATATTTAATAAATGAAGGTGCGCAATTAGAGCGTGCTTTAATGAACTATATGATTACAAAACATACAACACAACATGGTTATACAGAAATGATGGTACCACAGCTTGTGAACGCAGATACAATGTATGGTACAGGTCAATTACCTAAATTTGAAGAAGATTTATTTAAAGTAGAAAAAGAAGGATTATATACAATTCCAACTGCTGAAGTACCATTAACGAATTTCTATCGTAATGAAATTATTCAACCAGGTGTACTTCCTGAAAAATTCACTGGTCAATCTGCATGTTTCCGTAGTGAAGCAGGATCAGCAGGTAGAGATACAAGAGGATTAATTCGTTTACATCAATTCGATAAAGTGGAAATGGTACGTTTTGAACAACCTGAAGATTCATGGAATGCTTTAGAAGAAATGACAACAAACGCAGAAGCAATTCTAGAAGAGTTAGGTTTACCATACCGTCGTGTTATTTTATGTACAGGTGATATTGGATTTAGTGCAAGCAAAACATATGATTTAGAAGTTTGGTTACCAAGCTACAATGATTATAAAGAAATTAGTTCATGCTCAAACTGTACGGATTTCCAAGCGCGTCGTGCTAACATCCGCTTCAAGCGTGACAAAGCAGCTAAACCAGAATTAGCACATACATTAAATGGTAGTGGTTTAGCAGTTGGACGTACATTTGCTGCTATTGTTGAAAATTACCAAAATGAAGATGGAACAGTAACAATTCCAGAAGCATTAGTACCATTTATGGGTGGTAAAACTCAAATTTCAAAACCAGTTAAATAAAGGCTTTAGCTACAAACTTTAAAAAGTATATATCTACGTATACTTAAAGCAAGGGCAAGATACTTTAAATAATATTTTAAAAAGTGGTGACGAAGCTGTCGCCACTTTTTTTGTGCTGTAAAAGTATAATAGTGAGCCAATGCACATAACAACAATAAATTAAGTTTGTGGTTTAATGGGGTGAACGCATTTCATTATAGCAACAATACGGGATAATTATGATGAACTAAAACAATCTAAAACGTAACAAAATTGAGCAAAACTATTATAGGAAATTAAGCGATAAAAAACTGATTTCGTTGATGTAGTATGAGTAATATCGATGCAGTAGGGTAGGGGGTGAGGGGATGATGATTATAAGTGTTTGAGACACGAATCAATATCCCAGACTCATCATTAGATATAAAAAATTATAAAATTAGTACTTAAAAACAACTACAAATCCGTAGAAAATATGGAGGTAGTCTTAAATAAAATATTGAAAATTCTCAAAACTAAAAAGTTGAGACGGAAGTATTTCAAGACTACGGTATGTCTAACCTCAGACAAACCGCTGTCTAATGTTATTGCTTAGGGTATAGAACTGTATTAGACTAGGTATATTATTTTTTCATAATTATATAAATATAAAGTGGCAAAGGAGGTAATTGAAATGACAACACATTTAAGTTTTAGACAAGGCGTGCAAGAGTGTATCCCTACATTATTGGGTTATGCCGGTGTTGGTATTTCATTTGGTATTGTGGCTTCGTCTCAAAACTTTAGTATTTTAGAAATTATCTTGTTATGTCTTGTTATATATGCCGGTGCTGCGCAATTTATTATGTGCGCGTTGTTTATAGCAGGTACACCGATATCAGCGATTGTACTAACTGTATTTATCGTAAATTCAAGAATGTTCCTTTTAAGTATGTCGCTTGCACCAAACTTCAAGACATATGGGTTTTGGAACCGTGTTGGATTAGGTTCATTAGTAACTGACGAAACGTTTGGCGTCGCCATTACACCTTATTTAAAAGGAGAAGCTATCAATGATCGCTGGATGCATGGGCTTAATATCACAGCATATTTATTTTGGGCAATTTCGTGTGTAGCTGGGGCTTTATTTGGCGAATATATCTCAAATCCGCAAACGTTAGGGTTAGACTTTGCTATCACAGCTATGTTTATCTTTTTGGCCATTGCGCAATTTGAATCAATTACTAAATCGCGATTAAGAATTTACATAGTACTCATTATTGCCGTCATAGTAATGATGTTATCGCTAAGTATGTTTATGCCTTCATATCTAGCAATATTAATTGCAGCCACAATTTCAGCAGCGTTAGGAGTGATGATGGAACGATGATAACTCATATGAACATGTTAATACTTATTTTATTGTGTGGTATCGTAACGCTATTAATTCGAATTATACCTTTTATCATGATTTCAAAAGTGCAATTGCCTGATGTCGTGGTTCGATGGCTATCATTTATCCCAATCACACTATTTACGGCACTTGTCATTGACAGCATTATTCAGCAGACGCCTCATGGTGAGGGGTATACATTAAACGTCCCTTACATTATCGCGCTCATTCCGACGGTTATTTTATCTATAATCACGCGTAGTTTAACTATTACAATTATTAGTGGGATTGTTATCATGGCAGCATTACGATTTTTCTTTTAAAAATAACTGAAAATCATTGAACAGATATTTAAACTTAGGTAAACTGTTAGTAATCAGAAAATTCTGATATACAAATCGTCTATGTTAAGATTGGGAATCGTGTATACGTAAGCGATTTGGCTAACGCATGACAATGATAACAACATTTTAAATGATAAAAGTAATTCATCACTGAATCTCAACTAACACATAACAATTTCATATTTCTTATTATGAGAAGTTGAGGGACTTGGCCCTGTGATACTTCAGCAACCGACTTTATAGCACGGTGCTAAAACCAACGAGTTACTCGAATGATAAGTATAAAGACTTCTTACTTTTCAATAGGGTGAGAAGTTTTTTTGTTTAAGGAGGAAAGAACAATGACAAATTACACAGTAGATACTTTAAATCTAGGGAAATTTATTACAGAATCTGGGGAAGTCATAGGTAACTTGCGTTTGAGATATGAGCATGTCGGTTATCATGGACAACCATTAGTTGTAGTTTGTCATGCATTAACTGGCAATCATTTAACATATGGAACAGATGATTATCCGGGGTGGTGGCGAGAAATTATTGATGGGGGATATATTCCCATTCACGATTATCAATTTTTAACATTTGATGTTATTGGTAGTCCTTTCGGTTCAAGCTCACCTTTAAACGACACTCATTTTCCTGAAAAATTAACATTAAGAGATATTGTCAGAGCGAATGAACGAGGTATACAAGCCCTTGGTTATGACAAGATTAATATTTTAATAGGGGGAAGTCTTGGGGGAATGCAAGCAATGGAACTACTTTACAATCAACAGTTTGAAGTAGATAAAGCCATTATCCTTGCTGCAACAAGCCGAACATCATCTTATAGCAGAGCTTTCAATGAAATTGCAAGGAAAGCCATTCATCTTGGTGGTAAGGAAGGTCTAAGTATTGCACGCCAATTAGGTTTTTTGACATATCGATCATCAAAAAGTTATGATGAACGTTTCACGCCGGATGAAGTAGTCGCATACCAACAACATCAAGGTAATAAATTTAAAGAACATTTTGATTTGAATTGTTATCTGACACTGCTAGATGTATTGGATAGTCACAACATTGACCGAGGTCGCACAGACGTAACGCATGTCTTTAAAAATTTAGAAACGAAAGTTTTAACAATGGGCTTTATAGATGATTTGCTATATCCGGACGATCAAGTTCGTGCTTTAGGTGAACGTTTTAAATATCATCGTCATTTCTTTGTACCTGATAACGTTGGTCATGACGGATTTTTATTAAACTTTAGTACCTGGGCACCTAACTTATATCATTTTTTGAATTTAAAGCATTTTAAGCGCAAGTAATAATATATATTTTCAAAGAATGAAGCCACTAAATCATAGTTATCATATTCAAAAACATCTAGAGTACATGAGAGTGGAAATGAATTGTAAATCTAAATAAAGTTTGATTGCTATGTAGTGGGATTAAATAATCATGTTGAAAATGAAAGCACACAAAAGCGATTTAAATGAGTATGTTAATTACTTATAAAACATGAAAGTTATTATTCAATTAAATGAAATAGAAGCATACAATCTATAAATTGTTAATTTCCATTAAAGAGGTTAAAATAATAGCTATAGTTAAAAATATGGGAGTGGCTTATGTGTTTTCAAAAATACAACCTAAAGCAACAATGATTGCAACGATTACGTTGGTATTTGTCGCTTTAGCTTTATATCTAGTGCCTGGTTTAGGACTAATATTTGCATTATTTGCAACCATACCAGGTATCGTTTTATGGAATAAATCAATACAATCTTTCGGGATTAGTGCACTTATTACAGTAATTATAACAACTGTTTTAGGTAATACTTTCGTTTTAAGTGCTATCATATTAGTCTTAATTGCAAGTTTAATTATTGGTCAATTGCTCAAAGAAAGAACGTCTAAAGAAAGAATATTGTACGTAACAACAGTAGCGATGAGCTTAATTTCATTAATCGCTTTTATGTTACTACAAACATTCGGAAGAATTCCACCATCAGCGAGCATAGTAAAACCTTTCAAGCAAACATTACATGAAGCGATTACGATGAGCGGTGCCGATGCGAATATGACCCAAATATTAGAAGAAGGGTTTAGACAAGCGACCGTTCAATTACCAGGTTTCATCATTATCATTACATTTTTAATCGTCTTAATTAACTTAATCGTTACATTTCCGATTTTACGAAAATTTAAAATCGCTACACCTGTATTTAAGCCACTTTTCGCGTGGCAAATGAGCGGTATTTTATTATGGATATACATTATTGTTATCATATGTTTATTATTTACAGGTCAACCGAGTGTGTTCCAGAGCATTCTTTTAAACTTCCAACTTGTGTTATCATTAGTGATGTATATTCAAGGTTTAAGTGTTATTCATTTCTTTGGTAAAGCGAAAGGTTTGCCGAATGCAGTAACGATTTTACTATTGATTATCGGTACAATACTGACACCTACGACACATATTGTAGGACTACTTGGTGTTATCGATTTAAGTTTGAATTTGAAGCGAATCATGAAAAATAATTCTAAAAAGTGAATAGAGGTGGAATAATGAATCGGCAGTCCACTAAGAAAGCTTTACTAATACCATTTGTCATCATGATCATCACAGCAATTGTTTTAATGGGTGTATGGTTTATCTTTAATAGTCTTATAGCATTAATTGCATCTATCGTTCTTGTCGTGATGATTATTGTTAGCATCGTTTTATTCAGACAAGCTTTAATGAAAATGGATAGTTATGTAGATGGTTTGAGTGCTCAAATTTCGACAACAAATAATAAAGCAATCAAACATTTACCAATTGGTATCATTGTTTTAGATGAAAATGATCACATCGAATGGGTTAACCAATTTATGACAGATCATATGGAAGCAAACGTCATTTCTGAATCTGTAAATGAAGTATTTCCAAACATTTTAAAGCAATTAGATAGAGTGAAATCCGTTGAAATAGAATATAATCAGTATCATTTCCAAGTACGTTATTCTGAGAATGATCACTGCCTCTATTTCTTTGATATAACTGAACAAGTACAAACAAATGAACTATATGAAAATTCTAAACCAATCATTGCGACATTATTTTTAGATAACTACGATGAGATTACTCAAAATATGAATGATACGCAGCGTTCGGAAATCAATTCAATGGTAACGCGTGTCATTAGTCGATGGGCGACTGAGTATAATATATTCTTTAAAAGGTATAGTTCCGATCAATTCGTAGCCTATTTAAATCAAAAAATATTAGCTGACTTAGAAGAATCTAAATTTGATATCTTGAGTCAATTACGTGAAAAAAGTGTTGGTTATCGTGCCCAATTAACATTGAGTATTGGTGTTGGTGAAGGTACTGAAAATTTAATCGACTTAGGTGAATTATCACAATCAGGCCTAGACTTAGCATTAGGACGCGGTGGCGACCAAGTTGCAATTAAAAGTATTAATGGTAATGTGCGTTTCTATGGCGGTAAGACTGACCCGATGGAGAAACGTACTCGTGTAAGAGCACGTGTGATCTCACATGCGTTAAAAGATATTCTTGCAGAGGGTGACAAAGTCATTATCATGGGACATAAACGTCCTGACTTAGATGCAATTGGTGCAGCAATCGGTGTGTCTAGATTTGCAATGATGAATAATTTAGAAGCATACATCGTATTAAATGAGACAGACATTGATCCAACATTACGACGCGTGATGAATGAAATTGATAAAAAGCCAGAGTTAAGAGAGCGATTTATTACATCAGATGATGCTTGGGATATGATGACATCTAAGACAACCGTAGTGATTGTTGATACGCATAAACCGGAACTGGTTTTAGATGAAAATGTCTTAAATAAAGCAAACCGTAAAGTTGTTATCGATCATCATAGACGTGGTGAAAGCTTCATCTCTAATCCATTGTTGATATATATGGAACCATATGCAAGTTCGACAGCTGAATTGGTAACAGAGTTACTGGAATATCAACCAACAGAACAACGTTTAACACGTCTTGAATCAACAGTGATGTATGCAGGTATTATTGTAGATACAAGAAACTTTACATTACGAACAGGATCAAGAACATTCGATGCAGCGAGTTATTTACGTGCACATGGTGCAGATACGATTTTAACGCAACATTTCTTAAAAGATGATGTGGATACTTATATTAATCGATCTGAATTAATTCGAACTGTAAAAGTTGAAGATAATGGCATAGCCATTGCGCATGGTTCAGAAGATAAAATTTATCATCCAGTAACAGTTGCACAAGCAGCAGATGAACTGTTAAGTTTAGAAGGTATTGAAGCATCATATGTTGTTGCGAGACGTGAAGATAATCTGATTGGTATATCTGCGCGTTCACTCGGTTCAGTAAATGTCCAGTTAACAATGGAAGCACTTGGTGGCGGTGGACATTTAACCAATGCTGCAACACAACTTAAAGGTGTGACAGTCGAAGAGGCGATAGCACAATTACAACAAGCAATTACAGAACAATTAAGTAGGAGTGAAGATGCATGAAAGTAATTTTTACACAAGATGTTAAAGGTAAAGGTAAAAAAGGTGAAGTTAAAGAAGTACCAGTAGGTTATGCAAATAACTTCTTATTGAAAAAGAATTATGCTGTAGAAGCAACACCAGGTAACCTTAAACAATTAGAGTTACAGAAAAAACGTGCAAAACAAGAACGCCAACAAGAAATTGAAGATGCTAAAGCATTAAAAGAAACTTTATCAAACATTGAAGTTGAAGTATCAGCAAAAACTGGTGAAGGTGGTAAATTGTTTGGATCAGTAAGTACAAAACAAATTGCCGAAGCACTAAAAGCACAACATGATATTAAAATTGATAAACGTAAAATGGATTTACCAAATGGAATTCATTCCCTAGGATATACGAATGTACCTGTTAAATTAGATAAAGAAGTTGAAGGTACAATTCGCGTACACACAGTTGAACAATAAAGTTGGATTGAAATAAGAGGTGTAACCATTCATGGATAGAATGTATGAGCAAAATCAAATGCCGCATAACAATGAAGCTGAACAGTCTGTCTTAGGTTCAATTATTATAGATCCAGAATTGATTAATACTACTCAGGAAGTGTTGCTTCCTGAGTCGTTTTATAGGGGTGCCCATCAACATATTTTCCGTGCAATGATGCACTTAAATGAAGATAATAAAGAAATTGATGTTGTAACATTGATGGATCAATTATCGACGGAAGGTACGTTGAATGAAGCGGGTGGCCCGCAATATCTTGCAGAGTTATCTACAAATGTACCAACGACGCGAAATGTTCAGTATTATACTGATATCGTTTCTAAGCATGCATTAAAACGTAGATTGATTCAAACTGCAGATAGTATTGCCAATGATGGATATAATGATGAACTTGAACTAGATGCGATTTTAAGTGATGCAGAACGTCGAATTTTAGAGCTATCATCTTCTCGTGAAAGCGATGGCTTTAAAGACATTCGAGACGTCTTAGGACAAGTATATGAAACAGCTGAAGAGCTTGATCAAAATAGTGGTCAAACACCAGGTATTCCTACAGGATATCGAGATTTAGACCAAATGACAGCAGGGTTCAACCGAAATGATTTAATTATCCTTGCAGCGCGTCCATCTGTAGGTAAGACTGCGTTCGCACTTAATATTGCACAAAAAGTTGCAACGCATGAAGATATGTATACAGTTGGTATTTTCTCACTAGAGATGGGTGCTGATCAGTTAGCCACACGTATGATTTGTAGTTCTGGTAATGTTGACTCAAACCGCTTAAGAACGGGTACTATGACTGAGGAAGATTGGAGTCGTTTTACTATAGCGGTAGGTAAATTATCACGTACGAAGATTTTTATTGATGATACACCGGGCATTCGAATTAATGATCTACGTTCTAAATGTCGTCGATTAAAGCAAGAACATGGCTTAGATATGATTGTAATTGACTACTTACAGTTGATTCAAGGTAGTGGTTCACGTGCGTCTGATAACAGACAACAGGAAGTTTCTGAAATCTCTCGTACATTAAAAGCATTAGCCCGTGAATTAGAATGTCCAGTTATCGCGTTGAGTCAGTTATCTCGTGGTGTTGAACAACGACAAGATAAACGTCCAATGATGAGTGATATTCGTGAATCTGGTTCGATTGAGCAAGATGCCGATATCGTTGCATTCTTATACCGTGATGATTACTATAACCGTGGCGGCGATGAAGATGATGACGATGATGGTGGTTTTGAGCCACAAACGAATGATGAAAACGGTGAAATTGAAATCATCATTGCTAAGCAACGTAATGGTCCAACAGGCACAGTTAAGTTACACTTTATGAAACAATATAATAAATTTACAGATATCGATTATGCACATGCAGATATGATGTAAAAAAAGTTTTCCCGTACAATAATCATCGTTATGATAAAATTGTACGGTTTTTATTTTGTTCTGAACGGGTTGATATATGTTAAGTTTGTGTATTGGAAGTGATGAATTAGTGCTGGAAACACCTGTGTTAAAGGGTTTTTAGGACGTTGAAGACTATTTGTAAAAATGATTTTTCTTTTAAAAAGGCCGAAAATCAATGTTCGATTTTTATTTGCATTATGGTCTCGATATTGGTAGAATATCAAATGGTTAAATGAGAAAAACTTGGAGGTGCTCACATGTCATCAATCGTAGTAGTTGGGACACAATGGGGAGACGAAGGAAAAGGAAAAATAACGGATTTCTTGGCAGAACAGTCAGATGTTATCGCGCGTTTTTCAGGTGGTAATAATGCAGGCCATACCATTCAATTTGGCGGAGAAACATATAAATTACATTTAGTACCATCTGGTATCTTTTACAAAGACAAATTAGCGGTAATCGGTAACGGAGTCGTTGTTGATCCAGTTGCACTATTGAAAGAATTAGACGGATTAAATGAACGTGGCATTCCTACAAGTAATTTACGTATATCTAATCGTGCGCAAGTGATTTTACCATATCACTTAGCACAAGATGAATATGAAGAACGTTTACGCGGTGATAATAAGATTGGTACAACTAAAAAAGGTATCGGTCCAGCATATGTAGACAAAGTTCAACGTATCGGTATTCGTATGGCAGATTTACTTGAAAAAGAAACATTCGAAAGATTGTTAAAATCAAACATTGAATATAAACAAGCATATTTCAAAGGTATGTTTAACGAAACATGTCCATCATTTGATGATATCTTTGAAGAATATTATGCAGCAGGTCAACGTCTAAAAGAATTTGTAACAGACACATCAAAAATCTTAGACGATGCATTTGTAGCAGATGAAAAGGTACTTTTCGAAGGTGCGCAAGGTGTAATGTTAGATATCGACCATGGTACATATCCATTCGTTACATCAAGTAATCCAATTGCAGGTAACGTTACTGTTGGTACAGGTGTAGGTCCTACATTCGTTTCAAAGGTAATTGGTGTATGTAAAGCTTATACATCACGTGTTGGTGATGGTCCATTCCCTACTGAATTATTCGATGAAGATGGACATCATATTAGAGAGGTTGGTCGTGAATACGGTACAACAACAGGACGTCCACGTCGTGTAGGTTGGTTTGATTCAGTTGTATTACGTCACTCTCGTCGTGTAAGTGGTATTACAGATTTATCTATTAACTCAATCGATGTTTTAACAGGCCTAGACACAGTGAAAATCTGTACAGCTTATGAATTAGACGGTAAAGAAATTACTGAGTACCCAGCAAACTTAGATCAATTAAAACGTTGTAAACCAATCTTTGAAGAGTTACCAGGTTGGACAGAAGACGTAACAAATGTGCGTACTTTAGAAGAATTACCTGAAAATGCACGTAAATATTTAGAGCGTATTTCAGAATTATGTAATGTACAAATTTCTATCTTCTCAGTTGGTCCAGATAGAGAACAAACAAACCTATTAAAAGAATTGTGGTAGAACTTTATATAAGTCATGCACAATGATTATAAATACATGAGCCTTCTATCTTTATTGGTAGGAGGCTTTTGCTATGTTTGCTTCTGTATCGATTCGATTAATTAGATAAAAAATACTAATGTAAAGGTGATATTTGTTAGTCATAATTTAGAAGATTAGATGATATTTAACGAAAATTAAGATGAAATACTTGAATGTAAGAAGTCTGATGTCGAAAATAGCTATTAAAATAGAGTAGACGTAAGTGTAAATGAAAGTATCTAAAATAGAAAAATTTCAAAAATAGCGTAATTATTATAATAAATAGACTGCCAATAAAATGCAATTTTTCACTTATAACATTCTTCAAAAAATAATAGCAAAATTATGTAAAAAATATCTTGTCATGGCAAGATTGGCTGTGCTATAATCTATCTTGTGCTTAAGAACGGCTCCTTGGTCAAGCGGTTAAGACACCGCCCTTTCACGGCGGTAACACGGGTTCGAGTCCCGTAGGAGTCACCATTTTTTAGGTCTCGTAGTGTAGCGGTTAACACGCCTGCCTGTCACGCAGGAGATCGCGGGTTCGATTCCCGTCGAGACCGTACAAATGCCTATCCAAGAGGATAGGCATTTTTTTGCGTTTAATATTATATTAATAAAAGACATATGGACGAATGATAATCATATTGATTTATCTGTTCGTCCATTTTCTTTATAATGTATGAACCTCAAGTAACTTAGTGGTTGGATATGAAAGATAAACGTAGACAAAAAACTTTATTAGACATACAAACATATGCTACTGTCAACATATTTCTTCGTTGTGATATGCCACCAATCCTCCATAACATCAATTGTTAAAGTAACGAATAATGATATTTATTTTCTGAGCAATGACGTGCAACTAGAAGTTGCCATTACCCTAATTTTATTATTGGAATAGGGACCTCATCATTGTGTTAAATATCATTATCACAATCCGCCGTGAGAAACTAATAAAAAATATTAATATATAAGTTTATATTGGAAAATAGAATTAATAGCTTATAAATGGTAAATTATATAATAGGTTACTGTACGTTATAAGACGGAAAATGCGCACAATAACAAAAATAGTAAGCGACATCCTGTGATTTTTTACACAAACATAAACGATAAAGAACAAAAAATGATAAAATAATATTAATGATTTAAGAAAAGAGGTTTATGCAAATGGCTAGAAAAGTTGTTGTAGTTGATGATGAAAAACCGATTGCTGATATTTTAGAATTTAACTTAAAAAAAGAAGGATACGATGTGTACTGTGCATACGATGGTAATGATGCAGTCGACTTAATTTATGAAGAAGAACCAGACATCGTATTATTAGATATCATGTTACCTGGTCGTGATGGTATGGAAGTATGTCGTGAAGTGCGCAAAAAATACGAAATGCCAATTATAATGCTTACTGCTAAAGATTCAGAAATTGATAAAGTGCTTGGTTTAGAACTAGGTGCAGATGACTATGTAACGAAACCGTTTAGTACGCGTGAATTAATCGCACGTGTGAAAGCGAACTTACGCCGTCATTACTCACAACCAGCACAAGACACTGGAAATGTAACGAATGAAATCACAATTAAAGATATTGTGATTTATCCAGACGCATATTCTATTAAAAAACGTGGCGAAGATATTGAATTAACACATCGTGAATTTGAATTGTTCCACTATTTATCAAAACATATGGGACAAGTAATGACACGTGAACATTTATTACAAACAGTATGGGGCTATGATTACTTTGGCGATGTACGTACGGTCGATGTAACGATTCGTCGTTTACGTGAAAAGATTGAAGATGATCCGTCACATCCTGAATATATTGTGACGCGTAGAGGCGTTGGATATTTCCTCCAACAACATGAGTAGAGGTCGAAACGAATGAAGTGGCTAAAACAACTACAATCCCTTCATACTAAACTTGTAATTGTTTATGTATTACTGATTATCATTGGTATGCAAATTATCGGGCTGTATTTTACAAATAACCTTGAAAAAGAGCTGCTTGATAATTTTAAGAAGAATATTACGCAGTACGCTAAACAATTAGAAATTAGTATTGAAAAAGTATATGACGAAAAGGGCTCCGTAAATGCACAAAAAGATATTCAAAATTTATTAAGTGAGTATGCCAACCGTCAAGAAATTGGAGAAATTCGTTTTATAGATAAAGACCAAATTATTATTGCGACGACGAAGCAGTCCAACCGTAGTCTAATCAATCAAAAAGCGAATGATAGTTCTGTCCAAAAAGCACTATCACTAGGACAATCAAACGATCATTTAATTTTAAAAGATTATGGCGGTGGTAAGGACCGTGTCTGGGTATATAATATCCCAGTTAAAGTCGATAAAAAGGTAATTGGTAATATTTATATCGAATCAAAAATTAATGACGTTTATAACCAATTAAATAATATAAATCAAATATTCATTGTTGGTACAGCTATTTCATTATTAATCACAGTCATCCTAGGATTCTTTATAGCGCGAACGATTACCAAACCAATCACCGATATGCGTAACCAGACGGTCGAAATGTCCAGAGGTAACTATACGCAACGTGTGAAGATTTATGGTAATGATGAAATTGGCGAATTAGCTTTAGCATTTAATAACTTGTCTAAACGTGTACAAGAAGCGCAGGCTAATACTGAAAGTGAGAAACGTAGACTGGACTCAGTTATCACCCATATGAGTGATGGTATTATTGCAACAGACCGCCGTGGACGTATTCGTATCGTCAATGATATGGCACTTAAGATGCTTGGTATGGCGAAAGAAGACATCATCGGTTATTACATGTTAAGTGTATTAAGTCTTGAAGATGAATTTAAACTTGAAGAAATTCAAGAGAATAATGATAGTTTCTTATTAGATTTAAATGAAGAAGAAGGTCTAATCGCACGTGTTAACTTTAGTACGATTGTGCAGGAAACAGGATTTGTAACTGGTTATATCGCTGTGTTACATGACGTTACTGAACAACAACAAGTTGAACGTGAGCGTCGTGAATTTGTTGCCAATGTATCACATGAGTTACGTACACCTTTAACTTCTATGAATAGTTACATTGAAGCACTTGAAGAAGGTGCATGGAAAGATGAGGAACTTGCGCCACAATTTTTATCTGTTACCCGTGAAGAAACAGAACGAATGATTCGACTGGTTAATGACTTGCTACAGTTATCTAAAATGGATAATGAGTCTGATCAAATCAATAAAGAAATTATCGACTTTAACATGTTCATTAATAAAATTATTAATCGACATGAAATGTCTGCGAAAGATACAACATTTATTCGAGATATTCCGAAAAAGACGATTTTCACAGAATTTGATCCTGATAAAATGACGCAAGTATTTGATAATGTCATTACAAATGCGATGAAATATTCTAGAGGCGATAAACGTGTCGAGTTCCACGTGAAACAAAATCCACTTTATAATCGAATGACGATTCGTATTAAAGATAATGGCATCGGTATTCCTATCAATAAAGTCGATAAGATATTCGACCGATTCTATCGTGTAGATAAGGCACGTACGCGTAAAATGGGTGGTACTGGATTAGGACTAGCCATTTCGAAAGAGATTGTGGAAGCTCACAATGGTCGTATTTGGGCAAACAGTGTAGAAGGTCAAGGTACATCTATCTTTATCACACTTCCATGTGAAGTCATTGAAGACGGTGATTGGGATGAATAATAAGGAACATATTAAATCTGTCATTTTAGCACTACTCGTCTTGATGAGTGTCGTATTGACATATATGGTATGGAACTTTTCTCCTGATATTGCAAATGTCGACAATACAGATAGTAAGAAGAGTGAAACGAAACCTTTAACGACACCTATGACAGCCAAAATGGATACAACTATTACGCCATTTCAGATTATTCATTCGAAAAATGATCATCCAGAAGGTACGATCGCGACGGTATCTAATGTGAATAAACTGACGAAACCTTTGAAAAATAAAGAAGTGAAGTCCGTGGAACATGTTCGTCGTGATCATAACTTGATGATTCCTGATTTGAGCAGTGATTTTACATTATTCGATTTTACGTATGATTTACCGTTATCAACATATCTTGGCCAAGTACTGAACATGAATGCGAAAGTACCAAATCATTTCAATTTCAATCGTTTGGTCATAGATCATGATGCTGATGATAATATCGTGCTTTATGCTATAAGCAAAGATCGCCACGATTACGTAAAATTAACAACTACAACGAAAAATGATCATTTTTTAGATGCATTAGCAGCAGTGAAAAAAGATATGCAACCATACACAGATATCATCACAAACAAAGATACAATTGATCGTACGACGCATGTTTTTGCACCAAGTAAACCTGAAAAGTTAAAAACATATCGCATGGTATTTAACACGATTAGTGTTGAGAAAATGAATGCTATACTATTTGACGATTCAACCATCGTTCGTAGTTCAAAGAGTGGTGTTACAACCTACAACAATAATACAGGTGTCGCAAACTATAACGATAAAAATGAAAAATATCATTATAAAAACCTGTCCGAAGATGAAGCAAGTTCCAGCAAAATGGAAGAAACGATTCCAGGAACCTTTGATTTTATTAATGGTCATGGTGGTTTCTTAAACGAAGATTTCAGATTGTTTAGTACGAATAATCAGTCAGGCGAGCTAACATATCAACGTTTCCTTAATGGTTATCCAACGTTTAATAAAGAAGGCTCTAATCAAATTCAAGTCACTTGGGGTGAAAAAGGCGTCTTTGATTATCGTCGTTCGTTATTGCGCACCGATGTTGTGTTAAATAGTGAGGATAATAAATCGTTGCCGAAATTAGAGTCTGTGCGTTCAAGCTTAGCGAACAATAGTGATATTAATTTTGAAAAAGTAACAAACATCGCTATCGGTTACGAAATGCAGGATAATTCAGATCATAATCACATTGAAGTGCAGATTAACAGTGAACTCGTACCGCGTTGGTATGTAGAATATGATGGCGAATGGTATGTTTATAACGATGGGAGGCTTGAATAAATGAACTGGAAACTGACAAAGACACTTTTCATTTTCGTGTTTATTCTTGTCAACATCGTGTTAGTATCGATTTATGTTAATAAAGTCAATCGCTCACACATTAATGAGGTTGAGAGTAACAATGAAGTTAATTTTCAGCAAGAAGAAATTAAAGTACCGGCTAGTATATTGAATAAATCAGTTAAAGGTATAAAATTAGAGCAAATTACGGGGCGTTCAAAAGACTTTAGTTCTAAAGCTAAGGGCGATTCGGATTTGACCACATCAGACGGTGGAAAATTATTGAATGCGAACATTAGTCAATCGGTAAAGGTCAGTGACAATAACTTAAAAGATTTGAAAGATTATGTTAACAAACGTGTGTTCAAAGGTTCAGAATATCAATTAAGTGAAATTAGTTCTGGTTCTGTAAAATACGAACAAACGTATGATAATTTCCCGATTTTGAACAATAGTAAAGCGATGTTGAACTTTAATATAGAAGATAACAAAGCGACTAGTTATAAACAATCAATGATGGATGACATTAAGCCCACAGATGGTGCAGATAAGAAGCATCAAGTGATTGGTGTGAGAAAAGCAATCGAGGCATTATATTATAATCGTTACTTGAAAAAAGGTGATGAAGTCATTAATGCTAGACTCGGTTACTACTCAGTCGTGAATGAAACGAATGTTCAATTGTTACAACCAAACTGGGAAATTAAAGTGAAGCATGACGGTAAGGACAAAACGAATACTTACTATGTCGAAGCGACAAATAATAACCCTAAAATTATTAATCATTAATATGAATCGTAATAAGCTAGCATTGCAAGCTCATCATATGTGAGAAGCGGTGCTAGCTTTTTGCTGGTACGGTTTATTATGGCTGACGTTTTTGTGTCTCCAACGTGCGCATTTATTCATATATTAAGTAGAACCGCATTGTAAAATTAACGTAACTGTTATTTTAAAAACTTTAGTATTTGCCTAATCATTGTTATAATAATTAGGACATTCATTGCACGTGATTATCAAAATTTAATTATAAGAGACCGGTCGATGAACTAAAGTTACATAATAGGAAAGGTATACAAAACAGCTAATATACTGATAGTTTCTGTAGGGAAAATCGTATATTTGCATTGATGTATATTGCAGTCATATAGAGAGATTGACTGCTTAAATAGAAAGGATGAGCCGCTTGATACGCATGAGTGTATTAGCAAGTGGTAGTACAGGTAACGCCACTTTTGTAGAAAATGAAAAAGGTAGTCTATTAGTTGATGTTGGTTTGACTGGCAAGAAAATGGAAGAATTGTTTAGTCAAATTGACCGTAATATTCAAGATTTAAATGGTATTTTAGTAACCCATGAACATATTGATCATATTAAAGGATTAGGTGTTTTGGCGCGTAAATATCAATTGCCAATTTATGCGAATGAAAAGACTTGGCAGGCAATTGAAAAGAAAGATAGTCGCATCCCTATGGATCAGAAATTCATTTTTAATCCTTATGAAACAAAATCTATTGCAGGTTTCGATGTTGAATCGTTTAATGTGTCACATGATGCAATAGATCCGCAATTTTATATTTTCCATAATAACTATAAGAAGTTTACGATTTTGACAGATACGGGTTACGTGTCTGATCGTATGAAAGGTATGATACGTGGCAGCGATGCGTTTATTTTTGAGAGTAATCATGACGTCGATATGTTGAGAATGTGTCGTTATCCATGGAAGACGAAACAACGTATTTTAGGCGATATGGGTCATGTATCTAATGAGGATGCGGGTCATGCGATGACAGACGTGATTACAGGTAACACGAAACGTATTTACTTATCGCATTTATCACAAGATAATAACATGAAAGATTTGGCGCGTATGAGTGTTGGTCAAGTATTGAACGAACACGATATTGATACGGAAAAAGAAGTATTGCTATGTGATACGGATAAAGCTATTCCAACGCCAATATATACAATATAAATGAGAGTCATCCGATAAAGTTCCGCACTGCTGTGAAACGACTTTATCGGGTGCTTTTTTATGTTGTTGGTGGGAAATGGCTGTTGTTGAGATTAAGGTTCTAGTTGAAATGTAAAAAATAATTCGATATTAAATGTAATTTATAAATAATTTACATAAAATCAATCATTTTAATATAAGGATTATGATAATATATTGGTGTATGACAGTTAATGGAGGGAACGAAATGAAAGCTTTATTACTTAAAACAAGTGTATGGCTCGTTTTGCTTTTTAGTGCAATGGGATTATGGCAAGTCTCGAACGCGGCAGAGCAGCATACACCAATGAAAGCACATGCAGTAACAACGATAGACAAAGCAACAACAGATAAGCAACAAGTACCGCCAACAAAGGAAGCGGCTCATCATTATGGTGAAGAAGCGGCAACCAACGTATCAGCATCAGCGCAGGGAACAGTTGATGATATAAACAACAAAGTAACTTCCAACGCACCATCTAACAAACCATCTACAGCAGTTTCAGCAACAGTAAACGAAACGCGCGATGTAGATACACAACAAGCCTCAACACAAAAACCAACTCGCACAGCAACATTCAAATTATCAAATGCTGAAACAGCATCACTTTCACCACGAATGTTTGCTGCCAATGCACCACAAACAACAACACATAAAATATTACATACAAATGATATCCATGGCCGACTAGCCGAAGAAAAAGGGCGTGTCATCGGTATGGCTAAATTAAAAACAGTAAAAGAACAAGAAAAGCCTGATTTAATGTTAGACGCAGGAGACGCATTCCAAGGTTTACCACTTTCAAACCAGTCTAAAGGTGAAGAAATGGCTAAAGCAATGAATGCAGTAGGTTATGATGCTATGGCAGTCGGTAACCACGAATTTGACTTTGGATACGATCAGTTGAAAAAGTTAGAGGGTATGTTAGACTTCCCGATGCTAAGTACTAACGTTTATAAAGACGGGAAACGCGCATTTAAACCATCAACGATTGTAACGAAAAATGGTATTCGTTATGGAATTATTGGCGTAACGACACCAGAAACAAAGACGAAAACAAGACCTGAAGGCATTAAAGGTGTTGAATTTAGAGATCCATTACAAAGTGTGACAGCAGAAATGATGCGTATTTATAAAGACGTAGATACATTTGTTGTTATATCTCATTTAGGTATTGATCCTTCAACACAAGAAACATGGCGTGGTGATTACTTAGTGAAACAATTAAGTCAAAATCCACAATTGAAGAAACGTATTACAGTCATTGATGGTCATTCACATACCGTACTTCAAAATGGTCAAATTTATAACAATGATGCATTAGCACAAACAGGTACAGCACTTGCGAATATCGGTAAGATTACATTTAATTACCGCAATGGAGAGGTATCGAATATTAAGCCGTCATTGATTAATGTTAAAGACGTTGAAAATGTGATACCGAACAAAGCATTAGCTGAACAAATTAATCAAGCTGATCAAACATTTAGAGCACAAACAGCAGAGGTTATTATTCCAAATAATACGATTGATTTCAAAGGAGAAAGAGATGACGTTAGAACGCGTGAAACAAATTTAGGAAACGCGATTGCAGATGCTATGGAAGCATATGGCGTTAAGAATTTCTCTAAAAAGACTGACTTTGCCGTGACAAATGGTGGAGGTATTCGCGCCTCTATCGCAAAAGGTAAGGTGACACGCTATGATTTAATTTCAGTATTACCATTTGGAAATACGATTGCGCAAATTGATGTAAAAGGTTCAGACGTCTGGACGGCTTTTGAACATAGTTTAGGCGCACCAACAACACAAAAAGATGGTAAGACAGTATTAACAGCGAATGGCGGTTTACTACATATCTCTGATTCAATCCGTGTTTACTATGATATGAATAAACCGTCTGGCAAACGAATTAATGCTATTCAAATTTTAAATAAAGAGACAGGTAAGTTTGAAAATATTGATTTAAAACGTGTATATCACGTAACGATGAATGACTTCACAGCATCAGGTGGCGACGGATATAGTATGTTCGGTGGCCCTAGAGAAGAAGGTATTTCATTAGATCAAGTACTAGCAAGTTATTTAAAAACAGCTAACTTAGCTAAGTATGATCCGACAGAACCACAACGTATGTTATTAGGTAAACCAGCAGTAAGTGAACAACCAGCTAAAGGACAACAAAGTAGCAAAGGTAGTAAGTCTGGTAAAGATGCACAACCAATTGGTAAAGACAAAGTGATGAATCCAGCGAAACAACCGGCGCCAAGTAAAGTTGTGTTGTTGCCAACGCATAGAGGAACTGTTAGTAGTGGTAGAGAAGGTTCTGATCGCGCATTGGAAGGAACTGCTGTATCAAGTAAGAGTGGGAAACAATTGGCTA